>Ga0209068_10001716_pt1 | contig 10867 bp, 11 predicted proteins | sample ColStrG_CSR_2012_FD_187200 | JGI IMG/M metagenome (GOLD analysis project Ga0209068, IMG submission 187200) | Freshwater sediment microbial communities in response to fracking from Pennsylvania, USA - Cold Stream Run_MetaG_CSR_2012 (SPAdes)... | ecosystem: Environmental > Aquatic > Freshwater >...
AGGTAACCCTCCTGCTTCTTGAACGGCCCGGGCAGCACGCGCGCGAGATCGTTGCCCACGGAGGGCTTCTCGGCGACGACGAGGGTCTTCGACATGGCGGTCAGCGTAGCGGGCGCGGGCGCCGGTCAACCGGCGGCGCAGGGACCGGTTTCGACGCGCAGGCCCGCTCGCGCCCTCGTCTCGGCCGCTCGCAGCGCCGCGAGAACGGTTTCGTTGGCGACGCCGTAGCCACCGCGCGGGCTGGCGCCGACGGTCGCCGCGAACACCGTTGTCAGCACGCGGCCGGCGCCGTCGACCATCGCCCCGCCGGAGTTGCCGGGGCGCACGATCCCTCGCAGGGGAGTCAACAGCCGCGACACCGGTCCCTGGCCGTAGGCGTTGTCGGTCAGCACCGTCTGGGTGCGCCCGATCCGTCCCGGCTGCACGTTGAAGGGGCCGTTCTCCGGGTAGCCGAGGATCGCCCCGCCGGTTCCCGACGCCGGTTCGCCGGCAGTCGCGAGCGACGGGAGTCCGAGACCTGGGACGCGCAGCACGGCGACGTCGTTGGTGGCGTCGAAGGCGACCGGCTGTGCCGCGAGGCTCGGCTGGTTGCCGCCGACCTGCACGGTCGTGTCCTGCTCGCCGGCGACGACATGCGCGTTGGTCACGACGAGGCCGGGAGCGGCGACCCAGCCGGAGCCCTCGATCGCCAGGCCGCAGGCGGTGCCGTCGACGCGCACGACGCTGCGCGACGCGCGCCGGACGGCCGTGGTGCGCGCGATCGCCGGCTGTGGCGCCGCCACGTCGGGCGAGGGGCCCGTTATCGACGGAAGCGGGTCGAGTCGCGAGAGCGCGTTCAGGACCGGACCGGATGGCGGCAGCACGTCGTTGAGTTTGCTCAGGATCGACGAACGCTGGATGTCGGCGCGCAGCTGCGGCTGCCCCTGCGCCTGCCCGGCCACGGCCGCGCCGATCCAGACGATCCCGAGCGCGATCGCTGCACCGAGCAGCGCCCCGAGGACGCCGTCGAGCAGCCCCATGCCGGGGAGGATCAGGCCGCGCCGCAGCCTGAAGCCGAGGCCCTCGAGCCCACTCGCGAGGATCGCGCCCGCCAGCAGCGCGCCGACGAGGCCGAACGCGGGCGCGTACGGCGAGGCGGACCCGCGCGGAAGCAGCAGCGGCCCGATTCGCGTTCCGAGGAAGGCGCCGAGGGCGAAGCCGCCGAAGGACAGCACACCGACGATGAACCCCCGGCGGTAACCGAGCAGCGCCAGCAGAGCCGCGAAGGCGACAATGAACCAGTCCAGCTGAGTCACCTGCCATGTTCTACAGCCTCGTTGACCGATAACCGCCACCAACAGCGCCTGCGCCGAGCGCGCCCGATGCTCGCGCTCGCGGCCGTCGCGTTCGCGCTGGGTGCGATCGTCGGCGCGAATCGCGGCGCGTCGGCGTCGACGTCCCTGGCGAGCCAGTTCGTCGCGGCCTGGACACACGGCGAATACAGCACGATGTACGCGGACATCGACGCAGCCGCCCGGCGCGACATCTCGCCGAGCGAGTTCGCCGCCCTCTACGGCCAAGCGTTGCGCGCGGCGAGCGCTACGCGACTGGCCGTCGCGGGTCCCACGCACGCGGCCGGCGCCAGCCAGACGGTGCCGGTGAAGGTCACCACGCGCCTGTTCGGAACGCTCCCGCTCGACTTCGTGCTGAGTGTGCAGGACACCGGCGAAGGTCCGCGCGTGCGCTGGTCGCGCTCGCTCGAGTTCCCCGGCATGCGACCCGGCGAGCGGCTCAGCCGGCACACGATGCTGCCGCGCCGCGCCGCCCTGCTGGGACACGAAGGCGGCGTGCTCGCCGAAGGCGACGCCGAAGCTGGCGGGGAAGTCGTGCGCACCTCCCCGCTGGGCGAATCGGCGCGGGCGGTCGTCGGCACCGTCGGGCCGGCGCCGGCCGCGCGCGCCGCTTCGCTTGAAGCCGAAGGCGTGCCCGCAGGTGCGAGCGTCGGGCTGAGCGGCCTCGAGCGCGCGCTCGACGGCCGTCTTCGCGGGACGCTCGGAGGAGCGCTGCTCGCGGGCACCAGGGTGCTCGCGTACGCCGCGCCGCGCGCGGCCGCCGCGGTGCGCACGACGGTTTCACCGGCCCTGCAGAGCGCCGCAGTCACCGCGCTCGGCGGGCGACTCGGCGGCGTCGTCGTGATGCGCCCGTCCGGCGAGATCCTGGCGGTTGCCGGGATCGGGCTCGAAGGGCTGCAGCCGCCCGGCTCGACGTTCAAGATGATCACGCTCACGGGCGCGCTCGAAGGGAACGTGGCGACGCCGCGGACCGTGTTCCCCTACGCCTCCTACGCGACGCTCGACGGCGTCAAGCTGAGCAACGCCAACGGCGAGAACTGCGGCGGCAGCCTGGAACTGGCCTTCGCGACTTCGTGCAACTCGGTGTTCACCCCGCTCGGCGTCAAACTCGGCGCCCCGCGGCTCGTGGCTGCGGCCGAACGGTTCGGCTTCAACCAGCCGCCCGCCATCTCCGGCGCGGCCACGAGCACGCTGCCGGCGGCAAGCCGGATACAGGGCGAACTCGCTCTCGGATCGACCGCGATCGGCCAGGGCCAGGTGCTCGCCACGCCACTCGAGATGGCGACGGTCGCCGCGACGATCGCCGACGGTGGTCGGCGGCCGCGCGTGAGCTTCCTGGCGGGCGAATCGGGTACACCGGTGCCCGTCACGAGCGCCGCGGTCGCAAGCACGGTGCGCCGCCTGATGATCGGCGTCGTGCGCCAGGGCACCGGCACCTCAGCGGCGATCCCCGGAGTGACCGTCGCGGGCAAGACGGGCACGGCCGAACTGAAGACGCCGTGCACGAGCAGCACCGAAGCGAGCTCGAGCGAACCGGGCTCCTCGGAAAAGTCGAGCTGCGCGCGGGAAGGCGAAGCGAGCAACACCGACGCGTGGTTCGCCGCGTTCGCGCCGGCCCTGCATCCGCGGGTCGTCGTCTGCGTGATGCTCGTAAAGGACGGCGCGGGCGGCGAAACGGCCGCACCGGCGGCACGGGAAGTGCTCGAAACGGGTCTGCGCGTGGTGCGCTAGACGTCGAGCTCGGCGGAGGCCGTCTGCGCCGAGTTCGTGGGATCGACGATCTTCAGCTCGAGCGGGCGGTTGTCGAGCGAGACGGTCTGGATGCGGTAGAGCAGCATCGACCCCTGGGTCGGTCCGAAGCTCGCCGTCGTGTCGACCGGCGGGATCAGGTCGCTCGCCGGAACGAGCCTCGGCCGGTACGCGTACTCGTTCGTCGCGTCGGGGATCGTCGCTGCGTAGACGTTGCCCTGGGTGTCGCTGATCGTCATGTCTGACGCCGACGGGTGCGCCCGCGCCGACGTGTTGTAGACCTGCATGAACACCGCGAACCACTCCTGTCCCGGAGCAAGCTGGCGCTGGGCGGGCGTGAGACCTCTCAGGTACGACATGTCCTCGGAGTTCGTCGGGTTCAGCTGACGCGACAGCTGGACCTCGTAGATCAGCGGGCCGACGTCGAGGTACGGGGCGTTCTGACCGGACTCGCCCGCGTAGGTCCCGGTCGTGACCTTCGTGTGCGAGTTGTCGCTGCACGCCCCCATCAGGAGCACCGCCGCGACGGCGAGCGCCGCGAGGGGGATCTTGCGCGAACGGACGGACATGCGACGCGGCAGTCTACCCGCCGGCGACCGTGACACGCCGCCCGCGGCCCTCCCCGTCCTCGAGGATGGCCCGCAGCCTACGCATCGCCCGCTCGTTCTTGCGCCGCATCCAGCCGCGGCCGCCGAGACCCTCCATCAGCCGATCGGAGAGCTTCGCGGGGGCGGTCTGCAGGGTGAAGCGCACGCGCGTCGCGTTCGCCGCTTCGGGCGCGAGATCGTAGACGCCGAGCGTGCGGATGCGGTTGTTCTTTCCCGTGCGCCCCACCTCGACGATGCGGTGCGGTCGCTCGACCTCGACGAACGTGACGTCGCCCCAGCTGAAGCGGCTGGCGGGAGCCTTCACGCGGAAGCGTGCGCCGGCGCCCTGCCCGACCGAGTCGATGCGCGTGAGGTGCCAGTCGACGAGGTAGTGGTCGGTGAACTCCGGGTGGTTCGCGATGTCCTGCAGGTAGTCGAACACCCGCTCGCGCGGCGCGGATACGACGATCGAGACGGTCAGCGGGTTCACGGCGAGGGGAAGTCTATTGGCCGCTCAGCGGCGCGAGCGCTCGCCCGGCTTTGCGACGAGCGCCTCAGGCGGCGCGAGCGGTGACACGCACGGTCTGACCGTGCTCGCAGTGCCTGACGAGCTCGCTGGCGAGCGGCACGTCGGTGCGGCCGGACCGGCACAGCTCGCAGACGATCCGCCGCGCGTCCTCGTAGAGGTGGACATGCTCGCCCGTCAACGGCGTGCGCCCGCAATCCGAGCAGCTGCTGCGATCGGCCTCCAGCGCGCCGAGGCTGCGCTGCAGCAGCTCGCGCTCGAGCTTCTCGATATCGGTGATGATCGGCATCGTCCCCCGGTTTTCGCCGCGGCGCGACGTGCTCCTGCATCGCATCCGGGCGATCCGGCGGCCGTCGCGCGCCCGTCGCATGGGTATTGCCGCGACCGTCGAGAGAGAGCCACCGAAGGCCGCGATTTGCGGGAAATTCCGGTTGCGAGCGCCGCAGCTCTCGTTGACAGTCTTGTTATGATCCGCACGAGTGTCCCCCGGCGAGGGAGCGCCCCCCTGACAGCAGTAGAGGAGCGGGAGGAGCAAGCTATGGACTCAGTTCGCACAGGCACGTTCGTCGGTGCCGGTACCTTTCGCTGCAAGCACTGCGGCTACACGCTGGCCCTCTCCTCGAGCGACGCGCTCGGCGACTGCCCGAGCTGCGGCAGCAGCGACTTTGCTCGCGCTTTGCTGTTCAGCACCGAGCAGCTCGCCGGCCTCGACCCGGAGCGCCCCGACGCATCGCTCGTCGTGCCCGCGGCGGCCGGTCGCACGGAGCGGATGGAGCGTGCGCGCGAGCGGACCGAGAAGCCGGGCGACTACCTCTACTACGAAGACGCCGGCGAGCTGCGCACCGTCGCGCTGACGCGCGAGTGGACGCGCATCGGCCGCAGCCTCGCGGCCGACGTGCGCTTCGACGATCCCACCGTGTCGCGCCGCCACGCGCTGATCGTGCGCCAGCCCGACGGCGTGCGCCTGCTCGACGACCGCAGCCTCAACGGCGTGTTCGTCAACGGCGAGCGCGTCGACGGCCGCACGCTCAAAGACGGCGACGAGATCATCCTCGGGCGCTACCGGCTGTGCTTCCTCAGCGTCGAGGCCGAGCTCGACGCCTCGGACGCCGCTACGTCGGGCGATCCCGGCACGTCCGCCTAGCGGCCGCGCGAGGCACCGCCGCGCATCGTTCGGCAGCCGGCGCGTAGTATCGCGAGACCGATGGCCCAGACGATCGCCGTCCTCTCGCAGAAGGGAGGCACCGGAAAGACGACGACGGTACGGACGCTGACCGACGTGCTGCGGCGCTGCGACGTGCGGACGCTGGCGATCGACCTCGATCCGCAGGGCAACCTGTCCGACTACTTCGACCTTCCCACCGACGTGCAGCCGACGGTCGCAGAGGTGCTCTCGGGATCCGCCAATGCCGCGGCGGCGATCCACGAGGACATCATCCCCGCGAACCTCAGCCTGGCCGAGGCCGAGCTGATGCTGGGCGGCAGGATGGGCCGCGAGCTCACCCTGCGGCGGGCGCTCGCCGATGCCCGGGACGACTACGAGGTGATCCTGATCGACTGCCCGCCGTCGCTCGGCCTGCTGACGATCAACGCGCTCGTCGCGGCCGACCGCGCCCTGATCACCGCGGAGGCCCAGTACTTCGCCCTGCAGGGGGTCGAGCAGGCGATGGAGGTGCTGGAGCTGGTCCGCGACAGCCTCAACCCGGAGCTGTCGCTGCTCGGCGTGCTGCTGAACCTCGCCGACATTCGCACGATCCACTCGCGCGAGGCGCTCGCCTCGCTGCAGGAGCGCTTTGGCGCGGCGGTGTTCGAGACGGTGATCCGGGCGTCGATCGCCTACGCAGAGTCGGCCGAGCGCGCGCAGTCGATCCTCGACCACCGACCCGACCTCGGCGCCGACTACGTCGCGCTCGCAGACGAGGTGATGGGCCGCCTATCCGGTCTGCAAGACGCCCGCGGGCGTCTCGGCGCGCTCGCTCAGAGCTCGACGACGTAGGCGCCCTGCGGCTCGAACGACGCGCGCAGCACGGCGGCCCAGCCCTCGGCCTCGCCGGCGAGCGCCTCGGCGACCGCGCCGGTCTGCTCATAGAAGCACCACACGAGCACGGTCGGCCCGGCGCCCGAGATCGTCGCGCCGAGCGCGCCCAGCGAGGGCGCGCGCGAGGCGAGCTCGAACGAGCGCGGGAACAGGTGTGCGCGGCGCTGCTGATGCAGACGATCCTGCAGGCCGCGGCCCAGCAGGTCCCAGTCACCGGTCGCGATGCCGAGCGCGAGCAGCGCTCCGTGGGCGACGTTGAAGACGGCCTGCTCGAGCGGCACCTCGGCCGGCAGCGCTGCCCGCGCAGCGCGCGTGCGCACGGCCTCCTCGGGTACGACCGCGAGCGCCTCGAGCCCTGTCGGCGGCTCCAGGCGCGTCGCCTGTCCGTCGGCGCAGATCACGAAGCCGCCGCAGATCGCCGCGGTGACGTTGTCGGGGTGGCCCTCGAGATCGCTCGCCTCGGCGAGCAGATCGGCATCGAGCTCGAACATGTGGTCGGCCGCCATCAACCCGGCGACGATCGCCGCGGCGCTCGAGCCGAGGCCGCCCGACAGCGGGATCTCCGAGCGGATCCGGAACGTGAAGCCATCGGAGGGATGCAGCCGCTCGAAGGCCCGCACGCAGAGGTTCTCGCGCCCCCGCGCCACCGGCAACTCGGTCTCGACGGCGAACCGTCCCGTCTCCTCGACCTCGAGCTCGAGCACGGGGGCGAGCGCGGCGGCCATGCAGTCGAAGCCGGGGCCGAGGTTCGCCGAGGACGCAGGCACCCGCACGACCCGTCTACGGATCACCCAGCACCGCTTCCTCGAGCGCGTCGCGCTCGGCCGCGCACTGGATCGTTTTTCCGTCGTTGTTGGCGATCGCGGTCTCCGGGTCCTTCAGGCCGCGGCCGGTGAGCACGCACACGATCTGCTCGGCGCCTTCGCTGCCGTACTTCAGGAGCCCGGCAATCGACGCCGCCGAGGCGGGCTCGCAGAAGATGCCTTCGCGCGAGGCCAGCAGGCGGTACGCAGACAGGATCTCAGCGTCGCTGACCGCGCGGATCGCGCCGCGCGAGTCCCTCGCCGCGGCCATCGCGTCCTCCCAGCGGACCGGGTTGCCGATCCGGATCGCGCTCGCGATCGTTTCCGGATGCTCGACGCGGGTGCCCTCGACCAGCGGTGCGGCGCCGGCGGCCTGGAAGCCCAACAGCCGCGGCGCCGCGCCCATCTCGCGAAAGCCGCGCCAGTAGGAGGTGATGTTGCCGGCGTTGCCGACCGGGATGCAGAGCGCGTCGAGGCCCCCTTCGAGGGCCTCGTGGATCTCGAACGCGGCCGTCTTCTGTCCTTCGATGCGAAACTCGTTGACGGAGTTGACGAGCACGATCGGGTGCGTCGCGGTCAGCTCGCGCACGAGCGCCAGCGCCTGGTCGAAGTTGCCCTGCAGCGAGATCACGCGTGCGCCGTGCACGAGTATCTGGGCCATCTTGCCCTGCGCGATCTTGCCCTCCGGCACGATCACCGCGCACGTGACGCCGGCCCGCGCGGCGTAGGCCGCGGCGCTCGCGGCGGTGTTGCCGGTCGAGGCGCAGATCACGGCCTTCGCGCCTTCGCGCACGGCCGCAGAGACCGCGCAGGTCATGCCGCGGTCCTTGAACGATCCCGTCGGGTTGGCGCCCTCGAGCTTCAGACGTACCCTCGCGCCGACCATCTCCGAGACGACCGGCGCGCGCAGCAGCGGCGTCGAGCCCTCCTGCAGGCTCACGAGTTTGTCGCCGGGGGCGAACGGGAGTCGGTCGAGATAGCGCTCGATCAGCGGCACGTGCGTGCCGCTGAACGCGTCGCCTTCGATCAGCGGCAGCGGCACCGGCCGCGCGGCGTGAACGCTCACACGAACTCCTCTTCGATCACGCGGATCGTGCGCGGCGTCGAGCGCAGGAAGTCGAACTCGCCGACGCGCGCCATCGCCGCGCGCAGGCTCGACTCGCGGACCGGGTGCGTCACCATCACCAGGCGCGCGTTCTCGCCGAGGCCGCGCTGCACCACGGACTTGATCGAGACGTCGTGCTCGCCGAGCACCTTCGTCACGGCGGCGAGCACGCTCGGCCGGTCGGCCACGTCGAGGTGCAGGTAGAAGGCGCTGTCGACGTCCGTGACCAGCTCCAGCGGCAGCGGCGGCGCGGGTGGCCGCGCGCCGCCGGTCATCACGCTGACGACGTCGCCGAGCACCGCGCTAGCCGTCTGGCGCCCGCCGGCGCCCGGCCCCGACAGCGTGATCTCGGTGATCGTCTCGGACTCGACGGTGACCGCGTTGAAAGAACCCGATATGGCGGCCAGCGGGTGCCCGGAGTAGAGGAACGTCGGGTGAACGCTGACCGACAGCCCGCCCTCTCGGCGCTCGGCCGTGCCGATCAGCTTGAGCCCGAGGTCGAGCTCGCGGGCGTAGTCGAGGTCGTCGCGCTGCAGGTGCTCGATGCCCTCGTAGCGCACGTCCTCGAGACGCACCGGCGTGCCGAACGCCAGGCGCGCGAGGATCGCCATCTTCGCCGCCGCGTCGCGGCCGCTGACGTCGTCGCTCGGGTCGGCCTCGGCGTAGCCGATGCGCTGTGCCTCCGCGAGCGCCTGCTCGTAGGTCATGCCGTTGGCCATCTCGCTGAGGATGAAGTTCGTGGTGCCGTTGACGATCCCGTGGATGCGCTCGATCGGCGTCGCCGACAGCGACTCCTCGAGCACTCGCACGACCGGGACGGTGCCGGCGACGGCCGCCTCGAAGCGGAGCCTGACGTCGTGCTCGCGCGCCGCCTCGTAGAGCTCCTCGCCGTGCTGGGAGAGGAGCTGCTTGTTGGCCGTGACGACGTGGCGCCCGGAGCGCATCGCCGCGAGCAGGTGCGCTCGCGCCGGTTCGATGCCGCCCATCACCTCGACGATCAGCTCGGCGTCCGCGAGAATCTCCTCGAAATCGCCGGCGCTGCGGGTCAGCACGCCACTGACCACCGGCCGCAGGCCGTTGAAGCGCTCGATCTCCTCGGCACGCTCGACGAGCAGCTCGGAGAACGCCGAGCCGACCGTGCCGTGGCCGAGCAGCCCGACGTTGAATGCGCGCCGTTCAGTCGGCACCGCGCACCAGCCTCCGCCTAGCGCACATCACGTGCGGTCAGGTCCTCGAAGGTCTCGCGCCGCACGACCACGCGCGCGTCGCCGTCGCGGCAGAAGATCACGGGAGGGCGGGGCACGCCGTTGTAGTTGTTCGCCATCGCGTAGCCGTAGGCGCCGGTCGCCGGCGTCACGACGACGTCGCCGGCGCGCGGATCGTCGAGCCGCGCCTCGCGCACGATCACGTCGCCGGACTCGCAGTGCTTGCCGGCGAGCACGCACGCCGTCGCGCCGCCGAAACGGTCGGCGACGTGCGCCTCGTAGCGCGCCCCGTAGAGCATCGGGCGCAGGTTGTCCGACATGCCGCCGTCGACGGCGACCCAGGTGGAGACGTTGCGCTTGACGCTCTCGACGGTGTAGAGCGTGACGGTCGCGCTCGCGCACAGCGAGCGCCCGGGCTCGATCATCAGGCGGGTGCGCGGGTCGATGCCCGCGGCGCCGACCGCGTCCACGACGGCCGCGCCGTACTCCTCGATCGACGGCGGCTCGGGCTGATCGTCGGTGTACTGCACGCCGAGGCCGCCGCCGAGGTCGAGCACCGGGAAATCGCCGAGCGCGACCAGTTCCCGCGCGGCGCGGCGGAACGGCTCGAGGCTCAGCAGCTGCGAGCCGATGTGCGCGTGCAGGCCCTCGAGCGCGAGCCCCTCGACGGCGCGCGTGCGGGCGATCGCCTCGCGGGCGTCATCGATCGCGAAGCCGAACTTCGAATCGGCCTGACCCGTCGAGATCTTCTCGTGCGTGTCGCCGCGCACGTCGGGCGTGACGCGCACGAGCACCGGCTGCACGCCGCGATCCGCGAGCGCGCCCTCGGCGATCAGCCGCGCGAGACGCTCGATCTCATCGAAGTTGTCGATCACGATCAGCCCGACGCGGTGGCGCAGCGCCATCCGCAGCTCGGCGTCGGACTTGGCGTTGCCGTGCAGCACGAGGCGCTCGGGCGCGAAGCCGGCGTGCAGCGCCAGGTGCAGCTCGCCGCCGGAGGCGACGTCGCACCACAGGCCCTCGCGCGCGAAGCACTCGAGCGCGGCCGTGCAGGGAAAGGCCTTCGAGGCGAACACGACGTGAAAGTCGGCGTGGCCGGCGTCACGCCCGGCCGCGAGGAAGGCGCGGGCGCGTGCCGTCAGGTCCTCCTCTGCGACGACGTAGGCGGGCGTGCCGAACTCGCGCGCGAGCTCGATCGCGTCGCAGCCACCGACCTGCAGGCGGCCACGCTCGTCGAGCCGGCTGTCGAGCGGAAACGCGCGTGAGAGCTTTGTGCCGGTGGCCATCGACGCTGATTATCGCTTGCCGGCTCGCGAGCTCGTCGGACGGCCGCGTCAGGCGGTGCTCGGGCGCAGCGCGGCCGTGCCGCCGCGGCGCACGAGCAGCCCGAGCCAGCAGAGGCCGATCGCGATCAGCGCGACGCTCTCGAGCTGCGGCGTCGTGAGACCGGCGAACACCTCGCTGTTGCGGCGGATGAACTCGACGAGCAGCCGCTCGAGGCCGCTGCCGAGGAGGTAGAGCGC
>Ga0209068_10001717_pt1 | contig 10857 bp, 10 predicted proteins | sample ColStrG_CSR_2012_FD_187200 | JGI IMG/M metagenome (GOLD analysis project Ga0209068, IMG submission 187200) | Freshwater sediment microbial communities in response to fracking from Pennsylvania, USA - Cold Stream Run_MetaG_CSR_2012 (SPAdes)... | ecosystem: Environmental > Aquatic > Freshwater >...
GCCCATAGCGCACCCACTGATGGGACTGGTCCCAGCCTGGTCTTAGCCTGGTCAGGGTCAAACAAGACCTCCTAAATCGGCTGGGCTGCCAACTGGAATGACGCGACCGTCACGCCCATCACGTCGGCTTTGGGGTCATGGGTTCGTTCCCATTCGCACAACTGGCGTGACATCTCGACCAGTTGCGACACGCGCCCAAAGCGGCGTTTGTCGTAGTTCGCCAGCACGCTGGCGAGGTCGTCGCCGTTCTTGATCTCTTCAGTCAGTACCACCGCATCCTCAATCGCCATCGCCGCCCCTTGGGCAATGTGAGCCGTCATGGCGTGGGCCGAGTCACCGACCAACACCACCCGCCCGCGATACCAGGGCGAGGGCACGAGGATCGTCTCGAATGGGCGCACCACCACTTTGGACGAGTCGGTGATCTGCTCGCATACCCCGGCAATAAGGGGCAGGTGCGCGTAGTGAGTAAGCCTCTTGCGCATCTGTGCGGCTAGTTCGCCCTCGACAAAGCGCGGGAGCGTCTCATACGGACCATCGGTAATAAACACATACATCAGGTCTGGGCTCATCGGCACGATACCGACTTTCGGATCACCCATCCACATGCAAATGTCTTTCACCTCTGGCGGTTTCTTGACGTTGTAGCGCCATACGATCTGATTCTCAAACTTTGGCTGGGGGCTCGCACCAAACACGATCGACCGCACCGTCGAGCGCAGACCATCCGCGCCGACGACCAGGTCATACTGCCCGGTCGTGCCATCGGTAAAGACGACGTTCACGTGACCGTCGGCCTCATCAATGGATTTGATGGTCAGGCCAGTCCGGACATGTGCGCCCGAGGCCTTGGCTGCATCCTGCAGGATGCTATGCAGCTTTGGGCGGGTGATGCCATTTTGAGCCGGGAAGTTTGGCCCGGCAATTCGTGGCTGCGGTAGCTTAGCGATGGTATGCCCATTTGGGGCATACATCTCCAGCCCGTCCATCGGATAGCCCTCGGCCACGGCGCGCTCCGCCAGACCCAGCGCAGCCAGCGCCCTGAGCGCATTCGCCAGTTGAATGATACCTACGCCGTAGACGTCCCACTTGGGGTTGAGTTCGACGATGTCGACCCGGATGCCGCTGCCACGCAAGCCGATGGCCGTGCACAACCCAGCGATCCCGCCCCCGATGATCAAAAGATTTTTGATCGCCGTCATTTCCGCTGCACCTCTTGGGCATTGATGCTGCGGGCCATAGCGAGCGCTGGCTCACCGATGGCCGCGCCTTGCGCAGGCGGGAAGGCTTCGAGCATCGATTCGGGCATCGGCAGGTTGCGGAACATCGAGTTTGGCCCATCGGTGCCCTTCCACACATGCGGCTCCCAATCCGGCACATAGTTGCGATAGCCACCGGTGTTGAGTTCGATGCGCACCCCACCCGGTTCGCGGAAATACAAATACGTCTGCTCGCCGATGCCGTGCCGGCCCACGCCAAATTCCAACGGCGTGCCAGCCTCGACCAGTAAGTCCGCCGCGCGATACATGTCGTCGTTGCTCTCAAGCCAAAAAGCCAGATGGTGAATCCGCCCGGGCACGCCAGAGAAATCGCCGGCAATACCCAGATCGTGCGACTTCTCGTTGGTGGTGTTCACGCCAAAGACGATCATGTTCGGGTCGTGATCCATGGCGATGAAGGCCATATTGCGGAAGCCGAGCGCGTCACGCACCCACTGCGAATTCCCGCGCACATCCTTGGTGGCAATCGTGAGGTGATCGAGCTGGCGTGGCTCGATACCGATGCCACGGTGCCGCTGTGGCCGGTCTGGATAGGCCGACTTCAGCGCGCCACTTCCTTGATATTTCTCCACCTCCCAGAACACCTCAAGCGGGTGGCCGCCGGGGATGTGGAAGCGGTAGGCGCGACCATGTCCGACCGACTGGTTGATCCACTCGCCCTCTGCGCCGGCCGCCTCGAGGCTCGCGACAGCTTGCGCCAACTCCTCTGCGCCGTGGGTGCGCCAAGCCGCGTGCCCGAGGGCCGGTTGTGGGCCAGCGGTCAGAATAAGGCTGGAGTGATAGTAGTCGCTCCAGCAGCGCATGTAGGCTGAGTTGCCAACCCGCGCGGCTTCTTGCATGCCCATCACGTCCCGGAAGAAGGCGACTGATTCGTCGAGTTTTGGCGTGATCAGCTCCACATGTGCCAAGTGTGACAGAAAGTGTTTACCCATATGTTTGTGTCTCCTTTTAGATTGTATTCAGGCGCACGCTGTCGCCCCAAAAGCTTGCGCTGGGGCAGACGCTGCTGCAACGGAGCGTATTTGACATGGTTATTCGTGGAACGGTGCGCTATGGATGGTGCGTCGCATGGGCACGGACCCAAACTGCCCTGCGCCCTACACCCGTGTGCCCTAGAGCGCCAATAACCGGCTCGCATTCCCGCTCAGGATCATCTCGCGTTCTGCCTCGCTGAGCCCCGCCACCTCGCTCACGATTTGCTGCACATCATATTGCCCCATGTCGAACGGGTAATCGGTCCCGACCACGACTTGCGAGATGCCGACCTGCGCGATCAAGTTCTTGATCTGCTGCGGCGTGAACACCAGGTCATCAAAGTAAATCCGCTTCAGATACTCGCTTGGCTTGTGTTGGATGCCCTGCGCTTCGGGCCGCACCATATAGCCGTGGTCGCTCCGGCCGATATAGGCCGGCAAGTAACCGCCGCCGTGCGCCGCCAGCAGCTTTAGGTCTGGATGGCGATCGAGCATGCCGCTGAAGATCAGCTTTGACAGCGCAATCGTGGTCTCGAGTGGCTGGCCGACGATATTGGTCAGGTAGTTCATGTTCACCCGCTCGCCCAGTGATGTGCCGAGTGGGTGGATAAATACCAGCGCACGCAGCTCTTCGGCCCGGGCCCAAAACCGGTTGAAACGGTCATCGGTCAGGTCGACACCGTTGACGGCCGTCGAGATTTGCACGCCTTTGAAACCAAGTTCGCGTACGGCGTGTTCGAGTTGCTTGATCGCGAGCTCAGCATGTTGCAACGCCAGCCCACCCAACCCCAAAAACCGGTCGGGGTGTTTGGCAATCGCTTCGGCGATGCGTGTGTTTTGCAGGCGCACGATCTCGCCCGCCAGGTCAGGCTCGGCCCAGTAGTAATACTGCCCAGGGGACGGGCTGAGCACTTGTATATCCACGCCCATGGCATCCATGTCTCGCAGACGGGTGTCGATGTCCATCAGCTTGTTCGCCATCGCAGCGAACATCTTGGCGTTGTGCAGCGTGGATGCTTCGCCTTGCATACGCATCAGAAAGTCGCGCTCACCTTTCTTCTGCGGCGCATCCGCCACGAGTTGCTCAATCGCGCCGACCATCAAGTGGCAGTGCAAGTCGATCGCCCGCTTGCGGCCAGTGCCGGTGTGCACGGCCTGGGCTGAGCCGCTCTCAGCCGTATCGGGTGCATGATGGGCATGAAGCGCGCCAGGCCGGTCGAAGCCGCAGGTGTGAAGCAATATCGTCATAAAGTGTTGGTAAAAATAAGAAATGCGCGCCCTCAAAGGGCGCAGAGAGCACCGGCCCTTACACTTCTGCGACACACGGATTGTGTAGCGCACCCAACTCGCTGATCTCACCCTCCATCACGTCACCGGGCCGGAGGTAGCGGTTGAAGTGCGTGCCATTGCCCTTGGGCGAGCCGGTGAGCAGCACGTCACCCGGCCACATTTGAACCAGCGCCGATGTATATTCGATCAGCCGCGCGATGTTAAACAGCATATCGCTCGTGCGCTCGTCTTGCATTACGTTGCCGTTGAGCTTTAGCGTAATATGCAGATTTTGCGGGTCGCTGACAAACGCCGCGGGCGTCATGAAAGGCCCCATGGGCAAAAAGGTGGGCGCGCTCTTCCCCGCCAGCCAATCGCTGCCAATGGCCTTCATATCGGCCCGGTGCACCTTCTCGCGGATCGTCACATCATTGGCACAGGTATATCCGGCGACGTAACTAAGCGCATCGGCCCGCGAGACGCGGCGGGCGGGCTTGCCGATCACCGCTACGAGTTCCATCTCCCAGTCGGGCTGTTCGGCGTCTTTGGGCAGCACGATTTGGTCGCTGGGGCCGGTGATGGCCGAGGGCAACTTAGTGAAGACATACGGGGTGCCGGTAGCGGCGCGCTTATCCATCATGGCCGCGCCCCAGGCGCGCCTTTGGTCAGCCGTCATATCCTCGGTCTCCGGGCTCTTGTTCTGGTCCACGACCAGATCGATCACGTGCTGACGATAGTTGGCCCCGGCACAAAAAATCTGGCGTGGGTAAAGGATGGGGGCGTGAACGTGCACCTGATTGATCGGCCGTGATTCGAGGGACTTAAACGTGTCACGACTTACCGCGCCCGACAGTCGCGCGAAATTGGTTTCCCAGTGAGCAAGCACGCTTAGCATGTCGTCCGCTAGCCCTGGGATAAGCTGGCTGACGGCCCACACACGCCCATCGACGACGACGCCGGCAAAAGTCGCACCGGTATCCGACGCTGAAAACGTGCCTAGTTTGAAAGGAGTATTGCTCATGATTGGGTGATCCCCACGCGTGAATTGGCCCGCATGATAAAGTGGCGTGCAATGAGGCCATAGACTGGGCTAGGTCTCTCGCGCCGAGGAGAAGCCATGGAAGGGTGACTAGATTGATCGCTGGTTGCTGTAAACGACTTGTTGCATCGTCGAGTGATTGCTCGAGTGTCCGCACGCCTTGTGTATTCGCAAGCCCTCAAATACACTGTGCTTACTCGTGTAAGCCACGTATAACCGGGGACACCGGAATTGTCAAATCTCCAGGAGCAACCGTTTGCCGTCACCATCAAACAACCCACTTGCCGGCTGGCAGGTCAAGCGCGAGGTAATCCAATTTATCGGTCACGACCTGCAACGCCCCGAGTGCATTCTGGCCGAGCCGGGCGGCAGCATCTGGACCGCTGATGCACGCGGCGGCGCGATGCATATTCTGCCCAGCGGCGAACAGCATTTGGTCACGCCGGTCGTAGAACGCGCTGGACCCGGGGTGAGCGCTTTCGAGGATCGCTACATCCAGGCTCAGGGGTCATTGCCAAATGGGCTGGCTTTCACCCCAAGCGGCGACTTCATCATCGCCAACTGGGGCACCAACGCCATTGAGATCATGAGCCGCAGCGGCAACTTACGCACCCTGTATACCGAAGTCGATGGCCGGCCGTTGGGCAAGACCAACTTCCCGCTGCGTGATTCCAAAGGCCGCATTTACTTCACCGTAACCACACGTGAGCACCCCTGGAGTGATCAAATCAACTCGCGCAGCCATGACGGGTATATTGGCCTGATCGACGAGCGCGGGATCCGGATCGTGGCCGAAGGGTTTTGTGGCACCAACGAGATCCGGTTTGATGATGACGAGGAGTGGTTGTATGTGGTCGAGAGCACGGCCCGGCGCATCTCGCGCCTGCGTGCTTTGCCGGACGGCTCACTCACCCACCGTGAGGTGTATGGCCCGTGTGTGCTCGACGGCCACCCAGATGGCTTTGCCTTTGATTCTTGCGGCAACCTATGGGTGACGCTCATCTTTTGCGACAAGCTCATCGCCATCACGCCTCGCGGCGAGGTGTTGACGCTACTGGACGACTGCAACCACGAAGCGAACGCACTGTATGAGCAGCACTACGCCGCGCACACCGTCTCGCCCGAGGTGCTTGGCGCCAATCACGGCACGCTATGCCCATGGATGGCCAGCCTGACCTTTGGCGGCAGCGATCTCACCACCGTCTACCTGGGCAGCTTGCGTGGAACCCGGATTCCTTACTTTCGAAGCCCCATCGCCGGGCAGCCGATGATCCATTGGCGCGCATGATGGGCGTGGTCTTGCGCCATGGGAACGGCGGTTTGAGTCAAAGCAGCCTTTCGCCGTAACGATTCAAACCCGAAAGCAGCCCCTTTATGAGCGCACACCCAAACACGATTTGCCTAAATCCTGCCCAGGGCGCCGATACAAATTCGGGTGAGCGCGATAGCCCGCTGCGCACCTTGGCCGAGGCAGCCTGGCGGGTAAATTTGCCGGCCAAGCATGCTGACGCTGCACCCTGTTCGTGCGTATGCCGGCCATGATCTTGGCGGGTCGGCGCAGATCGACGCCGAGCAGCTTCCGCCTAGTCAATCCGTTCGCGCGTCGCGACGACATGTTGGCTGAGTGACATACCACGACTGACGGCAACTGGTAGCACGCGTTTGTCGGGCCTGGCAGATATACCCACCATGCACACTTGCCCTGGTGTCACTGTCGTATGTGTGCCGCATCCTGCACGTCTAGGTCAGGGTCCAGCCAGTGTTTCCAACGGGTATTGCGCTTGGTTGTGGCTCAGCTTGGTCAATGCGCTATGTCTTTGCCCGCTCGATCACCGGCAAGATGAATCGCGACGGATGGCCAGCGTCGTGATACACCCGGTTGACGGCCACCAAGTAGGCTGATGCTGGCTCGGTGGCAATATCACCACCCGTATTGCTGTTGCGCGCGAATTTGGGGAAGTTGGAACTTGAAACCTCGAGCCGGAGGCGATGGCCGGCCTTAAACACATTTGCAGTCGCGATCAAGTCGATTTGAATCTCGTAAATCTGGCCCGGCACCATCAGTTTTGGCACACTCTGTGACTCTCGATATCGGGCGCGCAAGATGCCGTCGGCCAGTATCAGCGCCCGGCCATCGGGATATACATCCACCAGCTTGCCGGTAAAGTCGGTGTCCGGCGCAGACGATGACACATATAGCACCAAGCTGAGCGGTCCGGTTACTTCGAGATCATGCGTCAAAGCCGGTGTGGTGTAGCACAGCACGTCACTGCGCGTCTCGATCTGGCGCTGATCGCGTGGACCACCGTTGAACGGCCAGGGCAAAAAATTGTTACCGCCCTGCGTCCGAACCGGATCGTGCGGATTGAACAAGAATATATCCTCCGTTTCAGCGCCGGGCGGATCGGTTGACAGCCCACCATCTCCAGCAGCAGTGCCAGCACGGCCAGCGCTGTGCAGGTAATACGGCACGAAGCGTGTATCCGGCAGCGGCCAATCATCCTCTTCGCGCCACTGGTCGTGCCCCATCACGAACAGCTTCACGGGTTTCTCGCGCTCGGCGCCATTGTCCACGCCTTTTAGCCAATGGTCGAACCAACGCAGATGCGCTCCATGCGGGTCGAGGGCAATATAACTGCCCGCCATGCCAAACTCACGCTCGGGATAATCCGCGGTCATGGCGTGCACCCACGGGCCAATGACCAGCCGCTGATGCTGACGCGCGAGCGCACTGCCACCACGCTGCTTCATACCGGCATAGTGCGCCAGGTTACCGGCGAGAAAGATATCGAACCAGCCAGCATGCTGCAGGTTGGGTGCGGTGATGCGCTCATAGGCTTCGGTCAGGGAGATGGCGCGCCAAAAGTCGTCATATGAATGATGCGCCAGCCAGTCGAAGAAATGCGGGGCCAGACCCGCTAGATGCGGCTGATCACACAGCGGCAGGTGTTGATACAGCGCGTCCCAATCGGACATGGCTTGTATAAGCGGTTGCATGTCTAGTCCACGTCTGGTGCGCGTGTCCATGGTCATGAACGTGCTCCACATCAGCGTGCCCCCGATTTGGAAGGCGCCGCCATGCGCGCCTAGCTCGCCAAAGATGCTGGCGGGTGTGACCGGGGTCGCCATGGCGCACAAGGCCGGTGGCGTCTGCGAGGCGGCCCGCCAGGCAGTCGTGCCAAGATAGGACTGCCCAAACACACCGACTTTGCCGGTGGACCAAGGCTGCGCCGCCGCCCAGGCAATCGCGTCCGCGCCGTCCACATCCTCCTGCACGATCGCCCGAAATTCGCCGTGCGAGGTGAAGCGCCCACGCACATCTTGCACCACGAGGGCATAACCGGCTTCGGCGGCGCGCAGCACATTGAGCCCCTGATTGGCCGCGCTCGGCACAGCCTCTTTATCATACGGGGTGCGTATCAGCACGACTGGAAATGGGCCTTGTGCAGCAGGTCGATAAACATCGGCGTTGAGTTGCACGCCATCCCGGGTCAGCATCGTCACGTTTTTCTCGATTAGGACGTTCATCGTTTATCGTCTGCCTTGTTCATCTTGCCCTGCCCCACCCGCTTCGCCTAAGCTATCCCTCGTCGTCTCGAGCAAGTATCGGGTGAAACAGGCACACGTCAAATAGCGGCTTATTGCGGACTTCTGACACCCCTAAGCCACCCTTGGCCACTTTCGAGAGGTGGTTGAGGGGCTGGGTCGTCGAAGGCCGGATATCCATACCGCTGGGCCTACAACATATCCTCCAGCGACCAATGATTCTGCCAGCGCACATCAATCTCATCGCGAATGCGTTGATAGCGGATGTCGGTCGACAGGCGCATACGCTGGCGCAGGTCAACGTTCTGGGTCGAGGCGTGAATCATGTAGGCGCTGTGGATGACCATATCGCCGGCCTCATAATCAGCCAGCAGCCAGCGGGTGTCGAACTTGTCGGCGATAGCACCCACGTCTTTGGTGATCCAGCCGCTCGCGGTCATGTGTTTGTTGTAGGCGCTGATGCGTTGCTCGGGGCTGAGGTCGGCGCTCTTGGCGGCAAACTCACCCTCGAGCTTGCGGCCAGCCGCGTCACTGCCTTCCAAATACATCAGCCCGCCCATCTCAAGTGGACAATCGCCAAGCGGAATCCAACTGGTGCAAACTGTATCTGTGCCACCACGCAGGTAGACCAAATCGTAGTGTGCGCCGGTAGTCGACTCTTCGCCTGGCAAGCTGTTGCGCACTAGCTTGCGTTTGTGCAAATACACCCCGCCGCCCAGAAACGCCTCGTAGAACTGCCACAGTGCGGGATGAAAACAAAAGGACTCATAGGCCGCCAGGCGCACAAACTCCAATTGCAGCTTGGTGCTCAGGCCGCTGGTATCACGCTGGCCGCTATAGACGCCGTCGGCCGGATCGTCCGTCGCAGCCACGATACCCGCAGGCTGCATGTGCTGATAGTAACGGCGACGCAAGGCCATGACATCCTGGCGCGGGAAGAAGCCCTTCAGCCACAAGTAGCCCTGGGCACGAAACTGATCCCGCAAATTGGCGATAGCCCTTCCGGCCGGGGTCGGGGTCAAGCGACCAAGCCGGGCCGGGTTTGAAAGCACAAAGCCGTTGCTGATGAGTGGCAAGTCGAGTGTCGTATACATACCGGCAGTCTAGTCAAAATAGCACAGGTCCGATCCTTGCGATTGGGAATCATCCCGCTGCGCGCGGCAGTGCGTGCGATACACGGGCCAAAATGCAAAGCGCCCATCACCGGGTCCACCATAGCCGCTGGAGCCTGAGCGAGGCTAAGCGGGTGGCCGGAGGGGCACGACCGGCTGCAGGATCTTGCGGCGCTCGGGCGGCAGTCGCGCCAGCAAGTCATCCGAATACTGGTAGCCATAGCGGGTGGTGCCCCATGAGCCGGAGTAGCGATAGATCACAACACGCCGCTCGCCGGGGTTGGTGCGCGTGGCCGCGCCGTGTGCGACGGCGTCGGTGAATAACAACGCATCGCCGGCTTTCAGGTGCATCTCGATCGCCCCTTCTACATGATCCATCTGTTTTCGCTGACTGAACGGCAGTGCCGAGGCCGGATGAACCAGGTTGGAATGATGGCTGCCTGGGATGATCATCGTCGCACCATCGCCGGGGCCGATGTCGCTCAGGGCGATTAGGATGTTTACTTGCCCACAGTGGAACTTGCCGCGCGTAAAGCGATATTGGTTGCGCACGATACTTTCGTGCCCGCCGGAGTGCATTGGCAAAAAGCCGCCGCTGGCGCGGATGGTGGCAAAACATTCGTCGATATACAAGCCATCGACGTAGGTGCCGACCTCGCCCACATACTCGCGCATGTGGCTAAGCCAAGCTGGGTGATCGATGAGCTGCTCGAACGGTTCACCCCCCTCGACGATGTTTTGCAACTCAACGCCATTGGCATAGAAGTGGTCGGCCCGGTGCACATGGCCCCGCCACTGCTGCGGTTCCAGATCGCGATAGCCCTCAAGGCAGGCATTCAAATCGCTGACATGTTGCTTGTCGATGGCACCCTGGAGGACGAGATATCCACGCAGATCGAACAGATAGTTTTCGAGATCGGTTGGCATATAAAACGGACTTGGCCTCGTTTGTTATGGCGTTACCCTGCGATCAAGCTTTTGGGGCTGACTCGAGGGAAACATACGTCGGCATCTGGCCGACATCGTCCCAGGTTTTTGCTGTTTGCGCCATGGCATGAGTGGTGGCTACCCAATCGCGGTGCGTCGCTGGGTCGAAGTCGGCGCCACTCGGCCGGATGAGTGTGCCCGCCGCGTGGTTCAATTTGACCGGTCTGAACACGGTTCTAGCGCGCAGCGGGCCAAAAAGCTTGCCACGAAACAGCGGCGGAAAGTCGGCACCGTTCGTCTTGTCGCCCTCTACAGTGCGTCGAAATGAGTGTCGTCCTGCGAATTGAAACGCAGTCATGAAGTGTATTTCGTGCTTCATAGCGCAGTGTTCTAACGGCCGCTGACTATAGTCCCACTTGCACCGCCGGGCCAGTTAGCGTGGCCCGGATAAAGTTTCAACTTGTTTGTAAACTTAGCGCCCATGGATCAAGAGCCTGTCATCATTGCCGGCGCAGGGCCGGGTGGATTGATCGCGGCACTGGCCTTACATCAACGCGGTATCCCCGTTCGCGTATTTGAATCCGTCCAAACGCTCAAGCCGCTCGGTGTGGGCATCAACCTGCTGCCACACTCGGTGCGCATTTTGCATGCCCTGGGCCTGCGCGAAGACCTGGAACGCCTGGCGGTGCTGACGTCGGAGCTACGGTATA
>Ga0209068_10001718_pt1 | contig 10855 bp, 12 predicted proteins | sample ColStrG_CSR_2012_FD_187200 | JGI IMG/M metagenome (GOLD analysis project Ga0209068, IMG submission 187200) | Freshwater sediment microbial communities in response to fracking from Pennsylvania, USA - Cold Stream Run_MetaG_CSR_2012 (SPAdes)... | ecosystem: Environmental > Aquatic > Freshwater >...
GCATTAACCTTTCCCCCCAAGAACTAAGCCAGGGGAAATGAGACTTCTCCTTTAAGCCGGCCCGCCGACCTCGTGATTGTCGATGCCGGCAAAGAGGTCGAGTTCGTGAGCACCGATAAGAAGCAGCGCGTTGCGTGGAATAGGTAGATCGTGGCAGGTAATCGTGGAAGGAACAATCATGTCGAGCTTACTCACTCGTTATTCACAGAAAATGACCTTGCACTACAGCTCAGAAATACAAGTCGGACCAACACGCAGAGGAGGCAAGATGAGAATCTTGACTCTCCTCCGAAAAGGAGGATACAGATGCCGAGCCCGAAAGATTTCCTTCGCGCCACAATTGCTTTGTTTCTCTTGCTGTCAGTAGGTGCCGGGCAAGTTGCGGCTACGTCTCCCTCACCAGAGAGCGGCTCCAAGGTATGGATCGGGCACTATGCCGAGTACGAAGAGTTTCTCCGCAACGCCGTGGTCGATCGGACAGTCGACATGGGGGCTGCAACGCGTGTCTTTTTCAAACCCGGCGGCCTGGCCGAGAGCGCGGCACTGAAGTCGCACGTCACTAAATCGGAGATTGCGGGGTACAGGCTCGATCGAGTGCTCGAACTGGACATGGTGCCTCCTACGGTGGAGGCACGCTATAACGGCAAGATGACAGGGCTGCAGCTGTGGGTCTTGAACTGCAGGGAGCTGAAAGAGCTCAAGGAACAAGACTTGAGTGCTCCCGACCCTGTAAAGTGGGCCTATCAGCTCAACCGCCTGTACGTCTTCGAAGACTTGGCGGCTAACCTCGACAAAAAGGAAGGCACTCCGATTGTCGATCCGCAATGGAACCTCATCGTGCTGGATCATTCGCTCGCTTTCACCAATACCTTGGCGCTGCCATATGCGATCGGCAAGGAACTGAAGCAGATCGATCGACCGTTTTTCGATCGCATTAAAACGCTAGATAAACCCACGGTCCAACGTGCGATCGGCGATCTCGTCAACGCCGATGCGCTCGAGGCCCTGTTCGGGCGACGCGACATCATCGTCAAGGCTTTCGAGAAGCTGGCGGAGCAGGAAGGTGAGAACAAGGTCTTCACGCGCTAATAACTGGCGATAACAGGCGTTTACACAGTAATCCTGACCGGCCATCGTGCGGAAACCATGTGCTTTTCGCACGGCAGAAACCGGACTACGTTCACCGGGGAAATCAGTCACTTGAACATTTCGGTTTGGGGAGAGTTCTGGCACAGCTGCAGCTCACGGGCTGACGCTGGGCGAAACACCAATGATCTTAGACTCATCACTTCGTCCGACTCAGCTTTTGGTTAATTTCGGTGAGATCTAAGTGTTCAGGATCAAAATCATCGCCGAGCCACTCAAGTCTGTCCGCGTGCTCCGGATGATCAGGATTCCGCAATATGTTGAGAAGCTCAGCAAAGCCGTGCGGACCTCCACAGTCTTCCGGCGGGCATGCCCGTTCTCCTGCAACACAGACCGGCTGGAAGGAATCCTCGTGCGAAAGAACCTGTTCCAGTAAAACATCGTGCTGCCAACCGTCCCCAAAATCGTATTCGTATAGCAATCGATCCCCTGGAGCGGTAAGTACGTCCCCCAGCTTCGTCTTGTTTTCGGCAGTCACTTTGGAAGGAAGGCCGAACCTCAGATCGAAATGTCTGCCACGTCCGTACACAAATCGATGAAGGTGAGAGTCCGTCCAACCCATGGCCCTCTGAAGGACCCGATGCAACTTGCCGAGCGTGACATTACGAGGAACTAAAACACGCCTCCAAATGCGAGGTTGGGTGTTTCGAAGGGCGATCTTAACTTGGTAGATTTCCACGGAGAGCGGCCTTCGCACGATCACAGTGCTGGGTTAATCAGGCCGGGTATTGCAATGATAGCAATGCTTGAATTTCGCTGTGCTGGAAATCTCGTCGGAAGCCCGGCACGTAAGTCATTGACGGCACGGGCTTCAGAATCGAGCTCTTAGGTGTGTCTAAGACACACGGTTTCCACACGCTAAGGCTCAGTTTCGGAGTAGTCCGGTGATGTGGTCACAATTTCCAGACGCGCCAGTAGGCGGCCCAACATCACTAAACAGCTGCGAAAATCCGAGCCGCGCGGCCATGTATGTAATTCTCAACGCTCGCGGATTCGGTTTCACCTGATTCGGTGAGCCCGGTTTTTTGTAGCGTCGGCCATTCGCGAACGTTTTCCGGGTGTTGAGATCAACCACCTGTCCGCTCGCCATAAACACCAGTGTTTCCCCCCCAGCTTTGAGGCTATAATTCCGGCCAACGATGAGTCTGGCGCCTGGTGGGTAACCTGGACCATCTTGGGCTTCTCGCGTGTCTCCTAGTGATTTGCCGTGGGGCTTGACAAGGTTGGCACAGATTGAGGTTGTCACATATCGTCTGCTCGACAGGACTCGGCCATGGAACAGGAACGTTGGCGAAAGGTCGAGGAGCTCTTCCACGCGGCGCTGGAGCGGACTCCGGCTGTGCGGCAAACATTTCTCGATGGCAATTGCGGTGTAGACACCGGCTTACGACGTCAGGTCGAGCTGCTACTGGCAAAGGAAGCGCAAGCCGGGAGTTTTCTGGAAGTACCCGCAATCGAGGACATTGCGGTCACGCTGACGGCCGCGGGGTCCCTGCTTGGCCGGCAATTCGGACTCTATCACATTGTGTCTCCGTTAGGTGCCGGCGGCATGGGCGAGGTATATCGGGCACACGATAGTAAGCTCGGCCGCGATGTCGCCATCAAGACATTGCCGCAAGAGTTCGCGCGCGACCCGGAGCGGCTCTCGCGGCTCCGCCGCGAAGCGCGTACGCTGGCTTCCCTGAACCACCCCAACATTGCCGCGATTTATGGACTGGAGGAGTCCGAGGAGGCGGATTACCTGGTCTTGGAACTGGTGGAGGGAGAAACGCTGCGTGGTCCGCTGCCGGTTCAAACCGCGCTCGACCGCGCATGCCAAGTGGCGGCGGCACTGGAAGCCGCGCATGACAAAGGAATTATTCACCGCGACCTGAAACCAGCCAATGTAAAGGTCACGCCCCAAGGCAGGGTGAAAATATTGGATTTCGGTTTGGCGAAAGCGATCTGGGGACCGGAGGGGAGCCAGGACCTCTCGCAGTTGGCAAACGCGACTAGCGTGGAGTCTGTCGCTGGGCAGATTGTCGGGACGCCTGGCTACATGAGTCCGGAGCAGGCGCGCGGAAGAGACGTCGACAAACGGACTGACATCTGGGCCTTCGGATGTCTGTTGTACGAGTTGCTCACCGGCAAGCGTGCCTTTCCCGGCGAGACTCTACAGGACACAATTACGGCCGTGCTGGAACGCGAGCCGAACTGGCAGGCTCTACCTGCGAAAACGCCCGCGCGAGTCCGCGAACTGCTGCGGCAGTGTCTTCAGAAGGATGCTGGCCGCCGGCTGCGCAACATCGCGGACGGCCGCCGAACCATCGAGAAGGCGCAGCGGGGATGGAACCGCTGGCGAGTCGCCGCGATTGCAACAGCGGCGCTAGCTATGCTTGCCATCGGCACTGCCCTGTGGCTGCGTTTCGCTTCAGCGAGACGCTCAGTGCCAGTTACGTCACCCTCCGAGTATACGCAGATCACAAACTTTAACGACTCGGCCGTCGCCCCCAGCTTGTCGCCGGATGGGCGAATGGTAACCTTCAAGCGCGGCGAAGACGCCTTCTTCAGCCCTGGCCAGATCTACGTCAAGCTGCTACCGAACGGTGAGTCGGTGCGACTCACCAACGACGACGCCTTCAAGTACGCTCCGGTGTTTACACCGGACGGCTCAAGGATCGCTTATACCTATGCCTCAGCCACCACCTACGCGTGGGATACCTACACGGTTCCAGTGCTCGGGGGGCAACCGACGCGGCTCTTACCCAACGCCTCCGGCTTAACTTGGATCACCAGTCAGCAAATCTTGTTTTCCGAGATCAAGACTGACCTGCACATGGGTATTGTGACATCCAGGGAAAGCCGGGCGGATCGGCGAGAGGTCTATTTTCCAGCGAACAAGCGAGCCATGGCGCATTACGCCTACGCCTCACCGGACCATAAGTCTGTTCTTGTCGTTGAGATGGATCAAACCCACGTGTTTCATCAACCGTGCCGGCTTTTGCCGTTTGATGGCAGTTCTACGGGCCGGCAGGTCGGGCCTCTGGGTACATGCACGTCAGCCGCCTGGTCTCCGGACGGAAAGTGGATGTACTTTGGCGCGACCGTTGGACGCAGCGCACACCTCTGGCGCCAGAGGTTCCCCGATGGAGCGCCAGAGCAGATCACCTTCGGCCCGAGCGAGGAGGAGGGCATTGCGCTGGCGCCGGACGGTCGTTCACTCGTGACCTCGGTCGGGACTCGCCGCAGCGCGATCTGGGTCCACGACGCGTCCGGAGAGCGGGCCATCTCTTCGGAGGGCTATGCTGTCGCTCCCCATCTTTCCCGCGATGGCAGACGCGTGTTCTATCTTTTCGCCCAGGACTTGGTGTTATCGGCAGAAGCCAGTTGGATGGCCTGGTCCGGCGAACTACGCTCGGTGGACCTCGACTCCGGAAAGGCCGACAGCGTGCTGCCGGGCGTTTCAGTCACGGACTACGATATTTCTGGCGACGAGAAGGAAGTGGCCTTCACCGCAACGGAAAGTGGAGGGGAGAAGAAGATCTGGCTGGCGGCCCTCGACCGCGGCACGCCACCTCGACAGGTTGCTGAGGGCGGAGATCAGGTATCCTTCGGTGCTAACGGCGTTCTCGTGTTCCGGTCGCTCGAGGAGAAAACGAATGGGCTGGTCCGGATCAAGGAAGATGGGAGTGGACGAGAGCGAATAACGACCGCGCCGATTCTGGAAAAGTTCGGCGTTTCACCCGATGGTGAATGGGTGATCGTATTGTCGCCCGGGGCTGGCGAGAATCTCTCATCCGCAGTTCTCGCAGTGCCCACTCGCGGTGGTCCTCCCAGGAAAATTTGCGTAGGGGACTGCTTGTCGGGGTGGTCTTCCAACGGAAGATTCTTTTTTGTCGCGATCTCCGGGGGAAAGACGCTTGTGATTCCTGTACAAGCCGGAAAATCGCTGCCGGATTTTCCCGCTTCAGGAATCAGCTTGGATGCCGACTGGCCTAAGCAACCACGAGCGAGAGTGATCGAGCGTAGTGCGATCGCGCCCGGGCCCGACCCCTCGCAATACGTCTTCGTCAAGACGGAACTGCAGCGCAATCTTTTTCGGATACGGCTGCATTGATAGATGGTTTGTCGCCGAGGGGTGGGCCTTGGTCCCATGTTTCCGAGAAGTCAATCTCACCAAAAGATCGATGTTTTGGACGAAATCCCCTGTGCATCTCCTGACGTCTACGCGTCGTCTCGCATTACGACTCAGCGCGATCTGTGCCGCATTCCGGTCCCCTGAATCTCGCAGCCCGTGCTGGGGGCCTGAAGGCTATTGTTCGTTCCACATCCTTAAGAGCCTTAACAAAACCGGGGGGCGCCGCAGCACATCCAAACGGACGCACTGCGGCACCCCCTTTGCTTCTGAGTACCCGCGGGTTGACAACCGGCCTCACAGAATTGGGAAGACTACCAAATAGCGATTACTTATCATCGTGTTGTCTGCCAGGCTCCGTGAAGCTGTATGTGCCGCGCCAGAGGTAATTTATTTGGTCCGCAGACGTGGGCGAGACATCGACACGGGCATGGAACCCCGCTAACTCTCCGATCCCGTCCGAAAACGTGCATATTCCCACCGCGGTCACCCCATCGAGTGTGCAACGGCCGACCGCCCTATTGCCGTTCCCAGCGTCGAGGACGACGTCACTGTCGAAAACGCCCGGCACAGTATTACCCGCCTGGTCATAGAAGACCTTTGAGCCGGCGGGGATCACCGCGAGGTTCGAGTATGTGATCGTGCAGAAGGCACCGGGGAGGCCGGTGTTCTCCGAGCACTCCTTCGTAATGTGGAGCCTTCCGCTTCGATCGGAGGACGCCGATGCCGAAGCCGGGCCCAGTGAGAGAGCTAGGGCCGCAACGCCCGCTATCACAAACGAGGCGAAGAGGGTCTGAGCACGAATAGTTTTCATAAGTCTCCTTAGTTGACGGTTGCGGCAGCCTGGGAGAATAGAAACTGCCTGGGTTCAGATCAGTCAACTGCTGAGCATTGAAGCAACTTCGCGGGTCAGGAGTCGAGTATGTTGCACCTGTCTTGTATTCCGCGAACGGCTGGGAAAAAGGGTTACTAGTGCGGAGTTTTTTATGGTAAGTTCGGCACCGCCATGACTGTCGAGCGTCCGCGAGATATTAGCTGGCTGATTGCCGCTTGGGGCAACGGAGATGAACAGGCGCTCGCCAGCTTGATGCCCCTCGTTTACCCCGAACTGCGTCGAATTGCCAGACGGCATTTGGCCCGCTGCCAGGCCGGCCACACCCTGGAGTCGGCCGCCTTGGCCAATGAGGCTTACCTCAAATTGGTTCGCGCGGGAGGTGTCCATTGCGAAAGCCGCGTGCATTTCCTGGCTCTATGCTCGCAAATCATCCGTCGAATTCTCGTGGACCACGCGCGCACCCGCGGTTACGCTAAGCGAGGCGGAGGCGCCGTACAAATTCCTTTGGATAAGGCCGTGATTGCAGCTAAGGCACGCCAGGTAGACGTGCTGGCCCTGGACGAGGCGCTGGCCTCACTGTCTAAGATCGACCCCCGCAAAGGGCGGGTGGTGGAGTTGCGTTACTTCGGCGGATTGAGCGTTGAGGAAACGGCGGAGGTACTGGGGATTTCGCCGGAGACGGCCAAGCGCGACTGGAAGATGGCCAAGGCGTGGCTGTTCGGCGAACTGACTGGAGAGAAAGACCGCACCGGCGCGTAACGGACTGGATCGGCAGCCGTGCATTCCACGCGGGAAACAAGCCAACAGACTGATGTACTGTTCGCATCGGATCGTGACACGTCAGGAGAACTGTTGTTTTCTCTTAACAAGAGACTTAAATGGACGTCGGCAACTTGGGAACTGAGCCGAAAGGGTTTCCTTTCGGCACAGGCATATCAAGCCTTAGTTCCGGGTTGCGACTCATGGACCGCACGCACCGTAGTCTCGGGAAACGTAGTCCACCCGAAAGGCACGCCCGGAAGTTGCTTTGGTTTTGTGGCCGCGCAGCGACGTTTACGAGCCTTCACTTCACCCGGCGCATTCACCAACTCATAGTTGTTGCCATCCTTCGCCGTTAAACTGAGGCCATTGGCGGTCTGCTGGACACAGCCTGTTAGCGAGGTGAGGCTACGATGTATCAGGTAAATGCCGACACCGACCGCTGCTCCAACGCCAACTGCCACTCCGACGATTGCAGCTTTACAGCCAGGGCAATAAGACTGTGCGGCTGCAGAGCGGGAGAACGACAGTAGAACCAGTGCAATGGAGCACAGAACGCAGGTACGGGAGCTGAGCTGCTTCATTGTCGCCCCCTTTGAGTTTAGGCACGGGCGATCATCGTGAAATGCCCCTGGACACGCATCTTAGGCTGTGCCCCGTCGCAAGTCAACGCAGCCGACCAAGGGGTAGTGGCTTAATTTGGATTTCCACAAGGCATGACAAAAAAGCCGGGGGTGCGCGATGATGCGCCCCGGCAGACCGCGACGGTTTTTGACCCGGACACTCGAAGTTCCCGATCTTAGCCATCTAGTCCTCGACATAACTTTATCATTGACAAAGGTTGCCTCGTGGTTATATGGTCTTCATGTGCCTGATAGGTACGAGATCGGCGAACGGATGAAGCAAAGGCTTCAGTACGAGTTCAAAGCCATTGCCGCCAGCCGTGACCGTATCAAGGCCGATATAGAAGCCTACCATCGGGTACGGGATGAAATGTCTCAATTGGCCCGCAGGGAAAGGAGAATAAACACTATCGTGGGAGTTCTCGGCTCGAATGCGTGCGCTGAGTACAGCAAAGAGGACGAGGCCTTCGATTTTGCTTTCACCTTGGAAGTCCCTTCCACCAAGGAACCCCGCGAGAATCTCTCTCTGTGGGAGGCGATGAAGGAGTATCTGCAGCATGTCACCGAAGCCCGAATCGGCGAGATGGAGGATTTCTTTGATGCTGTAGGAATGCCCAATGCCAATCGGCAAGCAATGGAGTCTGCCTTGAAACGTCATCCTGAAACGTTCAAGGTCAGGCGCGACAAAAGCAAGAGGGAGAAATATATTTCGCTAAAGGACTCGGCGAAGGAAGGAGTATGATGCCGCCTCCACCAATGACAAGCGCAAATAGTGAGAGCCGATAGAGACGCGAATCTCTAACGGCCCTTAAACCAACAATCCGGCAAGCCGAACTGTCAGCCTCAAGCACATTTTGGCTTGCCTTCACCCGAAAGGCAAGGACAAAATGTACACACTCTCCACAGATAAGAAACTGGCCGTTCTCTCCGGCCTTGTTGAAGGCAACAGCCTCCGCTCTATGCAGGCGGTAACACGTGGTGGATCGCGACGTACAAGCGACCACAATAGTCGCGGGAATGGTACACCTTCGGACGGCGGCTTTTCGCAATGGGCGAGCAATTGACGCTTCGGTTGTATGACGTTAGTGCTTTATCGGAGGCGCGCCCTCACGAGAAGCGGGGGTAGAGACGGAGCGTTGGGGCGCGCGTTCGATAAAGCCGTCAGAAGGAAGCCGCTCGCGGGTGCGGCGGACGCGGGGTGCTATGGGAATTCAATCGATTTCTGCCTGAAAAGCCTTGCCAGACGGGGACTTTGGTCAAAAGGTTGTTATTGATGCTCATCGATGTAGGACTTCTCGCAACCTCGTGAGTCATCCTACCTCGGCGCCATCCGTTCTTCAAGAGGGCGGAGGGCAGTTCCGACAGAGGGCAGTTCCGACGCTTGTGTCTATACACGCGGTAGCGTCCGCCGCAGAGCGGCTTCGTTCTGACGGCTCACTCGGAAACAACCGACTTGGGCGGACAACGGGTTATCCGGAAACTGGGGCGGTACGAGCTTCATTTAAGGCAATGCCTTCGTTTTGTAAAACTTTTCGCCCGGCGCGTTCAGCGGGATGGCAGCGGTGGGTACGATTTCGCTGGCGGCGAACATGAGGGCTAACCCCTGCGAGGATGCTAGCCTGGCCCAGAATCTTACGTCTGCGAGACGGGCAAGTCAATGAAAGCCGTCGAGTTGGCGGTATCTCAAAAGTTCAAAAGGGTTGTTGCCGAAAAGTCGCAATTTCAACAGCAATTCTCAAAAAGGGCGAGATGGGCGGCTACGGCAGCGGTAGGAACTATTCGAGCAAGGACACGACATCCTCCTATCGGCAGTTTGATGTTCGACGCCGGCATCGAGATGGGCTACTGGAACCAGATCACTACTTCAGTTGCCAATGGTCGCGCGAAGGTAAAGTCGCATCATTTGACACTGGTTCGTGATGTGCCATAGACTTGCGTGTCCATCTCGGTGAACCGACCGCCCCGGCAGCCAAGGGGTGCCTATTCAAATCAATGTCGGCAATCTGCTGGCTTCGCGGTCCTGCGATTTTCTGGTCGGCACCGGCCAACCGCCCATTTCAGTAAGGATCCGTACGGCTCCGCAAGGAGCCGACGTTATGTGGGCGATTAAGCCATTGAACAAGTATAGTGGCACCGTGAACCCTTCCGACGAGCTCCTCGACTGATGCCTCAGCCTTTGCCATTTCACCCTCCTGTTACTCACAAAACCAGTCAAGTCAGGGATACTCGATATGCTCTCTTGAAGGCTTTATTTCCTCAAGTCTGCCGCAATCTGCGTGAACTGATCTAGCGCCGCCTGTAGGTCCTCCGCAATTTCGGCAGCGATCACATCTGGATCGGGGAGATTGGCAGAATCTTCCAGGCTCTCGTCCTTCAGCCAGAAAATGTCCAGGCTTACTTTGTCGCGTTTTAGCAGATCTTCGTAGGCGAAGGGTTTGAAACGCTCGGATTCCTTGCGCTGATGTCGGTTCTCTGCGTTGTAGCAAGAGAAAAAATCGTCCAGGTCATTACGCTTTAGCGGATTAGTCTTCAGGGTGAAGTGTTCATTGGTGCGGAAGTCGTAAATCCACACCGTCTTTGTCCACGAAATTTCGCTGGCCGGCTTGCGGTCGAAAAACAGAACATTGGCCTTGACACCCTGCGCATAGAAAATGCCGGTCGGCAGTCGCAGCAGGGTATGGACATCGCACTGTTTCAGCAACTCCGCGCGGACGGTCTCTCCGGCGCCACCTTCGAAGAGCACGTTGTCAGGCACGACAATCGCAGCCCGGCCGTGAATTTTCAGGCACGACTTCACATGCTGCAGGAAGTTGAGCTGCTTGTTGCTGGTCGTGGCCCAGAAGTCATCGCGGACGTAGGTGAGCGCCTCTTGCTCTCATCGCCTTCCTCGTTGATCACCGTTATGCTCGACTTCTTGCCGAAAGGCGGACTGGTCAGCACCATGTCATAGGCCACGGACGGCTTCTGAGCCAGGCTGTCCACGCCGCCGTCCATCGGGCAGTCATCGCCGCCGATCCCATGCAGGTACAGGTTCATCACGCATAACCGAGCCACGCTGTCCACCAGCTCGTTGCCGGAGAGCGCGTGCAGCTTCAGGTGTTTCTTCTGGTCACGGTCGAGATCATAGTGCTGGCTGACGTAGTCGTGCGCGATCATCAGAAATCCGCCCGTGCCGCAGGCCGGGTCGTGGATGTTCTGCCCTGGCACGGGCCGCATGACGTCCACAATGGCCCTGATCAGCGGCCGCGGCGTAAAATACTGTCTCGCGCCACCCTTCACGGAGGCGGCATTTTTCTCCAGCAGGCCCTCGTAAGCGCCTCCTTTCACGTCGGCTTCGAGCGAGGTCAGCACGACTCGCACATCCGCTCCGCGAGCGCC
>Ga0209068_10001719_pt1 | contig 10852 bp, 11 predicted proteins | sample ColStrG_CSR_2012_FD_187200 | JGI IMG/M metagenome (GOLD analysis project Ga0209068, IMG submission 187200) | Freshwater sediment microbial communities in response to fracking from Pennsylvania, USA - Cold Stream Run_MetaG_CSR_2012 (SPAdes)... | ecosystem: Environmental > Aquatic > Freshwater >...
GCCGGCAAGATGCCGCCGGCCCCCGTGCAGTTCTAGGCCCGACGCGGCAGGAGGACGACGATGTCCGACGAGACGAGGCCGGCCGGCCGGCGGGAGTTCCTTCGAGTGGCCGCGGGCTCCGCGGCCGCGGTCACCCTCGGCGTCCGGCCCGGCCGGGCGGTGGCCCAGCGCGGGACGCGGACGCTCAAGATCGGGTACGTGAGTCCGCAGACCGGGCCCCTGGCCGGGTTCGGCGAGACCGACACCTTCGTGGTCGGCGGCATTCGCAAGGCGATCGGCAAGGGCCTGGCGGTGCGCGGCCAGAGCTTTCCGGTCGAGGTGCTGGTGCGCGACAGCCAGTCCGATCCGAACCGGGCCGCCGAGGTCGCCTCCCGCCTCATCCTGTCGGACAAGGTCGATCTCATGCTGGTGTCGAGCACCCCGGAGACGACGAACCCGGTCTCCGACCAGTGCGAGGCCAACGGCACGCCCTGCATCTCGAGCGTCTGCCCGTGGCAGCCGTGGTTCTTCGGCCGCGGCGGCAAGCCGGAGACCGGCTTCAAGTCCACCTATCACTTCTTCTGGGGCCTCGAGGACATCATCGGGGTCTTCGTCGACATGTGGAACACGCTGCCCACCAACAAGGTGGTGGGCGCGCTCTGGCCGAACGACGGCGACGGCAACGCGTGGGGCGACGCGCAGCGAGGCTTCCCGCCCGCGCTGGCCTCGGCCGGCTACAAGCTCGTCGATCCCGGCCGCTACCCCAATCTGTCCGACGACTTCTCGGCCCAGATCTCCACCTTCAAGAAGGAGAAGGTCGAGATCGTCACCGGCGTGCCCATCCCGCCGGACTGGACGACGTTCTGGAAGCAGGCGGCCCAGCAGGGCTTCAGGCCCAGGATCGCCACCGTCGGCAAGGCGCTGCTGTTCCCGCGCTCGGTCGAGGCCCTCGGCGACCTGGGGGACGGCATGTCCACCGAGGTGTGGTGGACCCCGCGGCATCCGTTCAAGTCCTCGCTGACCGGCGCGAGCGCGGCCGACCTGGCCTCTGCCTACACGAAGGAGACGAGGAAGCAGTGGACCCAGCCGCTCGGCTTCACCCACGCCCTCTTCGAGGTGGCCGCGGACGTCCTCAAGCGCGCCGCCTCCGCGGACGACAAGAGCGCGGTGATCGCGGCGATCAAGGCGACCGACCTCGGCACGATCGTGGGTCCGATCAGCTGGGCCAAGGGGCCGGTGCCCAACGTCACCAAGACCCCGCTCGTGGGCGGGCAGTGGGGGCGCGGCAAGGACTTCCGCTTCGACGTAGCGGTGATCAGCAACCGGGCCGCGCCGAGCATCCCCGCCTCCGCCAAGCTCCGGCCCATCGGCCAGGCGTGAGCGTCCGCGACTGAGCGCGCTGCTCGCGCTGCGGGGCGTCTCGAAGGCGTTCGGCTCGCTGCGGGTCATCGACGATCTGAGCCTCTCGGTCGCGCCCGGGGAGGCGCTCGGCGTCATCGGGCCCAACGGCGCGGGCAAGACCACCGCGCTGAACCTCCTGATCGGCCGCCTGCGGCCCGAGCGGGGGGCCGTCGTCCTCGACGAGCGCGACGTCACCCGGGTCGCGACGCACGCGCGCTGCCGGGCCGGTATCGCGCTGACCCACCAGATCCCGCACCCGTTCGAGGCCCTCACCGTGTTCGAGAACGTCCTGGTGGGCGGGATCTTCGGAGGCGGACGGACGGAGCGCATGGCCCGCGCGCCCGCCCTGGCCGCGCTCGAGCTGACCGGCCTCGCGGGGCGGGCCAACACCCGCTCGGGCACCCTGACCCTGCTGGAGCGCAAGCGCCTCGAGCTGGCCCGCGCGCTCGCCACCGCGCCCCGGGTGCTGCTGCTCGACGAGATCGCGGGCGGCCTGGGCGAGCAGGAGGTGCTGCAGCTCGTCGAGGTGATCCGGCGGGTTCAGCAAGAAGGCGTGGCGATCGTGTGGATCGAGCACATCGTCCACGCGCTGCGCTCGGTGGTGGGCCGGCTCGCGGTCATCAGCGCCGGGCGCCTGCTGACCGAGGGTCCGCCCGACGACGTGATGCGGAGCCCGGAGGTCCAGCGCGTCTACCTGGGCATCGACGTGCAGTGAGCCTCCTCCAGGTGCTGCGCCTGAGCGCCTTCTACGGGAGCTTCCAGGCCCTCTTCGACGTCTCGCTCGAGGCCGCCGAGGGCGAGACCATCGCGGTCATCGGCGCCAACGGGGCGGGGAAGACCACGTGCCTTCGGGCGATCGCGGGCGTGCTGCCGGTGCCCGCGGAGACGGTGCGCTTCGCGGGCGACCTGGTGGGCGGGCGTCCCGCGCACGACCTGGTGGCCCGCGGGGTGGTGATGGTGCCGGAGGGGCGCCGCATCTTCCCGAGTCTGACCGTCGAGGAGAACCTGCGGGTCGGCGCCTATCGCGACCGCCCCGGCCCCTGGACCCTCGCGCGCGTCTACGATCTCTTCCCGGTCCTGGCCGAGCGCCGCCATCAGCCCGGGCCGAACCTCTCGGGCGGCGAGCAGCAAATGCTGGCCATCGGACGGGGGCTCATGGCCAATCCCCGGCTGCTCCTGGTCGACGAGATCTCGCTCGGTCTGGCCCCGGTGGTGGTGCGCGGCCTCTACCGCGTGCTGCGGACGATCGCGGCCGAGGGCACCACCACCCTCGTGGTCGACCAGGACGTGAGCCAGATCATGGAGCTGGCCCAGCGGGTCTACTGCTTCCGCAAGGGCGTGGTGTCGCTCGAGGGCCGGCCGGCCGACCTGACGCGCGCGCGGCTCGCCGCCGCGTACTTCGGGATGTGACGGTGGCCTGGGTGGACACCATCGTCCAGGGGCTCCTCCTGGGCGGCCTCTACGCGCTCTTCGCGACCGGCCTCTCGCTCATCTTCGGCGTCATGCGCATCGTGAACCTCGCCCACGGCGACCTCAGCATCCTGGCCGCCTTCCTCGCGGTGGTGGCGGTGGAGTCGCTCGGCCTCCACCCGTTCGTGGCCCTGGTCCTGGTCGTCCCGCTGATGGCCGCGCTCGGCTACGGGCTGCAGACGCTGGTGCTCAACCGGCTGCTCGGGCAGGGCATCCTGCCGCCGATCCTGGTGACGTTCGGGCTCTCGATCATCATCCAGAACGCGCTCCTCGAGGTCTTCTCGGCCGACTCGCGCCGGCTCAACCCCGGCGGCATCGAGACCGCGAGCGTGGCGCTCGGCGGGCAGCTCGCGGTCGGCTGGCTCCCGCTCATCACGCTCGCGGTGGCAGTCGCGATCCTCGTCGGGCTGCAAGCGCTCATCGGCCGGCTGGCGGTGGGCCGCGCCTTCCGCGCCACCTCGGACGACCAGGAGGCCGCGGAGCTGATGGGGATCGACAACCGCCGGCTCTACGGCCTCGCGATGGCGCTCTCGCTCGGCATCGTGGCGGTGGCGGGCGTGTTCCTCGGCATCCGCACCACCTTCACCTTCGCGAGCGGCCCGGACCGGCTGCTCTTCGCGTTCGAGGCGGTCATCATCGGGGGGCTCGGCTCGCTCTGGGGCACGCTGGTGGGCGGCGCGGTGCTCGGCGTCGCGCAGACCGTCGGGGCCAAGCTGTCGCCGGGCTGGGGCGTTCTGACCGGGCACCTGGTCTTCCTCGCGGTCCTGCTGCTCCGGCCCCAGGGCCTGTTCGCGAAGGCGCGGAGAGTGGCCTGAGCCCTCCCGCGCGCTCCGGGACCGTCCGCGTCGAGCGCACCACCCGGGCCGGCCGCGCCGGCCTGGTCGTCGCCGCGCTCGTGCTGGCCGCGCTGGTGAGCCTGCCCGTCTGGGGGGACGCGAGCACGATGCGGATCCTCGTGGAGTTCATCGCCCTGCTCGGGCTCGCCCAGATGTGGAACCTGCTGGCCGGCTACGCGGGCCTCGTCTCCATCGGCCAGCAGGCCTACGTGGGCCTCGGGGGCTACGCCCTCATCGTGCTGGCCGACGATCTCGGGGCGAATCCGTTCCTGGCCGTGCCGCTGGCCGGCCTGGTGACCGCGGCCCTCTCGCTGCCGACCGCCGCGCTCGTCTTCCGGTTCCGGGGCGGCTACTTCGCGGTCGGCACGTGGGCCATCGCGGAGGTCTACCGACTGCTCATCGCCAACACCCCCGCGCTGGGCCGCGGCTCCGGCCGGACCCTGAAGGCGGTCTTCCCGCTCGCGCGCGAGAGCCGGGAGGTGACGACCTACCTCCTGGCCTTGGCGATCGGGGTCACCACCCTGATCGCGGTGTACCTCGTGCTCCGCTCGCGCCACGGGCTCGGGCTGATGGCCATCCGGGACAGCGAGCCCGGGTCGGAGACGCTGGGGATCGACGTGTTCCGGACCAAGCTCGCGGTCTACGTGGGGGTGGCCTTCGGCACCGGGGTCACCGGCGCGCTGATCTATCTCAACCTGCTCCGCATCTCGCCCGACGCGGCCTTCAGCATCAACTGGACCGCGTACCCGATCTTCATCGCGGTGATCGGCGGCCTCGGGACGCTGGAGGGCCCCCTGGTGGGCACCGCGCTCTTCTTCCTGGTGCGCGAAGGCCTCTCCGACCACGGCGCCTGGTACATGATCCTGCTCGGCGCGCTGGCGGTGGGCGTGATGCTGGTCTATCCGCGCGGGCTCTGGGGGCTCGTCGCCTCCCGCTGGGATCTACACGTCTTCCCGATCCAGCGCCGCGTGCGCAGGTAGACGGTCGGCCGGCGAGCCGCGCTCCGGGGCCCTACCGGGTGCCGAGCTTGTAGGTCAGCTCACCCAGCAGATCGCGTCGATCCCAGAGCATCCGTCTCAGCAGATGTCGGCTGAGCCGGACCTTGGATCGCATGGGGAGAGGAGAGGTGTTCACCGCGGCCAGGAACCGGGTGTGGCATCGCCACGCGGTCATCTTGGTGTCTCGCCGGACCGAGCCGTGGTAGTGCTTCGCCTGGTGGGCGGGATCGTCGCGCTTCCAGCTGCCGGAGGTCTTGTGGAACCGGCGGTAGAAGAGTCGCTCGGGCAGCTCGTGGAACTTCCCGTACAGGGTCAGCTCGGCCAGCAGGTTGATATCCGAGGCCACGTGCACCCCGAGCAAGTGCGTCTGGCGAAGGCAGGCCATCCGGATCAGGCCGAGATGCTGGTGCGCGAGCCGGATGTTCGAGAGCAGCCCCATGAAGCGCTCCGCCGGATCCGACTGGACGAGGTGCAGACCATCCTCGACCGGCCGCCGATTGCCGCCCTCGGCGTCCATGATGAACGTCTTCGGATAGCACAGCGCGATGGTCGGGTCGCTCTCCATCACCTCGACCGCGCGCTCCAGGAAGGTCGGCTCCCAGAGGTCGTCGGCGGTGGACCACTTGAGATAGCGCGTGGTGGTCAGCTCGAAGACCCGGTTGAAGTTGCGCGGGTTGCCGATGTTGGTCGCGTTGCGGAACCACTTGACGCGGGGATCCGCCGCCGCGTACTCCTCGCAGATGCGCGGCGTTCCGTCGGTGGAGGCGTTGTCGTTGATGATCAACGCGAAGTCCCGATAGGTCTGCGCCAGGAGCGAATCGAGCGATTCGCGGAGGTACCGCTCCGAGTTGTATACCGGAAGCCCGATCGTGACGAGGGTGCCGTCGCTCATACGCTATCGTTCCTCAGACGGCGCATTTCGACAGCACCGTCTCCGCGGCGCGCTCACCGCTGATGAAGCTCTCATCGGTCCACATGTAGCCCCAGTCCCCGTACCGGCCGCAATACGCGACCCCGATATCGTCCAGGTATCCGTGCACCGTCTTCAGGGCCTCGGTCCGGTCGAGATCGAAGATGACGTTCGCATAGGGGATGACCGTCGCGTGCCGGGTCAGGATCTTGTCGTTCTCGCGGATGATCCCGGTCCGCCGCAGGTCCCGGATGACCACGTCGATCAGGTCGTCCGGCGACTGGGTGAGCGGGCGGTACTTCCGCGAGAAGTAAACCTCGGCCTGGATGCTGCCGCAGCCGGGAGGGACGTTGGTGGCGGACAGCATGTGCGGGAAGCTGAGGCGAGTGAAGGAGATGTCCTCGTCGTAGAAGTAGGTGATCTGCGCCTCCGACAGATCCGGGCGGTCGACCCCCACGTTCACGAGAACGCAGGTCGAGCAGGCGAGACGCTGCGAGGCCTCGACCACGTCCCGGGGAGCGCCCGCGATCATGGGAACGAGCTCGGGGAGAGGCACCGACGAGATCAGGGCGTCGTAGCCGGTGGTGACGCCGTTGGCGAAACGCAGCTCTCGCTGCCGGGGCTCGACCGCGACCAGGCGATGCTCGAGGGTCAGGTCGGCGAGGGTCGGGAGATCCCGCAGGTACGAGAGGAAGCCCCCGTTGGTCGGATAGCGAAAGTTGGTGATGTAGTGCACGTCGGGAGTCCAGGGGGCGAGCGCCCCCCGCAGCATCTCGGCGAGACTCGGCCGGTACATCCGGGGTCCGAGCCAGTCGGTCGTCATGTTGGCGGCGGTGGTCAGGTGATACTTGCGCGTGTACGTCATCGGAAAGAGCTCGGCGAATCGCTTCCCGTAGCTGGCGATCAGCCAGTCCTCGTAGTTCGCGATGTGCCGCTCGGGGCCGTGCTGCTCGTTCACGAAATCGGTGATGATCTCGACGATCAGATCGTGAGGGAGCTTGTTCATGTGGAGCTGGACCGGGTGCGTGATCCGCAGGCCGCGCCAGTAGTTGTTGAGGATGACCTGGACCGCCTCGTACTTCTGGTCGACGTACTCCGCGAACAGGTTCTGGATGCGGACGTCCTTCGTGAAGGAGATGTGAGGGCCCAGATCGAACAGGAAGCCGCTCCGGTCGCGAAAGGAGGCGGTGTGGCCACCGTAGTACGGGTTCTTGTCGTAGAGGGTCGGACGGATGCCCTCGGCGCGCAGGCGATACGCGGCGCCGAAGCCGGCCATACCGGTCCCGAGGACAGCGATGTTCGTCACGGGCTAGTGTCTCCTGATCATGGGATCGTTCCGGCCCTCACGCGGTGGGGGTAAGCTGGGGCGCGCGAGGGGCCGGACGGGACGCGGCCGCGGACGGGTGCGGCCAGCGTCGCTGCTGCTCGAGCCAGAGCGTGTCGCTGAGACGGGTGGGCGGGAGCTGGACGTCGTCGAAGGAGACGACCGCGTCCTTGGCGATGTCGCGCAGCAGCACGCAGTCGTCCGACAGCGCGATGGGCAGCGCGTTCGCGGCGCGAGCCGAGGCGCGATTGTCGATCAGGCCGTAGGCGCAGAAGCCGCCGACCCCATCGAGACGCTCGCCGGCCCGCAGGGGCCGCTTGGCGACCGTGACGACCTCGCACGATGGACCGGCGAGAGGCGCCACGGTGGGGTCGGCGTGAATGACGGCCCGGGCGATGGTCGACGGCAACTGGATATGGGGAAGATGGAACGGGGTGTAGAAGACGTAGAACGGACCGTCGCCGAGCTTGTAGTAGGCGAGCTGGGTGCGCTTGTACGGGTTCTCCTCGTACACCACCACGAATCCGCCGGTGTGGGGCGCCGCGCCCACCGAGTAGTCGACGATGCCGCCTCCCAGCATGGCTTCCGGGGGAAGCAGCCGGGCCAGGTCGCGGACGTAGCCGCAGGCGGGACCCGTCATGCCCCGCCGGGCGACGCCGAACCCGGTGGCGTTCGCGAGCACCGTCGTCTCCATCGACAGCTTGGTCGCGTCGGCGAAGGACGTCACCTTGCGGACGTCCTGATCGTGCTGCGAGGCGAAGTTGCGCTGGGTGTCCGGCGTCCGGTAGTAGTCGACCATGCCCTTGATGTTGCCGGCCGCGACCGGGCGGAGACCGACCGACTGGACGTAGTGGAACAGCGTCATCGCGACGCCCGGCTCGTCGCCGTCGGTATGGGTCAGCACGACTCCCGCCTCGTCGGCCTTGACCTTCAGCATGGGGCCGATCAGCGAGTCGAGCTCGGCGTTCACGAGGACCACCGGCTTGCGATGCCTGAACGCGTCGAGGGCCACCCCGGCCCCGAAGTCGACGGTGCCGGTGACCTCGACGATGAGGTCGATCGAGTTGCAGCGGGTCAGCACTCCCGGATCGTCGGTGAGCACCGGAGTTCCGTGGGAGATGTGCTCCTCCGCCTTGCCCGGCGTATCCGCCGCGGCCCATTCGCCGATGCCCGCCTCCCGGAACGCCCGCTCCGCGTGCTTCGGAGTCCGGTTGGCGATGCCGGCGAGGCGGATGCCGGGCACCGGCGTGCCGAGCTGGAGCGCGATCGCGCGTCCGGTGGCGCCGGCGCCGATGATCCCGACGCGGATCGGCCGGTTCTCGGTCTCGCGGACCCGGAGGATGTTGTAGACGGCCATGTTCGGGGCGGACGGCTGATGGGGTTCCGGGCTCATGCGGGTCTCCGTTCGTAGGTCGTATCGACGAGGGGCCAGTTGCGATCCTGCTCAGACACCAGAGTGGGGGCCAGGGGCCAGCGGACCTGGAAAGCCGGATCATCGTACCTGACGCCGCGAGCCTCCGCCGGGGCATAGAACGCCGAGGCCATGTAGTAGATCTCGGCATTGTCGGTCAGCGCCTGGCATCCATGCGCGCAGCCTTCCGGCACGTAGAGCATGCGGCCATTGTCGGCGGTCAGGTCGGTGCCGTACCAGGCTCGATAGGTCGGCGACTCCGGCCGGAGATCGACGACGACATCGAAGATGGCGCCGGAGGTACAGCGAACGAGCTTCGCCTCGAGGGCCGGGGCCACCTGGTAGTGCAGGCCACGGATCGTGCCCTTGCGGAGACTGAATCCCATGTTGGCCTGGACGGGCGTGAAGTCGATCGCGTGCTCGGTGAACTCGCGGAGGCACCACGCCCGCATGAATCGACCCCGCTCGTCCTCGTGAGGGGTGGGGTCGACGACCCTCGCCCCAATGACAGGACATTCCTGAAAGCGCATGGGCCTCGGGGCTGCAAGCGAGGTGCCACAGGGATTGGGCGCCGATGACGCAACCTGTTGATTGGAAAAGTAAAAACTACCCACCGAGAGTGTATTTGATTCGCGTCATTGGGAAAACTAAATCCTGATCGCGCCGAATGTTGCATCCCAATCGGGCGGAAAGAGCAGGAACGACTGTGGATTCGGCCACTTATAGATTGCCGGTCGATGCAAGGCTTGCGTGCGCCGCGGCCGGGCGCCGGGGAGCCAACTTCGCTGCGCCTGGCCCCGTGAGGTACCATGGCGCGGGCGACCCGATGAGCAGAGGAAACGAATGAGTGAGCCGACGATCCGACCACAGTTTCCGGTCGCGGCGGAGGCGTCCAACCACGCGTTCCGCCGGGACGGCTTCGTGGTGGTTCCCGGTCTCTTCGACGAGGCGGAGATGCGCCGTATCTCGGCGTGGACCGACGAGCTACAGGCGCTGCCCGAGCGGCCCGGTCACTGCATGATGTACTTCGAGCCGAGCCTGCTCGATGAGGCGACGCGCGTGCTGCAGCGGATCGAGAATTTCTGCCCCTTCCATCCCGGCTTCGCCGCGCTCTGCGACGGGGACAAGCTCTGCGGATTCGTCTCCCGCCTCTTCGGCGAGCCCGCGGTGCTGTTCAAGGACAAGATCAACTTCAAGCTGCCGGGGGGCGACGGCTTCAAGCCCCACCAGGACCAGCAGGCCGGCTGGAGCACCTACGCGGACCTCTTCATCACCGCGATGGTGAGCATCGACGACACCACCGCCGAGAACGGATGCCTGGAGCTGGTGGCCGGACACCACACCCGCGGGCTCATCGGGGACGAGTGGAAGCCGCTCAGCGCCGAGGACATGCGCCGCATGGAGGCCCGCGCGATGCCCACCCGGGTCGGCGACGTGGTCTTCTTCGATTCCTACACGCCCCACGCCTCGGGCCCCAACATGACCCGGGAGCGCCGGCGCGTCCTCTACATCACGTACAACCGGCGCTCGGCCGGTGACCATCGAGTCCGCTACTTCGCGGACAAGCGGAAGAGCTTTCCGCCCGACATCGAGCGCGATCCCAACCGGACCTATACCTTTCGAGTCTGAGCCGGACCGCGTCCGAGGCGCGTCCGGGGCGCCTTTTGTTGCGTCCGGGTTACTCCGGATATTCGTGATCACTCGGGCGACGGCGCTCTCTCGAATCCTTCGGGTCGCGTGCGGGCTCGCGGTCTGCTTGGGGGTCGCGTCTCCGGCCGAGGCCTACCTCGATCCGGGCACCGGGAGCATGCTCCTCTCCGCGACCATCGGGGTGGCGGCGGCGGTCGGCCTCGCGGTGAAGATGTTCTGGTATCGGCTCGTCGGGTTCATTCGCGGCAAGCCGCGCGGCTCCCGGCCGGGAGTGGTGGACGGCCCCGCCCTCCGCGGAAGAGTAGCCCGTCCCGTCGCTATCGCCGTTTCCGGGAGCTCCCGGCCCGAGACCGCAATCTCGTCTTTTATTCCGAGACCCACCAGGACTGGCACCATCTGCAGCCGCTCATCGACACCCGGGTGGGACCGCTCGGCCGCACCGTCTGCCACGTCACCTCCGAGCCGGCGGTGGCTCTGCCGCCCGCGCCGCCTGGTCTCCACGCCTTCCGTGTCCGGTCGACCGCGCTCTGCACGTGGCTCTTCCAGACGCTCCGGGCCGACGTCATGGTGCTCACCATGCTCGACCTCCAGAACTTCCAGCTGAAGCGCTCGCTCCACCCCGTGCGAGAGCCTGCTCTGCGCGGGCCCGCATCACGTGACGGAGATCCGCCGGCGAGAGGCGCTCGCGAGCCTGCCCGCCAAGCACCTCTTCCCCTACGGCTATCCGCGGCTCGAGCGTCTGGTCGACGCGGCGGCGGCCCGGCCGCCGCGGCCCCCCGCCGCGCCCACCGTGCTGCTCGCCCCGACGTGGGGCCCGCAATCGACCTTGCACGTGTGCGCGGAGCCCTTGATCGCGGCCCTGCTCGGCGTGGG
>Ga0209068_10001721_pt1 | contig 10847 bp, 18 predicted proteins | sample ColStrG_CSR_2012_FD_187200 | JGI IMG/M metagenome (GOLD analysis project Ga0209068, IMG submission 187200) | Freshwater sediment microbial communities in response to fracking from Pennsylvania, USA - Cold Stream Run_MetaG_CSR_2012 (SPAdes)... | ecosystem: Environmental > Aquatic > Freshwater >...
TGCCGATCCGCAGCAGGACCGCCGCCGTCGTGGATTGCGCCGAGGATTGCACCATATGACCCCGCAAGATATTCGATCGTTCTGACTTATTCTATCGGATAGGTTCTTCGAATTGTCATGGCTTGAATTGTCACGGTTTAAATTGTCATGGCCGGACTTGTTCCGGCCATCTCGATAAGGTGGGCACAGTGCTTTACTAATCGAGATCGCCGGGACAAGCCCGGCGATGATAACCTTTTGGGAACTTAGGGATCGCCCGATGGTGGTGCTCGGCATCGAAACGACCTGCGACGAGACCGCCGCGGCGGTGGTGGAGCGGCCCGAGCGCGGGCCCGGCAAGATTCTGTCCAATATCGTGCTGTCGCAGATCGCCGAGCACGCCGCCTTCGGCGGCGTGGTGCCGGAAATCGCCGCCCGTGCCCATGTGGAGGCGCTCGACCTGATCATCGCCAAGGCCATGGCGCAGGCCAAGCGCAGTTTCGCGTCGCTCGACGGCATCGCGGTCGCGGCCGGGCCCGGGCTGATCGGCGGCCTGATCGTCGGACTCACTACCGCCAAGGCGATCGCCCTGGTGGTCGAGCGGCCGCTGATGGCGGTCAATCATCTGGAGGCCCATGCGCTGACCGCCCGGCTCACGGACGGCACGCAATTTCCCTATTGCCTGTTCCTCGCTTCCGGCGGCCACACCCAGATCGTCGCGGTGCGCGGCGTCGGCGACTATGTGCGGCTCGGCACCACCGTGGACGACGCGATCGGGGAAGCCTTCGACAAGACCGCAAAGCTGCTGGGGCTCCCCTATCCGGGCGGCCCGCAGGTGGAGAAGGAAGCTCTCAAAGGCAATCCGGCCCGCTTCGCGCTGCCACGGCCGATGCTGGGCAAGCTCAACGCCGATTTTTCCCTGTCCGGATTGAAGACCGCGCTGCGGCTCGAAGCCGAGAAGATCGCTCCCATCAGCGCGCAGGATGTATGCGATCTGTGCGCCTCATTCCAGCAGGCGGTGGTCGATGTGGTGGCGGACCGGCTGCGCTGCGGGTTGAAGATGTTCCGCGCGCGCTTCGGCGCCCCGACCGCCGTGGTGGCGGCCGGCGGGGTCGCCGCCAATGAAGCGATTCGCAAGGTGCTGCAGCGGGTCGCCTTCGAGGTCGGCACCACGCTGGTGGTTCCGCCCGCGGAGCTGTGCACCGACAACGGCGCCATGATCGCATGGGCCGGTGCCGAGCGCCTGGCGCTCGGTCTGCGCGACACGCTCGATACGGCACCGCTTCCCCGCTGGCCCCTCGCCGACGTGCGCGGACCGCTCATCGACGAGCCGGGATTGCCGCCGGCACCGGGCGCGGCCGAGCAAGCCTGACGGGGTCGCCGGTCCATGGCGTTCGAGCGTATCGCGATCGTGGGAACAGGCGCCTGGGGAACCGCGCTCGCCAACGCGACGGCGCGCGCGGGCCGCAGCGTGACGCTCGCCAGCCGCGATCAGGCGAGCGCCGATGAGATCGCACGCACCCGCCAAAGCCCGCGTCTTGCAGGCAGCCGGATCGACGACCGGGTTGCGGTCGTGATGGCGGACGCGGCGGTCTTGTCGTCGCAGGACGCGATCCTGCTGGCGGTGCCGGCGCAACACTTGCGGGCGGCCGCCCGCATGGTGGCGCCGGCGCTTGCCGCCAACGTTCCGGTGGTCGCCTGCGCCAAGGGCATCGAACGCGGCACCCACAAGTTCATGACCGAGGTGATCGCGCAATGCGTGCCGACCGCAGTGCCGGCCATCCTGTCGGGCCCGAGCTTCGCGCAGGAGGTGGCGCGCGGTCTGCCGGCCGCCGTCACATTGGCGGCACCAGACGAGAGCGTGGCGGCGGCGCTTTCGCGCGCGCTCGGCTCGGCCACGTTCCGCCCCTATCATTCCACCGATGTGCGTGGGGTCGAGATCGGCGGCGCCGCCAAGAACGTGCTCGCGATCGCGGCCGGCATCGTGGCGGGCCGCGGTCTCGGCGCCAGCGCCGCAGCCGCGCTGACCACCCGCGGCTTTGCGGAGCTGTTTCGATTCGGCCGCGCGCTCGGGGCACGGCCGGAAACCTTGACGGGGCTCTCGGGTCTGGGCGATCTCATTCTCACTTGCTCGAGCGCGCAGTCGCGCAATTTCTCGCTCGGCATCGCACTCGGGCAGGGCCGAACGCCCGCGCAGGCGAACGCCGCGGCGGGCCTGGCGGAAGGCGCGTTCACGGCGGTAGCCTTGGTCGAGATGGCGCTCGCGGCCGACGTCGAGATGCCGATCGCGACCGCGGTCGCCGCCATTCTCGACGGCTCGCTGAGCGTGAATGAAGCGATCGAAAATTTGTTGACGCGCCCGTTCCGAGCGGAAGGATGAAACCGATGGCCACCTGGCTCCTGAAGACCGAACCCGACACGTTCTCCTGGGATCACCAAGTCAAGCGCGGCGCCAAGGGCGAGCCTTGGACCGGCGTACGCAATTTCACCGCGCGCCGGCATATGAAGGAGATGAAGAAGGGCGACCAGGCCTTCTTCTATCACACCGGCGACGAGAAACAGATCGTCGGCGTGGTCGAGGTGATCCGGGAATCCTATCCCGATCCCACCGATGCGGACGGAAAATTCCTTGCCGTCGATGTGAAGGCGATCGAGCCGTTGCCAAAGCCGGTGACGCTCGCCGCCATCAAGGCGGAAGCGCGCCTCGAGGACATGGCGCTGGTCAAATATTCGAGGCTCTCGGTGCAGCCCGTCACCGCGGCGGAATGGAAAATCGTCTGCCACATGGCCGGCAAGAAGGGCTAAATTCGCTGCGTCGAACAGACTGGGGTATACACACATCTTTGGTGGCCGGGAAACGGCGGCCATGATTGGGTGGGCACTGCGTTTCACTCCCTCGCCATCGCAAGTCGAGCTTGCTCCTTCGCAGGGACGACGCGGGGAAAGGTGTTCGGACAAACTAACAGGGGAAGCATCAATGACATTCGCTGGGTTGAACTATCTCGCCATCGTGATCGCCGCCGTCGTGGCCTGGATGGCGGGCGCGGTTTGGTACATGAGCCTGGGCAAAATCTGGACGGCCGCGCAAGGCATCACCGTGGAGGAAATGCACGCGCGCAAGAGCAAGCCAGGCGCCAATCTGCCGTTCATCTACTGCTTCGTGGCGGAGTTGGTCATGGCCTGGGTGCTGGCCGGGCTGGTGGCGCACCTCGGCGCCGGACAGGTCACCCTGTTGAACGGCATCGTCTCGGGCGCGTTCTGTTGGCTGGGCTTCGTGATCACCACGCTGGTCGTGAGCACGACCTTCGCGATGCGCGACATGCGGCTGATTTTGATCGACGGTGGCCACTGGCTGGTCGTGCTGCTGTTGATGGGCGCGATCATCGGCCTCATGGGTGTTTGATCGGACCTGTGATACCAACACGTTTTCGGATGGAACAAACTCGAGGAGCGAAGATCATGCAGACTCGCCTCGTGCATTTCATGCTGCTGGCCGGGCTCGCGGCTTTCGCCGGCATTTTCGCCGGAATGGCGACGTTCGCGGCCCGCACCGCCGCGCAGGAGCAACCCAATCCGGCGGATGCGGCGCCGGCGCCGTTCGCTCCGAACATGGGCGACATGATGAGCATCCTGATCCAGCCGCGCCATGCCAAGCTCGCGCTCGCCGGCAAGGCGGAGAACTGGGTGCTGGCCGGCTATGTCCTGAAGGAGCTGCAACAGGGTTTCGGAACGATCGCCAAGGTGATCCCGCGCTGGAAAGCCTTGCCGGTGTCCGAGCTGGTCGATGCCGCCCTGAAGCAGCCGTTCTCCGCGATGGACCTCGCCATCAAGGCCGGCGATACGCGCCAGTTCGCCGAAACCTTCGACAGGATAACGGCCGGATGCAACGCCTGCCACAGCACCGCCGACCAGAATTTCGTGGTCATCAAGACGCCCGACGCCTCGGTGTTCCCCAACCAGGAATTCCAGCCGGGGAGACGGTAGGCGACAGGCGAGGCCTTTGTACTTTTCCCGGACGCGGTGCGGCACGTAGCGCTTGCGGAGTGTTGCACCGCTGATCCGGGATCGTTCCAGAGTCCGCCAATTGAATAATATCAAGGGTTTGCAGTTACAAACATCCTATCGGCGCCCATTGAACCTAAAGGGTTATTGGGAAAAGTTACAAACACCCGCAGGGGGTCCTCTGAGGGCTGCTGTGATAGGCTCGCCCCATGCTCGCCGAATCCAGCTCCGACCATCGCCGCGCCCTCACCATGCTGGCCGAATCCCCCGACGGCTGCACTGAAGCGCTTCTGATGGCGCACGGCTTCCGGCTCAAAACGCTTGCCGAGCTGATCGTCGCTGGACTTGCAACCATGAAAAGCGAGAGCACGCAGGCAGGCGGGCGGCGGTTGAGGTGATCCGCGTGCGTATCACCGCCGCCGGCCGGGTGTGGCGCTGGAACGCCCTTAGGACTCGCGGTTGGGAGTGTCGTCCGGGATGGCGCCGGAGCCCTCGCAGCGTTGACATACACGCTCTTGTCCCGTCTTGGGATCGGGGCTATGCCTGCCCTGCCCATTGCAATCTGGACACGGTTTTGTTCCCTTCATGATGTTCTCTCCGCACGTATGCCCGCCAATTAGACCACGTCGCAAAGGGCTGTTCTAGGCGTCACGGTATATCACACGGATGCGTCCATTGCCGCCGCTCTTGTCTGTCGGCCCGGGCGCCACATCGGCTTTGCTCGCGATCGAGCTGGCCGGTAACATGGCGGCTGGCCGGCGAGATCAAGGTCGCGCATGGATTACTTTACAGACCTCTTCAACCTGGAAACCTGGGACCGTTTCCGCGAGCATGGCGCGGATGTGAGTGGATTCAGCAGGCGTCACCGAAGGGCAGTAGAGCGGATATCAAAGGGCGACACTCTCTGCTGTTACCTCTCGGGGCTATCCCGCTGGTGTGGGCTGCTCGAAGTGACCTCCGACAGCTTCGAAGATGCTGCCCCGATCTTCGCCGACCCCGATCCTTATCCGGTTCGCCTCAAGGTTCGGCCGCTCGTCCAGCTCGATCCGGAGCTATCGATACCTATCTTCGATGAAGCGATCTGGCCGAGGTTGTCCACCACTCGTGATATGCGAGTTGGAGCACCTGATTGGCCGCTAGCTGCTGGCATGCGAAATACGCTTCGCCAACTGACGCGGGAGGACGGCGACTTGTTGTTCAATGCGCTGACGGAACAGAACAGGCGCCGTCAGATATACCCTTATAGTGCTCGTGATCTCTCAGTGCTTCGACCGCATTCACAAGCGGCGGCGCGGGCGACCGGCAATGCGCGGCGGCGCGCGATCGAGCGCATGACGACGACGGTGTGGGATACGGTCGCCAACGCGAATGGGCAACAGGTACTCAGAACGGTAAAAAACAAAGAACTTCGCTTCTCGCGGCGGGACCTGGAAAAACATATTGCTGATTTGATTGAGGGTCAAGAAGGCCTATGCGCAATTACACACCTCAAGCTGCAATTTGACGACGAACATAACGATAGCGAACTCCTATGCTCACTCGATCGCATCGACAGCGATGGACATTATGAACCCGGCAATCTTCAGGTGGTCTGCCGCTTCGTGAACCGTTGGAAAAATGACGGCAATGATGGCGAGTTCCGGCGGCTGGTTCAACTTATGCAATCTGCGGGCAAGACGTAGGTCGGCCGCCTCGCCGTCAAGCTCGGCTCGACGTAAGAAATTGAAAGGACGACCAATGGAGAGTTATGTAGCTGCAATTGAAAGACTCCGGCCTTGAGGCCGACGAATGTGCCGAAGCCATCGCTGAGATCAATCGGCAGCTATTCAGCCTCATCGCCGACCAAGCCGGAACGATTTCCAGCAAGAACGACAGCCAACTGATCGCCCTGCAAGCCCGACTTCGAGGCAAAATTGAGCGCCTGAGAACAATCGTCGAGGACGAGGTACCCTCGCTTCGAATGACGCACAAGGGAAGCGTTTAACACGGGCCGGCTAATCTCAGTTCGGCAGCGGTTCCGCATCCTCATCGTCATCAACTGCAAGCGCAAGATTACGGGCAAGGGCGGCGGCCATCGTTGCCGGATCGTGCGCATTGCGAGCAACCACATGCGCCAGCAGCGTGATTAAAGCATCGGCACAAGCGGCGGGGTTGTGGCCTTGCATCAGGTTCCAGATTTCGGCGCGCAACACGGCGGCCTCCTGCTTAACCTCTGGCGTCATGGTGATCATTTGGGTTTTGCTCCCGGCGGCAACGTCAGCTCATAGACGTTTGTCTGATGGATTCCGGCATGGTGAACGTGCTGCGGTGTCTTGGTCGAACCTTCGGTGAAAGCTTCGATGCCGCCGCTCGACGTAGTCGTCAGCAGCTCTACATGGCCCGCCGGCACGATGCGCATCGTCGATCCGGCCGGGATGACGTTATAGCCGAGCTCGCGCAAGCCATCCGGCAAGGCTGAGTCGGGCACCGCCTCGAAGCGCATGACGGCCGCGCCCGGAATCGATGTCAGCCAGCCGCCCGCAGTGCGAATGTGCTCCTCGAGGGCGTCATGCAGGCGCTTGCGCGCATCGAGCGCGCGGCGCCGCTCCAGATCGAGGCGCTTGGTCGATTCGGTCATGTCAATGCACCGGGATATGAACCGAGCGCGCGGCGTCATCGCCGAGCTGCCAGCGCACGATGTCGAGAACATTCGCAAGGTCGAGCCGCCTTCCGTCGGGGCTGTACGGATTGACCTCGCCGACGTGGCGCAAGATCTGGGTAGCCAGTGCGAGCGCATCCGCGTTGCTGCTGCTGACCGTCGGCATTAGTTGGGCTCCTGATATCGCCCTTCGCGCTTGGCTTGCTGAAGGCGCAACTTCCCGGCCGCATATACGGTTTCGCTCACACCAGACAGGCGGGCGGCCTCACGTTCTTCGGGACTCAGGGTCACCCGGGTCGACGTCGATCGTCCGGTGCTGAGGCTTGGGATCGACCTTGAGACCGGGGCGCTCATAGGCAGGTTATTGCGGCGAGCTGCTGCCGGCGGCGGCTCAAGTGCAGCAGCCAAGGTTTTGTTGATTTTCTCGCGCTCCGCCTCGCCATGCACGCCGCGTAGGATTCGCTCATTCATCTCGGGGCTGTCGTCGGCAATGCCATCGTGCAAGGCGCTCGCGTAGTGGTATCCGAAGGCCTGCGAGTTGCTCGGTTCGAGTAGCTCGGGGTGCTGGCGGAGAAACTGTTTCTTGTGATCCGAGATCGGCATGCCGTCGATATGCTGGTCGACGGACACCGGCGCCAGCGCCTCGGGTCGCACGCCGTGCTGGCCGGCCAGCTGCTCGCGGACAAGCGCCTCTGCCTTCTTCAGGTGCTCGACCTGCCGCTGCAGGACGTTCGGCTCGAGCTCGACCGGCTCGCCTGGTGCGCCGGCCGGCGGCGGTTCGACGGTCGGGGCCGTCGCCATGGCGGGTGCCGCCGGTGCCGCATGCGCAGCGGTCGGCGGATCCGCGGTGACGCGACCGCCGTCCTTGTATCGCCGAAGTGCCATTACCGCCGACCGCTCCGTGACGGCTTCGTGGTGTCGAAATTCTCCGTCGGGCCGCCGGTGTCGAACACGCGCGGCGGGTCCTGGTCCTTCTCGCCGCCCTCCGTCAGGCCACGGTCAGGTACGCGCATGGATTCGCCGCTATACCGGCTCGCGCGATCACTCCAACGGTCGATGGCCTTCTGAGTCGACCGCCCGTCCCAGTTCGCCGAGTGCTCGGGGTTCCGGTACTGCTCGACGCGGTCGAGTGACGGCGAGCGACCGTTGCCGCCCTCGTGCTCGCGCTTGCCGTGGCTTCGTCGTGTCATGGTTCTTCTCCTGTCCTTGCAGCGCCGGCTTGGCGGCGATGTTCTTGCGTGACAGATCGAGCATGGCATCAATCATCTCGCCCAAAACTGGCCACGGGGACGCGCCCAAGGTCTCGCGCACCCGCGACTGACCGCGCGCGCTCTTGACCGTGAGGCCCCACTTGTCAGTGCCGTCATGACGCACGGCGGTAAAGCTGATCCGAAAGCCGCCCGCGTCATAGGTGCCGTTGAATGAGTGTGTCACTCCGGCACCTCGATCCGCTCGCGCGTCACATTGATCCTATTGCCACCGCGCGCGGTCGGGTGATCGCCACCAGGCACGCCGACGCCCTCGATCAACATCTGCTTGCTCGCCGCAAGCGGCTCCATCGCGGCTCGGCGCTCGGCGGCGCGGGCTTTCTCATGAATAGCGAGCGGCCGGCACATCAAAGTCTGGCCGCCGGTCACGATAGCATCGCCAAGGCCAACCTCGGGCGCGAGATAATCAAGCTTGCCGCCGAGGTCGCCGCGCGCGACAGGAACCCAACCGGCCTGCTGCGCCTGGCCCACTTGGCGGGTAAGCGGCGCGCCGTAAATCTCGTGCGCAGTCCATTGCAGCGCCAAGCCGTCGGCCTCAAGCTGCTTGATCAGTTCGGGATCGACATGGAACTCGTTATGAAATTCTGGCGCGGAATACTCGAATCCGGAGTCGGGGAAGAACTTGCTGGTGTCTCCCCAGTCGGGCCGCTTCGCCTTGGCGGCGGTCGGGTTTTTGTCGACAAGCGCGGCTGCCTGTTTTGTCGTGCGGCGTCGTATGCGGGATTTCATCGCGTCGTCACTCCTTGTAGAGGCCCTTGGCCTTCAAATGCTGCAAACGGGCGACACCCGCGTTGTAGGTGCTGGCATCGACGCCGCAAATCCGCGCGGCCTCATCGGGGGTCAGATCAATCTCGCCGCGCTGCGCTGGTGCCGGTGGCCGAAGGGCTGCGGCGTGCTCATGGCTCATTCGGTCAAACTCGGTCATCTCGGCGCGGACCCCGGCGATGCGCTGCGCCGCTTGCACACGAGAGGCGAAGTCGTAACTCGCCTCGGCGCGCTGGAAATCGAGCTGCGCCTCCGCGATTGCGGTTCGGTAGCCTGCCATCGCGGTTTGATAGATGTCGCCGTAATCGTCAGCCATGGGTGGACTCCTGATGGTTGCCGTTCACTGGTGCAGTCATCGGTGGGGCGAGAACGCCGGCTTGGGCCAAGTAGTACTTCAGGGCTTGGCGCGCGTGATCGGACACGGTCAAGAGCCCGTCGCTCGCCAGCGTTTCGAGTCCGTCGGCCAGATTCTTGGTTACGGCGATGGAGAGAACGTGCGGAAACCGCGCGTGCTCGCGCGTGTTGCCATTGCGTGCTTTCGGTTGATGCATGGTTGCTCTCCGACACTCACTGACGGTCGTTGCCGGTCCGGGACCTATTCGTCGTCCGCGTCGCGACCCGTGAGCACGATGCCGGCATGATGTGTCCGCAGCGCTTCGTGCGCATAGGCCAGGCGTTTGTTCGCGTGGTTGACAACGTCGTCATGCGCCCCACGGGCATGGGCGCGCTGCGCATCGGCAACATGCTCGCGCGCATCCTCGATCTCGCGGCAATGGGCGTGCTCATTGGTCTGGTAGGCCATCGCGGTCTTGCTCCCGGGCAAAGAATGAACTAGGAAAATAATCCTATACTCATAGATGTCAAGCCGCGATCCCCCGTGCCGGCGCGGCGATCATGGGGAGAATCCCCGGGAGCCGATCACATGCCGTCCATGCCAACGATCCTGACCGCCAACGGCTCGGCCGCCACCAGCCGGGTATTCCAGCCCGACGTTTTCAACCTGACCTCGCCATTCAATCTTTCGGTCGAGACTGTGATGAACTCGTCCGCAGCAACGCCGGCCTACAACGTCGAAGTCTCCAACGATCCGGCCAACGCGACCGCGATCACCTGGTTTTCGAGCCTGTTGATCGCCGCCGCCAGCAATACGTTTTTGCAGATCACCGCGCCGTGCCGACTCCTGCGGCTGAGCGTGACCAGCAACAGCAGCCAAGGCGCGGTCACATCGACCGTCATTCAATCCGGGTGACCAATGACAGACCAGGCCAACACCGCCACGGCCTTGCAGCAGGCGGGCGACGATCCCGTCGGTACCGAGATGCGCCTGGAATTTGTCCAATGGATCGATCACGCCAATTGCACGGATTGGTACCCGCAATCGCAGATCATCGAAGAGTTTGTGCCGTGTGAGGTTGAGACCGTCGGTTGGACCATCAAGGAGACGGCGGATTATATCGTTCTCGTTTCAAGCCGATGCGCACAAACCGAAAAGGCTGCGCGGAGCGTGCTGATCATGAAGGCGATGATCGACAAGCGGCTGCCGCTCAATCTGGAAAGATGATGATGACCGACGACACCGCCACTACCGTCATCGAGCGCGGCCGAAAGGCGCTGGCGCAGCTGCGGCGCGGCATGGGAGGCATGGCTCGATGTCGGGCACGCCCTGGCTGAGCTGCGGCGGCCGGCCCTCGCCACGGCCGGCGCCAATGCTGTTACAGCCCATCGCTACAAGATCGCCATTGCCCGGCTGCTCGCGGAAACCCAATTCGACTTGCAGCAGAAGTCCGTGCGGTGCGTCCTATTGAAGGTCGTCGATAATCTGCCGGCGGTGGCGCACTGTTGCCTGACCTACGTCGAATGCGCGGCTCAAGGCCGCAATGGTCGAGCCCGCTGCCCGGCGCTCGGCAATCATCCGCTTCTGCTTCGCGTTGAGTCTCTGCGGCCGGCCGAATTGCACACCTTGGTCATGAGCGCAGTCGAAGAGAGCGCTCGACAGTCAAAAAAATTACCTGAGATAACGCGCGCACGAGGCGAGGGCTCACCATCTGGCTAGCGCTTGTCAATAATCAGTGCCCAGCCCCTGGGGGGACGCACATGTCGGTGCCGCCGCCGCTCATGCCGCCGGGATCACCGCCGCTCATGCCGCCGGGATCGCCGCCGCTCATGCCGCCGGGATCGCCGCCGCTCATGCCGCC
>Ga0209068_10001722_pt1 | contig 10843 bp, 11 predicted proteins | sample ColStrG_CSR_2012_FD_187200 | JGI IMG/M metagenome (GOLD analysis project Ga0209068, IMG submission 187200) | Freshwater sediment microbial communities in response to fracking from Pennsylvania, USA - Cold Stream Run_MetaG_CSR_2012 (SPAdes)... | ecosystem: Environmental > Aquatic > Freshwater >...
GCCAGTTCGTGCGCCCCACGACCCCGCCGCTCTCGAACCTGGCGACTAGTTACCTCCGGTGTGCCCAGCCCGTCGAGTCGGAGCGCGCTCACGTCGGCGATCTGGCCAACCACATGCCCAGCGACATCGGCTGCGCTCCACCCCTCGCAGCGACTGGGCGCTTGCCACTCATCGGCGGAAAGACTCCGTAACAAGCCGGAAAATGCCCCGTACTCCTCGATCATTCCTGGCACCACTACCGTCCGTCCCAGCGTCATGGTTCTTCTCCTGGCCCATCGACCGATGTAATATTCCGTTGGCATGTAACTTACATGCAATGTACATGTATGGTCAAGACCAAACCCGGATCCCGGCGAACACAGGCAGAGCGATCTGAGTCGACTCGGGCCGCATTGCTCGACGCTGCACGCCGACTCTTTTCCGAACTCGGCTACGCCCGATCCGGACAGGAGGCCATCGTGTCCGCAGCCGGCGTCACGCGGGGGGCGCTGCAGCACCATTTCGGCACGAAGCAGGCGCTATTCATCGCCGTATACGAGGAGGTCGAGCGCGAGGTGGTTACTGCCGTGGCCGAGGCTGCCATGGCGGTCGGCCCCAATCGTCCACTCGAGATGCTGCGCTCTGGGTGCCAGGCCTATCTCGACGCAGTGCTCGACCCGACCGTTCGACGCATCTCAGCGGTCGACGGTCCGGCTGTGGTTCCCACCGACGTTCGCCAGGAGATCACCGATCGGTATGCCATGGGACTGGTGCGCGAGGCAGTGGAGCACGCTGTGCAGATCGGCGAACTTAGCCGTACGCCGACAGAACCCCTCGCCCGGATGCTCCTCGCCGGGGTGATCGCCGCGGCGGAGTACGTTGCGACAGCTCCGGACCCACAGGTCGCTCGGGCCGAGGCCGGCGCAACGGTGGATCTGGTGCTGGCCAATCTGAAGCGGTAAGCCGACCGCCTTCGTTCCGCGATAGTAGAGAGGCCGTTTCTGAAACTGACGGCCGAAATGCTGTCCGTTGGCAGTAACGCTGATCACGGCCAGAAGGACGTGAGGGTGCGCAGTTCAGAGATGACCAGGTCGACAAGATGCGCGATGTCGGTCTCGATGTCTGCATCAATTCATCGGGTAGTCGAGGTCGCCGTCCATCTCCGCGCAGATCCTCGAGACCTCGGACTTGGAGATCCCGGTATCCGCTCTAAGCGACTGGACGAGATCGTCGACCTTCCTGGTGGACACCCCATGGACGTAGGCCTCCATGACAACGGCGTGGAGGGCCTCGTCGATCCGCCGCCGGCGTTCCAGAATCGAGGGAAAGTAGGAACCTTTTGCTGAGTTTTGGGATCTTGACGTCCACGTCCACGTCCACGTCCCCGGTCTTGGTCGTCAGCGTTTTCGGGCGGCTTCCGTTGCGCCTGGTGGTCCGCGAAAAGGCTCGTAGTTGCGAAGGGCGCCAAGAATCTGGGAATTCGGTGCGATCTCGCGCTTGGTTTCGCTTAGCGGATCAGTCTGCTCGACCGCCACCGGGACCAGCACAACAATATTGACACCAACGATTACCTGCTCCTCCATCGGAGCAATTGTGAGTGGCATCCATTGACCCGGACTGGCGCCACGTACTTGAGTCTTGCGTCACACAACCTTCATTTGGAATCCACGCGCTGATGAGCTATAACGATCGAGGAGTCGGGTTGTATTTCTCAATCTGCGTTGCCTTGAGCTGGATTCGGTAGATGAGTCTGGGGTGCCATTGCGCACGACGATGCGATCCTGGCTCTTGCAGTGTGTGTCCTAATGATGTGATGTTCCAGGCGAGAGGAACCCAAAAGCTCATGAAACTGACCAAGATGAGGGCTGTATCCGTAGGCCTGGTGGCAGTGGTGCCGATTGTGCTTACCGCTTGCCTGCCCGCGGCGACATACAGCGTCAGCGGAAACAAGATACTGATGCCCGACGGAGTGACGCGGTTCGTTCCCTATGGCTACGTTGTCGAGTGCATGAGCTTTACCTCCAGCATTCCGGCGGCGGGCTTGTGCAATGCATCCACCAGTAGCCCGGAGCGGAACGGCAACAACCAATCGGGATCGAATCAGGTCACGTGGGCTGCACACAGCAAGGCCAACACGATCCGATTCCAAGTCGCACCGGCGAACCTCTTCAATACGACTGGCGCACAGACCACTGACTCCTGCGGAACAGTCAACACCGCATTCCTAACGCTGATGGATGGTCTGGTGAACCAGGCCACCACCGATCACATGGTGGCGATCGTTACCGATCAGGAGGAGAACAGCACCCAGACAGCTGGACCGATGGCAGTTGACCAGTCCTTCTGGGGCTACACGGCCTGCCACTATGCGGGTCAAAAGGTGTTCTTCGACCTGTTCAATGAACCCTACAAACTGAGGACCTTCTCCCCATCTGTACCGACCGACTTGACTGATGCCTGGACATGCTGGAGGTCGGCATCAACCACGACGCCTTGCGCCGACGGCAAGACCTACGTGTCGATGCAGACGCTTGCTGACACAGTCCGCACCTACGCCAACAACATCATCGTGGCCGAAGGCGTATTTCAAGACCAGAACCTGTCGGACTGGCGAAGTGGGGTCGATCAGGGCCTGCCTGCGCACCTGTTGACAGGATCGAATATTGCCTATGGTATCGAACCCGACCTTTTCAATAGTCAGTCGGGCGGGGGCAAGTTGGGTTTGAGCGGTGACGGGAGCGGCACCGACCGTAATGCTGCACAGTGGGCCATGCGCTTCGGCACACTCGCGGCTACCTACCCGATTATGCCAGAAGCATTCGTGAACTATTACGGAGGACACTGTGATCCCTACGGCTTCACAGGTATCAACACCTCGACGAAGGACTCGACACCGGGTGGAACCGGAACAGTCCCGTTTGCCAACACATTCGACGCCAATCCCAACGCCAAAACAAATACCGTCGGTGACGTGTCGGCATTGGCCGACTACCTGTACAACAACAGTATTGGCTTCATTCTGTACTCCCAGGACCCGGGCACGTCGCCGTTGTGGGCAGCATCCGGACCCTCGACTAGCTACACGTCCAATACGAATTGGGGTGGCACTGACACGGCGTCTGGTCAGGTATGGGACTACGTCAACTGCTCGGTGTACGCGAACGCACCCGGTACGATCAATCCACAAACTGTCTTCGGCCAGGGTGCTCTTTTCGCCTACGTAATGTACAGCTGGTCATTGCCTCAGTGAGAGAAGGTCGCTTCCAGCGGGCCACAGCAACGTCAACCGCTCATCGATCGAGCAGAATCGAAATCATGGGTTGAACAGGAGCAACGTTGTGATTTTGACCACAGCAGAGATTGCCTTTTAAAACCTTCCTCACCCTTGGACAGGTTTTTGAGAGGATTGGAGGCGGACTCGCGAAGGACAGCCAGCGCGCCTCCGGGCGGTGCCTAGCCCGCTCGGAGGGCGTCGAGCCCGGCCAAGATGTCCGCGACCTCGGTCCGGGCTGTGTAGTCGGGCTGGACATCCGCGAAGCGGACCGTGTGATCCTTGTCCACGATGAGCACCGTGGGCCTGGGTAGCTGAGTGGATCCTTCCGCATTCACCTGCGCCAGGTCGAGCCCCAGCTTGCGTTGGGCCTCGATCACTTGTTCGGCTTGTTGAAAAACAATGCCGATGCTCCGAGCCACGCGATTGCCGGGATCCGACAGCACCGTGAAGTCGAGCCCCGCCTTTTCGGCCGTGGAGAGCGACTGATCGGGAGACTGGGGGCTGATGGCCACCATGCGGGCCCCGAAATCAGCCAACTGGGGGAGTAACTCCTGCTGGTAGGTCCGCAACGCAATGTTGCAGTAGGGGCACCAGCCACCACGGTAGAAGACGATGACCGCCGGACCGCTCTCGACGAGTTGATCCAGCGTCACTGGCACGCCGTTCGCATCGCTCAACGTGAACGACTCGAGGCGGACTCCGACCTTGATCGCGTCCGCCGGGATCCCCTCGTCGAGAAGTACCTGGATGCTCCGGTCGAAGACCTTGACCACGTCTGCTGGCAGCTGCCCGGTAGCGGCCGCCTTCATTTGTTGGGACTGTTCGTGAATGGTGACAGACATCAGACCTCCCGGGGAGTGACGTTCGTGGATTGTCAGTGGGATATGGAGCTTCGAGTGGACTAGACAGTCCACTGTTTATGTGACCACGCCGTTACTGGACTGTCAAGTCCACAAACGAGATACTGGGAGTGATGGGACGCCAACCGACCACAGAGCGAGGACGCCAAACCCGACGACGCATCGTCACCGCCGCCGCCGCCGTGGTGGCCGAGAAGGGCGCGCTCGGGGCCAGTCTCGACGAGGTCGGTGCCCGCGCCAGTGCATCGCGCAGCCAGCTCTACCACTACTTCGACGACAAATCCGATCTCCTCATGTCTGTCGCCGACGCAACGAACGGCGCCGTCCTCGATGGCCAACGTGACCTGTTCTCCGGGCTCGACTCATGGGACGGCCTGGTGCGGTGGACTGACGCTCTCGTCAAACTCCAAGTGCAGCTCGGTGGGCGTGGAGGGTGCCCGATCGCCAACCTTCTGGGTCAGCTCGGCGAACGCGACGACGACATTCGAGCTGTTCTGGCGTCAGGTTTCGACCGATGGGAAGCACACATTCGGTCCGGCCTCGTCGCCATGGTCAACGCCGGCGAGCTTCGGCCCGAATCCGATGCTGACTGGTTGGCATCCTCCACGCTCGCCAGCTTGCAAGGGGGTCTCATGCTCACCCAGGCACGCCGTGATCCCCAGGCGCTTCGCCGGGCACTCGATGGCGCTCTGGCGCTGATCGGCACCTTCCGCTATTGAGTTGACCCCCTCAAATAGCGATCTGAGGATGCTGCCAGATCATCGCGCCAGTGAAGTGGACGGCAAAGTTTGAAAAAGTGTAATCCGGTCACCCCTGAGCGGAGGGAGGGGGATTCGAACCCCCGGAGGCTTGCACCTCGCGGCTTTTCAAGAGCCGTGCATTCGTCCGCTCTGCCATCCCTCCGGACTCCGACAGGGTAGTCGCCGACCGGTGGACCCCTCAGGATCCGGGCGTCTCGATTTCTGCTCGCAGGCCATCGATCCATTCGTCGGCCCGCTGGCGCGACTCGCCCACTTCGGCCCGGATGGCGGGGCCGGCGGCACCGGAGGCCGGGTAGGAGCCGAGGAACTTGACCCCGGCCAGTTCGGCATGGAGGTCGGCCAGACAGTCCGCCACCATGGCGTCGGCAACGTGGCCCTCGAAATCGATGATGAAGCAGTAGTCACCCAGTGCCTGCTTGGTCGGCCGGGACTCCAGCTTCGACAGGTTGATGTTCCGGGCGGCAAAGTGCCCCAGGATCGCGTACAGGCTGCCCGGGTGGTCTGCACTCTGGAAGCAGGCGATGCTTGTGTGGTCATGGCCGGTGGGGGCCGGGATACCCGACGGCGCCACCGCGATGAACCGGGTCTGGTTGTCGGGGTGATCCTCGACCCGCTCGGCCAGAATCTCTAGGCCGTAGAGGTTGGCGGCCAGTCCGGGTGCGATAGCTGCGGTGGGGCGTGCGGTAAGGGACGGATCACCTTCGCCGATGAGCCGGGCGGCGTCGGCCGTGGAGTTGGTGGCCACCAACTCCACATTGGGCAGGTGCTCGGTCAGGAACCGTCGGCATTGCGCCGTGGCCACCGGTATCGAGGCCACCTGCTCGATGTCCGACATGGACGTGCCCGCGGCAGCCATCAGGTGGAGGTGGATGTCGAGCACCACTTCACGTTGGATGCGCAGATCGAAATCGAAGACCAGGCTGTCGATGATGTCCCGGACGGTGCCTTCTATGGCGTTCTCCAGGGGGATGAATCCGATGTCCACCGAGCCCTGGCGCACTGCCTCGAGGACGTCGACCAGCGACGCGTAGGGAGTGATGTGGCTTCCGATGTAGGCCGGCTCGGAAAGCAGGGCTTCCTCGGTGAAGGTGCCCTCGGGTCCGAGGAAGCCGATCCGCACCCGATCATCCCCAGGTGGCACCGGAGATGCGTGGTGGGCCATGGACAGGCAGGATAGTGAACATCATGGACGAACTCGCGCTGCAGTACCTCCTGGACGACGTGCGGACAGGGGTGTGCTCCCCAGACGATGCCGTGCTCCGGCTGCGGCGACTTCCCTTCGCTGATCTTGGTTTCGCCAAGGTCGACCACCACCGGTTGCTCCGTCAGGGACTGCCCGAGGCGGTCTATGGCCAGGGAAAGACAGCAGAACAGTGCTCGGCCATCGTGGGCGAGCTACTGGAGGACGGTGCTGCAGGCAGCACCACTGGCGGTCCGACCGCCGGCCCCATTGAGGGTTCACCGGTCATCCTCACGCGGGCCGACGAGGTGCAGGCGGCCCGGGCGCTGGCTGACTACCCGGGCGGTATCCGGACTGTCACCGGGCAGGCCACGGGGGCCGACCAGGTGCGGGGCGCGTTGTCGACGGTGGTGTGGCGACCGGCGGGCCCCGGTCGGCTCGGACGCTGGTGATCACCGCCGGCACGTCCGACCTGCCGGTGGCCCGGGAGTGTGAGGCCACGTTGATCGCACTCGGGCTGCGACCCACCCTGCTGGCCGACTGCGGAGTGGCCGGGGTGCATCGTTTGTTGGCGTCGGCTGACGAACTGGCCGAGACCGATGCGGTAGTCGTGGTGGCCGGCATGGAGGGGGCGTTGGCCAGCCTGGTCGGGGGGATCACCCCGGCGCCGGTGGTGGCTGTCCCCACCAGCACCGGTTACGGCGCCGCACTCGAGGGGGTGACGGCGCTCCTGGCCATGCACGCCAGTTGTGCGGCCGGCATCACGGTGGTCGGGATCGACAACGGGTTCGGTGCGGCGTGCGCCGTGGCCAGGATGCTCCCGTGAGGACCCGCGACCAAGTGAGGTCCCGCGCCTACGCAGGTCCCGGAGACGAGCACACCGACAGCGCCGGACGAACAGTGGCGTGGTTCCATTGTTTCGCCGGGATCGCCGGCGACATGGCCCTCGGCAGCCTGATCGACGCCGGTGCCCGACTCGACCAGGTGGTCGGCCTTCTCGAGCGGCTGCCGTTCGGGGGATGGGCCCTCGACGTGGAGCCGGTGCTGCGGGGCGGTATCGCAGCCAGCCAGGCCATCGTTTCCGTGCAGGACCACGTGGTGGTCCGCACCTACGCCCACATAGTGGGTCTGGTGGAGGAAGCGCGGCTACCCGAGCGGGTGGCTGCCCGGGCGTTGGCCACGTTCGCCGGCCTGGCCGAGGTGGAGTCCGCCCTGCACCGTCGCCCGGTCGACCAGGTCCACTTCCACGAGGTCGGCGGACACGACACCATCATCGATGTGGTCGGAACCGCAGCGGCCCTCGAAGTCCTCGGGGTCGACGAGGTGCGGGCCAGCGCGGTGGCGACGGGCACGGGCATGGTGCGGGCCGCCCACGGCATGTTGCCAAACCCGGCGCCAGCCGTAGTGGGGTTGTTGCGGGGTATCCCGACGTGGGGACGGGACATCCCGGTGGAGCTCACCACGCCCACCGGGGCGGCCCTGCTGGCCGCCTTGTCGTCGGGATTCGGGCCGATGCCGGCCATGGAGGTGGTGACTCAAGGATTCGGGGCGGGCAGCCGGGAACTCGAGGAGCTGCCCAACTGCACCCAGGTGGTGGTCGGGTCCAGGATCGGGGCATCCGGCGACCCCGATGCAGATGCGGGCCAGCCGGTGGCCGTGTTGGAGGTGACCCTCGACGACGTGACGGGAGAACAGCTGGCCCATACGGTGGCGGCCGCTCTCGAGGCGGGAGCCCACGACGCGTGGCTGTCGCCGGTGGTGATGAAGAAGGGGCGACCAGGGCACGTGGTCCATGTGCTGTGCGACCCGGTCCGGGTGCCCGAGTTGCGTGCCTTGTTGCGGATCGAGACCGGGTCGTTAGGAGTGCGGATGACGGTGGCCGAGCGCTGGCCGGCTGCCCGCACCGTCGACTCCGTAGTCATTGACGGCCAGCTGATCCATATCAAGGCCAGCGCGGCGCGGGCCAAGGCTGAACACGACGACGTGGCCGCCGCCGCCCGGCGTACGGGCCGGCCGCTGCGGGAGTTGGCCTTCCTGGCGGAGGCGGCCTACGCCAACGGAGGTGGGGCACCGGGTGGGCGCGCAACTCCGGACCCCGTTGTCGACATCGCAGTTGAAGCCGATGACGACGGCCTCGGGGACGAACCGGCCTAACGGTGCAACCTCACCCCGAGCGCAGGATGTGCCTGGGGACCACCGGAGGGTCTCCTGTGGTGATCCACCGCCAGGCCGGGCCATCGGGATCGTCCACTTCGCCCCGCTCGAGCAGGTGACCGTGGTGGGTCTTCAGGTAGTGGTGCCAATGGCACAGCCGGGCGAGGTTGGCCAGACTCGCCGGCCCCCCTTCGGCGAACGGTCGGATGTGGTCGATCTCCAGATCGTTGCGGGCATCGCACCCGGGAACCACGCAAACCGGGTCCCGCTCAACCAGGGCCCGACGGAGTGCCTCGGGGATCGTGCGGCCCGAGTGGGCCACGGTGGTGACATCAATACCGTCGGTGACGAGGACACTGAGTACGGAGTCGACGCCCAGCCGGCGGGCCACCTCGACCGGAATCGGACCCACGCCCGGGATCTCGCACAGTTCGCCGGGCTTGACGTACCCGCGGACCAGAGCGGCATGGTCCACCCGCACATGGACGGTGGCCACCGGACCTCCGTTTCGGCATGCACCCGCTGCGCCGCCGGCCTGGTCGGTGGAGCCGGCGTCCGCGTACGGGCGACAGGCCAGGGCCACGAGGGCGTCGGCGGCCAACGCCTTGCGGGGCTCGTCCAGCCCGGCCTTGTGGGCGGCTGCAGTCAGGAGTTCGGTCTCGATGCCGACCGCAGCCAGCAGCCGGGCCCCTTCGTCCGGAGTGAGCCGAGCATCGAAACGGACGGCGCCGGAATCCTCCACCCAGTTGCGTAGGTAGCGGCCCTTGCGGATAGCTTCGTACGTGGCCCGCTGGTCCTGGCCTGCGGCCCGGACCCGCTTGCAGCGGAGCTTGAGCATGCTGAGCGGTTGTTGCCGGGCTGCCTCGACCAGTTCCTGCTCGGCATCGGGCTGGAGGATTGCCGCCCCGGCGATCTCCTTGACCTGGGTCTCGGAGAGCTTGCCCTGGCGCACGGCCTCGTCGGTGGCCGGAAGGGAGCCGAGATGGCGGGCGGTATCCAGCGTCGAAATAGCTGTCCCGAGTCCGGTACCCGTGGCTTCGGTAACGTGGGCGGCAGCCGATCGGTGGCCGGAACGCCGCCAGACTCTGGAGGACTCGACCCGGCGGGCGGACAGGAGCTTGCCGGCCGATCCGAGGCGTTCGATCTCGGCGAAGGCGGCCAGAACCCGGGCGGCGTCGGTGCCACTGAGGGTCTCCGGGTCGAAGTCGGTCACCGATGACCGGAGCTGTTCGGAGACCCGTGTAAGGCGGTCGAGAAGCATGTCCCATGATCGCAGCAGGGTGTATCAGCGGTGCCCGCTGCAGCCCGGATCGGTGTGCGCCCGCAGATCGGTCGGCGGGGCGGCTACCGTTTGCCCCCGGGACGGTGCCCGCAACCGGGCCCCGCTTCTCATTCCTGCGAAAGGACTCTGACATGACCCGCCTCCGTACCTGGACAGTCGTGGCCCTGGCCGCCTCCGGCCTCGGGCTCGCCGCCTGCAGCAGTTCGTCGTCGACTTCGACGACCACGACGACGGCTTCGACCCCGGTCGTGATCGGCACCATTGCCGCTCCGTCGCCAGCCGGCACCATCGGTACCCAGCCGACGATCGTCGTCCCGACCGGCGCCCCGCCGACCCAGCTCGAGTCCAAGGACCTCATCGTGGGCACCGGCCCGGCGGTAAAGGCTGGAGACAAGGCCTCGGTGCAGTACGTGGGCGTGGCCTACTCCTCAAAGCAGATCTTCGATTCGTCGTGGAGCCGCAACCAGCCGTTTGCCTTCACCCTGGGGAACGGAACGGTGATTCCTGGTTGGGACAAGGGAGTCGTCGGGATGCAGGTGGGTGGCCGACGTGAGCTGATCATCCCGGCGAACCTGGCCTACGGCGCCCAGTCGCCCGGGTCGGGCATCGCCGCCAATGACACGTTGATCTTCATAGTCGACCTCGTCAAGATCAACTGAGTCCGGGGCGTCGCTACCGTGGAACAGGCCGGAGGCAGAGGCAACCAACAGCCGTAGGGGACCGCCACCATCGTGCAGGGACGCCACCTTCGTGCAGGACCGCCGACCCATCTGGCGCTCTCCCGGGTTGACCGACCGGCTGCCGACATCTGAAATAGACGCAGCCGCAGTGGCGTTTAATTGTCGGAACGAACGACGAAGGAGCGCACGATGGCAACGGTCGAGCTGACCCAGGACAATTTCGCCAAGTTGGTATCGACCAACGACACCGTCCTGGTCGACTTCTGGGCGTCGTGGTGCGGCCCGTGTCGTTCGTTCGGCCCGATCTTCGAGCAGGCCTCCGACGACCACCCGGATCTGGTGTTCGGCAAGATCGACACGGAAGCGCAGCAGGAACTGGCCGCTTCGTTCGGCATCCAATCAATCCCGACGCTGATGATCCTGCGGGAGCAGGTCATCATCTTCAGTCAGCCCGGAGCCTTACCGGGAGATGCGCTCGAGGACCTCATCTCCCAGGCTGTCGGACTCGACATGACGGAAGTTCACAAGGAGGTCGCCGGCCATTCGGCCGACTGACCGGAGTGGCTCGGCCGTGGTTCGCGACGGAGTTCGGGCACCGGTAGGGTCGGTTTGTGGATCCCGTGCTGCACCTCTCGATCGCGGTGGCCGACCTTGTTGAAGCCCGTGGGTTTTA
>Ga0209068_10001723_pt1 | contig 10839 bp, 10 predicted proteins | sample ColStrG_CSR_2012_FD_187200 | JGI IMG/M metagenome (GOLD analysis project Ga0209068, IMG submission 187200) | Freshwater sediment microbial communities in response to fracking from Pennsylvania, USA - Cold Stream Run_MetaG_CSR_2012 (SPAdes)... | ecosystem: Environmental > Aquatic > Freshwater >...
GGATTGTTGAGCATCAGACCGCCGAAAGCCAAACTAAGCTTCTGCAAAACGTCAACGTCGCGGTCGCCGAGTTGGGCGAGATCCCGAATCAGGATGGCAATGTCTTCGTCTTTAGGACTCCATCTGGTCGGTGTCAGCGAGCCTGCCAATACCTGAGCCAAACCCTCGACCTTCTTTAGGCTCGTTGCGCGCACAGCTTCTTCGCAAGCTGCCGCAACAGCTTCCTGAAACCGTGGCGCCTCAATATGCGCCTGGATTTCCTTCATTTTCTCCCGGTCAGTGCCGACCGGGGATTCGAGCGCCTTAATCCCGATGCTCAAGCCACGCAGCAGATACTCAATGCGCTCAAATCTATTGGCAGGTCGGAACTGATCCGCGAGGATTTTCGCAACCGCAGCAGGCGGGAAAACTAGACCGATGAAGCTAAGCGCGAGCTCGGCGAACTTCCCACCCAGCCCCTCGGGCTCTTCGGGAAAGGCTTCGAACGAGGCGTCAATGGAGTCGTCGATCTTGCCGCTCATGGCTGGACCGGATTCTCGCATAGGAGGCCGGCCGGGGCAAAATATCGGCTGGGGAGGGAAGTGTCGGACGCGGAGAAATGACGAGAGGAGTGACCGCTCAAGTACCTCTACCAACTCTCTTGACTCCAAATCCGGTACGGTGCAAACATTCTGGTCGCGGTCCCTTAGTCAGGGATTGAAGACTACGAGGTGAGAGGGAAATGGCAAATAAAAACGACCTGAACCTGTCACACGTTCTTTTCGGAGTTGCCGGGGCGGCAATCGGAGCCTCTGTTGTGAACCACCAAATAGATGAAGCAAAGAAGAGCCGGGCCGAGCGAGATAACCCAGAGGTAGTGTCTGAGGTATGCAGAGAAGTGTGGGATGCGCTGGATGATTGTGAACTGGATGACAGCAGCGTCACGGAAGACGATTATGTGCGCGACCTTGCGAATTACCTGAAGGAGGAAACTGGGTTCGAAGTAGAGATACGCCCTGACACACGCGAGGGACAGCCGGACATTTTGATCGAGGATTGCCTTGCGATAGAAGTCAAAATCAATCCGCGAAAAAGTGAACGCGACCGCTGTGTGGGACAGTGCGCCGGGTATTCGCGAGAATGGGTCACTTGGATTGTAGTCGTTGACGCGGATGCAAGCATCGTCGGCGATCTGGAAAACCTGCTCGCTGACAAGGGGCTTGAAAAGATCGAAGTTTGGCCCTTCGACTAGCGCCATTTGTTGCGGATAGGTGACTCGATAACAACCGGAGTGCAACCTGTGTACCTGGACTGACTCTGTCGCATTGAAAACGGTCTTTCGCGATGTAGAGAGTGCTGCTGCTTTTGAAGCAGTTGCTCTCCCCTTCAATGAGTGTGCCAAAACTGTGCCAAATGTCGTTGGATTCTAGGGCTTGGGTTTAGCTTTGAGCGAAAAGCAGATTCCCCAAGTTGTTGTAAATGTTGCTAATTCAAAGCACAGAATGGAAAGGTTGGAGTGGCTCGGCGTGCTTGCAAAACAGGTGCACTCAGAATTGATTTTTCAAACACCCCAACACCTTACAGGGTCCTGCCAGGAGGGTTACTTGGGTAGAATTTGTCGTAAGAGTTCGGGTCAAACCGTGTCGACGGAAAATGGTTAGTTGTCGAAGATGCGCTCAAGTGGCCACCTACGGTTGTGTCCACTTGTGGGGAACAAGTGGACACTTCGGTGCGAGCAGTCGTTAAGATAGTGCCGCAGCGTCGGCGGCATTCGGTGGCGGTCGAGCATCGCGGTGATGTCGGGGCTGTCGCCCAGGGTTTTCCTTAGACTCAACCCGAAGCCCAACCCGAGATGTGCCCGACTACTGGGTATTATCAAGTACTTGACAGTCCCCCAAAGTCAGTCCGCAAGAGTCTTCACCCCTGTCGCCCCAGACAAACTAGACGGACGCACCTGCCTCGTGAGCACCTGACCTACCCGCTCAGAGAAGCCCCGTTGTAGGGCAAAACATACTCTGGACGATTAGGCTTGCCGTGGTAGTTATCGTTAAATGATCAGCTCGCGAATTCTATGCGCCGCCCGCGTCCCTGAGTGTTCGTTTTGCCTGCCCCTCTCGATGGATTCCGTCTTTGCTCCTAACGATTGACCATCGCAGCTGCCGAGATTGTAGTGGAGCCTTGTATTTCAGCATCTGTTAGATGTATAACACAAGTGAAATGAGTGTTGCACCAAAAGAGAACATGTCTCCATGGCTGTTGTTGGTGCTCAGATTGGCAAGAAAAAGGGGCAGCCTGCGCGTGGCGATTTGGAGAAAACTACAGCGCTTCGGTGCCCTGCCTCTTGGCAACTCTGGGTACCTCATTCCTAACGGCGCGGAGAATCGCGAACGATTTGAATGGTTGGCAACAATGATTCGCAATGAAAGAGGGCAAGCTTCGATTCTAGAAGTGCAGTCCATTGATAACCATTCGGCCCCTCAATTGAAACTAAAATTCATTGAGGCGCGAAACCACGATTATCAAATCTTGCTGAGGGAAATCAGAAAGGCATCGTCCACATCATCGACGAGTGGACGAGCAAGTCGCATACGTCAACGGTTTCAAGAGATTGTTTCAGTAGACTTCTTCGGCACTCCTCTCCGTGAACAGGTAGAGCGCGCTCTGAGCGCGGTCGAAAAACCGAAATCAAAGGAATCGCACATCCAATTGGGGAAAATCTCCCCGGCCGAATATCGAAATAAAGTATGGGTCACTCGACCGCGTCCGGGTGTGGACCGAGTGATGTCCGGATGGTTGATCCGGAAGCTTATTGACCCGAAGGCGAGATTTGTTTTCGCAAGTGAGGACAAGAAACCAGCCGATGCCGTTCCCTACGATATGTACGAAGGTGGATTCGGTCACCGTGGAGAGGACTGCACGTTTGAAACGCTTTTGAAAGCATTTCGTATTCGGGACAAAAGAGCGGGCGTGATGGGGCAAATCGTACACGATGCGGACCTGTTCGATGACAAATTCGGACGTAAGGAAGGCTTCGGCATCGACGAAATTATGAAAGGTTGGGCACGACAAGGCGTGAGCGATCAGGAATTGCTTGCACGTGGAATGCAGCTCACCGAAGGACTTTACCAGTCCCTTCGTTGAACCGACGATGCGGATCGTAATTGAATTCCAATTAAGATCAACGGCTATCTTAAACGAGGAGAAAAGTGACCATGAAGTTTAGAACATTGATTTTGTGTGCGGTTTTGGTGTCGTGCCCCATGGTCCTTGCGGCACAGGGCCTTGACACAACGAAGATTGACGATGTCCTCGGCCGTTCGGGCCAGAAAACCGGAGACGTTTATCGAGTCGGCTTTCCGCGCACCGATCTGCATGTGACCGTCGGAGACATTACGGTCCGGCCTGGCTTGGCGCTGGGTTCGTGGGCTGCGTTCAGCGGGAGTGACGAACACGCGTCTGTAATGGGCGATCTAGTTCTTCTGCCAGACGAACTCAACCCAGTGATCGTTAAGCTACGCAGCAGCGGCTTTGAAATTACAGCTGTCCACAACCATCTGATGAACGAGACTCCGCACCTGATTTACACGCACTATCACGGGCACGGCAATGCAGTTGAGCTTGCAAAGTCGCTTCTGGCCGCGCTCGCAGAGTCGAAGACTCCGCTGGGCAAGCCTACGGCAGCTTCTCCGGCGACTGGCGAGCCTCCCGCATTCGTGAAGACGATTGAAGATACACTCGGCGTAAAAGGGACCTGGGCAGGCAGTGTATTAGCATTCGGCATCCCTCGCGCCGATACGATCACCGACGATGGGATGACCCTCACCGGCCCGCAGGGCGTGGCCGAGTCAATCAATTTTCAAGACGCCGGTACCGGCAACGTAGCCAGTACTGGGGATTTCGTGATGACAGCGAACGAAGTGAACGCAGTCATTTCGGCGCTTGAAGAGCACCACATCGCGGTGACAGCTCTACACAGCCACATGCTCACAGAACAGCCTCGGCTTCTTTTTATGCACTTCTGGGCTGTTGGAAGCCCTGAGTCGGTCGCGGAAGGAATCAAAGCTGCCCTGAGCCATATTTCAATCAAATAGTGTAAAGGTGGAACGAACATGAAGGCGTTGAAACCATTTTTTCTGGCGCTGCTTCTGATCGTAGTCATAGGTGCGGTTGGCGTGAGCGCATTGATCTGGCGAGGTTTCCGCGCAACCACCGTGCCCTCTCGGTTCGAGACAGTAGTGGCTCGAAGTATACGTAATTTTGCGATTCCGAGACGCTCCCGTCACGAAAAGAATCCGTTGGAGGGCAATCAGGAAAACTGGCAAGCGGGCCGCGACGATTATGCGGCTCGTTGTGCTACTTGCCATGGACAAGATGGAAGTGGGGTGACGGCAGTCGGGCGGAATCTCTACCCGAGAGTTCCCGATCTACGTTCGCCCGGAACGCAACAACTCACAGATGGAGAAATTCACTATGTCATTGAAAACGGAGTTCAACTCACGGGCATGCCCGCTTGGGGAAATCCGCATCGGGCGACGGAGAACGATAGCTGGAAGTTAGTCCTATTCATCCGGAATCTGCGTCCGCTTGACGCCCAAGAACAAGCGCAGCAGGCAAGCACTCGTACTTCGGCGCATTACGTAGGTTCCCAGGCCTGCGAGAAGTGCCACGCTGAACTTTACGAGCACTGGAAAAAGACGCCGATGGCCAATATCGTGAGAGACCCTCGGGAACATCCCGAAGCTATCATCCCGGACCTTGCTACAAACACAGTTGCTAAATTCACGAAGGATCAGATTGCCTTTGTTTACGGCAGCATCTGGAAGCAGCGCTACTTCACGAAGATAGGCGACGATTATTTTCCATTGCCTGCGCAGTGGGAGATCAACAATCACAAATGGAGTAAGTATATGGTGCCGAATGGAGGCGACTGGTGGGCTCAGTTCTATCCTCCAGACAATACGCAGCGTCCTACCGGCCCCACGTGTGACGGATGCCACTCTGTCGGCTACGACATCCACACGAAACAGGTGGCAGAGTGGAATGTCGGCTGCGAGCGATGTCACGGTCCGGGCGATGAACATGCTGAGCATCCCACACGCGGGAACATCTTGAGTTCAGCGCGAATGGATTACATAGCGGCAAGCGACACTTGCATTCAATGTCACTCGCAAGGTCGTCCGCTGACAATTCCTATTGAGGGGAAGTACTACGACTGGCCGGTCGGCTACAAGGTGGGATTGAGACTACAAGACTTCTGGAAGCTCGAAGAACACAGTCTGGGGGAAACTAACTTCTACTATTTCGCGGATGGCACCGCGCACAAGAATCGAATGCAGGGCAACGATTTTGTGCAAAGCGTCATGTATCGACGGGGAATTACATGTTCGACCTGTCACGACGTGCATGGCACTGAAAACTATGCGCAACTCAGGAAGCCCGTCGAGAAACTTTGCTTGGACTGCCATGGACCGCTGTCTCCGAATGGGCCGCGCACAGCAACGCTCGAAGAGCATACGCATCACAAAAACGGCAGTCCGGGAAGCCAATGCGTAGCCTGCCATATGCCGCAGATCGAAACAGAGGGTGTTCCTGGCACTTTCGTACATGCTCACACCTTCCGGTTCATCACGCCGCAGATGACGGATAAATATAAGATCCCCAATCCATGCGCCGCCTGTCACGCCGACAAATCCACGGCGTGGGCAACCAACGAATTACGCAATTGGGCTGAGCGTTCCCCGTGGCGGCTTGAGTAGGAACTGCGCCACGTAGAATGGATGGCCAGTCACCCACCACTGAGGTCAGAGCCATCGCTAAGCGAGAATGAGACGGGTGACACTCTTCTAGTTACGAATGATATAGCGCTAAGCAGAAGATGGTAGGAGACACCAGTCGCTCGTATGCACTGAAAGCAAGAGCATTGGATTTTCTGCAGAAACGAGATTCCCTTGTCAGTGCCAGATGAGCATTTGTAGGGTTGGATTTGAACTAACGACCCTCGGGTCACCGCCAGGCGGGTTTGCGGCTGGCATCGGACTAAGCGAATGTCTTGCTTCTCCGCAGAGTCGTAGAAGGCATTTCGCCATAGCGCTCTGCATATTCGCTTGCGAACCGACCAAAGTGCAGAAATCCCCAACGGGCAGCGATCTCGGACACCGTCGTGGTCTCATGTCTAGCAAGAAGATCGTTGCGGGCCCTCTCCATCCGAGTCGCTCGGAGGAATTGAATTGGTCCACAACCCATGCTGCGGTGAAAGCTAAATTGCAGAGTTCGCGCGTTGACTCCCGCAATTCTGCAAAGGTCGCCGAGGCTAATGGGCATATGGGAATTGGCACGAATGTATTCTGCGGCGATCCGCAGCTGCCAAGGCCCCGCCGAGGACCGTCGGTGGAGACAGCGTGTGTAGTTGTGTCGTTGGCTCTCTAGGAGAAGCGACGCGAACGCAGTCTCCAGAATTCGAACTCCAGAGTCTCGGGCCGCGGGCCGCGTCCCAAGTTTATCCACCCGTTGGCATAGTTTGAGCGTCAAATCACGGAGCCGTCGGTTGGCCTCTGTCCGCATATCCATCGAAGGTTCAAACACTAAAGCTGCATTCAGGGGCCGGCCTAGCATTTTCTCTAATTCGTCGACAATGGCGGTACGGCCAAGTCTGAAAATCAAGAGTTCGCGGGATTCAGGCGCAGTCACGTGTGTCTCCTGAAGTGGGGACAGAATGACACTGGTGTGACAACTCAACCAAACAGTGCGGCTCGCGATCCGGTGCTCCATGGATCCCAATAAGCCCACGACCACAGCATAGAAATCTTCGGGCATCCATGCGTGAATCTGCAGTCGGCCCGAGGTGAGCATGTGTGTGATCTTGACATCATGAGCCTGCAAGGTGGAGATTTGGGTCGCAAATCGTGAGCGGGGAACGAGTAACTCGGAGCGTTGAGGAATAGCTGAAGCGGAAAGCACAGCAGCCGCGTGGTCATGATCCCGCGTTTCGAAGTAACAATGACGCGAAGTGCAAACTTTCTGTACCACAGATTTCATCGCGGTCCTGGCCAGATATCGTTGGAGGAGGACCTGGCAGGAAGAGCACAAGCTCCTGCCAGTCCGACACATTCCGATTCCTAAAAGGTAAACCTTTACAAGGCGGGGGTTTCATATCCTAACACTCTCTAGTCGGCTCACAAAGTAGAAATCACAGCGAGAAAGCGCTATTAGAACATCCATTTGTTCCGCGAGTTGCGCCATTGTGCAAATGTTTGCGCACTTTTTGACCTCTCGACAACTCGGTTTGGGCTGCCCTTGAACATGCCCCGAACGACCCCAAGGCCTTTCCTCATATTGCGCAAACTGGATTGACCGTCTTTCGGATCTTCGCGATCCTAGGCGTACTTAATGAGTGGAATGAGTGGAGAAGTACAAAGACAACCGTGTACGTGGTCAGCCTGCAACAATCTGGGCTGGGCGAGCCTTTCTGGCTGGTGGCTATGCGAACAGCATTTTTACGAAACTGCAACGGATCGCTTGGCAGACTACCGCACGCGGTTCGACGGGAAGTCTGCAAGCGCCATCGAAGGAGAGGACCTCTTGGAATTTCTCTCCGTGCTCATGGTTCAGATAACTAACCTCGTTGCTGGTGCCGAACCGCTCAGCCAATCGCAGCAGGATGAGCTTCTAGAGCTTTGGCTCTCAGCCGCGAGTTTAGCCAAGCAAATTCAGTGTCGGCCCGACCACTAAGCGGCAAGTGTTTATCCCACGCTTTCTAAAATTGCTACCGGATAAATGATTGGTGATCCATACACCGGTCGGAGTGAGACAACGATTCAACGAGAAGTAGCGCAGGACGGCCACCCGTACACGATATTGCCCCTGACTCTAGGATCGGAGGAGATGACGCATGATGGCCATTGGTGAACGCTCGCGCATCTTCAGTGTGCAAAACGGTTTCTCTCAAAGTGCGATAGAAAGAGGAAACGGGTTGCGCGCTCGTTCTGTCTTACGCATCGAAAATGGCATTAGCGTCCGGGGTCTTGAAACGCTGAAGCGGATGGTCAGCGTTGAGACAGGCTATGAATCGAGCCACAGTCGTTTTGTGAGAAGGGGTTGGAGCAACGGGGCAGGATCACGATGATTGTCGGTGACCGCCTACGTGCTTTACGCGAAGAGAAGAAACTCTCCCAAGGGGACATCGAAAAGCGGACGGGCTTGCTTCGCTGCTACATTTCTCGCGTTGAGAACGGCCACACCGTTCCTACCATCGAGACCTTGGAGAAGATGGCTCGGGCGCTGGAAGTTCCCCTTTATCAACTTTTCTATGACGGCGAGAAGCCGCCCGTGCTTCCGAATCTTCCGAAGCGAAAGACCTCTGATGATATTGCCTGGGGCAGTTCCGGGAAAGATGCTCGTCTCTTGAATCACCTCCGCCTACAGCTCAGCAGCATGGATGAGGGAGGCCGGCGTCTACTCCTAATCATTGCTCGAAAAATGTCTCGATACGTTGCCGGTCGTCAAGGAGGAAAGGAGTAATTCCTAACCGGATTGATCAGCGAACGGAGCGTCACCATCCAAGTTCGCACTGATCGGGCAATGGGTACCGGAACAATCAGTCATTAGAGTTCCGCAAGCGTCCGCACCATCCGGCGCTCAGATCAACACAGACGGACACCAGAATTTGCAGGTGTGTAATTACATGAAGGCATTGTACTCTCGCCGCTCTAAATTGGCGGGAGGAGCGTAGGATACGCGAGCTAGTATTAGAGGTTGGGTAAATCACTCAAATCAAGACGTTCGCTCAGGACGGAAACTTCAGCCTCGTCTGATTTCACATACGGAGCTATCAGAGTGAACACCGTGCGCGAATCGATTCAATGTCCTATGTGCCGCAAATCGTTCCCACTGCCCTCCGGGCTGATAAATCGGCAGCTCCGCTCGGTTTCACAGCGTGGCTCAGCCTTGCGCCCAAAGCTCCTGCAAGTGGGCGATCTCGTCTTGAACCCCGCTACCTACGATGCTACGCGCGCAGGCAAGGAGATTGCCCTGAGCCGGATTGAGTCTCGGTTGCTTTATTCCCTAATGAGCCGCTCTGGCCGGGTCGTCTCCAGAAAAGTGCTCGTTCGTTCGGTTTGGGGTTCCAACGACGACATGGAGAAAAATAGGCTCGACGTCTTTGTCCATCTGTTGCGCAACAAAGTGGATCGAAATCACAAAGCAAAGCTGATCAAGACGATTCGGAAAGTGGGCTTCGTCATTCGAAATCCAGCGAAGGCACGATGACGTTCGTCGCTCGGCTCGGCTCGATTAAATTTCATTGAGTGGCCTTGACACATCCCAACAACGAGCAGAGAATTCCAGACAAGAACATCCCGAACTTGACCCGCGCCGTGTTGTGGTATAAGCCACTGATGCGGCGCCTTTATTTTGCGCCAGCGGATTAATCAGCGAACGGAGCGCCTCCATTCAAGTTCGCACTTATCGGGCAATGGGTACCGGAACAATCAGCCATTGGAGTGCCGCAAGCGGCTGCACCATCCGGAGCTCAGATCAACACAGACGGACACAGCCCACTCGATTTGAATGGTGACATGGCGAAGAGCTTGCCAGCAACCCCAACATGAAGAGATAAAAGGTGATGATGGTCCATTTCATAATCGGGGTCCGTCGGATGTGGGCACAGAGCCGGGCCACTCCCAGAATTTCATTCGCTGCGGGCCGCAATAAAGTAGCAACTACGCTTTACGCCTCGTTGATGGGGACGGGTACTGCGACATCGGTTGGTTTACGCGATCTCGTTGATTTCTGCAGTTCCTTCCCATGCTGCCTCAACTATTTTTTGCTGCGGGAGCAAATCGTCGGAAACCCGAATTTTCCCCTTGCGCACGAATTGCTCATGATTTTCCTCGAGATCACCGAGTAGATATTGGTAATTGACAGTCAACCCGAACGAAGCCTCCAAGCCATACGGGCGCACGTTTCCAAAAGCGTTGACCCGCTCAAGGCGGGCGCCGTTCGAAAGGTGAAAGACGGCGACCGGGTCATAGATCTTCTTGTTCTTCTGTACTTTTGTCAGATAGGCAAGAGCTAGGCGCTCCAATGGCGCAGCGAGTATGTCGCGATGAGCGAGCGGCTTTTCGAGCAGACGGAATAGAGCTTTTACAGGATCTCGGTCTCCGGCTGCGGCAGTCAGTTTCGGAGAGTACTCCTCCAGTAGTTGTGACAAACGATTGTGAGTAAAGCCCTGTTCGTTCTGTCTGTCCCGCAACGCTCGCGAGAACTGCGGCAGCGGCGAAAGCGTTGCGTAAGTTTTGATTTTCGGGAACTCTGCGGCAAGCTCCACTACAACTTGCTTGATCAGGAAACTGCCGAAAGGAACGCCGCGCAGCCCGTGCTGACAGTTGTTGATGGAATAAAAAATTGCGGCATCCACTTTTTCTGGTGCGAGCAACGGTGCCTGGATGTCGAGTAACGGACCCAGGTCGCTCGTTAGTCCTTTCGACAGTGCTACTTCTACAAAAATGATCGGATCGTCGATCAGCGCCGGATGAAAAAACGCAAAGCATCGGCGATCCGCTTCCAAACGCCTCCGCAAGTCCGACCAACCGTTGATCTCATGCACAGATTCGTAGCGAATCAATTTTTCCAGGATTGCAGCCGAGGTTTGCCAGCTAATACGCTCCAGGCGCAAGAACCCACGGTTAAACCACGATTTCAGCAGGTGCTTGAGGTCGGCGTCGAGCGCGGTCAAGTCCGTCGCATCCGATGACAATTTGAGTAGATCTTCCCGCATCGCCACCAGCGTTTCCGTGCCACGCGGGGCGGTATTGATCCGACGGATTAGCTCTTGTCGTGGTGCCTCGACGCCGACCTCAAGCA
>Ga0209068_10001725_pt1 | contig 10836 bp, 8 predicted proteins | sample ColStrG_CSR_2012_FD_187200 | JGI IMG/M metagenome (GOLD analysis project Ga0209068, IMG submission 187200) | Freshwater sediment microbial communities in response to fracking from Pennsylvania, USA - Cold Stream Run_MetaG_CSR_2012 (SPAdes)... | ecosystem: Environmental > Aquatic > Freshwater >...
GCCGTACAGGCGCTGGTGCCGCACGGGTCGGTCACCAGCCCGTGCAACAGGAAGGTGGCGCCCTGCAGCTGGGCGTCCGGCTGCGCTCGGGGGACACCGTGGGGATCCGCTCCCGCCCGGTTGGGCGTATTGGTCAGGGGTGGGGCCGGAGTGCCGCTGTCCCAGACGAACAGCGCGGAACCCTGGGAGACCGGGCCCGGGAGCGGCTGGATCCCGTAGAAGGGCACGACGTCCGGCGACCGGCCCGGGGCCAGCGCAGGCTGGTGGATGGCGGCACCGATGGTCCGGGCCTCGGTCTCGGTGGCGATGTTGGTCACTTGGTGGTCACCGAACGCCTCCTCCAACAGCACTTGGTGGGCCGGGGTACCCGGCAGCGGGTTGTCTGTCATGAACTGGGCATAGCCGTCGGCCTCGGAGCGGTCCCACAGCATCTGGATCAGACCGAGTCCGATCTGCTGGACGAGCTTGTCCGGATAGCTCGAGTTGAGGATGGCCTCGAAGGGATCGAAGTCGACGCTCCGGTTGAGCAGCAGCGAGTAGTCCATGCCGGGCACGCCCAGGACGGAACGGGTGAACTCCTGGGAGACGGCGGTGAGGGCTCCTCCTTGGATGCCACCTTGGCTGTTCCCGTAGTAGGAGAGGCCGCCCGAGGTGTCTATCGTCGGGTGGCCCGAGCCGGCCTGAAAGGCGGAACTGGCGACGAAGCCGGCCGGACTGGTCATCAACCGGCCCAGGAAGAGGAAGTCCAGCATTCCCTGCTGGCCGCGGTCGGGCAGGATCGGGAAGTGGGAGAGGTCGGTGAGGATACCGGCGTCGGTGCCGACGTCCTGGCTGGCCAGTCCCAGCCAGTCGGTGCCGCACACGACGAAATTGCCAACCCGGGCCATGCTCTCGATCACCGAGTCGTTGACCTCGTCGGCGCTGCCGAGGAGGCCGTGGCCGTAGAGCAGGGCATGGCCGGGGTAGACGGTGGCGGTGGACGAGGACCCGTCGGACACCACCGATCGGGGAATATTGCATTCGAAGTTGGCGGTCTGGACGTTGCCCGGCATCTGGGTCGGCAGCCCGTCGGGGCCCAGGTTGAACTGCGAGCCGGGGGGACCGCCCGGCTGGTCGAGGTAGCTCGGGACGGAGAAGGTCCCCGCCACGTGTCGGGCGATGAGCGGGTCCTCCGCTGGGGTGAAGTTGGCCACGTTGGCCACCGAGAATGCGGGGGCGCCGCTGCCCAGCCGGTGGAAGGCGTCGTCGCGGATGTGCAGCATCGGCGCCGTCAGGCTCTGCTGGCTGGCCACGGTGAAGTCCCAGGCCAGGTACAGGCTGTGGCGGTCGATCCCGACCGACTGCAGGGAGTTGAAGATCCGATCCATGTGCGGTTGGCGGCCCTGCTCCGCCTTGGTGGCGAGGGGGATGCCGTCTCGGTAGGCCTCGAACACGGCGTCGGGCGGGATGGCCTGGCCGCTGCCGTCCACCAGGTTGCGCAGCGCCACTATGTACCGGTGGCCGTCCAGGTAGTCGACGGCGGCGTGGATGATCAGCGCCTGCTCGGCCGGGTTCGGGTCGTTGGCGTCGAGCTCCGCCCAATAGGGGACCCGCTTCCCGGTGCGGGCGTCGATGATCACGATCGGCGCCGCCTCGTCGAGCGAGGCGCCGATGTCGGTGATCGGTGCGACCTTGCTGCGAGCGAGATCGATGCCGTTGACGTGGAGCAGCACCGGTGTGCCCGGGCTGAAGCCGTCGTTCCGGTTGAAGGCGGTCGGATCGATCGAGACCCCGCTCGCACTCTGGGGCATCGCCGCCAATGGGAACTCGACCCGGCGGCCCGTCGGCGTGGACCGGTCCCGGACCGTGAAGAAGTTGTCGGGATAGGGGAGCAGGCACTGGGTCGGGTCGAGCGGGTCACAGCCGGTCGGAACGGCGTCGGCTTCCGCGGCAGGGGGGGTGGACGCAGTGGCCGGTGCCCCAGGTGCGTCCGTGGTGGCTGACGCGCCGGTCGGTGCGGGGGCGGAGACCGGTGCGGCCGGGCCGCCGGCTGACCCGGCGGGCACCGGTGCGCCGACAGTGCTGATGGTCAGCGCCCCCACGACGAGCGCGAGCGTGACGGCCCCGGTGCGGGAAGGGGCCCGCCGGGCAGAGTTCCTGATGGACTGCATTCCGCTGCGCATGCTGCCTGCCTCCCCCAGTACTGCCGTGCCCGGTAGGCACGTCATGGCGGCTCACCGGCAGGTGCCGAAACGGGCCGGCGAGCAGACGGCCCGATGGTAGCAATGCCCTCCTGGGGCGGTACCGGGAGTCGGCGCCGCCGGCCGGCTCGGCCCCGTGCGGTCCCCGGCGGGGGCCGGTCGGCACCTCCGCACTACGCTGATTGCACCCGCGCCGACCCGACCGGAGAGTGACCGTGCCGTTCGACCTCGCCACCCTGTTGGCGGAGCACCAGGGTGAGAGCTTCGAACTCCACTCCCGGTTCATGAACCCCCAGATGGTCAGGGTCCTGACCACGCTGGGATTCGACCGGCGCTACGTCGGGGGCGAGGGCGCCTACCTGATCGACGACCGCGGCGACCGGTATCTCGACTTCCTGTCGGGGTTCGGCGTGTTCGCCCTCGGGCGCAGCCACCCGGTGATCAAGAACGCCCTGCACCAGGCCCTGGACGCCGACCTCCCCAATCTGGTCCAGCTGGACTGCGCCCTGCTGCCGGGGCTCCTGGCCCAGGCCCTGGTGGAGCGGGCACCACCCGGAATCGAGCGTGTGTTCTTCGTCAACTCCGGAGCCGAAAGTGTGGAGACGGCCATCAAGTTCGCGCGGTGCGCCACCGGTCGCGACCGGATCCTCTACTGCGACCATGCCTTCCACGGGCTGACCAACGGCGCGCTCTCCCTCAACGGCGGGGACGAGTTCCGCAAGGGATTCGGTCCACTCCTGCCCGGGTGCGATCCCGTCCCGTTCGGGGACATCGGGGCGCTGGAACGCCAGCTGCGCGGTGGCGATGTGGCCTCCCTGGTGATCGAACCGATCCAGGGGAAGGGCGTCTACCTGGCCGCCGAGGCCTACTGGTCCGCCGTACAGACCCTGTGCCGGCGCCACGGCACCTTGCTGGTGATGGACGAGGTCCAAACCGGAATGGGACGGACCGGCCGGTTCTTCTGCCACCAGCACTGGGGGCTCGACCCGGACGTCATCACCATGTCCAAGGCCCTTTCCGGGGGCTACGTGCCGGTCGGAGCCGTCCTCACCACCACCCGGGTGTTCGACGCCGTCTACAGCTCGATGGACCGTGCGGTGGTCCATTCGTCCACCTTCTCGAAGAACCAACTGGCCATGGTGGCCGGCCTGGCCACTTTGCAGGTGCTCGATGACGAGGATCTCACGGCCCGGGCTGCCCGCATCGGCGCGCAGCTGATGGAAGCGCTCCAACCCCTCGTCGAAAAGTACGAGCTCCTCCACGAGGTGCGGGGAAAGGGGCTGATGATCGGCCTGGCCTTCGGGGCACCCGAGTCCCGGGGCCCCCGTGCCCGGTACCGGATGATGGAGCTCGCCCGCAAGGGCCTGTTCTCCCAGACGATCGTGATGCCGCTGTTCCACCGCCACCGGATCCTCACCCAGGTGGCCGCCGACAACGTGAACATCATCAAGCTGCTGCCACCGCTGATCATCGGTGAAGAGGAGATCGAGGCCTTCGTCGCCGGGCTCGACGATGTGCTGGGCGACGCCCACAAGAGCTCCGGGCTGGTCGAGGTCGGGGCCACCATGGCGCGCAACAGCCTCCGCCGGGGCCGCCGTCAGACGGCCGCCCACCGGGGTACCGTCCGCTCATGAGCGAGCCCGGAGGGAGCACCGTCAACACCGGAGACCGGGTGCTGGTCACCGGGGCCGCCGGCTTCATCGGCTCCTCGTTGGTCCGACAGCTCCGATCCCGGGGCGCCCACGTGGTGGCCATGGTCGAGCCGGGCGGAGACCGCGCCAACCTCGACGGCCTCGACGTGGAGTCGGTGGACGCCGACCTCCGCAACGCCGATGCCGTGTCCAAGGCGGCCGACGGCTGCCGCCTGGTCTTCCACGTCGCCGCCCTCTACCGATTCTGGGCCCGGGACCCGGCCACCTTCTACGACGTCAACGTGACCGGGACCCGCAACGTCCTCGACGCCGCCCGGCGAGGTGGCTGCGAGCGGCTGGTCTACACGTCCACCGTGGGCACACTGGGTGTGAACGGGGCGTCGACCCGGAGCCCGGTGGACGAGACGTCGTACGCCCACGTCGACCACCTGTTCGGCAGCTACAAGCAGTCGAAGTACGTCGCCGAGCACGAGGTGCTGCGGGCCGCCGCCGAGGGCCTGCCGGTGGTGCTGGTCCAGCCGACCATGCCCGTGGGGCCAGGTGACCGCGGGCCCACGCCCACCGGGCGGACCGTCATCGAATTCCTCAACGGCCGGATCCCCGGCTACGTGGACACCACCCTCAACATCGTCGACGTGGAGGACGTGGCCCGGGGGCATGTGCTCGCCGTCGAACGGGGCGGCGCGGGTCGCAGCTACATCCTCGGAGGGGAGAACCTCGCCTTGCGCCACGTGCTGGCCTTGCTGGCCGAGGTCTCCGGATTGCGGGCACCTACCCGGCAGTTCCCCGGCGCTGTGGCCCTGGGTGCAGCCCAACTGTCAGAACTGGTGGAGGGACGGCTCCTCCGCCGCCAGCCCACGCTCCCGCTCGAAGCGGTCCGGATGTCGACCACTCACATGTCCTTCGACGATCATCGGGCCCGCTCTGAGTTGGGGTACACGTCGCGGCCCCCCAAGGAGGCGCTCGAGCGCGCCGCACGTTGGTTCGTGGAGTCCGGCTACGTGCGGGCCGACCGCGCCACCCGCATCAGATGGGAACATCGGTGAAGCAGGGGTCGACGGCAAGGACCATGACCTGATGCGCCTGGTGATCGGCTCCGACCATGCGGGATACGTATTGAAGGGTGCGGTGGTCCGGCACCTCGAGGACGGAGGCCACCTGGTGGAGGACGTCGGAACCTATTCCGAGGAACCGGTCGACTATCCGCCCATCTGTGCCGACGTGGCCCGGCGGGTGGTCCGGGGCGACGGTGACCTCGGTATCGTCATCGGCGGCAGCGGCCAGGGCGAGGCCATCGCGGCCAACAAGGTGCACGGGGCGCGTGCGGCCCTGTGCCACGACGAATACACCTCCCGCCTGGCCCGACGCCACAACGACGCCAACGTGCTCTCGTTCGGGGCGCGGGTGGTCGCCACCGAGCTGGCCTTCGACATCGTCGACGTGTTCCTGGGCACCCCGTTCGATGGAGGACGACACGTGGCCCGCATCGAGGAGCTCGCCGCCATCGAAGCCGAGGAGTCGGGCCGTGGCGGCGGATGACCGGCGGCCCCGACCCGGTGTCTGACCAGCCCGGCCCGCCCGGGAACGCCCCCCCGGTGTTGTCTGCGACACGGGAGACCGTGCGCTACCTGGCGGATGCGGTGGTCCCGTGCGATGGCGGAACCCAGGTCTTCCGGCCCGGTGTGGTCGAGGTGTCGGGGACGGCGATCACCCACGTGGGTCCGGCCGGCTCGGTCAACGGAGGGTACCCCGTGGCGCGGGAGGTGCGGGTGAGTGGCGCACTCCTGCCGGGCCTGGTCAACGCGCACTGCCACTCGCCCATGACCCTGTTCCGGGGATCGGGCGACAACCTTCCCCTCGACCGCTGGCTCAACGAGGTGCTCTGGCCCCAGGAGGCCCACCTGACCGAGGAGGACGTGTACTGGGGGATGACGCTGGCGGCCGCCGAGCTGCTGTGCTTCGGTGTGACCACCACCTGCGAGGCCTATTTCCACGAGGACGCCCTAGCTGACGCGGTGGTGGCCGCCGGCTCGCGGGCGGTGGTCACGCCCGGGGTCCTGCAGTTGCCGGGCAGGGGATCCGGCGACGGGTGGTGGGCAGAGCGCATCGCCGAGATCGTCGACTTCCACGGGCGACGCCACGGCGAGGAGGGCAGGATCGAGGTCGGCTTTGCTCCCCACGCCGCCTACTCCGTCCCCCTGCCGGTGCTGGCCGACATCGCCGCCGCCGCCCGCCCGATCGACGCGTTGTTCCACATCCACCTGGCCGAGACCGAGGCGGAGGGCGTCCGCTTCGCCTCCGAGCACGGGGACTCGGCACCAGCGGTGCTGGAGAGGGCCGGGGTCCTCGACGGGCGGGTGCTGGCGGCCCACGGGATCTGGCTCTCTCACGAGGACATGGCCATCTGCCGGGAGCACGACGTGGCCGTGGCCCACTGCCCGCAGAGCAACGCCAAGCTGGCCTCGGGAGTCGCCCCCCTGGTCGAGCTCCTGGCCCGGGGTATCCGGGTCGGATTGGGAACCGACGGCCCGGCCTCGAACAACGACCTCGACCTGTGGGAGGAGATCCGTCTGGCCGCCATGCTGGCCCGGATCCGCCAGCACGACGCAGCCGCCCTGCCGGCTTCGGCCGCATTGGATCTGGCCACCCGGGGAGCGGGCCTGGCACTCGGCCGGCCCGATCTCGGGGTCCTGGCCCCCGGCGCCCGAGCCGACATGATGGCGGTCGACCTGGTGGGCCCGGCGTTCGTGCCGCTGCTCGATGACGAACAGCTGATCGAGCACCTGGTGTGGTCCGGGTCCAGCCGACTGGTGACCGACGTCTGGGTGGCGGGCAGGCAGGTGGTGCAAGACCGCCGATGCCTCACCGTCGACGTCGAGCGGGCCTGCGCGGAGGTCAGCGCCAGGGCCCGGCGACTCCGGGGAGCGGTCGCCTGACCGCGGGTCAGCACCAGGCCGGCGCGTGGCTCCGGATGGCTGTGTCCTCGAGCGGGTGGGCTGTCGAACCGGCGGCGTATTGACCACGACGCAGCCCGGGGGATGGGCTGATCCTCGAGGGCTACTGTTTGCATGTAGATCAGCCTCGTCTGCAACGCCTCACATCGTCCCGCGGTCATGCTCACGGACAGGATCCACTCAGCCGATGGTGAGGTTGTTGCCGTCCAATGCCGGCACTTGGGACAGATGAAACGAGTTCGCCAGGTGTCAGGCGCCGATCTCTTCTGCGATGATGGAGGACCGAAATGACCGCAACCTCAGCGACGCTCGATCAGAGGCCCCGCCCCGGTCGACCGAAGTCAAGACCTGCGCAACAGAGCGCGCTGGCCCGAATCGCTGGATGGTGCCATGACCATCGGTGGTGGGTGCTGATCGCCTGGCTGGTCGCTCTGGTCGCCAGCAACGTCTTCGCCCAGCTGGCCGGCAGCGCTTTTTCGAACAACCTGACCGGTGGCAAGCAGGAAGTCCAACAGATCCTGAACGCCAACTTCCCGAACCAGGCCGGGAGCCCGGCCCATGTAGTCGTGACCACCGATGCTCCATTCTCAGATGGCGCCGATCAGGCTCGGACTGCCAGGTTGGTGGATGCCCTCCGCCCCCTGTCACATGTTTCGGCCGTGGTCAGCCCGTTGTCGCTCGAGGGTGCCAGCCAGGTTTCACCCAACGGGCATATCGCGTATGTGCGTGTTCAGTTCGACGAGCAGGCTGGGAACTTGCCTGCGGCTGCCATCAAAAAGGTGGTCAGCACGGCCGAGTCGTTCAATGTCCAGGGTTACCAGGTGGCGATCGGAGGCCAGGCCATCGGGTTGGTGGCCGGTGCCAATCCGGGCTCGAGTGAAGGGATCGGCATCCTCGCCGCCATCATCGTCATGTTGTTGGCCTTCGGTTCGGTCGTGGCCATGGGTCTTCCCATAGTCACTGCGCTGTTCGGCATCGCCATCGGTTTTGCCGTTCTCGACCTGCTGTCCCACATCGTGACCACCCCTGTGTTCGCACCGGAGATCATGGCCATGATCGGGCTCGGCGTTGGCATCGACTACGCCCTGTTCGTCGTCACCCGATACCGACAGGGATTGGCGGAAGAGAGAGATCCTCGAGGAGCCATCTCCCTGTCCTTGGCCACCTCGGGCAGAGCGGTGTTGTTCGCCGGCACAACGGTCATCATCTCGCTCCTCGGACTCTTCCTTTTGCAACTTCCCTTCATGCGGGGGCTGGCCATCGGGGCCATCGCCGCCGTGGTTCTGGTGATGACCGCGGCCATCACCTTGCTTCCAGCCATGCTGGGGTTCTCCGGTCGCGCCATCGACAAACTCCACGTCCCGGGTCTCCTGCAGAGTGGAGCCGAGCCCTCCGCTCGGGGCTTCTGGTACCGGTGGAGCCGCACCGTGCAGAGGCGACCGGCGCTCGCCGGCATCGCCGCACTGCTGGTGCTGGTCTGTCTCGCCCTGCCCTTGTTCTCCATGAGACTGGCGTTCACCGACGCGGGAAACGATCCCCCCACCATCACCACGCGACAGGCTTTCGACGCCCTTGCCACTGGATTCGGCCCCGGATTCAACGGCCCGTTGGTCATCGTGGCTCAGATTCCTCCCGGCCAGCACGCGGCGGTTGACAGACTCGACACCGCGCTCCGGGGCACCACCGGTGTTGCCTTCGTGAGCCCGGCTCAGTTCAGCCGGTCGGGCACCGCAGCGGTGATTGTCGCCGACCCGACCACGTCGCCCCAGTCTGCTCAGACCGAGGCGCTGGTCCAGACCCTGCGCAATCAAGTGATCCCCGCCGCCACGTCGGGCACCGGGTTGCGTGCCCTTGTCGGAGGAGAGACCGCCGGCTCGGTCGATGCGTCGTCGTACCTGTCGTCGCGTCTCCCCTGGGTAATCGGTGCGGTCCTTCTGCTTTCGTTCCTACTGCTTATGGCGGTATTCCGGTCATTGGCCATCCCGATCAAGGCGGTGATCGTCAATCTGCTATCGGTCGGTGCCGCCTACGGAGTAATTGTGGCCGTCTTCCAGTGGGGATGGCTGGGTGGATTCATCGGGATCGGGGCGACAGGTCCGATCGATCCCTGGATCCCTCTCATGATGTTCACCATTTTGTTCGGGCTCTCCATGGACTACGAGGTGTTCCTCTTGTCGCGGATGCGGGAGGAGTGGCGGATCACCCATGACAATTCGTCGGCGGTGGCCGACGGATTGGCCAAAACAGCAAGGGTGATAACCGCGGCGGCAGCCATCATGATCTGCATCTTCGGGTCCTTCGTCATCGGCGATCCCCTGCACGTGCTCAAGATCTTCGGCCTCGGTCTGGCCGCCGCCATCCTGATCGATGCCACCTTGGTGCGCATGGTGCTGGTTCCGTCGATCATGGAGCTCGTGGGGGATGCCAACTGGTGGATGCCCTCTTGGCTGGACCGGGTGGTGCCCCACTTGGGAATCGAAGTCGATATCGACCGGTCGATCCAACCAGCGGGCGACAGGGGCGTCCGTGACGTGGCGAGGATCTGACCGGCACCTTTCCGACTCCGGAACCTCTGCCCCGGTGATCGAACCCCGCAACTCGGGTGGTCTCCTCGCTGATCCAGGTGGCTCAGCCCGCGGCGAAGCTGGTCAGCGAGAGGGTGTTGCCGTCAGGGTCGGTGAACCACGCCACCCGGTCACCTCCCGGCGTCGTCCAGATCCCCCGCTCGTCCTGGTCCATGCCGGGGTAGCGGGTGAAGGTGACCCCGAGCGCCGCCAGCCCGTCGACCGCTTTCCCCATGTCGTGCACCTGCCAGCCGGCGACGGTGAACGGCTGGACGTGCAGGTCGTTCACGGGGGTCAGCCGGAGCATCGTGCCCTTCGCCTCCATGACCACGGCGAACGGGGACTCCTCGACGACGGTGAGTCCCAGTGTGGTCTCGTAGAACTGCCGGGCGGCGGCCGGATCGGTCACCGGAATGAACGCCATCAGGGGTGCGTCGCCCAGCACGGTTTCAGGATCCCCGGGGCGGGAGCCGGTCGGCGTAGCCGGCCACGCCGGCGGCAAATCGGGCGATCACCTTCCCGAGGACGGCCACCATCACATGGCCGGTGCCGGGGATCAGCGTGTCGAAGGTCCCCGACCATCGGATCGCCGTGCCCGATCCGTCGGCGGTGCAACGGACATCGGCCCGGTAGCGGCGGACCGGCAACCCCTTCAGCATCGTGTAGCCGAGGTGATGGGGCGGGTCCCACACCACCACCTTCTCCTGCGACCCGACTCCGAACCTGGTGAACCGGCGCACGGCCCCGACGCCGTCAGGGGGTGGGTCACCGGTCTCGACCAGGTCGCTGCGGTCGAGGAACGACCACTCCTTCCACCGGTGAGCCTGTCCGATCAGCGGCCACACCACATCGACCGGTGCCGAGGAGCGCGCCGTGGCCGTGATCGACCACCTTCCACTGTCGCCCGGGCCGATCGACGGGCCCGCTCCACTCATTGTTCGACGTGGGTCTTCAGTGCTTCGAGCGACTGTTGGTAGATGGTCGCCATCAGATCGGCCATCTCGTCGGGTGTCGCCTCGACCTCCCAGGTCACATGGCTGGTGTCACCGGTCGGGGTGACGGTGATCACTGCACGGTGGCTCTCGACCGGGGCGCCGTCGGCGATCGAGTAGGTCAACGCCCGCCCGGCGTCGTCCCGCGACACCAACCGTTCGGTGATGGTCATCCCCATGGTGTCGAGGATCCGGTTGTCGCCCTCCACCCGGCACGATTCGATGCCCGGCATCCACCCGCCGATCCCGCCGAAGTCGCTGACCACGACCCATACGTCGTCGGCCGACCGCTTGATGTCGATCTCGGCCCGTCCTGTCGCCATGGTTCTCCCCGTGTTCTGCTCGTGGCCCGACAGCCGTTCCGGCCGTGGGCGTTGGTCGCCCCGATGGTAGGCGCAGAGACGGGGAGCCTGCGAAACCCCGGCAACGGACCGGCGCCCTGGCCCCGCGCCCTCCCCGGCCCCGGCGGGTGGTGGCGCCCTCCGGTGAGGCCC
>Ga0209068_10001726_pt1 | contig 10831 bp, 6 predicted proteins | sample ColStrG_CSR_2012_FD_187200 | JGI IMG/M metagenome (GOLD analysis project Ga0209068, IMG submission 187200) | Freshwater sediment microbial communities in response to fracking from Pennsylvania, USA - Cold Stream Run_MetaG_CSR_2012 (SPAdes)... | ecosystem: Environmental > Aquatic > Freshwater >...
ATGCACGGTTCATCGACGATAAAACGATTCCCGCTACCTTGCCCGCGAATTTGCCGTTTGGCCGCTACGACATATACGTGACCAACGCGGGTGGCCAGGAGAACGTGTTGCCCGGCGGGTTCGTGGTCGGCAACGAATTGTTTGCGCCGGTGCTTGTGCGCTGAGCGCAAGAACGCGCACGTGCTCTGGCAAGCGACAGGGCTACCGGCCATGAACCTGGTTACTGGGTCGATCGGCCACAAGCCAATGTCATCCAAGTGATGGGGGCTCGAGCCGTTCATCCGACCCGTCAGGCGTATGGGGTGTGCTGTCTTGATCGCTCGTCCGTGTCTCCGGCAGCACAAACGGCAGGCTCGTTTGACGCACCTGTGGCGGGTCGATTTTTGCTGGGGTCGAAAGTACTTGGCTGAGCCCGTCGGGGTCGTGTGGCTCGGGCCAAATCTGAGCGCCTAACTTTTGTAGCCCAACACAGCCTTGATCGGGGGGGGTGTTGACATGGACAAACACGGGCACAAAATGCAATTTCTCCAATTGCTCGGCCGCCCCTGCCCACGTGCCGCCCTTTTGATAGTCAGCGTGGATGACCAGGGCGGCATCCGACAGGGCATAGATGAGCTTGTTGCGTTGCATGGCGTTGCCGACATGAAAGGACGCACTTGGATCGTATGGCGATACCAAGACCAACCGCCCATTCATCAGATACTCGCGATGATGGCGTTGCAAGGCCATGGACTCGAGGCTGTCCGCCAACACAGCCGCGGCAGTTCCGCCTTGACTCAAGGCGCCCAGCATCGCCGTTTGATCGATGCCACGCGCGCCACCCGAGATCAGCATGATACGGGCTTGGGCAGCGAGACGGCCGACGGATTCGGTGTATTGGGTCAGCGTCTGATCGGCGTTCCGCGATCCAACCACTGCCAGCCCGCTGTGGCCGAGTAGCGCATGATCCCCACAGCCATACAGCACAGCCGGGGTGTTGTCTTTTAAGCGGGCCCTGAGTCGCGCTGGGTAGTCCTTGTCCGCCCGGCTCACGACCCACATGGCCCGGGCCTGCCAGCGCTCCAGCGCCTGGCTCAGGAGGAAGCCGCGACCAAGCAGCCGCTTGAGACGTTCAGGGTCAACACTGCCTTGACAATCATCGATCAGCCGACCCCCATCCGACCCTAGTAGGTCCGATGGTTGATGGTGTGTTTCGTAAAGCACGCGCGCCAGTTTCTTGTATTCACCCGGCGTCAGCACCTCACGCGCCGCCTCGCTACGGCCCAGTGTCAACGGCGCAGTCAATAGCAAAATCGCTTGGGTGTTCTCAGACAGATGAGTCATGTACCTTGTCCAGTTTGAGCCAGGGCGACCGGAAATACGTCGCGGCACCCATGTGTGCATAACAGCCAAGCTGCAATCGTGAACGTCCAGCGTGAATCTACCATATCGTCAATCAAGAGAACGGGTCCTGGGGGCATTTCCAGGGGCGACATCGCGAGCGAACCGTCCAGATTGCGCGCTTGCTGCACGCTGTTTTGCATTGTTTTCTGTTCAGGCCGCGCGTCGATTTTCGCCAGCACCTGTTGGAACGGCAGCTGCAAGGCGTCCGCAAGCCGGCGGGCAAAATCGGGCACGAGTATCGGGTGCCTGAGCGAGGGGATGCTCGTCACCCAGTGCGGTGCAGGCTGTGGGTTCCAAGATTGGATCATGCCCACACACGCCGCGACCAACTCGTCTGCGAAGTGCCCATCTTGATATTTGCCTTGACGCACGAGCGCGCTCCAACCCGCATCTCCCCAGATGCTGAGGGCTCGGCCTTCTTGCGCCCGGTGAAGAGGCTCGATGGTTGGTTTGCTACCGAGGCGATACTGGGGCAGCCCGCCTCTGGCCCATCTCTTGCGTGGCTCGATGACCAAACTTTTTGCGCGCGTGAACGCAATGGCTTCGGCGACCAGCGCTTTGTTCACCGTCGATGGTAAGCCGGGCAGTTGCGGGGGTGAAGCCGTCGCAGCCGCCCGAGGGTCCCCATCCAGGGCATTGATCAAGAACGCCATGTGGCCGCCTTTGAGCTGCACATACGCTTGCATTTGGCGCTGCTCCTGACGGCGCAAGTTGGTCAGCCGCTCCGCGCGGTCCCAAAAGCCAGGGCTTAAGGGAGCGGCGGTCAGTTGATAGGTATCCCGCTGTTTGGCGATGGGCGCTGGGCTCTCGAGCGATAGCAGCAACAGGGCCTTGTCGATCCGCCCATGGCTCAAATTGACCCGTTGCTGAAGATCGTAGTTCGACAACCCGTGTGGGGCTGTCTCGAGTGCGGCCAGCACCTCCGCCACTTCCGCGCGGGTCGGGAAGGCGCTCTCGACAAAGAAGTCGTTGATGTCGCCTTCCTCTTCACCGCTGAGCAAGATGCCATACGCCGCGTCAAGTGCCCGGCCTGCCCGGCCGACTTGCTGATAGTAAGCAACCACCGACCCTGGCGTTTGATAATGAATCACGAAGGCCAGGTCTGGCTTGTCAAACCCCATGCCAAGTGCCGTGGTCGCGACCAGCGCTTTTACGCGGTTGGCGAGCAGCCCCGTTTCGAGGTCTGAGCGATCATCACCCGACTGGCCTGTATAGGCTTCGACGGCCAAGCCACGCGATTTGAGCCAGTCGGCCACCTGCAGCGCATCCCGCACGGTGAGGCAGTAAACGATGCCGCTGCCCACAAGCGTTGGGATTTGCGCTGCCAGCCAAGCCATGCGCTCTGCCTGGCTTGGCAACTGGATTGTCTGCAAGAATAGTGATGGGCGGCTCAAATCACCCCGTGAGACGGATAAATTTGGCCCGAGGATCGTTTGCAAGTCCTGCATGACCCGATTGTTGGCCGTCGCTGTGGTCGCCAGCAGGCGTAAATTGGCCGGTAGATTGTGCACAACGCGTTCGATGAGCCGGTAATGCGGGCGAAAGTCGTGCCCCCAATCCGAAATACAGTGGGCCTCATCGATCACCAGCAACCCAACCCGATTCGCAACAGGTGCCAGGACATTTGAACGGAAATCGTCGTTGCCAAGACGTTCGGGCGAGATTAGCAGAATATCCACCTCGTCTTTTAGCAGGGCGGCCGTGACCCGCTTCCAATCTTGGGTATTATCCGAATTGATGGTCTCGGCCCGCACGCCCATCCGTTCGGCTGCCAGGATTTGATTGCGCATCAGCGCTAGGAGTGGCGATATCAACATGGCCGGGCCAGTTCCCAGCTCACGCAGCAGTTTGGTGGCGATGAAATACACGAAGCTTTTGCCCCAGCCGGTTTTCTGCACCACGAGCAACCGGCCGTGTCCCCTGACGATGTGCTCAATGGCCCCCTCCTGACCTTCCCGAAAGGTCGCATCGGGCTGGCCCGATCCAAGGCGAAGGAGTTCTAATGCGCGTGCATGGCTATATGACATAGGCTTTACCCGTCGAGCCCCAGGGTCGAGAGGGCGAAAACGCCCCTAGCGTAGCGCGGCAGGTGCCACTGGGGCCGCGTATAATGCCGACTAGAACAAACGTCCTATGGCCCGAAAATCCACCCCATCCATGAGCACTGCCAGCGCGAACGGCGCCAGCGACGGCGGCGACGGTCTCGTCCAGGAAACCCTCGATCTGGAAGACAGCCGCTACGGCCGCATTCAGCGCTCTGACATCAACGAGCAGATGCAGACCAGCTATCTGTCGTATGCGATGTCGGTCATCGTCAGCCGCGCCTTGCCCGACGCGCGTGATGGGCTAAAGCCGGTCCAGCGCCGCATCCTGTTTGTGATGCATGATACCGGCTTGCGCCCCGACTCGCCCTACCGCAAGAGCGCCCGCATCGTCGGTGATGTGCTCGGCAAATACCACCCACATGGCGACCAGAGCGTGTATGACGCCATGGCCCGCATGGCGCAGGATTTCTCCATGCGCTACCTCCTGGTCGACGGTCAAGGTAACTTCGGCAGCGTCGACGGCGACCCACCGGCCGCCATGCGCTACACCGAGGCGCGCCTGAGCAAGCCGGCGATGGAGTTGCTGACTGACCTCGACAAGAACACGGTCGAGTTCGTCGACAATTACGATGGCACGCAGCGTGAGCCAACGGTGTTGCCGGCCGCCATGCCGAACTTGATTTTGAACGGCGCGACTGGTATCGCCGTCGGCATGGCGACCAATATCCCGCCGCATAACCTCAATGAGATCGTGGATGCCACCGCGCTCATGCTCGAGCGGATCGTCGAGACGCGCGGCGCGGCAAAGAAGATGCAGGAGTGGCAGGTGCCGGAGGCCGAGATCGACGTCGAGGAGTTGATGAAGTTCGTCAAGGGGCCGGACTTTCCAACGGGCGGCCTGGTTTTCCGGTATGACGACAGAGTAGAGGGCGGTGATGCAATCCGCTCAGCGTATGCCACGGGCCGCGGTAAGGTCGTGGTGCAATCGAAGACGCACTTTGAGGAAGGCACACGCGGACGCAATCACATCATCGTGACGGAGTTGCCGTATGCGGTGAACAAGAGCGCGCTGATCGAGCGCATTGCGGATTTGGTGCGCGACGACAAGATCACCGGCATCACCGATATCCACGACGAGAGCGACCGGCGCGGCATGCGCATCGTCATCGACATCAACAAGAACGATGAGCCTAGACGGGTGCTGGCCTCGCTCTACAAATATACGTCGATGCGCACATCATTTGGCATCATCATGCTGGCGCTGGTGAATGGCGAGCCACGCATCCTGTCGCTGCGCAAGATGCTGCAGGTGTTTATCGAACATCGGGTGGTGGTCATCAAACGCCGCAGCGAGCACGACCTGGAAGAGGCCAAGCGCCGGGCCCATATTTTGGAAGGCTTGGTGCGCGCGCTCGACATGATCGACCGCATTATCAAGCTCATCCGCTCATCACGAGACACGGATACTGCCAAGAAGGGCCTCATCAACGAGCTCAAGTTTAGCGAGGTGCAAGCCCAAGCCATCCTCGATATGCCCTTGCGCAGGCTGACACAGCTCGACCGCAAGAAGCTGGAAGATGAGCTGGCTGAGAAGCGCAAGCTCATCAAATTCCTGGAAGACCTGCTCAAAAATCCGATCAAGATTTTGGACGTGATCAAAGTCGAGCTCACGGCGCTGAAAGACAAGTATGGCGACAGCCGTAAGACGACCATCGTCGGGAAGGTCGAAGACAAGGGCGACAAGGGCGCAAAGAAGCTCGAAAAGGATGCGAGCGCTAAAGGCGCAGCTAACGGTAAGCGGCAAGCGCCGATTGCGGACGACTTCCCCCTAACCACTCACGAACTCATCGGCAATGAAGCCGTCTACGTCGTCGTTGGACAAAACGGCAAAATCGGTCGGGTGAGCGAGCCACCCCGCGTGACGAGCGCATCTGAGGTCGTGCCGGCCGTCATCGTCAAGACCTTTACCAAGGAACTCGTCTATGTCGTTGGCTCGTCGGGTAAGGGCGTGGTGCTCAACGTTGGCAACTTGCCCCAGGAGGACGTGATCCGGGGTAACGGCGCGACTCTGAGCAACATCAGTGCCTTCCCCCAGGGCGATGAGGTGGTTGGCGGTTTTGCGGTCGACCGTAGCGCCGTCAAGAAAGGCGAAGAAGAGTCGGGCCCGTATATGGTGTGCGCCACGGCTGGCGGCATGGTCAAACGCAGCGCGGCCGCTATTTTGCCCGGCGCGCCCGGTCAGGCGTTTACAGCCATTGGGGCAAGCGAGGGCGATAGCGCCATCAGCGCCCGGCTAGTGCAGGGTAACGAAGACCTGATGCTGTTTACCCAGCAAGGTATGGCGATTCGCTTCAAGCAAGAAGAAGTGCGCCCGATGGGCTTGCCCGCGGGCGGCGTGGTCGGGATCAAACTCGACGAGGGTGACATCGTCATGAGTCTTGGCATTGCGGATGATGCCAATAAGGAGCTTGACATCGTGCTTGGCACGACCGATGGGCGCGCAAAACGGGTGGCGTTCAAGGACTACCCGGTCCAGGGCCGGGCGGGCAAAGGCGTGATCACGGCCAAGCTGGTGCACGACACAACTGTGGCCGATGCGGTCATCGCCAACGCAGAAGACACCATCGTCTACGTGACGATGAAGAACAATGCTAAATCGTTAAAGGCTAAGAATCTCACCCGGCGTGGCCGCCCAGCGGGCGGTGACGAGGCGATGGCGATCTCTGGCAGCGACCACCTGATGCGGATGGTGGTGGTGGAAGGATAGTGGGCTAGTGGGTCATCCGGCGATGATGTTGCGATTGGAAGTTCAGCGTACCGTAGGGTTTTGGGCTGCTTTTCAGTAAACTGGTGTGCGATGTTCGCTACGCGGCAACCAGATGACCCACTAGCCGGATCATGGGTCACGCATGAGACCGCCATGTCATCAGGTGGCAACAAATGAGACGGCCACCTGGGCGTCCGCCAGTGAACGTGCCAGTGAACGTGCCAGTGAACGTGCCAGTGAACGTGCCAGTGAACGTGATAAGGAATTCTGCATCGACATGGCGCGACTCTTCCAAAACGTGCGCCTGATGCGAACCGAGCACGACCACGAATCGACGATGTGACCGCGGATCTGGACAGCAACCAGCCAGGCGCTACCGATCAAGTTGCGATGAACATCCACACCAAAAATCAGCCTTCAACTCTCAGGCTTCATGGCGCATCGAACTAGCCTGGTTGGGTTGTGCTTGCGCGCGATCATGGTGTTCACACTGATTGCCTGCACGCCTTTGTCTGCACAATCCGCTTCGCCTCCGACCCTAGCCGACCTGTGGACCGGTCGGGCCGAATTTGTCACCGAACAGAAGCGCACTGGGCTGCCGATGGGCGAGTCGGACACGGTGATCGCGCCAAACGGCGAGTGGTGGTCGTTTGTTCACGCCAGCGCCCGTTCAGCTGGCATAAAGGACAGTTGCGGCGCGCCGGTCACATTCCCAGGCTGCGTCGTCATCTATACCAGTCACGACGCCGGCCAGTCGTTTGGTCTGGATGCGCCGGTATGTCAGATCAAGTGCAACACCTGTCCGTGTGACGCCGAGCGCGACCACCCGCAACAACAGCAATATCCACGGGTGGTGGTGCAAAACGGCGTGTGGTTGATGGCGTATGAGTTCGGCGCAAAAAGTTTTGTGCGTGGCTCACGCGACGGCCAAAATTGGGGCGATGAGCAGTGGGTATTCAACACCGGCGTGTGGACGCACGAGATCCGAACATGCCAGCCGTGGGAGCAGGTCCGGCCGCACCCATTTGCAAAGGCTAACTATGAGTGTTTGGCGGGCGGCCCGCCCGGCATCCGGGTCGACGGCAACACGATCTACGTGTTTGTCGGGCTGGGTCAGGACCCCGGCGCGATGGGCTGCTTTGTCTTGCCCTTCGCTAGGGGCGACGGCCTTAGGATCGGTGCGGCGGCGCGCGCGCAGCCCTGTGCGCACAACCCGCTCTTCATCGGCAACTGGCAATATGGTGATCTGCACGATGTGGGGGTGGCCAGTAACACCCACTTTGATTTCCGCACCATCTCCGCCGCCAAGGTGATCAAGACCAGCGACCGCTACTATATGCTGTATGAAGGCGTGCGCGGGCCGGGGCCAATCGATGTCGGCGACAACCAATTTGGCCTTGGCTTGGCCAGATCCGTGACCGGGCGCATCGACGGTCCATGGGAGAAGATGTCCCAGCCCATCTTGGCTAACCTGCCCGGGAATATCGGCATCGGCCACGCCGATATCGTGGTCGTGCCAAATGGCGAGACCATCCTCTTTACGTCTCTGGATGGCATCAGCCGCAGCCGTCTACGGCTGGTGTGGAAAACACCCGGACCACAAGCGGCCCCATCAAAATAGCCCATGCTGTTTGGGGCGGGCATGAGACACCAGCCCTCGCGCGCGCCGGTAAACGCGCGCCAAGTAGGCCAATATGGGCCCCGGAGGTTGGGACCCGCTTGCGTCAAAAGCGCTTGCACACAGGCGCGGCGTTAGGCGGCTACATGGTCTGGTTTGCGCCCAAATTCCTTGATCGACTGCCAGTGGTTTGCCACAGCGGTCACAAACGTGGGATATGACTTGTAGCTGATGCCAAATTCAGCGCACGTGGCTTGCACGATCGGCGCGATCTTCGGATACAGCAAGTGGCACATGTGGGGAAAGAGGTGATGTTCGATCTGGAAATTGAGGCCGCCGACATACCAATTGATCACAGCGTTGTTTGGCGCGAAGTTGCTCGTGGTCTGCACTTCGTGAACCGCCCATTCGTTCTCGATCTTGAGCGGATCACCGCTTGGCTCGGGAAACGCAACATCGTTCATCACGTGCGCCATCTGCAGGATGAGGGCCATGACGAAGCCGGTGACGGTGGCCGTGATGATAAAGATGCCCAATGCGCCCAGTAGGCCAAACGCGAGGGCCGGGATCACCAGATACAGCAGCAGGTTGATAAAACGCCCGATCCAGAACACGACCTTATCCTGGCGGCTCATGGGCGGATACACAAACGTGTCGCCGCTTTTGCCGGTGAAATACATCTGGAAGTTGCGCCCGATCAAAAGACCGATGCCCGCTAGCGCATACACCACCGGTGCATACAGGTGCTGATAGGTGTGTTTGGGTTGCCAGTAGTCGCGCGGGCTGTTGCGCACCCAGCCATCCATCTCCAAGCCCTCATCCAGTCCAGCCACGTTGGTATAGGTGTGATGCCACACGTTGTGTTGCTGGCGCCACATGAAATTGCTGAGCCCGATCAACTCGACGGTCAGACCAAGCACGCGATTGACCTTGGGGTTATTGCTATACCCGTTGTGGTTGGCGTCGTGCATGATATTGAAGCCGATACAAGCGGTGGCTAGGCCAAACGACAGCGCGCAAGCTAGGGTAATCGCGGTGCCCCAGCCGGCAAAACCGCTTTCGATCATGAGCCCATAGCTGACAAGCCACCACACCAGCACGATGGCGGTCTTGACATACATGGCCGCTAGGTCACGCGTGCGCAGGTTGTTGGCTTTTACATACGCATCGACGCGCCGCACAACTTCCTTACGGAAGCCGAGCTGACCAGTAAATGGGAGAGATTTGACGGGGGTTACTTTTGCGATGGGGGTGACGGGTGACTGCTCGGCGCGAGCGGGTTTGGATTTGGCCGGTGCAGGCGTGATGATAGACGGAATGGGCTGAATCAGGGACACGAGAAACTAAACCTACCTTTTGTTGTAGGCTCCGATGCAATGTGAATGCGGCCAATGTAGCCATATGCAGCCGTGCAGCGAAGCGACGAAATGGACTATGAACATTACCACACCTTCCTGGGTGCTGACTGCCGGTTGGCGGACGGCTGGCGGGTGCTGGCGGGTGCTGGCGGGTGCTGGCGGGCCCATTTCACCAGCCCTTTCCGTATAATCACGCCGATGGACCCACGGATTGCATTCGAACTTGGCCCGCTCAAGGTGCACTGGTATGGCATCGTCATCACGACCGGCATGATCCTGGCCGCCTATATCGCGGCGCTTGAGATGAAGCGCAAGGGTGACGACCCCAACCTGGTGTGGGACGGCGTGCTTTATGTCATCTTTCTTGGCATCATCGGCGCGCGCTTGTATCACGTGTTTAGTGCGCCCAACGATGGCTCCAACAGCGGCTGGGCGTATTACAGCCGGAACCCATTGCAAATCCTAGCCATTTGGAATGGCGGGCTCGGCATCTATGGCGGTCTGATCGGCGGCACGCTGGGCGTGCTCGTGGTCGCCATCAAAAGTAAGTTTAATTTCTGGCGACTTGCCGACTGCGTGGTGCCGGGCGTAGCGCTCGCCCAGAGCATCGGCCGCTGGGGCAACTACTTCAACCAGGAACTGTATGGCCCTCCAACCGGCTCGGCCTGGTGGGGGGTCACCATCGCGCCCGAATACCGCATTCGCACGCCAAAAGCCGACTTTAGCGACCTGGGGACCTATCCGCTTGACACGCGTTTTCATCCGACGTTTTTTTACGAATCGGTGTGGAGCTTTATCGGCTTTATCGGCCTGATGTGGATCGCGCGCCGTTTTGGTGACAAGCTGCGCGACGGCTATCTGAGCGGCTTATATTTCATCTGGTATGGCCTGGGTCGGGCGTGGGTGGAGTTCTTCTTCCGACCCGATGCCTGGACGCTGGGTGCACTTCCCACGGCCGTCGTCGTCTCGCTCGTCTCGATTGCTTTCGGACTCGTGCTCATCCTCGTCAACCGCGTCGTTGGCAAGCCCGTTGCTCCAAAGCCCGCGGCTATCTAAGCGCCCAAGCGTCTAAAGGCCTGAGACAAAGGTAAATCGTGCCGCGTTACGTCCGAGACGAATACGAACTGCCTGACGATGATGAACTGCCCGATGTCGGCAAAATTTACCGTCGGCGCCGGAGCCGGTTGCCTGGGCTGCTTTTTGCGCTGTTCGCGCTGGTGGTGATGGGTGGTGCCGCCGCCGCGTCCTACGTGTATGTCAATCAGCGCCAGGAGAGCGACGCCTTTTGTATCAGCTGCCATACCCCGCAACATTCGGCCTACTTAAAACGGGCTGAGGCAGCCTTGGGCGGGGCCCTGGCCGCCGACTTGTCGAGCTTTCACTACCAGCAGATCCGTGGCAGTGGCGGGGACATCCATTGCATCGACTGTCACCGGGGCGACAATAGCCCGCAGGATCGCATCGCTACCATGCTGCTCAGCGCGCGTATGGCCGCCCGTTGGGTGGTTGGCAGCGACAACCGCGCGCTCGAGAAGACGGTCATCACCACGACCGTCATCGGCGGCATCACGCTCACCGTGCCGCAGACGACCCTGGCCTTACACGAAGGGCGTTTGACCAACATGAGTTGCATCGCTTGCCATACGCAGCAGATGCTCGT
>Ga0209068_10001727_pt1 | contig 10830 bp, 12 predicted proteins | sample ColStrG_CSR_2012_FD_187200 | JGI IMG/M metagenome (GOLD analysis project Ga0209068, IMG submission 187200) | Freshwater sediment microbial communities in response to fracking from Pennsylvania, USA - Cold Stream Run_MetaG_CSR_2012 (SPAdes)... | ecosystem: Environmental > Aquatic > Freshwater >...
CTATAAAGAGGACGCGACAGAGGATGCCCGTGCCCCTCATGGCAAGTGAAGCAGCGAACTTCCGTTTTCCCTTCAAAATTATGTTCATTAATGGCGGCGGCCATGTCGATCATTTTGCGGGCCGTGACTTTTTCTTTCTTGTCATCGGAATCGAACTTGCGCTCAACATGGCAGAATTCGCAGTCTTTGTCGAGCGACCACGCAAAATACCGCATCTGATTCAGAAACTCGGAAGCCGGCAGGACCTTCAGCGAAGCGGTCTTTACATTCTTGAAGTGCGCCTCCGCCAACTCTTCCGGCTTGCGTAGCGGATCGGCCGCGGCGGCGTCCTGCTTCAACAGAACCATGGTGTTGTGCATCATGCGGCCTTCGTTCGAGCCTTCTTCATCCAAGGTGAGCGTTTTGCCGTCGGCCGAAAGCGCATAGGTCCATTTGTACGTGCTCGGCCGGCCAGCTACCTCGCCGCTCACAACCAACTTCTTGCCCTCAGCGCTAGCGGTCAATCGGGCCGGCACGCCTTGATAAAGGCGCACCGCGGGCTTGGCCTTGTCAAAAAACGAGAGTACCGCTCGCTGTTCGCCGCGCTGGCCCCACGAACCCGTGGTTTGCGTTATGAGCGGCGCTTCTTCCTTGGTGCGGTTATCGAAAATCGCGTTCTTCTGCTCAATCATCACCAGATAGTTGGTGATGGGCGGCCCCATGCGTTTGCTTTTTCCGAGATCGGCCTTCCACACACCTGTAATATCGGGCGTCTGACTGAGCAACAGCGAGCTAGTCAGTGCAGTCAAAGCGAATAGTTTTTTCATCCGAATTCTGAGATTGTATCATTTGGGCCGTTCGCCCCAGAAAATTGTGCAGTCGTCTATGTCCACTCGGTAGCGGTACGGACCGGGCAAGCCAAAGCGGTCCATCAGCGGATCTGAACATGATTGCACCGCGCCGAACTCATGCCGTCCGATCCGGCTTTTCAACTCGGGCTCCGAAACAATGTGAAACAGTCTTCCTTCGTCGGGCGGAATCGCGATCACATGCGTGTACGAGACCTCCATGCCCTCTGGGGGATTGCGCTGCAGCGCGAAGTAAACCACTTCATCGGCGAAAAGCTTGCTGCCCGGCGGCGCCACTTCGGCAACCTTGCGCGCTACTTTTTCGTATTCCGGCCAAGTGGTGGCCTCAGTGGAATTGATCCCGGCTTTGACACACATCAGCGTCATAAGACCGCCCGCGATACCAGCCGGCCAAGCGGGCCGGCCTCCATAGCCGAGTCTCGAACCCAGCGCATAGAGGCCAGCCATCGCCAAAATCGTTACGAACGGCGTCAGGAAAATGAAGTATCGGCCAAAGGTTGGATGCGGCGTGCAAAGATAGGCGCCTACCGCCACGCAAATCCACAATGCCAAATAGAATTCCGCCCGCTGCCGGCGATCCCAAGCCGAATACTTCTTGATGAAAACGACGCCCGCTACGGCTAAGAGAACCAACGTTAGCGCTTGCGTGGAATCGATCCAACTGGTAAACACGAGCAGGTCATGGAACGTGGCGCCAGGCCAGTCCGCACGCCGGTACAGCGCGTGATACTGCGCGATATTGAAGAACGTTTGCCGGGGCGCTTTCAGAAAAAGCCAAAACACCGGAAGGAAGGCCACCGCCGCACCCGCAATGAACGCTAGCGCTTTCCGCCATGGCAGACCCACCCGGTCATAAACCCAAATCCAAATCAAAAGCACAGGCAGAATAGGAGCGGTCAATAAGGACGATCCCGCAGCCACCCCCGCCAACAATCCGCATACCAGCGGCGGCAAGAGGCTTACGCGCGCCGGGGTTGCCAGCGCCATGCGATAGGCCGCCACGCTGAAGAATAGGCAGATGCCATAAGCCTGCCCGATGGTGCCGAACTCAATCACCACCTCGTTCAGTCCCACAAACACCGCCGCGGTCAGCGCGCACGCAAAACGCCAGCGTGGCGCCGGGAAACGCAGCAGCATGAAATCCGCCGTCAGAAACATCGCTCCTAGCGAGAACAGTGCGGCCACTACGTGTACCGGACGCCAGTGCTGTCCGAAAAGTTTGACGATTCCGCCATTCAGAAACGCGTTCAACGGCGTCTGCGGAAAGCAAAAATCGATGTACGGCAGTTTCCCCTGTGAGATTTGCTGCGCGGCAATGAGATGGTAGCCCTCGTCCCATACAAACGCTCGCGTAACCGCGTAGACCAGCACCACCGCCGAGATCGCTGCCAGCAACGCCCAATACTTCACGCGGTCCTTCGCCCCGCTTGGGGTGGCTTCTCCTTCGAGTGTCATCGCGCCCGTTGTTTGGTTCATGGCAGATCCATTTTTCAAATGTAGCGGATCAAACAAAATTTTTCTCTTTTTAGTACTTGACTCCTCGAGCAACATGCGGTTAGGCTGATAGCTCGGAAGGTTATCACTCAGATGCTTATCACATGCCACGAGGGTCAAAAGCCTCACCGGTACGGCTTCTCTTGAAGCACCGTATACCGGCATGCGATCAGACTCCCGGCCCAACGACGTAGCTCGGTGGTCGAGCAACAGACTCGAAATCTGTAGGTTACGGGTTCGACTCCCGTTAGCGCTACCATACTTTCAATCACTTACAAAGCTTTAATCTAATTCCCATTAGTTTAGGCCACATTAAGTAGAGGATTACAAACACTCTGCTCACGCCTTGCTCACACAATTGTGGTTTCTGGGAGATAAATGCAAACGGGGCGTCGTCCGCCTCAGTTTCTGGATTTCCCTCGACGAGACTTCCCCCGTGGGCCGGAATCCTTGCCCGCGAGATAAACGGAGCTTGGGCGACTTTAAGGACGCGAACTCGCTCTGCATCCTGCTTTGAGCATGGGTTGCACCTACGCCTAATTAACGATCAAGCGTTGCCGTTGGTTCCGGGTGCTCGGCGGCCTTCTTGGCGGGCGAACTCTTATGATCGCTGCGGTATCGGCCTGGAGGCCGTCCAAACTCACGCTTGAATGCCCGATTGAAAGCCGCTTCTGATTCGTATCCGACGTCGGCGGCGATGTCCACGACGCCTCGCGAGGTCCTTTCGAGCGATCGAGCGGCCAATTCAAGCCTCCAGCGGGTCAAGTACGTCATGGGCGGCTCGGAGAGATAACGCTTAAAGCGTTCCACAAGAGCGGACCGCGAAATGCCCGCCTCGTCCGCGAGTTCTGCGATCGTCCATGGATGGGCAATGCGGCTGTGCAGCAAGCCGAGGCATTTGCCCACGATGGGATCGCGCGCTGCCGTGAGCCATCCTGTTTGCTGTTCCGGCAAGCCCGCCACGTAGCGCCGTAAGGTGTCAACGAACAAGGCCTCTGAGAGTTTGGCGAGCATCGCTTCGCTGCCGACTCGTCCCGAAGCGGCTTCTTCCACCAGGTGCAGAATGGAATTCTCCAGCCAGTGCCCGGAGCGATCGGTCCGGACGTTGACCTTGAGGACGGGTGGAAGTCCGCTCAAGATCGGGCGGCTGAGGTAGGGGTCGCAAGTCATGTACCCGCACACGAACCGCGAAATCTCACCGCCGCCTCCGGCGTGTAACGGACTCAAGTCGCGCGCCTGGACCTTAGCGGTGATCCCGTAGTTCGGGAATGGCCGCACCGCTCCTTTCCCGCTGCTCATGTGGTGAGGATCCCCATGCGGAAAGATGACGACATCTCCGGGCCTTAGTTCGAGCAACCGTCCGTCTGTTAACTCGATAACTGCCCCGCCTTCGACGACCAAATGGTAGAGCACAATGTGCTCCACACCCGGAGCAAGCCTGGCCGCCATCAGGTTCGCCGAGGGCATCGAAAGGCCCCAGGGAGCCGAGAATTCGGCGCTGAAGAACACCGCGCCGTTCAGCGTCACTCCGCTCAGGACTTGGGAGAGCGCATCCATTTTGTACTCTGGTCGGCCCGCTGGACGATCTGCAAAGTTTCCTGGCCGCCGAGCGAAGCAATCCGCCCCCGCAAGCCGATCGAGCAAGTCATGGCGACGCTCGGGCATGGTTGTAGCGGCAGAGGCATTGCACAATTATAGTCACGAAGAGGAATTCCGCAGTGAACTGCGGGATCAGCAGTGAAACCGAAACATGGAATCAAGGAGAATGCTATGACAAACTATTCGAGTTCCTTTACCGGGAATGTCAGCTCGCAGGGAGCCAACATGAATCCAAACATCATCAATCCAAACAAAGCGTTGTGGGAAAAAGGCGACTTCACCGAAATTGCCGCTTTCATGCGTCAGTCCGGTGAGGCGGTCATTCAGTCCATGGCGATAACGCCGCCGCTGCGGGTTCTGGACCTCGGCTGCGGAGACGGCACCACGGCGATTCCGTTGGCCCGCACGGGAGCGGCAGTGATTGGAATCGACATTGCCAGGAACCTCGTTGAAGCCGGGAACAAACGAGCTGCGGAAGCGGGTCTCAGCAAGCTGAAGTTTCAAGAAGGAGACGCGTGTAATTTGGAAGGCGTCGCCGACAATTCGTTTGATTTGACAGTTTCCGTGTTTGGCGCCATGTTTGCGCCCAAGCCCTTCGATGTCGCCAAGGAGATGGTGCGCGTCACGAAACCGGGCGGCCGTATTGTCATGGGCAACTGGATTCCGAACGATCCAACGTTCGTATCACAGCTGTTGAAGATTAGCTCGGCGTTTACGCCTCCACCCCCCGAAGGCTTCGTCAGTCCAATGACGTGGGGCGTCGAGAGCAACATCATCGAGCGCTTTGGCCAGGCAGGAGTACCGAAGGAGAACATCTCCACGGTTAAGGACACCTACTACTTTGCCTCTCCCGACAAAAGCCCGGCACAGTTCATAGATCTGTTTGAAAAATTCTACGGGCCGACGATGAACGCCGTCGAAGCAGCCTGCAAAAACGGGAAGGCGGAAGAGCTTCACAACCAACTTGTGGAGCTGGCTAATACACAAAACAAAAGTAAGGACGCAGGTACTTTCATACCTGCCACATTCATGCGGGTCACAGTTTCTATCTAACTTCAGGGAGATTTCAAAGTGTCGATTTGGCGCCCCGATGCCACGTTTTACCCCTCCCCTAAGATGGCCATGGCCGCGCCGGCCAAAAAGCTGGCGTACATGGTCATGATTAACGAAAAGAACAACGGCCGTCACGACGCTATCGGCGTCGTGGACGTCGATAGCGCATCGTCGGGATCATGGGCTTACGAGCTTCATGCTCACGCTTTTCCGCACGTTTTGACTGATTCCGTGCTTTCCAAATACGGGCCAATCAACCCGTTAGTATCGCGCCACCGTTAAGAGCGCCAGGGAAGCCTACGCTGAAACTGGGGATGCGTCCCATCGCTTCGGGCGCGCAGTGCTCTCTGGTTTATAGAAGGTTGAATTCTTCAAAGAGCGGGATTTGCCAATAATTACCGCCGCGTTTCCCCCTTCCCGGCCTCGTTTGACATATTCAAGTAATCTATTGAATACTGTTACAGTGGCGTGTGGGCTTGCCAGTGCAGGCCCGCGACGGGAGATTAACCGCATGGAACAGGTCAGTGTCGAGATCCTGCAAAAGTGGCTGGGGGATGGTCGCCCGGTTACGGTCCTCGACATTCGCGCCCCGGAGGACCGCGCGCAGTGGTTCATTCCGGGTAGCATTCACGTGAACGCATACGATGCCCTAAAAGCCGGTGACCCGCATGCGCTGGAATGTGTGGATTTTCCGAAAGACCGCCCTGTAGTGACCATCTGCAATGCCGGGAAAGTCAGCCAGGTGGCGGCGGAACAAATCAATGAGCGCGGCATCGAGGCATTTTCGCTCGCGGGCGGAATGAAGTCCTGGAGTCTTGCCTGGAACACGGCGGAGCTGGAGCTGGGAAACGCAACGATTTTGCAGGTCCGGCGGACGGGTAAAGGATGCCTTTCGTACATCGTAGGTTCTGCATCTGAAGCGGTTGTCATAGATGCGTCGGTGGACCCGGCCGTTTACTTGCGCCTCGCTGCGGAGCGCGGGTGGACGATCCGCTATGTCCTCGATACGCATGTGCATGCCGATCACCTCTCCCGGTCGAGGGCTCTTGCGGAAGCCGTAGGCGCGGCGCTGTTGCTCCCGGCGCAGAACAGGGTCGCCTTCGCATTCACTCCGGTCAAAGACGCCCAGACGCTCGAATTCGGCCGGTCGCGGATCACTGTGATGTCGGCGCCAGGCCATACGATGGAGAGCGCGTGCTTTTACCTCGATGAAAAGGCATTGTTCACGGGGGACACGCTGTTCATTTCGGGTGTCGGGCGTCCCGACCTGCAGGCCTCCCCCGAGGAAGCGCGGGAGAGAGCGAGGGTGCTGTATCGGTCGCTGCGGCGGCTCTTGGAGCTTCCCGCTGATAGGCTCGTGCTTCCCGGCCATGCTTCCGAGCCTCCGGCTTTCGACCGAAAGCCGATCGCCGAACACCTGGGACGGATTTCGGCGCGGATCGCCGCATGGCTTCGCAGTGAAGGAGATTTTCTTACCGCTATTCTCGATCGCATCCCGCCAGCGCCGCCGAATTACATTCGCATCGTCGAGCTGAACGAGGCCGGGGCGATGCCGGAAGGCGATGCGGCCGATCTCGAAGCAGGGGCCAATCGCTGTGCCGTCTCCTAGCGCCGATAAGACAGTTCATACCGGCGCCGACGTTGTGCGCCTGGGTCTTCGCGCAAACTGGGAACAATTCGCGCTGCTGGTCGCGGTAAATGCCTTCGTCGGCGCCACGGTCGGGACAGAGCGCGTGCTGCTGCCCTTGCTCGCCGAACGCGAGTTCGGGCTGGCGTCGCGAGCCGCGATTCTTTCCTTTATCGTGAGCTTCGGGCTGGTCAAGGCGATCGCCAACCTATTCGCGGGCCGCATGTCTGAGCATTGGGGCCGGAAAAAGGTCCTTGTCGGCGGCTGGCTATTCGCGCTTCCTGTGCCTGCAATCATTCTGCTTGCTCCCTCCTGGGGATGGATTGTCCTGGCGAACGTGCTGCTTGGAATCAATCAGGGCCTGTGCTGGTCCACGACGGTGATCATGAAAATCGACCTGGTTGGGCCGGAGCGGCGTGGTTTCGCCATGGGCTTGAATGAGGCGTCGGGATATCTGGCTGTTTCAGCCGCGGCCTTCGTCTCCGGATATCTGGCCGGCTCGCTGGGTCTGCGGGAAACATTGTTCTGGATGGGCGAAATCATCGCCGTGTCGGGTCTGCTCCTGTCCGCGATCTTCGTCCGGGAATCCCTCCATCACGTCCATTTCGAGGCGCGCCAGACGACCGGGGGACAACAGCGCAGTCTCGCCGAGATACTGCGGCTGACAAGTTGGAAGGACCGCGCGCTTTTCGCGGTGAGCCAGGCCGGGATGGTTAATAATCTGAACGACGGCATGGCTTGGGGGCTGCTGCCGCTTTACTTCGCGGCGCAGGGTTTATCGCTCCAACGCATCGGTTTTCTCGCGGCGCTCTATCCGGCTGTCTGGGGAGGCATGCAACTCGTGACCGGAGGCCTTTCGGACCGGACCGGGAGGAAATGGATGATCGCCCTGGGGATGCTGGTGCAGGCGGCGGGTATCCTGATTTTTGTCGTGGGCGCGGGATTCGGGCCGTGGGCATTTGCAGCGGTCCTCCTCGGCCTGGGAACGGCCATGGTCTATCCGGCGCTGCTGGCCGCGGTCGGCGACGTGGCGCACCCCAATTGGAGAGCGTCGGCCGTGGGCGTTTACCGGCTTTGGCGCGACGGCGGATACGCGGTCGGCGCCGTGCTTGCCGGGAGCCTCGCCGACGCCCTGGGCATGCGCTGGGCGATTGGCGCGATCGGCGCGCTGACATTCCTGTCGGGCGTGATTGTGGCGACCGTTATGCATGAGACGCGTCAGCCTAAAGGTGCAACGGTATGAAAAAGAATCTCTATGAACACCTGGCCCGTCTGGGCAAAGCCGTCGCCAGCTCGGCGCGGCTTGAATTGCTCGATCTCCTGTGCCAGGGGCCGCGCACGGTTGAAAGCCTCGCGCGCGAGGCGGGCCTGACCGTGGCGAACGCGTCCCAACACCTGCGCGTGCTGCATGCCGCGCGCCTTGTGGAAACCGAGAAGGCGGGCCTGTTTGTGACCTACCGGCTGGCGGACGACTCCGTCTGCGCTTTCTTCCAGACCCTGCGATCGCTCGGGGAAAAACGGCTTGCCGAAGTCGAGTCGATCCTGCGGCAGTTCAGGGAAGCTCCGGACTCCCTGGAGCCGGTGGAGAAAAAGGCGCTCGTGGACCGCATCCGCAAGGGCGACGCGATCCTGCTCGATGTCCGTCCCGAAGAAGAATATCGGGCCGCGCACATGTCGGGCGCGGTTTCGGTGCCCCTGAAAGAATTGACGAAGCGCATCGCGAAGCTGCCGCGCGGAAAAGAGATCGTGGCGTATTGCCGCGGTCCGTACTGCGTCCTGGCTGTTGAGGCTGTGAAAATGCTGAGGGCGAAAGGCTTTCGGGCGGTGCGGCTGGAAGACGGCGTTCCCGAATGGCGCGCTCTGGGTTTCCCTATCGTCGCGGGCGAGGCTCCGAGATAACTTCGCCGAGCCCCCGCCGCAAGTGAATCTGCGGCAAATCGGGAGGGCAGGGCACATCGGCACGGTGCTGTTCGAGAAATGGTGGCTCGCGCCGCCGGGCTGGAAGCGCGAGTTCTGTGCAGCGCTACTCAAAACGGGCTGTAAGGCATACGGAATTCCGGTCGCGATCTAGCACCGGGCGAAGCCCCTGGAAAATCAGAATCCGTAAATACAAACGCGGCCAGGTCTTGCTCACACATTACTCGCACGCCATCGAGCCGTGGGCGTCGAACCGAGGATTCGGACGGCGCGAGACGGGTTCGACTTCCGTTATCGTATTAGCCCTGTAAAGGCTGACACCCAATCCGGTTCTGATCCCACACCGCGCGCTTTTCTCCTCTTGGGGAAATAGCGCGGCAGTCGCGGCGCTCTGCAAGAAACTGAAACTGCCGTCTCGAGAAGTTCAAATGAGGCGGCTCTGGTTCTCTTCCGCTCCAAGTCTGTAGGTCAAGGTCAAGACCGGGTTTAATGATTAACCCAAGCAACAAAACCACGTAAGAAGGAGGTTCATTTTATGTTGTGGAAGCGAATTATCGTAGGCGATCAGGAGCGCGCGCTTATCTCGAAGAACGGCCGCTTCGGCGGGATTTTCACGCCCGGCGAATACCGCTTGTTCACCGCGCCCGGAGTCTCGTTGGATGTTGAGAAGTACAACCTCCGCGAACTCGTCTTCCAGAGCGCCTGGGCCGATTACCTGGCAAAGGAGCGTCCGGATATCGCCGAGCGTCACTTCACGCGCGTCGAGACCAACGACCTACAGGTTGCCATGGTTTACGTGGACGGCAAGCTCTTCAAGGTGATGCTGCCCGCCAAGCGCCTGCTGTTCTGGCGGCGCGGCAGAGGTGACCGCTGAAGTGGTGAACGTGATCGACGAGCCTGAGGTCCCGGCCCAGAAGCTGCCGGCGCTCGAGCGCCTGGGGAAGGAGTCTCTGACTACTTTTTGCCTGGTGGAGGAGGCCAAGGCCGGTTTGTTGTATATCGACAACCGGCTGACGCGAACTCTTTCGCCCGGCAAGTACGGCTTCTGGGCCGTGACCGGATCGCCGCGGGTTGACATCGTCGACCTGCGCCGCCAGACCATCGAAGTACCTGGACAATAAATTCTGTCGCGCGACAAGGTTTCTCTCCGGGTCAACATCTTGGCCGAGTATCAAGTAAAGAGATCCGGTCAAGGCGAAGCAGACCATTGCGAACTTTGAGGCGTACTTCTACCGTTTGCTGCAGTTGACTATGCGTCAGGCACTCGGCCGGAAGACACTCGATGAGATCTTAGCGGAGAAGACGGACGTGGACGAAAACACCGCCTCCGTCGTTCGCGCCGAGATGAGCGCACTCGGCGTGGAGGTTGGCGCCATCGCACTGAAGGACATCATTCTGCCTGGTGAAATGCCGAGATCATGAACCAGGTGGTGTCGGCGGAGAAGCAGGCGCAGGCGAACCTCATCCGCCGGCGCGAGGAGACGGCCGCGACCCGCTCGCTGTTGAACACGGCGAAGCTGCTCGAGGACAACCCGATCCTGGTGCGCTTGAAGGAGCTTGAGACGCTGGAGAAACTAGTCGAGGAAGGTGGACCGGTTGACGGTGACGAATGGCTTTGAAGGCTTGCTCGACAACCTGATTGAGATCAGGAAGCCGGTTGGTGTCAAGTAAGAGGAACGGCAGGGCGGGGGTGGAAGCATTATGTCTGCCGCCTGATTGTCGGCATCTCATATCGGGATTGGCACATTGCGCGCCGAACGGCGCGGGCGCCGGGGCGGTCTGGCGGGCACGTAAGCCGACGGAAAATTGTGTCGAAAGCGCCGCGCAGAGTGTAGGTGGATTCTCGTTGGGCGAACAATGGACGGCCCAAGCACGATGAAAAAGAAGCGCAGGCGCTGCACGTAGAAATACAAGTCCTCCTTCCAATAGAGAAGAAATGTAACGGTTTCCGGCAAATGATCGCCTAACAGCGAAGATCCAGCAGGTTCTTCGGAAAAGGACGGAACAAATGGCAGAAACAGCAGCAGCGGCGGCGGCAGTTATCGGACGGAGCGCACTTTCACAGCAGTCGCTTCATCTTCGAGTCAATGAGAAGGTGACGTTGGACACCCTGCAAGCGATTCTTGCAAAGATTGGCGGGATGACCGGATGCACCCGTTGCGGACTTCTAGGAGTGGATTTGCGGATCACCGGCGATCCGGTGGAAGCGCATCAGTTCCAATTGCCTGGTGTAGTGTCAATCAGCCACTAAAACAGCAGGGATATTCAGCAGACAGCGGCGCGTGATTCGCG
>Ga0209068_10001728_pt1 | contig 10826 bp, 9 predicted proteins | sample ColStrG_CSR_2012_FD_187200 | JGI IMG/M metagenome (GOLD analysis project Ga0209068, IMG submission 187200) | Freshwater sediment microbial communities in response to fracking from Pennsylvania, USA - Cold Stream Run_MetaG_CSR_2012 (SPAdes)... | ecosystem: Environmental > Aquatic > Freshwater >...
AGCTTGGTGTGGTCGAGGAAATGCCCGGCCAGGGGGCGCCCGGCGGCGGCGACCTCCCACTCGACCTCGGTGGGGAGCCGCAGGCCGGCCCACCGGGCGAAGGCGTCCGCCTCGTAGTAGCTGACGTGGCAGACCGGCTGGGCCGGATTGACCGGGGTCGGGCCGCCCAGGGTGAACTCCGAGAAGGATCCGCCGGTCTCCGACCGCACCCAGTAGAGCGGGTGCTCCCACCCCTCGGCCTGCACCGTCGCCCACCCGTCCGACAGCCACAGCTCGGGACGGTGATAGCCCCCGTCCGCCATGAAGTCCAGCCATGCCCCACAGGTCACCGGCTGATCGGCGATGGCGAAGGGGGCGAGATACTCCCGGTGGCACGGCAGCTCGTTGTCGAACGAGAAGCCGGGTCCCGAATGGCCAACCTGGTAGGTGCCCTCGGGATGCTCGGTCCAGGTGGTCTCGCCGGGCGCGCCGGGCCGGGGCAGCCGCACCGCGTCGTAGGCCGGCAGCAGCGGGTTGCGTGACAGGACGTGCTTGATGTCCATCAACAGGAGCTCCTGGTGCTGCTGCTCGTGCTGGATGCCGAGCTCGACCAGGTCCATACGCGACCCGCGGCCCGGGTCCACGAGGAGCCTGGCCATCCACTCGTCCACGTGCACCCGGTAGTCGGCGATCTCGGCGATACCCGGCCGGGACAGCTGTCCCCGGTCATGGCGCGGATACCGGGCGCCCACTCCCTCGTAGTAGGAGTTGAACAGATAGCCGTACTCCGGGTGGAAGGGCCGGTAGTCGGCGAGGCCGGGGATCAAGAGGAACGTCTCGAAGAACCACGTCGTATGGGCCCGGTGCCATTTGGTCGGGCTCACATCGGGCATGGACTGGACGGTCTGGTCCTCGGCCGTCAATGGGGAGGCCAGCGATTCGGTCATCGAACGGGTGGCAAAGAACCGATCGGTGATCGTGAGGCCCCCCACGGTCGTCAGCAGATCCGTCATACCCGCTCCTCCCGACCGAACGGGATCAAAGGGACGTCCCCGTCGGTGTTGGTGCGCCCTCGGCGAAGAACTTACCCGGAAGTCCCGTTGTCCGAACCCGCGGGATCGGCGGGCTTGCGCCCCGCCCCGGCCACTCCGGGCAGGCGCACGGCGCTGAACTGGGCTTATCGACGGCGATGGAGAGCCGGCGGTGGGAATCGAACCCACGACCTGACGATTACAAGTCGTCTGCGCTACCAACTGCGCCACACCGGCCCGGTGCCGGGAGCCAGCCCGGTGCCACCCGCATTGTACGGCCGATCGGCGGAGCACCGAGGCCCGCCGGCGTCCCGGTACCCGGACCCGGGGAACGGTCGATCGTGAAACGCTTGCTTCTCCACCCGCCGGTTGGCAGGCTGGCACCCAGTGTCCGAACCTCCCGACAGCGACCGAGCCCCGTCGGACGGATCGGGCCGCCGGGCCGGTGCCATCCCCGCGGTCCGCGCCCTCATCGTCCTCGTGGCCTTTGTGGTCACCGTCGTCCTCACGCTCGGGGTGATCCATCCCCCGACCACGAAGTCCGCCTCGGGATCCGTCCCGGTCACCTCGACCACGGCCGGGACGGCCACTCACACGACCACGACCACGGCCCCGGCCACCCGGGTGCCGGTGCTGGTGGCCAACGCCTCCGGGGTCTCCGGCGCGGCGGCGACGGTCAGCAGCAAGCTCCAACAAGTGGGGAGCTGGAACCTGCTCCCGCCGGTCAACGCCTCGACGACGGTGCCGACCTCCCACGTCTACTACGTGGCCGGGCAACAGCAGGCGGCCGAGGCCGTCGCCTCGACGCTCCACCTGCCGCCGAGCGCGGTCGCCCCGTATACGACGGCCGCCCCGATCGCCACCATCGGCACCGCCGAGGTGGTGGTGGTGGTCGGTCCCGACCTGGCCGGCTCCTCCGGATCGTCGACCACCACGACCGCCCGGGCCGCCACGTCCTCTACCGTCAACTGATCGCCGAACGGGTGGCGTCGTCGGGCACGGGGGCGGCGCCAGGACCGTCACCCGAGGTCCGCCGAGCCCTGGCCCCGCTGCTGGAGCACCCCCGCACCACCGCCATCGCCACCGACTTCGACGGCACCCTGTCACCGATCGTGGAGGAGCCCGCCGACGCCCGGCCGCTCGAGGGCAGCGCCGACGTGCTGGAGCGGCTGGCCCACCGGTTCGGCGTGGTGGCCGTGGTGTCCGGACGGCCGGTGTCCTTCCTGGAGGAACACCTGGTTCCGGCCCACCGTGGGGGTTTGCCCGGGCCCACGGACCCGGCCGGGGCCGCCGGCCCCCGCTTCGTCGGCCTCTACGGGCTCGAGTCCTCGGCGGGAGACGGGGTGGTCGGCTCCGAGCCGGGGGCCGAAGAGTGGCGACCGGTGGTCGGAGAGGCGGTGGACCGTCTGGGGTCGCTGGCCCCGGCCGGGGTGGAGGTGGAGCCGAAGGGCCTGACCGTCACCGTCCACTGGCGGCGGGCGCCGGGGGAGGCCCGGCGGGCCATCGCCGCCGTCGAGGCCGAGGCACGGCGGAGCGGGCTTTCGGCCCATGCCGCCCGGATGTCCATCGAGCTGCGGCCGCCGTTGGACGTCGACAAGGGCATCGCCCTGCGGCGACTGGTCGCCGGGTGCACGGCGGCCTGCTACTTCGGCGACGATCTCGGCGACCTGGCGGCGTTCGCCGTCCTGGCCGACCTGGCCTCGGCTGACGGGCTGTCCACGGTGTCGGTCGCCGTGGTCGACGAGGAGAGTGCCACAGAAGTGGCCGAAGCGGCTGATGTCACCGTCCGGGGCCCCGCCGAAGCCCTCGGAGCGCTGCGCTGGCTGGCCCGAGGGGGGCCGGCGGCAGACGGAGGCGGCTGAACCCGGCCCGGCGGCGGTCAGCGTGCCGCGGTCAGCGGACGCGGCGGTTAGCGGGCCGCGTCAAGCTGGTCGTGCAGCCACTCGGCCGGCGGCCGGCCGCCGATCACCTTCCGGAGCGCGGCGATCCTCGATGCCTTCTGCTCTGCGTCCATGTCGAGCGCCCGGGCCAGGACGTCGGCGGTGCCGGAGACGTCGAACGGGTTGACCTCCAGGGCGGCACCGCCGAGCTCGTCGAAGGCGCCGGCCTCCCGGGACAGGGCCAGGACCCCGTTGCGGGTGTTGACCAACGGCCCTTCCTTGGCCACCAGGTTGAGTCCGTCCCGGACCGGGTTGACCAGCAGGACGTCGTAGCGGGACAGGGCGGCCAGCGAGCGGGGGTAGTCGTCCTCCACCTCGAGGAGGATCGGCGTCCAGCCCGGGGTGCCCCATCGCTGGTTGATGCGGTCCACGGTCGACTCGACCTCGTTCTGGTAGGCGAGGTACTCGGGGAGGCCCTGGCGGGTGGGATAGGCGAGGGCGACGAACACCACCCGCTCCCGCCGCCCCGGCTGCAGGTCGAGGAGCTCCTCGAAAGCCCAGAACCCGCGCAGCAGGTTCTTCGACAGCTCCATCCGGTCCACCCGGACGATGACCTGGCGGTCGGGTCCGCCGATCTGCTCCTCGATGCGGGCCAGCGCCTCCACGGTGGCCGGCTCAGCGGCCGAGGCGTGCAGGAGGTCGGCGTCGACGGAGAGGGGCGACACGTAGGTCGGCGCCGGCGGGGCGGTCCCCCCCAGCGGGCGGTCGAGCATGGCGCAGCCCGCTCGGAAGGCGGAGGCCCACCGCTCGGTGTGGAACCCGCAGGCGCCGAACCCGGCCATGGCCGAGAGCAGCTCGGTGCCGGTGGCGGTGGGGAGCATCCGCAGTACCGACGGGTCGGCGAACGGGGTGTGGGTGAAGTGGGCGGTGCGCAGGTCGGGCCGCAGCCGCGCCAGCTCCGAGCCCATGAGGGCCAGGTGGTAGTCCTGGACCAGGACCCGCCCGCCTTCGGGCGCCACCTTGGCCACCCGTGCCGCGAACAGCTGGTTCAACTCGCGGTAGGCCTCCCACGCTTCGTCCCACCGGTGGTCGGGCCGGGGTCGTCGGGCGGCATCGAAGAGGTGGTGGTGGCAGAACCAGAGCATGGCGTTGGACACCACGTTGTAGGCCAGGTTGTAGGTGTCCGGGTCGGGGTCGACCAGCTCGATCCGCAGGCCCTCGTCGTACATCAGCCCGGCGTCGGTCGCCGCCCGGTCCGCATCGCCGAGGGCACTGGCCACCCAGGTGGCGCCCGTTCCGACCACCATCGGCCGCAGGGATCCGGACAGTCCGCCGGCGGTCATCCCCGCCACCGGCCGTTCGTTCTCGAAACGGAAGGCCAGGGGACCCCGGTTCGAAACCAGCACGGTGTCGGCCAGGGAGCCATCTCCATCCGGCGCGGAGTGATCGGCTTCCATTGAGGGAAACGCTACCCGCTGGGCCCGGATCGGAAGCCAAAACGGATTCCCCCTTGACAGTTAGTGAGTAACCACTCACAATGGACGGATGATGGTTCCCGCCCGGCAGACCGCAGAAGAGCGTCGCACGGCCGTGCTGGCCGCGGCCATCTCCGAATTCGCACGGTCCGGCTATGCGGGAACGTCCACCGAGGCCATCGCCGCCCGGGCCGGCATCTCCCAGCCCTACCTGTTCCGGCTGTTCGGAACCAAGAAGGACCTGTTCATCGCCACCTACAACCTGGTGGGGGACCGGATCATCCGCGAGCTGAGCCGGGCCGGCGAGGGCCTCGAGGGCCAGGACGCCATGGCGGCCATGGGCGCCGCCTACGTGGAGCTCATGCAGGATCCCGATCTCCTCCAGGTGCAACTCCACGGTTTCGCAGCCGCCCCCGGCGATCCGGACATCGCCCGCAGCTGTCGGCGGACTTTCGAGGTCCTCCAGGACGTGGTGCTGCAGCGTACGCAGCTTTCCGACGACGAGGTGCGGGGTTTCTTCGCCATGGGGATGCTGATCAACGTGATGTCCGCCATCGACCTCCTGTCCATCTCCGACCAGTGGGCGCAGAACCTGTGTCCCGCTCCCGAAAAAGCCCAGGCCATCAAGGCCGCATCCCAGGCCATCGAGGCACGTCGCCGTGCCGAGCAGGCCGCGAACGCGGAGGTACCCGCATGAACCAGCCCCTCACCATCCCGCTTTTTTTGCCCCGCCTAACTAGTGATCACTCACTACTAGGGGCGGCCGGACCGGCCGTCGTCAAGGAGCGCCGCAGCCTGGCCCGGATCGTGGCCGGCCGCCGGCACCGGGCGCAGACCATCGCCCCGGACCCGGCCGTGACCCCGGACGCCGCCACCCCGGCCGGTCCCCCGCCCGTTGCCGCGGGAGGTCCCGGTGGGGCAGACCCCGGCGCATCCTCGGGCACCATCACCCCCGAGGCCCGGTCGCGGGCCCGCTGGGCCATCGTGGTCACCGGCCTGGCCCTCTTCATGGCCTCCCTCGACAACCTGGTGGTCTCGACCGCCCTGCCGGTGATCCGGGTCCACCTCCACGCCGGCCTGTCCGGGCTCGAGTGGACGGTCAACGCCTACACCCTCACCTTCGCCGTCCTGTTGCTGTCGGCCGCGGCCCTCGGCGAGCGGTTCGGCCGCCGGCGCATCTTCACCCTGGGCATCGCCGTGTTCACCGCCGCCTCGGCGGTGGCCGCCCTGGCCCCCAGCATCTCCGTGCTGGTGCTGGCCCGCGCCGTCCAGGGTGCGGGCGGGGCGATGATCATGCCCTTGTCCCTCACGCTGCTCAGTGCGGCGGTGCCGCCCGAACGCAGGAACGTCGCCCTCGGGATCTGGGGCGGGATCGGCGGAGCGGCGGTGGCCCTCGGTCCGCTGGTCGGCGGCGCCGTGACCAGCGGATGGTCATGGCAGTACATCTTCTGGCTGAACGTGCCCCTGGGAGTCGTGCTGATCCCCCTGGCCTGGTGGAAGCTCTCGGAGAGCCGGGGCGCCGCCACCCGCCTCGACCTGGTCGGGGTCGGCCTGGTCAGCGTCGGCCTGTTCGGCGTCGTCCTCGGCCTGGTCCGAGGCAACGCCCACGGCTGGACCAGCACTTCGGTGCTCGCCTCCTTCGTGGCCGGCTCGGCGGCACTGGCCGGGTTCGTGGCCTGGGAGCTCAGGTCCTCACACCCGATGCTGGACATCCGTCTGTTCCGCCACCGGGGGTTCTCGGCGGTGAACGTCACGGCCATGCTGTTCAGCTTCGGGATGTTCGGATCGATCTTCTTCCTGACCCAATTCCTCCAGACCGTCCAGGGGCTCAGCCCGCTGGCCGCCGGGATCCGGGTCCTCCCGTGGACGGCCATGGCCATGCTGCTGGCTCCGGTGGTCGGCACCCTCGCCGAACGGTGGGGGGCGAAGCCGCTGGTGGTCGCCGGGCTGGTGTTCCAGGCCGTGGGCCTGACCTGGCTGGGGGCAGTGACCACTCCGACCGTCCCGTATTCGGACCTGGTCGTCCCCTTCGTGGTCTGCGGTATCGGGATGACCCTGTTCTTCGTCCCCCTGGCCTCGCTGGTGCTCGGCGCCGTGCCCAAGGCCCTCGAGGGGGTGGCCTCGGGGGCGAACAGCGCCTTCCGCGAGCTGGGCGGGGTGTTGGGCATCGCCGTTCTCGGCTCGATCTTCGCCACCAACGGCGGTTACGCCTCGGGCCAGGACTACGTCAGCGGGATGGTGCCGGCCGTCTACGCCGGAGCCGCGGTGGTGGCCATCGGCGCGGTGGCCGCCCTCTTCGTCCCCGGCCGGCGTCGGATCCGGGCCCGGCAGTCCATGGCCGCCGAGCAGGTCCCGGTCCCGGCGGGAGAGCCGGTGCCGGCGGCGGTGCCGGTGGCGGTAGGCGCGGATCCGGGCGACCGGGCCGGAACGGAGACCGAAGCGGCCTGCGTGCCGGTGTGAACCGGGCGGCCGCCAGGCCCGGTGGCGGGTGGCCTCGGGTCCGGAGCCTCAGTCGGGAGTGACCAGTCCGGCCCGGTCCAGGGCGGCCCGCAGGACGTCGGTGGCCTGGGGACGGAGCTCGCTCAGGGGACGGTTGCGATGGGACCGGACTCCGAGGTCTACCTGGGCGATCGTCTCGACGCCGAATCGCTCGGCCACATCGATGAGGAGGGCCAGCTCGACCGCATAGCCGTCCGCCAGCCCGCAGCTCTCGAGGACCCAGCGGGGGGCGGCGGTCTCGCCGGCCAGCGGCTGTTGGATGCGAGCCAGGTGCGGGAAGAGCAGGTCGATGACCGGCCGGGCCGTGAGCTCGGTGACCCGGCCTCCCCCGTCGGGTGCCCCGAGGAGGGGGCGTCGGTAGAAGCCTTTGACCAGGGTGACCGTCTCGTCGACCAGCAGGGGACCCACCAGACCGGTGACGAACCGGGGCCCGAAGTCGGTGACGTCCGCATCCACGAATGTGATGAGGTCGCCGTCCGTGGCCTTCATGGCCGAGCGCATGGCCTGGCCCTTGCCCCCGCCCGTCGCACCGCTGGCGATGACCCGGGCCCCGGCCATCAGGGCCAGCTCGGCGGTCCGGTCGCTCGACCCGTCGTCGACGACCACGACCTCGTCGACCAGGGGTGCCCCGCCCGAGGAGGCGGTGAGGGTAGCGACGATCGAGTGCACGATGGGGCCCACGGTGGCGGCCTCGTTGCGGGCCGGGATGCACACCGAGATGCGCCGGTCCCCCTTCGCCTCCACCAGCGAGGCGGGGTCGAAGTGGCCGTCGGGGTACCGGCCCCGGTCATGGCCCTGACCCTGGCTCCGGTCCTGGCCCGGTGTGAGCGCCATCGGCATGGGGACATCATCGCTCACCCCGGACGGATCGGGCGTCAGAGCCCACCCGGGGTCGGGACAGACCCAGCGGGTCGCTGCGCATTGACGCCGACCCGCTCCATCGACAAAGATGGAGGCCATCATCCAGAGCGGCTGAGGGACCGGGCCCAGCGACGCCGCGGCAACCAGAGCGTGACTCGGATCTGCAGAGGCAGATCGGAGTTCCGTAGCGGGTGCCAATGCCCGAGCGATGAGGAGACCGCCGTGGACTTCGTTTCTGGGCTTCGCTGCCGTGAATGTGGACGCGCCTATCCGGCCGAGGCGCTGCACGTGTGCGACTACTGCTTCGGGCCCCTCGAGGTGGCCTACGACTACGAGCGGGTGGCGGCCACCATGACCAGAGAGCGCATCGCCGGAGGGCCCAGGTCCATCTGGCGGTACGCCGACCTGCTCCCGGTGGACGACCCGAACCCGGTCGACCTCGGTGCCGGGTTCACCCCGTTGATCCGGGCGGACCGGCTGGCCGCCGAGCTTGGCCTCGGCGAGCTGTGGATCAAGGACGACACGGCCAATCCCACCGGCTCCTTCAAGGACCGGGTGGTGTCCGTGGCCCTCACCAAGGCCCGCCAACTCGGCTTCAAGATCGCCGCCTGCGCGTCGACGGGGAACCTGGCCAACTCGGTCGCCGCCCACGCGGCGCGGGCCGGCATGGAGTCCGTGGTGCTGATCCCCCACGACCTCGAGCAGGCCAAGGTGACCATGACCGCCGTCTACGGCGGCCGGGTCATCGCCGTCGAGGGCAGCTACGACGACGTCAACCGGCTCTGTGCCGAGCTGACCAGCGAGCAGCCCTCGTGGGCGTTCGTCAACGTCAACGTGCGCACCTACTACGCCGAAGGTTCGAAGACCCTGGCGTTCGAGACGGTCGAGCAGCTCGGGTGGCAGGCGCCTGATCACGTGGTGGTGCCGATCGGGTCGGGGAGCCAGCTGACCAAGGTGGCCAAGGGATTCGAGGAGCTGTGGAAGGTGGGGGTGCTCGACGAGGAGCCGTCGGTCCGCATCTCCGGGGCCCAGGCGGAAGGCTGCTCCCCGGTGGCCACGGCCTTCGCCGAGCAGTCGGATGCCATCCGCCCGGTCAAGCCGGACACCATCGCCAAGTCCCTGGCCATCGGCAACCCGGCTGACGGCTGGTATGCGCTCGAGGCCATCCGCAAGTCGGGTGGCGCCTGCGCATCGGTCACCGACGCCGAGATCATCGAGGGGATCCGCCTCCTGGCCCGGACCGAGGGGATCTTCGCCGAGACCGCGGGCGGGGTGACCATCGCCACCCTGGCCAAGCTGGCGGCCGCGGGCACGGTGCGGTCGGACGAGCGGGTCGTCGCCATGGTGACCGGCCACGGGCTGAAGACGGTGGAGGCCCTGACCGGCACGGTCGGCCCCACCGCCACCATCGCTCCGACCCTGGCGGCCTTTGCCGCGGCCATGGGCGACGAGCCCAAGCTGACCGGTGACCCGGTGGCGGGGAGCACACGATGAGCGTCACGGTCCGAATTCCCACCCAGCTCCGGACCCTCACCGGGGGCTCCGGCGAGGTGAGTGTCGAGGGGTCGACGGTGGGGGAGGTCCTGAAGGCCCTCGATGCGGCCCATGCGGGCTTCGCCGACCGGCTCTTCGACGAGTCCGGGGAGCTCCGCCGGTTCGTGAACGTCTTCGTGGCCGACGAGGACGTCCGGTTCCTCGAGGGCCTGGCCACCCCGGTGGCCGGGGGGCAGACCCTGTCGATCGTCCCGGCCGTCGCCGGAGGCTAAGGCCGGCAGCAAGGTGAGATATGGGTTGGTAGAACCCAGCGCCACCGCTGTCGAAACCGGTGTCGTTGCCGGCACCCCGTCCACGTCTCACGAACTCCCCCTGGCAAGTGGCCGAGGGGAGTTCTGCCTTCGCCGCGTTGAACGCCTTGCCCAGCGAGAACCGGGACCACGACAACGGTGGGGTTGGGTCAGCCTCGGCCACTTGCCAGGGGGGCTCGGCAGCCCGAACGGCGAGGTTCTCCTTCACCTGGGCGATGGCCCAGTTGTGGGCTACCCGAGCCGCAGCAGGACCGGAGCCCGCGCTCCTGAAGGGGAGCGGGGTCAAGAATGAAGGAGTCACCGCGAGTGATGTAGCCCTCGCCGTCCCTCGTCTGCGCCATGCCTGGAACTGTGCCTCACAGGTGTGACGAGGCATGCCTCCACCAGCCCTCCACCCCACCTTGCCGCCGAACTCACAGGCGGCGGCCGGAGGCTGACCCGACCGGGCGCTTCGCCCGGGGGTCCACCACTACGCTGCTGGGCGATGCCGGCTGCACGCGTGGACCAGGCCATCGAGGCCATCCGGGCCTCGGGAAGCCGGGTGACGGTCGACCGCCGGGCGGTGGTGGAGGCGCTGGACCGGAGCGGCGACCACCTGACCGCCGAGCAGTTGGCGGAGGCGGTGTGGGTCCGGCATCCGGACATCAACCTGGCCACCGTCTACCGGACCCTCGAACTGCTCGAACGGCTCGAGATCGCCTTCCACGTCCACCTCGGCCACGGGCCGTCGAGATGGCATCTGGCCGGCGACGTCCATCACCACCTGGTCTGTCAGAACTGCAACCGGGTGGTGGAGATACCCGACTCGACCTTCGACCCGCTGCGGAAGCGCATCTTCGACGACACGGGGTTCGTCATCGACCCCCACCATTTCTCCCTGAGCGGGACCTGCGCGGCGTGCGCGGCCGAGGCCGACCGCTGAGGCAGCTGTTGCGAGTGGTTCGCAGGTAATCTACGCTCGCAGGAGAATGCCCGACAGCACCAGTGACGGTGTGACCCGGTGACGTCGGCGCCGGGGAGGACCCACAAGATCCGAGATGCCCTCAGCCCGTCCGAGTGGCGGCGGGTGGGCGGCATGGCCGCCACCGTCATCGGCCTCACCGTCCTCGGGTCCGCCATGCTGGTCGAGGCGGTCCCGCACCACTACCACCTGAGCGGGACGGCGCTCTTCGGGTTCGGGACCGGGATCCTGGCCTACACCCTGGGGATGCGGCACGCCTTCGACGCCGATCACATCACCGCCATCGACAACACCACCCGCAAGCTGATGGCCGACGGGGAGCGCCCTCTGAGCGT
>Ga0209068_10001730_pt1 | contig 10819 bp, 8 predicted proteins | sample ColStrG_CSR_2012_FD_187200 | JGI IMG/M metagenome (GOLD analysis project Ga0209068, IMG submission 187200) | Freshwater sediment microbial communities in response to fracking from Pennsylvania, USA - Cold Stream Run_MetaG_CSR_2012 (SPAdes)... | ecosystem: Environmental > Aquatic > Freshwater >...
TCCCTCAACTGCACCCGCTCGTACCGCCGCAGGTATCACATTTAGTGCAATTCCCGTTGCGGACCATCGTGAAGTTTCCGCACTCGCCGCAACTGTCGCCCTCGTAGCCCTTGAGTCGGGCTTCGGCGGCGCGCTGGCCGGCGACGCGGGCTTGCGGGGCGATGGCGGGTGCGGACTCGAGCTCTAGCGCCAGCGCGCCATGCGTCGCGCCGCCGCCGAGCTTGCCGCGCAGGTCGTCCTGCATCGCCATCACCGGGCTCGCGCTGGCGTGGGCGGTGGCGACTTCGCGCGGCATGATCCGGCCAACCAATTGCCCGCGTGTAAATCCGTGGCTGACCACGCGGGTGGCCGGGAGCGCGGGTTTGCCGTGCGGCGCCGGCTCGCCTGGACCCACATCGGTTTCGCTGTAGTTGCCGGGCTCGACATGGGCGAGGTCGTTGCGCGACAGATAGGACACGGCCAGTTCGCGGAAGATGTAGTCGAGCACGGACGTGGCGTTCTTGATCGTCTCGTTGCCCTGCACCAATCCGGCCGGCTCGAAGCGGGTGAAGGTGAAGGCGTCGACATACTCCTCCAGCGGCACGCCGTATTGCAGACCGAGGGAGATCGCGATGGCGAAGTTGTTCATCAGCGAACGGAAGGCCGCGCCCTCCTTGTGCATGTCGATGAAGATTTCGCCGATCCGGCCGTCCTCGTATTCGCCGGTGGTGAGATACACTTTGTGACCGCCAACGGTCGCTTTCTGGGTATAACCTTTGCGCCGGCCGGGCAGCTTTTCGCGGCTGCGCACCTGCTCGATGATCCGCTCCACGATCCGCTCGGCGGCCGCCGCCGCACGCAGCGTCGAGGGCTGGCCGCTGCTCAGCAGCGCCTCGGGCGCATCGTCGGCGTCGTCATCAACAGCGGCCAGCACCGAGGCTTGCAGCGGTTGCGACAGCTTGGAGCCGTCGCGATAGAGCGCGTTGGCCTTCAGCGCCAGTTTCCACGACAACTCATAGGCCGCCGAGCAGTCGGCGACGGTGGCGTCGTTCGGCATGTTGATGGTCTTGGAGATGGCGCCCGAGATGAACGGCTGCGACGCCGCCATCATGCGGATATGGCTGTCCACGGACAGATACCGCTTGCCCTTGCGCCCGCACGGGTTGGCGCAGTCGAACACCGGCAGGTGCTCGGGCCTAAGGCCCGGCGCACCCTCCAGGGTCATCGACCCGCAGCAATATTCGTTGGCCGCGTCGATGTCCTTGCGCGCAAAACCAATTTCGGCGAGCAGGTCGAAGTCGGCGGCGTTAAGCCGCTCGGCGGGCAGCTTCAGCTTGGCCGTGCAAAACTCCTCGCCAAGCGTCCACTTGTTGAACACGAATTTGATGTCGAACGCGGTGCCCAGGGATTGCTCGACCTTGGCGATCACCTCGGGCGTGAAGCCCTTGGCGATCAGCGCCTCGTGGTTGATGCCGGGTGCCGTCTTCAGCGTGCCGTGGCCGACGGCGTAGTCGATCATCGCCTTGGTCTGGGCCTCGTCGTATCCGAGCTTGGCCAGCGCCTCGGTCACGGTCTGGTTGATGATCTTGAAATAGCCGCCGCCGGCGAGCTTCTTGAACTTCACCAGCGCGAAGTCGGGTTCGATGCCGGTGGTGTCGCAATCCATCACCAGGCCGATGGTGCCGGTGGGGGCGACGACCGAGGCTTGGGCGTTGCGGTAGCCGTGTTCCTGGCCGAGCGCGAGGGCCTGGTCCCAGCTGCGCCGGGCGGCATCGATCAGGCGCGGATCAGGGCAAGCGGCATGGTCGAGCGGGACCGGCGCGGTTGCCAGTTTCTCATAGCCATCCTTGTTGCCATAGGCGGCGCGGCGGTGGTTGCGCATCACCCGCAGCATGTCGCGCGCATTGTCCGCGTAGCCCGGAAACGCCCCCATCTCCTGGGCCATCTCGGCCGAGGTGGCATAGGCCACGCCCGTCATGATCGCGCTGACCGCTCCGCAAATCGCCCGGCCGGCGTCCGAGTCATAGGACAGGCCCGAGGCCATCAGATAGGCGCCGATATTGGCAAAGCCCAGCCCGAGCGTGCGGTAGCGGTAGCTGAGCTCGGCGATCTGGCGCGAGGGGAACTGCGCCATCATCACCGAGATTTCGAGAACGACAGTCCAAAGACGGACGGCGTGCTGGAAGGAGGCGATGTCAAATTCGGTAGCGGGCAACGGTGCGCGGGCAACAGGATCGCTGCTGCCTGCTGCCTGCTGCCCGTTGCCCTTTTTTCTAAATGTCATCAAGTTGAGCGAGGCCAGATTGCACGCCGTATCATCCAGGAACATATATTCCGAGCACGGGTTTGACGCCCGGATCGGGCCGCTGGCGGCGCAGGTGTGCCAGTCGTTGACCGTGGTGTGGAACTGGATGCCGGGATCGGCGCAGGCCCAGGCGGCGTGGCCAATCTTGTCCCACAGCTCGCGAGCCTTGAGAGTCTTGGTCACGTTGCCCTTGATGCGACCCGTCAGCTTCCAGTCGCCGTCGGTTTCCACGGCCTTGAGAAACTCGTCGGTGACGCGCACGGAGTTGTTGGAATTCTGCCCGGCGACGGTGCGGTAGGCTTCGGAATCCCAATCGGTGTCATAGGTGTCGAACGAGATGTCCTTGAAGCCCTGCTTGGCGAATTGGATCACCCGCTGGATGAGGTTGTCGCTGACCAGCGCCTTGCGGGCGGCGCGCACTTCGCGCTTGAGCGCGGGGTTCTTGGTGATCTCGAAGCAGGCGTCGGCCTCGCCCTCGCAATTGACGCAGGCCTTCATGATCGCCTTGAGGTGCTTCTGGATGATCTTGGAGCCCGTCACCAGGGCCGCGACCTTCTGCTCCTCCTTCACCTTCCAGTCGATGTAATCCTCGATGTCGGGATGGTCGATGTCGACCACCACCATCTTGGCCGCGCGTCTTGTCGTCCCCCCGGACTTAATCGCGCCCGCCGCCCGGTCGCCGATCTTGAGGAAGCTCATCAGCCCCGAAGAGCGCCCACCCCCCGACAGCCGCTCGCCCTCGCCGCGCAGCCGCGAGAAATTGGAGCCCGTGCCCGAGCCGTATTTGAACAGCCGCGCCTCGCGCACCCACAAATCCATGATGCCGTTGTCGCCGACCAGATCGTCCTCGACCGATTGGATAAAGCAGGCGTGCGGCTGCGGATGCTCGTAGGCCGAGGCTGATCGTGTCAGCTGGCCGGTCTCGTGATCGACATAGTAGTGACCTTGGCTTGGGCCATCGATGCCATAGGCCCAATGCAGACCGGTGTTGAACCACTGGGGTGAGTTGGGCGCGCACATCTGCATCGCCAGCATGTAGCGATGCTCGTCGTAGAACGCGCGGGCATCCTCCTCGGTGGTGAAGTACCCGCCCTTGCAACCCCAATAAGTCCAGGTGCCGGCCAGCCGGTCGAACACCTGGCGCGCATCGGTCTCGCCACCCATCCGCTCGTTTTCCGGCAAGGTTGCCAGCGCGCGCTCGTCGGCGACAGAGCGCCAGAGCCAGGTGGGGATCGTGTTCTCCTCCACCCGCTTCAAGTGCCTGGGCACGCCGGCGCGGCGAAAGTACTTCTGGGCGAGAATATCGGCGGCGACCTGGCTCCAATGGGCGGGCACGGCAAAGCCGGCATTGCGGAACACGATCGATCCGTCCGGGTTCTTGATTTCGCTCACCGCCTGGCGGAATTCGATGGAATCGTAAGCTGACTTGCCCGCGGTGGTGAAATGACGTTCAATGCGCATTGAAGTGCCCCCGGCATGATCGCGCGCGAGGACGCCAACGTCCCCCTTGCGCGTATTTCTTATGGAAAAGCCCCCGTTACGGAGGCTGCCATCTGGCCGCCCCCGCTACACCGACGCAACGTCACAACAAGGCTGATGGACGCCCAAACCCCGGCGAGGCCAAAACAAGGTGGCCGTGATCAAAAAAACAGTCCTGAAATTCAGGACCATGTCGCGCGCAACCAGCTTCCAAGTCCAACGCAACAAAGGCTAAGGCGATTCGCTCCCCGTGTCTCGCGCATTCAGCATATTGTGGTTTGTTGCATTGCCACCCACAAGATGTAGTCGAAAACGGGGTATGGCTTGTGGATGGCCTGTTGGCATCGATGAGTGCCGGAGGGCGGATTTCGGCGCTTCAAAGGCAACTTCGTGACAATTGCGGCGCCAGCTGGCGACACCAGCTGCTAGAGCCCGATCTATAGACAGGTCGAGGTCTCCGGTGCCATATGCGGCCCCAAGGCAACAGTCGGCTAGGGCAGGCAAAGGCATGAGCTTTTTCAGCGAGATTTTCATCTGGTGGGGCGGCAACACCTGGGGCACCCGATGGGACACCTGGCGGCACGGCAGGCTCGTCGGCCAGGACGACGAAGGCAACCGCTATTTCATTCAGCGGGTAGGGGTCGGCCCGCTTGGCTTGCCCCGGCGCTGGGTGGTCTACAAGAATGGCGCGGAAGCCTCGAAAATCCCGCCTGAATGGCATGGCTGGATGCACCACACGACCGATACCCCGCCGACCGATGAAGCCTATCGTCCCAAGGCCTGGCAAAAGCCCCATCGACCCAACATGACGGGCACCGCGGAGGCCTATCGTCCCGCGGGCAGCCTGCTGGCGTCGGGAAAGCGCGCGGCGTCGGCCTCCGACTACGAACCCTGGAAGCCGTCGTGATGGCAAGCAAGCTGGCCGATGCGCAAACTTGGGATGCCAAGGACTACGCCCATAACGCGCGGTTCGTTGCGGACTTGGCGGGCGAAGTGGTGGCCTGGCTTGACCCCAAGCCTGGGGAGCGCATCCTCGACGTTGGCTGTGGTGATGGCGCGCTGACGCAAAAGCTGGTGGAATCGGGTTGCCAGGTTGTGGGGATCGACACCAGCGACTCGCTTCTCGCCGCCGCCAAGGCGCGCGGGCTCGATGCACGCAAAGCCGATGTGCGGGAATTGGCGTTCGATCGCGAGTTCGACGCGATATTCTCCAATGCGGTCCTCCATTGGGTGCGCGAGCCGGAAAAAGCCGCCCGCTCGATGCGAAAGGCATTGAAGCCAGGTGGGCGCCTTGCGGTCGAATTTGGCGGCTTTGGCAACGTGGCCGCAATCGCCACCGCGCTGCGGGCGTGCGCCGCCGCCAACGGCGCCGACCCGGACCTGGCTTCGCCATGGTTCTATCCTACGCCGACGGAATATGCCGCGATCCTGGAAGCCGCCGGTTTCGAAATCGAACGCATCGGCCTCTTTCCGCGACCGACTCCGTTGCCAACCGGGATCGAGGGTTGGCTCGAAACCCTACGCAAACCCTTCTTCGATCAATTTGCCGGCGCGGCTCGTCAAAAGGCCAAGCAAGAGGTGATCGCATTGTTGCGGCCGTCGCTTTGCGACACCCAGGGGCAATGGACCGCCGACTATGTACGGCTGCGGGTCGCGGCGCGGGCTGCCTGATCGCCACGACCGCGCCGTCATTGGGCGGCATCAGGACCCACTCGTGGCCCGGGCGCGATTGCGCCATGATGCCAGCGGGCGATTGGAAATCGGGGAGCGCGAGTGCTGATGACAAGGCCGGTCGGATGGCAAATCAAGGCGGCCTGCGCGCTGGTGCTGGTGGTTGCGGCCTCGACAATGCCTGTCGCCCCCGCACTTGCCGACAAGATCGCCAACCGGGTCGCGGTCTTTGCCTTTCTCGACAAGGTGACGGCGCGTATTTCAACCAAGCAGATTCCGCTCAATCAAACCGTCCAGTTTGGCTCTCTCAAAGTGACGCCGAGGGTTTGCTACAGCCGCCCGGCCACCGAGGAGCCCAAGACGACGACCTTCGTCGAGGTCGATGACCTGAAGCTCGACGGTACCACCGAGCGCATTTTTTCCGGTTGGATGCTCGCCCAGAGCCCAGGACTGCACGCCGTCGAACACCCGGTCTACGATGTCTGGCTGACCGACTGCCAGAGACCAACCGGAGCGCCTGCGCCGGTCGCCAAGGCGCCAGCCCCAGCCGACACCGCGACGGTGGATGCGGCGGCGGTCGCGGACACACCGCCGCCCGATCCAACCGCACTCGATGAGCTGCCGGTCAAGAAGCACCGCGTCAAGCGGCAGTAGTCACGATGCTTGGTCGCGCAACTTGACACATCTGGCGCCCGCTCCTTATATCCGGCGGCCATCGCGGCATGGCGGAGTAGCTCAGTTGGTTAGAGCGGCGGAATCATAATCCGTAGGTCCCCGGTTCAAGTCCGGGCTTCGCTACCAATCTTTCAAGCAAGTTGAGGGCTTCCATGCGACTGGCGCTGCTCGCGGCACTTGGCGGGGCGGCCGGTTCGGTGGCGCGCTATCTTGCGGTGTCGGCAACCACCAGGCTTTTGGGCGCGGATTTTCCCTGGGGAACGTTCAGCGTCAATGTGCTTGGCTCTTTTGCGATTGGCGCAATCATGGCTTCGATCGCGCTGCATTTCGGCGGCTCAACCGAGTTGCGCGTGTTGCTGGTGACTGGTTTCCTGGGCGGCTTCACGACCTTCTCGGCGTTCTCGTTTGAGCTGATGCAACTTATCGAGCGCAAGGCTTATGTTCCTGCGCTCGCCTATGCCGGCGGATCGGTGGCGATTTCCTTGCTGGCGGTATTCCTGGGCTTTGCGGCGATCAAGGTAGTGACAGCATGACGGCCAATGCGGACACCATGAGCAAGGTGCAGACAGTCGTCGTCGGGGGCGACGAGGACGGAATGCGCGTCGACCGGTTCCTGGCCGCGAGGTTTCCAGGCCTCAATTTCGTGCGCGTGCAGAGCATGATCCGCAAGGGCGAGCTGCGTGTCGATGGCGGGCGCATCAAGGCCAATGGCCGGCTGAGCGCGGGCCAGAGCGTGCGCGTGCCGCCCCTGCGCATCGAGCCCGAGGGCCCGCCGCGCCGCGACCACGGCGGCGACAGCAAGACCCGCGATTTCCTCAAGTCGATCACCCTCTATGAGGATGACGACATGATGGTGCTGAACAAGCCCATGGGCCTGGCCGTGCAGGGGGGCTCGGGCACCGAGCGGCATGTTGACGGTATGCTCGAGGCGATCACGGCCAAGGACGGCCAGCGGGCGCGGCTCGTACACCGGCTCGACAAGGACACCTCCGGCTGCCTGCTGATCGCCAAGACGCGGTTCGCGGCCAGCGCCCTCACCAAGGCGTTCCGTACCCGCTCGACCCAGAAGGTCTATTGGGCGCTGGTCGCCGGGGTTCCCAAGGTCCGCCAGGGCCGGGTCTCGACGTTTCTGGCCAAGGACGAGGAGGCCGAGGCCAAGCACGAGGCCAAGATGCGCATCGCCGATCACGGCGATGAGGGCGCCCAACACGCGCTGACCTACTACGCGGTGTTGGAAAAGGCGGCCAAGATTTGCGCCTGGGTATCGCTGAAACCGGTGACCGGCCGTACCCATCAGCTGCGCGCCCACATGGCGCATATCGGCAATCCCATCATCGGCGACGTTAAGTATTTCGACCGGGAGGAATGGGAGCTGCCGCCGGGTATGCAGAACAAGCTGCATCTGCTGGCGCGCCGCATCCGGGTGCCGCATCCGCGTAACGGCAAGACCGTGGACGTCAGCGCTCCACTGCCACCGCACATGAAGCAGAGCTGGTCGATCCTGGGTTTCGAGTCCGACCGGTTCGATCCAATCGATGCGGCGCCGGAGGGTTGATGACCGAGAGCCGCGATGATCGCGCTGCCCGCAGTGCCGCCGCCGCCCGCAAGGGAGCCAACGCGGAGCTGCCGCGCCGGTTCTACAAGCAGGCTGAAGTCGGCGAGCAGCCCGGCAGCTTCGCGGTTCTGTTGGACGGCAAATCGGTGCGCACACCGGGACGCAAACCTCTTGTGGTCTCCAAGCGCACCATTGCAGAAGTGATCGCCGCCGAGTGGGCGGCCCAGGCCGGCACCATCAATCCCGCGACCATGCCCATGACCCGGCTGGTCAATTCGGCCATCGACGGTGTCGAGGGCGCGGAAGCGAGCGTTGCTGCCGACATCGCCAGATATGCCGGCAGCGACCTCATCTGCTACCGCGCCGGCTTCCCCGATCGGCTCGTCGCTCTGCAAGCAGAGCATTGGGACCCGGTTCTGCTTTGGGCTCAGTCCGAGCGCGGATGGAGCTTCGCCAAAGCGGTTGGCGTTGTGCACGTTGCCCAACCGCCCGAGACACTGCGGGGCATCGCCGGCGCGCTGTCGAAATACAACGCCCTCGCGCTTGCCGGCTTGCACTCAATGACGACGCTGATGGGTTCGGTGCTGCTCGCCCTTGCGGTCGCGGAGAGACAGATCAACGCCGCAGCAGCCTGGTCGGCGGCACACGTGGACGAGGACTTCCAGATCGGCCAATGGGGCGAGGACGCCGAGGCCCGCGCCCGCCGCGAGTTTCGCTGGCGCGACATGCAGGCCGCCGCGATGCTGGCGATTGCCGACCGATAAAGCGCGCCGCTGGTCGTTGCGCTTCCTCAAATCCTGCTTCGCCCTCTGTACGCTCCTGGCCGGCGGTCCCGATGAGCTATTCAACGCGGCGCCACTATTTGACAAACCGTAAATTGGACGCGATCGAGTTTCCGATTTCCTGGAATGCGGTTTTAAGCTCACTCACTGTATTTGCATTGTAATAGTACGGAATCCCCGACGAGCAGGTCAACAGCAACTGCTGAGCCGAAACATCGTCGATCTCAAAGGCGATCGTGTAGATTCTGATCCCTTCAGCCTTGATGTTCGCGCACACTTGCGCTGTCAGGTTGTTCGCGGTCAGGACATTGGTGCTCTCATGTTCGGGATAGTTCGGCGACTTCGTGTTTGCGCCGTCTGTCATCAGAATCATGATCTTGCGCGTGCTGCTGCCATAGGGTGCGCCATCCGCGAAGGGCGCGGAGGGCGACAATACGCGCCAGCCCCACAGCAGTCCTGGGTGCAAGAACGTCTCCCCGTTGGCGACCATCGACGAAATTTGCGCTTTCAGGGTGCTGGCATCGGTGGTCAATCGCTGCAGCGGGCTTGCGCAGCGAATGTCCATGATGCCCGGCACCGGCGATGCCGCGTTAGCAGTCTCGCTCATGTCCAGGGGATAGTTCCGCGAGCCGACGCAACCTCTCCACTTATGGCTCTCGGTCTCATTGTGACAACTGTAGACCGGGGTACCATAGACCATGTCGCATTTTTGCTCGGTATTCGTGCAAGGCCACGATGTCGTGACGCCATCGTTGGTCGATGAGCAGGTGCTGGTGGTGGTGACGGTCGTGCAATTGGTCCTTGAGACAACGGGCGTGTTCCAGTCGCACTGGTTGGTCGTCACGCTGGAATCGTTCGGCACCGACAGCCACGGCTCATTCCTGCTTCCCAACCCGACATTGACGTAATCGGTGAATGGCACCAATCCGACCCTGACATTCTGACCAGGAGCTGGGGAGCCAATGAGCGTGTCCACCAGCGCGGTTGCTGCATCTTGAAGGCCCGCTATTTTGGCGCCTGCCATCGAGCCGGTATTGTCGAGGACGAGCGCGACATCCGCGTCGCCCGAACCGAATTTGACCTGCGAGGTGACACCGATCGGAATCGAGTCGAAGCCGAAAATCCTCAAGAACGTCGTGGGCGCATCGATGTTCGCGGTGCCAGAAAGCACGCCCGAGCCGACCGTGTATTGAGATGTTATCGGGATCTTGGCGTCATTCTGCATCCAATTGGCCTCGAGGGCCTGACTGAAGGCGGCTTCCGCGGTCGAGGCGTCCTTTTGCTGAGCCTCCGCAGCGGCAACGAGCGCCGTGTCCACCGCCAATTGCAAGTTGTCGCGGAGATAGTTCTCACGTCCATAGTCGACGGTCGCGCCCATGACCCCAATGACTGGAATAAGCCCAAGCGCGAACATGACATAGATGGAGCCGCCATTGCTCGCGGCAAACAGCTTTGCCAGTGCCGTCAAACGGTCTGAACGCGCAAACATACTGGTGGCCCCCACAACTGGATCGCTCCGAGACTAAATAGACTATAATTAATGACATTGTGGTTTCCCTTAGCGAGGGCCGCAAATGTAGTGAAAAGGAAAATATTAAGTTAAGAGGCTCCCACAAATTTTGATCTTCTGACGATCACTCCGAGGCCTATTTGTGCCACCGCGCGGACTGAGCCTTGGACTGTGGTTGCGCCGGTTCGATCGGTCCACGAGGAGGCTTGACCCTAGCCATGCACTGTCTCCATATGACCTGCGTCAGCACGCGAGGCCGCCGATGCCGCAATCAGCCACCGCGATCAGCCGCGCCCGGCAAATGTTTCCTCATCTGCTGGCCGGGCTGTTGGCGCTCCTTTACGCCTGGCAGGTCTCCCACACCCAATTCGTGACCACGGCGGTGCAGTTTGTCTCGCCACTGGCGGCCATCTTAGCCGCGCATCTTCTATGGATTGCTGCCTTTGGACCGCTGAAGCCGGGCTTCGCCCGAGTGGCGTTGATGCGAATGCTGGTAACCGCGGTTGGCATTGTCGCGGTCACTGTCCTGGTCGTCATCTTTGGGCCCGCGCCGGCGGAGGCGAATTCGGTGCTTGATACATGGACAGCTCTTGCCGGCTTCCTCGACCTGCTTGCATGCCTCGCAGTGATTTCCTTCGTCATAACTGGTGCCGCCGTTTTGGTCGCGGGGACAGCCATCGGTTTATGGTGGCTGTTCAAGGTGCTCTTGCGCCAGTTTGGCCGGCCGCCCGGCAACGACGGAGACCGCCTTCACGACCTGGGTCTGGTCGCCGTCGCCTTGCTTGTCATTGGCGCAGCAAGCCTCGAAGGTGTGGCCGGCGCGTTTTCCTTTGCGACCCATGACCGCTCGTCCAGCACAGTCG
>Ga0209068_10001738_pt1 | contig 10798 bp, 9 predicted proteins | sample ColStrG_CSR_2012_FD_187200 | JGI IMG/M metagenome (GOLD analysis project Ga0209068, IMG submission 187200) | Freshwater sediment microbial communities in response to fracking from Pennsylvania, USA - Cold Stream Run_MetaG_CSR_2012 (SPAdes)... | ecosystem: Environmental > Aquatic > Freshwater >...
AGACAAATCTGCGTTCGAATCAAAATAGGCACTATCGGACTGCGCCGAAAACTCGCGGCGTTCGCGTGTTGTGCGCTGGCGCTGACGTTCTGTGCCCACAGTTTTGCGAGCCGCCGAGCCGCCGAGCCGCCGAGCCGCCGAGCCGGCGGGGCTGCGTATCTGGCGGGGCTACAAATAGGCGATCGAACATTGTCCGACATTCCGCGCTGTGCCGCTGTATGGAACGGACGCACGAAAGCCAGGCACCAAAGGACTGCAAGTGTTGAGGTCTCGGGCGCCTTTGGGCGATTCTCGCCATCGCTGGACTGTTAACGTGCCTAAGGCAGCGGAAGCGTGCGTGTTGTTCCGTTGCGCATGGCGACGGAAACTTCCGTCACCAGAGGTGGGGGGCGTCGCATCAACCAGGGTCAAGACAGGGCCGGAAGCGACACCTGCGACACCTCATTACCACCGACGTGGTGTAATGCCACCCGTCCAAAGAACCTAAGTCGTATCCGGACGCGATCGACAACCGCACCAGCATCTATTTGATGTGTTGAAACTCGTCGGTCCAAAGCTGGCAAGCGGTTTGGGCAAAGATCCCGAATGCAACCCTGTTACTTGAATATCATGACGTGAAGCTGCTGTCATGGCAGCGGTTTGTAGCTCCAGAAACGGCGCAGCCCAGTAATCCGTACTTCCTATTCGTTTCGCATCCGTCGTGGATCATAAAGCAGCACAACGATTCTACGGTACGTGGCCGGTTTGGCGACCGGCACCGCTACAATTGGCTTCCCGACGCTATCGGGAACGGTGGTTGGGGCGATAGTTTTTTGGATTGCCCGGCGCTTAAGATCGGGGGCCGGGCTCTAATCGAAGCAACCGTGCACGCAGTCCGTAGGTCGCGGGTCCGAGCCCCGCCCGCCCCACATAAAACATGTATTACCTTGGGTGATGCTTGACATTTCGTCTTCGGGTGATCGCGCCAGCTCCCACCCGGCCATAGGCAGGTGCACACTTGTGGCATGGAAGTATGTGGGCTCGTCGCCGTAGCACTGACCGTAGCGCCCCAGCCCCCGCTGGGGTCTGTGCGGCGGGCCCAGGCGTCGACGTCACCGCGGGCGGTGTGATCGTGCAAGCCGGCGGCACGGAGCCTGAGCCGCGCCGCGTGCTTAAGGGCCTCTCGGACGTACGCGCGTTCTTTCACGCCAACACCGTGCCGCTGTACTTCATCTCGCCGACCCCGTTCAACCTGCTGGGCATCGACCGCTGGGTACGAAACTTCTTCTACCTGACGTACTTTGACTCTTTCGAGGGCACACATTCGCGGGTGTTCGTGCCCCGGCGCCGCGACCGCCTTGATTTCGACTCGATGGGGGATGTCTGCAACCACCTCCTGTCCGATCCCGAGACGCTCGAGTTCATCGCGGGCCGAGGTCCCGGTGGCAAGGCCTGTTTTGTGATGCTGGACGAGGAAACGCAGGCCCTCGCACGCCAGGCGGGTCTTGAGGTCATGCATCCCCCAGTGGAGCTGCGCAACCGCCTGGGCTCCAAGCTCGTCATGACGCGCCTGGCCAACGATGCGGGCGTGCCGAGCGTGCCTCACGCGATCGGGCGGGCCGGCTCCTACGACGAACTTCTGGCGCTCGCACAAAACGCCGGATTAGGAGATGACCTCGTCGTTTCGGTCGCTTATGGCAACGCCGGCAGCGGGACGTTCTTTGTGCACGGTCAGCGCGACTGGGACCAGCACGCCGGTGACCTGACCGCGCAGCAAGAAGTCAAAGTCATGAAGCGGATCCGCAATGTCGAGGTGTGCATCGAGGGCGCGGTGACCCGCCACGGCACCGTGATCGGCCCCGCGATGACGAGTCTCGTCGGTTATTCGGAGCTGACTCCGCACAGGGGCAGCTGGTGCGGCAATGACATCTGGCGCGAGGTGCTGCCGCCCGACCAGACGCACGCCGCGCGAGAAATGGTGCGAAAGGTGGGTGGCGTCCTGAGCCGGGAGGGTTACCGCGGCTACTTCGAGGTGGACCTTCTGCATGACCTGGACTCCGGGGAGCTCTACCTCGGCGAGGTGAACCCCCGCCTGAGCGGCGCCAGCCCGATGACGAACCTGACCACTGAGGCCTACGCCGACATGCCGCTGTTTCTCTTTCATCTGCTCGAGTACATGGACGTGGAGTACGAGCTCGACATCGAGGAGATCAACGCGCGCTGGGAGCGGGGCTATGGCGGGGACGAGGTCTGGGGCCAAGTGATCATCACGGAGACCTCGCCGGCTGTCGAGCTCTTCACCGCGACGCCACGCACCGGCGTATGGCGCATCGACGACGACGGTCGCGTCTCCTTTGCGCGGTCCGCCAACGACTGGGCCACACTGCTCGACGGGTCCGAGGCCTTTTACATGCGTGTCGCGGCCCCTGGCGACTTACGCTCTGAGGGCGCCCAACTCGGCGTGCTCGTCACCCGCGGACACCTGCAGACCGACGACTACCACCTCACCGGACGCTGCCAGCGTTGGGTCACGGGCATGAAGGCAAAGTTCGTCTCGACGCCCCTGGCGCCGGCCGCGCCGATCGTCTCGCGGCTCGTCGCACGAGCGTGAGCGGCCCGGCCGGTATCTCACTGGACAACTGGCTGTCGGTGCCGCATTCGCATTGGTCCTTCCAGCACGTCGACGACTTCGTGCCGACCGCGGTAATCGCGCGCGGTACCGGGCCGGCCGCGGTGTTGCCCGCCGCCAGTGCTCCGCTGGCCGAGATCCGGGTGACCAGCGCCGACGGGGTGGCCACCACCGTTGGCGCGGTGATGGCCGCCACCGCGACCGACGGGTGGGCCGTCGCCCACCGCGGTTCGATGGTGGCCGAGGAGTACCTCAAAGGACTGGGGGCCCAGACCCGGCACCTGCTGTTCTCGGTGAGCAAGTCGCTGGTGGCAGCCGTGGTAGGCGCGCTGCACGGGGCCGGTGCGATCGAGCTTGAGGCGCCGGTCACGGCATACGTTCCCGCCCTTGCGAACTGCGGCTACGCCGGTGCGACGGTGCGCCACCTGCTGGACATGAGGTCGGGTATCGCCTTCTCAGATAATTACCTCCACCCGACGGCGGAGATACACCTCCTCGACGAGGCGATCGGCTGGGCACCCAAGAGCAGTCCGGACGTCCCCGCCACGTTGCGTGACTTCCTGCTGACCTTGCGGCAGAAGTCGGCTCACGGCGGCCCGTTCGAATACCGCTCGTGTGAAACGGATGTACTCGGCTGGATCTGCGAGGTCGCCGGGGGCCAGCGGATGGCCCAATTGATGTCGGAACTGCTGTGGAGCCGCATCGGCGCCCAATGCGATGCCACCATCGGCGTCGACGCGGTCGGCACCGGACTATTCGACGGCGGCATCAACGCGTGTCTTACCGACATGATCCGGTTCGGGTCGCTGTTCTTGCGCGACGGTGTTTCGTTGACCGGCCAGCAAGTGGTGCCGGCGGCGTGGATCGCCGACACTCTCGACGGCGGGCCCGACTCGCGTCAGGCGTTCGCCGCCGGCCCCGACGACACCCAAATGCCTGGCGGGATGTACCGCAACCAAGTGTGGTTTCCTTGCCCGGGCAGCAACGTCGTGTTGTGCCAGGGCATGTGCGGTCAGATGATCTACGTCAACCGAGCCGCGGAGCTGGTCGCTGCCAAGTTGTCCACGCAGTCGGATTCTGAGGGCCCGCAGGTGCTGTTAGACACGCTGCGCGCATTCGATGCGGTGGCGCACGAACTCGCCGGAATCGCCAGTTAGCCCGAGCGGCTTCGGTTGATCCTTGACACTCCTGGTGGATGAGGCAGTTGAGCCGAGAGCTGCCGCGGTCGCCGGCTACGGCGACCCGTTCCTCCCGCCGTGGCCGAACGCGCCGGCATAGCCAGGGTTGCCACCTGGGCCGCCGTCCGTGCCGTTCCCGCTCCCGTCCCGTGTCGACTTTGTGCCGCTGCGGCTCAGCGTTTTCTCGTCCGCATCATCTCGGTCTAGCGGCGCTGCGGCAGCGGGCAGTACTGTCGCAAAATGGCCCACGGTCGCCTCGCTGATCCGGATTGTTGTCTCAGAACCGACCCTCGGGCGGACCCGCGAATGGTCGAAGCTCTTGCGCAGGTGGGTCTCGACAGCAATGCGCCAACGGTGCCGCTGACAATCGATGCTCCCCTTGAGGAGCGGCTTGCGTATGCCGCGATGTGCGAGGAGGGGATGGGCGCTGTTCTAGGCTTACTCGCGGCGGGCATTCCGGACGCGAACGGTGTGACGACCACTACCACAACGATCACCGGCGAAGACGGTAACGACGTGACGCTGTACGTCAGCCGCCCCGACGTTGATGGTCCGTTGCCTGCCATCGTGCATCTTCACGGTGGCGGCATGGCCATCGCCAGCGCCGCCGACGCCACGTACGCGCGGCTGCGCGAGCTCTTGGCAGGCACCGGTCTTGTCGTCATCGGTGTTGAGTTCCGCAATTCCGGAGGAAAGCTCGGTCCGCACCCGTTTCCCGCCGGATTGAACGACTGCGCGGCCGGCGCTCGTTGGGTTGCAGCGAATCGCGCAGATCTTGGCGTCAGCCATCTGATCGTTGCCGGCGAGTCCGGTGGCGGCAATCTCACTCTGACCCTGGGGCACAAAGCGAAACGCGAAGGATGGCTGGACGAAATCGCGGGCTTCTACGCGCAGTGCCCGTACATCTCAAACCGGTGGCACGAAGCTCCCGATGAGTTGCCTTCACTGCAGGAATGCGACGGCTACTTCATCAGCCTGCAACAGGCGGAAATACTGGGTTCGATCTACGACCCCGAAAATCAGAACTCGAACGATCCCACCTGTTTTGCCGGCGTCGCGGCCGACGAGGACCTCAATGGCCTACCGCCGCACGTGATCTCGGTGAACGAACTCGACCCGATGCGCGACGAAGGGCTTGACTACTACCGTCGTCTGGTGCGTGCGGATGTGTCCGCTGTAGGCAGATTGGTCGCGGGTACCTGTCATGGGGGCGATCTGATCTTCGCAGGCGCGATGCCCGACGTTTTCGCGGCCAGCGTGCGCGATCTCAGCGGCTTCGCCAAGAGCCTCGGTTAGTCCGTTCGCGGGATCTCGTCGAGATCAGGGCGCGGCGGTTGGTCAGCTTCGACGTGGCGGTAAGTTCCCACACGTGAGCGAAGACAGAGTGCGTGTGCAGATAGACGCCAGTGGTGTGGCAACGGTGACGATGGTGCGCGCCGACAAGCACAATGCGCTTGACCAAGCCATGTTCGAGGGCTTGATGAACGCCGCAGGGCAACTGGCGGAAGACGCTTCGGTTCGCGCGGTAGTGCTGCACGGCGACGGGAAGAGCTTCTGTTCGGGCCTGGACGTTGCCAGCTTCATGTCCGGACGGGGTGGTACCGGCGTTTTGCTGGAGCGCGACGGCGACCGGCTGGCCAACTTCGCTCAGCGGGTGGCCTACGACTGGTCCTTGGTGCCGGCGCCGGTCATCGCCGCGGTTCACGGGATTTGCTTCGGCGGCGGTCTACAGATCGCGCTGGGCGCCGACATCCGGATCGCCGCGCCGGACGCGAAGCTGTCCATCATGGAGATCAAGTGGGGCCTTGTTCCCGACATGGGCATCACGCAGACACTTCCGCGACTGGTGCCTATCGACGTCGCGAAGGAGTTGACGTTCAGCGGCCGCATCGTTTCCGGGAGCGACGCTTTGGCGCTCGGGTTGGTCACTCGAAATAGTGACGATCCGCTGGCCTCGGCGCTGGCGCTCGCAAACGAGATCGCGCAGAAATCTCCTGATGCCGTCCGTGCCGCCAAGCGCCTCTACGACGAGACATGGGTCAGTGCCGACGCCGCCGCTGCCCTGAGACGCGAATCCGAGCTGCAAGCCGAGCTGATCGGCATGCCCAATCAGCTCGCGGCCGTTGTGGCCGGAATGTCGGGGGAGCAGCCGGTCTTCGTCGACCCTGTTTAGCGTTAGGCTCGCTATCCATGGGTGCACTGGACGGCCGGGTCGCGTTCATCACGGGAGGAGCGCGCGGGCAAGGGCGCGCGCATGCCTTGGCGTTAGCCGCCGAAGGCGCAAACGTCGTCGTCGCTGACGCGCCCCGTCCGATGAATCTGACGTATCCACTGGGCACCGAGGATGATCTTCGTGGCACGGCCAAAGAGATCGAGGAGCTCGGCGGCCTCTGCCTTCCGATCGCGATGGATGTGCGCGACGCCGCCGCGGTGAGTGCTGCCGTCGAGGAAACCGTAAGCAGCTTGGGAAGTCTCGACATTCTGGTGGCCAACGCTGGGGTTGTGAGCACCGGTCCGCTGGAAGAGGTGACCGACGAGATTTGGCACCAGCTTGTGGACACCAATCTGACGGGCGTGTTTCACACCCTGCGCGCCGCGATACCGGTGATGCGACGGCAGCGTTTCGGCCGGATCGTCATCACTTCGTCAATGGGCGGCCGAATGGGCATCCCGGAGTTGGGGGCGTACAACGCCACCAAGTGGGGAGTCATCGGGCTCGCGAAGTCCCTGGCTTTGGAGGTTGCCAAGGAGGGCATCACAGTCAACGTCATCTGTCCGACCACGGTGCACACGCCAATGGTGCAGCCCGTGGGCGGCGACGATGTTCCCGACGACTTGGTCCGCCGGATGATGAAGGCAAATCCGATTCCCCAGCCATGGATTGAGCCCGAAGACGTCAGCCGGGGGCTTCTCTATTTAGTTACAGATCCGGGCGTCGTCACCGGAAGCGTCCTCGAGATCGCCCTGGGCGGCAGCGCTCGAATTCATTGACAAAGGTGCTGGCCAGCAGCCAAATCGCGAAATAATCAACGCACGCCGATTGTGCTGAGTAGGCTCGGCTCTACCTTGACGTCCGTTGGACGCGGCAATGAAGCCGGAGGAATGCGCAATGTCATTCGTTACCACTGTGCCGGACCTGATCGAAACGGCGGCCGGAGATCTGGCGGGTATTCGTTCTTCGTTGGGTGCGGCAACCGCGGCGGCGGCCCCGTCGACGACGGGCGTTGCGACCGCCGCCGCCGATGAGGTGTCGGTAGCAATCGCGGCGCTGTTCGACACGCATGGCCGGCAGTTTCAGACCCTCAGCGCGCAAGCGGAAGCGTTTCACAGCGAGTTTGTCCGGTTGCTGAATTCGGCCTCGGCGTCTTATGTCAGCACCGAGGCCAACGTTCGGCAAGGTCTGCTGAGCGCGGTGAGTGGGTCCACGCGGGAAACGGGCGCTGCCTTCGGCGCGATCGCCGCGAGTGGCACCGGCGATATTGCTGGCCCTTACCAACAGCTCTTCGCCAATACGAGCGCCAACCTTCAAGCATTGGGCAGCGAGTTACAAGCCAATCCGACGCCTTTGTTGAGGCAGTTCCTCGCCAACCAGAGGGTCTACGCGCAGACCATCGCCGCGGAAATCCAAAGTGCCATCCAGGGTTTTCCGGGCAATGTGCGACCGGCCATCCAGGCATTCATCCAGAGCCTGGAGAACTTTGATCTGGCCGCGTTCCTGCAGACGGTCGTGCAACACCAGATCGGCTACGCGCAGACGATCGGGACCGCGCTGCAAAACGCCGCGATGGACTTCGGAGCCGGGTTGCAGGCGCTGCCCGCGAGCTTCCAATCGGCATTTCAGGCCTTGCAGACGGGCGACGTCTCTGGGGCGGTGAACGACATCACAAGCGGCTTCGTGAATCTCTTCTACACCGGCATCGACGTCCAAACCACGGGTCCGATCACGGCCATCGTCGCGACCCTTACGCCGGAGGGAACTCTGGGCTCCCTGCTGCCCATACTCAACGTGCCTGTAGAAATGGCGCAGAACTTCACCAACTTTCTGCCCCCGGGTTCCATACCTGCGCAGATCTCCCAGAACTTCACGAACGTTCTCGCCACCGGCCTGGACACTTCGTTGGTTGCCAACGCCGGGGTCTTCATCAGGATCATTCCACCCCAGGTCGGCTTTACGGCCTCGGTCTTCTCTGGGGTGCCGGTGACCATATTGCTTGGTGCGGTAGGCGCACCGGTCAATGCGTTCAGCGCTTTGGGTACCAGCGTGACAGCGTTCACGGACGCGGTGCAGACCGGCAACGCGGCAGGTGCCATCGGCGCACTCATCGACGCGCCGGCTGTCGTCACAAACGGATTGCTCAACGGTCATATGTATCTGCCGATAAACTTCGACATTTCGGGTTACCCCACGACCATTGATCTTCCGTTGGATGGGCTCCTGGTCCCTCCCAGCCCGTACCCCGCCAGGATCTCGGTCACCGTTGGGCCCGTTGTAATTAACGCGACGAGCCAGGTCGGTGGGACGCCCTTCGGCGGCCTGATACCTGCCCTGTTGACTGACATTCCCGAAGAGTTCGCAGAGGCAATCGGAAAGATCCCGCCCACCGGATAACCGATTGGTACTCGAACGAGCACGTCCGATTGGCGCCGTTGGGCGCGGATACTCGGTTCACCCGTTTTCCATCTGGCGTCACTCGGAGGAGGCATGGCAATGCAGTTCGACGGCAAGGTTGCATTCATTACAGGCGCGGCACAGGTCAGGGCCGCTCGCACGCGGTTCGGTTCGCCGAAGAGGGCGCGGACATCATCGCGTTCGATCTGTGCGATCAGATTGACACCGTCGCCTATCCGATGGGCCGCCGACCTTCAGCGCCTGGGCCGATTGCGTGCGGATCGACAACAACCGCATGGCCTCAATGCGGACGTCGCTGACATCGGTGAGCGGGCATCTTTGCAGCTTCGCCGAAATCGCTGCCACGCGTACGTTCAACGGCTGCCGGCGGTTCTCTGATCGGCCGTCACGTGTTCGCGGCAACATTCGATGCCGTCAAGCACCTCGCGTAGGTCTTCAAGGTCTGCGTTTGAGTGCGTGGCTGGATTGGTTGTCTCGCGACCGATGCGGCGCAGGATGTAGCCCCACCTGTGGTCGCAGAAGATCTCGAAACCCAGCTTTTCTGCTCGCCAGGTCAGACCGGCAAGTTCTTCCTCGTCAACGCCGCGCACCATGTTTCCCCTATTAAGTCAACAATCGTTTCACTGCGCGAATAGTAAATCATGTCCAACGGACATATTCAAGTAAATTGACTGGGCCGCAAGTTAATTGACGGCCCCGTAAGAAACAACACCCCAAGCCTAAGTGGGGTAGCGGACCGTGTTGTCTTGACGCAGGGGGTGCACCCCACGTGGCCCAATACGGCGGTCCCAGTCAAGCCTCCCGGGGCTGGCCCCAACCAGCCCGATCCGCTACTGCCGTACCCACCAATGAACGACTCTCGCTCATCGTTGCAACGGGCCGCGCGGAATGCGACCCGCAAATGCCCAGTCATTCGGTATGCGTCCCCAACACACAGTGCGGTTGCGGACTACGCGTGCACACCATCACCGCCTCATGGACCCTTTCATTTCATTAGGGACAAACCTGCTAAGTGAGGGTGGTAGTTGTGTCGTGCGTGCCGTGGACCCGGTCCGGGCGTTCTGGCCAGCCTGCCCAGGCGCCGCTTGACCCCAGGGGAGAATAAGGAAAATTCATAAACTCGGGCCCGCCCCTGGTACCTACAATGGGCCGCATGATGGCCGCGAGAGCGCTCTTCGCCCTGACGATGGGGTTGCTGTCCTTCGCCGTCTGCTACGCGATCAGCGGAGGACAGTGGTGGACGTTCATCGCTCTCGTGGCCGGTCTCTACTTGTACCGCCTGCGCAGGGAGGCACAGCGCAACGCTCGGGCGCAAGGTATCAGGGCCTTAGAGGAACAGGCGCAGCAGGCCGCCGCCGCGAGGCGCCGCACAGAGGCCGCGTACTACGCGGCTGTGGCGGAGGTAGCTCGGGCCCAAGCGCACCTCGCCCGAGCGCCGCTCTACAGCCTCAACTAGGCACAAACCTTTCACACCGCGACTATCCCAGGTAAGAACGCCTCGACTCGGGGCGACGCGGCCGTCGCCGTGGGTTCGGGCGCATTCACGCCCGGCGTCAAATTGTGTAGGGCGCGATCAGGGTGGTGGCGCCCAGCACCACCAACCCGATCACGAAGGCGACGACCGTAAAGCCCATCACCTGACGGACATTGAGCTTCGCGATCGCAAGCAACGGCAGCAGCCAGAACGGCTGAATCATGTTCGCGACTCCCTCGCCAACGGCGACCGCCATGGAGATCAACCCGAGGTAGGCCGGCGAGCGCTGACCCATCGCCAGCGCCGAATCCACCGCGATCGGGCCCTGGACGGCCCAGTGCCCGCCGCCGGACGGCACGAACAGACTGATGATCAGCGAGCCGATGAAGGTCAGGAATGGCAGCGTGTACTGGGTCGCGCCACTCACGACCGCCTGGGCCAGCAGCGTCTGCAGCGGCTTGGCTTCATGACCCGCTTGCGCGGGCAGATAACCCAGCAGACCAACCAGGCCGCCGTATAGCGGGTACTGCAGCAGCAGCGGACCGGACACCTTCGCCGCGCCGGTGAATGCCCGGATGAAGCGAATCGGCGTGCGATGCAGCAACGCGGCCGTGATGGTGAACAGCATGATCATCGAAGAGATGTTCAGCGCAAAATCGCTGATACAGAAGTAAGTTATGCCCGCGGCGAATACGAGGACATTGAGGATCCACAGGTTTTCCAGCCAATCAGCAAACGTCGTCTTGGCTTCGATCCCGGCCGCCGGCTGGTCCTGTTCCTCAAACACCGCGGGATCGGGCGCAAGGCTCTGGGGCGGCTCCATACGCCAGATCGCGAGCGCGAGCAGCGCCAGGACCACGATCACCGACAGCCAGCTGTAGGGCTGGAAGATCGTCAGCCGCAGCGGC
>Ga0209068_10001739_pt1 | contig 10796 bp, 8 predicted proteins | sample ColStrG_CSR_2012_FD_187200 | JGI IMG/M metagenome (GOLD analysis project Ga0209068, IMG submission 187200) | Freshwater sediment microbial communities in response to fracking from Pennsylvania, USA - Cold Stream Run_MetaG_CSR_2012 (SPAdes)... | ecosystem: Environmental > Aquatic > Freshwater >...
AGAGGCAGGCACTGCCGAAGGGGCAGCCGCTGCCGAAGGGGCAGCCGCCGCGTGAGCCGTCCCGGCACCATGGCCTGGTTCGCGCGCCACGAGCTCCGTCTGGCATGGCGGGACTGGCACGCCATGATGACGGCCGGCGGCCGCACCCGTGCCCGCACCCTCGCGATCGTGGTGGTGGCCCTGGCCGTTTTCATGCATGTGGTCGCGTATTCCATGGTGGCGCATTTCGCCGGGGTGGGGCTCGATCCGGACAAGACCACGCTGGTCGTGGTCACCGGCAGCGCGCTGCTGTCCTGGTCGCTGATGCTGTCGCAGGCCATGGAATCGGTGACGCGGGCCTTCTATACGCGCTCCGATCTCGACCTCCTGCTGTCCTCGCCGATTGCTTCCGCCAAGGCTTTCGCGGTCCGGATCGCCGCCATCGCGGTTTCAGTGATGTCCATGGCGGCGCTGCTGGCGGCGCCGTTCATCAACGTGCTGGCGGCGTTCGGCGGGGCCCGCTGGCTCATGGCCTATATTGCGGTCGCCGCCATGGCGGCGGCGGCGGTGGCGCTCGCCGCCGTGCTGACCACCGCACTGTTCCAGATGATCGGCCCGAAGCGGACCCGGCTGGTGGCCCAGATCGTGGCCGCGGTGATCGGCGCCGGCTTCGTGATCGGCCTGCAGCTCGCCGCCATCGTGTCGCACGGCACGCTGTCGCGGCTCGCCGTGCTCGCCTCGGAGCCGATCGTGGCCATTGCGCCCGACACCTCCAGCATCGTCTGGTGGCCGGCTCGCGCCCTGCTCGGCAATGTGGTCGCGATCGCCGGCATGCTGGGCGCCGGCATTCTTCTGCTGGGCGCATCCATCGCGATCGTGGCGCCGCGTTTCGCCGACTGTGCGATCGCGGCTGCCGGCGCCGTTCCCACCGCCACGCGGCAGCGTCGCTCCGACTCAGGCTTTCGCAGCGCGTCGCCCAACGCCATGCTGCGGCGCAAGGAATGGACGCTGCTGCGCCGGGACCCCTGGCTGGTGTCGCAAACGCTCATGCAATTGCTGTATCTGCTGCCGCCCGCATTTCTGCTGTGGCGCGGATTTGGCGGCGAAGGCGCGAGCCAGATCCTGCTGGTTCCGGTCCTGGTCATGGCGGCCGGACAGCTGGCCGGCGGTCTCGCCTGGCTCGCGATCTCGGGCGAGGACGCCCCCGAGCTGGTGGCGACCGCGCCGATGACCTCAGGCACGATCCTGCGCGCCAAGGTCGAGGCCGTCATGGGCAGCATCCTGCTGGTCTTTACGCCGTTCATTGTCGCGCTGGCGCTGGTCTCGCCCTTTTGTGCCCTGGTCGCCGGTCTCGGGATCGCGATTTCCGCCGCCTCGGCGACCGAGATTCAGCTCTGCTTTCGGGCCCAGGCCAAGCGCAGCCAGTTTCGTCGGCGGCAGACGTCATCGCGCGTGGCGACCTTCGCGGAAGCCTTTGTCTCCATCGCCTGGGCCGCCACGGCGGCGCTGGCGGCCACCGGCACGCCGTTGGCCGCGATGCCGGGTGTGGTCGCCGTGGGCATTCTGGCGAGCGCTCACCTGTTCAATCCGCAGAAGGCGTGAGCGCGAGCGCGTGTTCCGATGAATTGAACTCAGCGTGAGCCGCGGGCTCGGCCTACTCCCTCCCCCCTTGTGGGGGAGGGCTGGGGAGGGGGGTCGTTGTTGTTGCACAGGGCGCGTCCGCCAACACTGACCCCCACCCCCAACCCCTCCCCACAAGGGGGAGGGGAGTTCGCCCAGTGTGTGCGCACCCTTCGCATCAATTGGATCGGAACGTGCTTCAAGCGTGAGCTGCCGCTTCAGCACGGCAGGACAAACCATCCGCGCCGATGCGCCTCTTGCGTCACGGCATTGTCGCGCGCGACCATCGCGGAGAGATCCGCGTACGCCACCATGGGGAAGTCGTAGACGCTGTCGCCGACCGCAAACAGCGGGCGCCGACTTCCATGAATGAACGTCTTGATGCAATCGACTTTGCCTTCCGCGATCGAATGCGGCTCCTCGAGCGCGTGCGACAGGATGCCATCGTCGATCCGGTGTCGCAGGCCAATCAGGTCGCCGCAGAGTCCGAAGCGCCGCATGGCGGCCCGCACGGCGATTTCCGGCGAAGCGCTCACGATCCAGATGCGAACATTGTTCGCCGCTGAAAAATCAATCAACCTCTGCAACGCCGGCCGCACCGCCAGCCCACGCGTAATGGGAACGCCGTAGAGCTCGCTCTCGCCCGGGACGTTTCCTTCCGCATCCAGCGCCGCGGCAATGACCGCCGCCGCCGCATCGGGTTCGAAGCCCGCAAGGATGCGGGCGCACAAGAGCGAGGCCGACCGGATGTCGCCTCGGTTCAAGAGCTGATGGTAGTGGCGAAAAACCTGCGCATGATAGGCCGGATCGCAGGACTGTTCTCCCGACGGCAACAGATTGCCGTTTCGCAGGAGATGGTTTTGGCACATGAAAGCCAGCGCGGCTTCTCCGACATCGTTAACGATGCACGTATTGTCGAAATCCAGAACCGCAAAAGGTTGATCGTGCGCCCCGTCGATCCGCGATCCGATCGCCGCCTCGAGTGCCATCAATGCGTTCATGATCATCAGGCAGGGCTTTTAAGAAAAAAATGACTCAATTCCGCCGGACGTCCTTTGGGCTGGTAAACATTGAGGGTCAAGTAACATTCAAATTCTAATGTGCGCCCGGGAATCCGAGCAACCGGTTTCGCCATGACGACCCTCGCGTTGACCGCGAACCGTGACCAGGCGCTCCAAACCGGCGGGCTCGCCCGCTGGACGCGCGTCCTGTGCGTGCTGCTCTTCTTCTCCGGCTTTCCGGCGCTGATCTATCAGCTCATCTGGCAGCGGACGCTGTTTGGTATCTTCGGTGGCAGCAGCGAGTCGGTGGCGATCCTGGTCGCCGCCTTCATGCTGGGCCTCGGCCTGGGCAGCCTTGCCGGCGGCTGGCTGTCGATGCGGTGCAACATCCCGCTATTGCCGCTGTTGGCCGCAATCGAGCTGACGAGCGCTGTGCTCGGCATCGCCGCCCTGCAGATTTTCAATTCCGGCGGCGAGCCCGCCGGCGGGCTGTCGTCGGCATTTGGGGCTGCGGCGGCGCTCGCCTTGGTGATGCTCCCGGCCTTGCCGATGGGCGCGATCCTGCCGCTGCTGGTCAGCCATCTGGCCCGCCGTTCCGGCCACGTGGGCAGTGCGGTCGGCCGGCTCTATTGCATCAACGCGATCGGCGCCGGCGCGGCGTGCCTTGCCTGCTTGGTCTTGGTGTTTCCCTTTGTGGTCCCGCTCGTGGGCATGCCGGGCGCCGTCTATGTGGCGGTCGCCATCAACGCTGCCGTAGCCGCGGGCGCGCTCACTGTTCATTGGCGCGACCGGCGTGATCCGGCCGGGGCCGGCACGGAGACGCCGGCGGCGGGCGTGGCCCGCAAGCCCATGCTGGGGCTCGTTCCGCTGCTCGCGCTCGCCGCCGCGGGCGGCTTCGTGGCGCTGTCCTATGAGGTCTTCTTGTTCCGCACCATGTGCTATGCGACCGGGTCGAGCGCGATCGCGTTCGCGGCGACATTGGGCACATTCCTGGTCGGGCTCGCCTCCGGGGCGTGGCAGGCCGGCAACAATTGCACGGCCTTGACGCGCCATGGCGCCATGCGGCGCGCGGTGGGCGCCCTGATGAAGGCCAACCTGCTCGCTCTCCTCTTTCTGCCGCTGCTCGATCACCTGGCCTGGCTCGACCGCGGCGTCGTCGGTGTGGCGGTTCTGATGGTCTATCTGGTGGCGCGGTTTTGGGGCTCGCTGCTGCCCTATCTGGCCGAGCTCGGCATCGCGGCCGACCGCCATGCCGGTATGCGCACCGCCATTCTCTATCTCGCCAACAGCCTGGGCTCGGCGGCCGGCGCGATCGTCACCGGCCTGGTGCTGATGGACTGGCTCAGCCTGGTCGCGGCCGGGGCGGTGCTGGTGGTGGCGGGCCTGGCGTGCGCCATGCTCTTGATCGGCGCGCTCGCGCTGCCGCGCGCGGAGAAAATCCTGCGGGCGAGCCTCGCGGGGGCGCTCGGCCTGCTCGCCGTGGTGGTGATTCCGTACTGGTCGGCGAACGTGCTCGAGCGCTTGCAGTGGATCGGCGCGCCCCTTGCCAAACCGCTCGTGCAAGCCGTGGAAAATCGCAGCCGCTGATCTCATCAAGATCGCGTCTCGGCAGGGGCTGTCTTGCCGACGCCGCCAAAACGGCGCATCCTGCCATCGCAGAATCCAAAGTTCGAGAAAAATCCCGGTTGAGTCCTGTGCCTCGCGACCAGCGGCAGTCGCGTCCTCCGGCTTGCGGTTCAACCGGCAACGATAAGCCGCAAACGGGAGGAGACCTTCATGATCGATCGCCGCGCATTTGCAACGCTGTTGGCGGGCGCAATCGCTGCGCCCAGGCTGTCGTGGGCCGAGGACCTCAAGGGCAAGACGGTGCTCTATTCCAGCATCGGTCCCGCCCTGACCTTGTTCGATCTCGACGGCGACGCGCTGGTCAAGCGGAACACCGTCACGGTGCCGGCCAATATCCAATATGCCTGGCCGCATCCGTCGCGAAAATATTTCTACATCGTGTCCAGCAACGGCGGTCCGGGTGTGGCCGGCGACAAGCATTACGCCAATGCGTTCCGGATCAATCCGGCTTCGGGCGCGCTCACGCCGCATGGCCAGCCGCAAATGCTGCCGTCGCGGCCGATCCATACCAGCGTCGACCAGGCCGGCCAATATTTGTTGATCGCCTACAACGATCCGAGCTCGCTCACGGTGCATCGGCTCAATGAGGACGGCACCATCGGCGACCTGGTGAACCAGCCCGGGAAGCTCGACACCGGCATCTACGCGCACCAGATCCGCGCCGTGCCGTCCAACCAGATGGTCATCCTGGTCACGCGCGGCAACAATGCCGAGCAGGGCAAGCCGGAGGATCCGGGCGGCATCAAGACGTTCAGCTTCAAGAACGGCATCCTGACCGGCCTCGCCTCGATTGCGCCCGGGGGAAACGGCCTCGGCTTCGGGCCGCGCCATCTCGACTTCCACCCGACGCAGCCCTGGGTGTTCGTGTCGATCGAGCGGCAGAACAAGCTCTATGTCTACAAGCTCGATCCCACGACCGGCCTGTCGCGCGAGCCGCTGTTCATCAAGGACTCGCTTTCCGATCCCAAGACGAAGTTCACGCAGGGCGCGGGTCCGATCCATGTGCATCCCAACGGCCGGTTCGTGTACCAGACCAACCGCTCCTCGCCGCTCACCGAATTCGAGGGCCAGAAGGTGCTGGCCGGCGGCGAGAACAGCGTCGCGGTCTACGCCATCGACCAGACCACCGGTGAGCCCAAGCTGATCCAGAACATCGACGGGCGCGGCGTCCAGCTGCGCACCTTCGGCATCGATCCGAGCGGGCGCATGCTGGTGGCGGCCAGCGTCGTGCCGATCCAGGTGCGCGAGGGGTTCCGCGTCGGCACGCTCACCGCCGGCCTCATGGTCTATCGCATCGGCAGCGACGGCAGGCTCGACTTCGCGCGCAAATACGACGTCGAGGCCACCAACCAGAACCAGCAGTTCTGGAGCGGGATGGTCACGCTGGCTTAAGCGTTTTGATGTCCTACACGTTCCGACCGGCAGCGCTACGCGATCTGCCGCTCCTGGAGCGGTGGTTGCGGACCCCCGAGGTGGTGCGCTGGTGGGGCGACCCGCAGGAGCAAGCCGCGCTGCTGCGCGAGGACTTGGGCGAGCCGCGCATGGTGATGCGGATTGTTTCGCTCGCGGGCAGGCCTTTCGCCTATGCGCAGGACTACGACGTCCATGTCTGGCCCCAGCCGCATTTTGCAGGTCTCCCGCCGGGTTCGCGATCGATCGACTCCTTCATCGGCGAACCCGACATGATCGGCAGGGGCCATGGCTCCGCGTTTCTGAGGCTCCTGGCCGAACGGCTCAGGGCCGAGGGCGCGCCCGTCGTGGCCATCGATCCCGACGTGGAAAATTTCCGCGCCCGGCGAGCCTATGAGAAGGCGGGCTTTCGCGGCGAAGCCATCGTCGAGAGCGGCGAAGGACCAGCGGTACTCATGCTGTCTTGCGATTAGTCGGCGCCTTCGCCATCGCGATGGCCGGGACACGCGGCGATGCGCAGTACATCGCGGTGCGGTGATCTATCGACGCAGTCCTTCCGACGCAGTCTTTCCGGCTTCCGGGTTCACCAGGAGAATGCTAGCTTTTACGCCGGTCGGGGTCCTTGCCATGAACCGAGAGCAGCGGCGAGCCGCGAAAAGCCAGGGCAGGTCGATCCCAGGTCGTGCCGCGCCGGTGGGGCCTGCCGGTTCTTCGGTGCAGATCGCAGAGCGGTTCGCTGTGGCGCTCTCGCACCACCAAGCCGGCCGGCTGGTCGAGGCCGAGGGCCTCTATCGACAAATTTGCGCCGTCGATCCGCGCCACGTCGACAGCCTGCATTTTCTCGGTGTGCTGGCCGGGCAGGTGGGCCGCAACGATATCGCGATTGATTTGATCGGACGGGCCCTGGCGCTCAGGCCGGACTATGTGGAGGCGCTCTGCAACATGGGCAGCGTCCTCGCCAAGGACAATCGACTCGATCAAGCCGCAGAGCACTACAAGCGGGCGCTCGCCTGCAATCCCGACCTCGCCGAGGTGCACAACAGCCTCGGCACCGTGCTGGCGGACCAAGGCAAATCCGCGGAGGCGATGGCCTGCTTCGAGCGGGCGGTGCGCCTCAAGCCGGACCACGCCGAGGCGCACTACAATCAAGGCATCGTCCTGAAGAATGAGGGCAGGTTCGATGAAGCGGTGACGCGCTACGAGCGGGCGCTGGCGATCGAGCCGGACTACGCCGAGGCGCTCAACAATCGCGGCAATGCGCTGCGAAGCCTGAACCGCCCTGCCGAAGCGCTCGCAAGCTACGATAAAGCCCTGGCCATCAACCCCAGAGATTCCGAAGCGTGGAACAATCGTGGCGTTGCTTTCACCGACATGGCGCGTTACGCGGAAGCGATCGACGACTTCGACAGGGCCATCCGCTTGCGGGCTGATTTTGCTTCGGCATTGTCCAACAAGGCGAAGGCGCATCTTCTTTCGGGTCAATATGAGGAGGCACTTGCCGCTTATGACAGAGCGCTGGCGCTGCGACCTGATCTATTCGAGGCGTTTCTCGGCTGCGCCGATGCATTCCGCCGGCTCAAACGCTATGAAGAATCCCTTGCTGCCTATGAAGGAGCTCTGGCGCTCAGGCCGGACATTGCCGAGACGTGGCTTGCTTGCGGCAACATCCTTTGCCTCCTCAAGCGCCATGACGAGGCCTTTGTGGCCTGCGACAAAGCGCTGGCGCTCAAGCCGGATTTTGCCGAAGCGTGGTTCGGTCGCGGCAGTATCTTCGCTCGCCTCAAGCGACATGGCGACGCTCTCGCCGCCTATGACAAGGCGCTGACACTAGAGCCCGCGCTCGGCAGTGCGTGGTTTGGTCGCGGCGAATCGCTGAGAGCGTTGAATCGATCCGAGGAAGCCGTCGTGGCTTATCGCCAAGCTCTTGCCAAAGGGGGCGATGCTGAAGTCATTCGATACACCTTGGCGTCACTCGGTGCCGAGGCAGCCCCCGTCACGGCTCCAAAAGAGTACGTCATCGGGCTTTTTGATCGGTATGCCGACCACTTTGACGAGCACCTCGTCGACAAATTGAAATATCAGACTCCGAAGCTGTTGTTCGATGCAATGGTGCGTCTTGTGCCGTCAGGCAATCTGGACATTCTGGATCTGGGTTGTGGCACGGGCCTCGCGGGGTCGCCGCTTCGCCCGCTCGCCCGAACTTTGACTGGGGTCGATATCTCCTCGAACATGGTCGAGATCGCCCGGCAGCGTCACATCTACGACAATCTGGTCTGCGGTGAATTGATCGCGTTCCTGCGGACGCACGCCGAAACCTTCGATCTCGCCGTCGCTTCCGATGTGTTCATCTACATCGGAGATCTGTCAGGGGTGTTCCGTGCTGTTCGCGGCGCACTCCGTGATGGAGGCTTTTTCGGCTTTTCCGTCGAGGCGGGCAAGGACCAGGATTTCGTCCTGAGAGCCACGCGTCGTTATGCCCATTCGAGACCTTATCTGCGAAAGCTGGCGGAAGATCATGGGTTCGTTCTCGAACGGATCGAGTCCCATGTCATCCGCCAGCAAGATGGAATTGATGTGGTCGGAGACCTCGCCATTCTGCGCTGCTCGTAGCGGCCTTCGGTGCCGGCGCGGCGCGGTCGAGGGTCGGCATGTCCTGGTGCCGAAGGAGGAAGCCGCTCATGTTGACACGCCGCAATCTTCTCAACGGCGCGCTCGGTACTGGCTTGGTGCTGGCCACCCAACGCGCGCAGCCGGTGGTCGGGCAGCCCACGCAACAGCAGCGGCGCACGATCGTCGATTCGCAGATTCATATGTGGAAGGCGAGCACGCCGGATCGGCCCTGGGTTCCCGGCACCCGGCCGCAACTTCCAGAACCGATGACCATCGAGAGGGTGGTGCCGATGATCGACGAGGCCGGCGTCGATCGCGTGGTCATCGTTCCGCCGAGCCTGGAAGGGGAACGTGTCGACTATGGTCAGGAAGCGGCGAGACGATACCCCGGCCGTTTTGCCACCATGGGCCACATTGCGCTCGACGATCCGGGCGAGGCTCGCCGCCTTCCGGCGTGGAAGCAGCAGCCTGCCGTTCTCGGCATACGGTTGAACATCGCCGGCGAACAGGCTGCGTGGCTCACGGACGGAACGGCGGACTGGTTCTGGCCGGCCGCCGAGAAGGCCGGCATTCCCATCATGTTTCTCACGACCGGCCAGACGGCGCTGTTCGGCCGCATCGCGGAGCAGCACCCGCAACTCACCCTCATCATCGACCACATGGGCGTTTCATCGGAAACCGCGAGGAATAAAGCGATGCCGGCCGCGATCGCCGAGTCGGCCGCGCTCGCCAGATATCCGAATGTGTCGGTGAAGCTGTCGTCGGCGCCGCTGTTCTCGTCCGAGCCATATCCGTTCCGTGACATGACCCCGCACATCCGCCGCCTGTACGATGCCTATGGTCCTGGCCGCTGCTATTGGGGCACCGACGTCACCAATTCATTCGCCAAGGCCACCTACCGTCAGCGCGTGACGCACTTCACGGAGGAGCTGACCTTCCTGTCGGAAGAGGACAAGGACTGGATCCTGGCGCGCGCGATCCTGGCGCGCCTGGGTTGGGCGTAGGTCTCGAACGGATCATGAGCTGGCAGTCTTTGACACAGGCGCGAGGATGAGGCCGATCAGGAAGGTCGCGACCGCGACCAAGAGCATCGGCAGGCCCGCCGCGAGGAATGCCGGGAAGGCGTCCCAGTGCCCGGCCAGCGCCGCTCCGCCCAGCAAGGGGCCGAGCATTCCGCCGACCCGCCCGGCACCTACCGCCCAGCCGACGCCGGTCGCGCGCATGCGCGTCGGATAGGTCATGGAGCTGAGCGCGTGCAGCCCGCCTTGTCCGGCGATCACGCCGGCGCCGACGAAGAAGGTGACGACGTAGAGCCACGGCGATTGCAGGTCGATCAGTCCAAGCGACGCCACCGCGGCTGCGGCCACGATGCCGGTGAGCGTGATCACCCTGGGGGCGCCGTAGAGGTCGATCAAGCGGCCGTAGACCAGCATCGCGGCGATGCCGCTGACCGAATAGAACGACGTGATCCCGGCCGCGCGCTCCAACGACAGCGCGCCGAAATTCCGCAGGAACGTCGGCAGGAACGCGCCCAGCACGGTGATCACCAGAATGTTCATGAAATAGGCGAGCCAGATCAATACCGTGATCGGGGCGCGCCCGTCGCGGAACAACGCCGCCACCGGCATGCCGCTCGCGGCCGGCTCGGCGAGCACGAAACTCTCGGTGCCGGTGAGCTTCAGCGACGGATCGATGCGCCGGAGCAGGCCAGGAATGCGCGGATCGCGCGCGTTCCGCAGCACGCAGAAGCGGATCGATTCCGGCAGGGCGAAATAGAGAATGACGGCGAAGCCGAGCGGCACCAGGCCGCCGACCCAGAACGCGCTCTGCCAGCCGTATTTTCCGACCAAAAAGGCAGCGACCGCGCCGCCCGAGGCGGCGCCGGCCGTGTAGCCGATGAACATCCAGTTCACCATGGTGGCGCGCAGCCGCGCGGGCGCGTATTCGACGGTGAGCGCGATCGCGTTGGGAATGAGGCTGCCGTAGAACAGGCCGGCGGCGAAGCGCAAGGCGACGAGCGCGTTGACCGTGCTCGCCTGCGTCGCCGCCAATGTGAAGACGCCGAGCAGAACCGCGGAGGCGAGCAACAGGCGGCGGCGCCCGTAGCGGTCGGCGAGCGGGCTCACGATCCAGGTGCCGAGCGCAAGGCCGACGCTCTGCACCACGAAGACCGACGTGATCGCGGCGGGAGGCACCCCGAAGCTCTGGGCGATCGGCTGCAGCAGGAAGCCCATGACGAAGACGTCATAGCCATCGACCGTCATGATCGCCGCGCACAACGCCATGACGATGAATTGCACGGCGCTGATGCGCCGATTGTCGATGAACGCCCCGACGTCGAAAAGATCGTCCTGCATCGCCTTCCTCCCGGCATTGAATCGACGGCCTGCAGATATTCTGGATCAGCGCGCCACGATCAGCGCGTCGACCGCGATGGCTCCTTCGTGCTCCGGATAGACAATGAGCGGATTGACATCGATCTCGGCGATCTCGGGATGCGCGGCGGCGAACCGGCCGAGCCGCGACGCAATGTCGGCCACGGCGCGCAGA
>Ga0209068_10001741_pt1 | contig 10794 bp, 9 predicted proteins | sample ColStrG_CSR_2012_FD_187200 | JGI IMG/M metagenome (GOLD analysis project Ga0209068, IMG submission 187200) | Freshwater sediment microbial communities in response to fracking from Pennsylvania, USA - Cold Stream Run_MetaG_CSR_2012 (SPAdes)... | ecosystem: Environmental > Aquatic > Freshwater >...
CCCTTCCTCTACTCCAAACTATGAGCTACGAACTGCTACTCAAACTCCTGCATCCACCCGTTTTCCAAACCGTACTTCAGCATGATCTGACAGGCCTCATCATATTCTTCAGCAGTGATCCTGCGCGATAATTCCTTACAACCCTGCGCCTTGTACGCGGGGAAATACTGAGACATGAGGCTGATAGAGACGTCCTTGGAAATTTCCTCCGCAAGAAACTTCATAACCGCTTCCGTGCCGGAAAGCCGGTTGGGCAAAACCAGGTGCCGGATGATGAGTCCGTGTTTTGCAATTCCCTGTTCGTCGACCGAGAGATTGCCGACCTGTCGATACATCTCCTTGACCGCTGCCTGGTTGATCTCGGGATAGTGAATCGCTGTTGAGTAGCGCCGCGCGATTGTATCATCCCCGTAACGCATATCCGGCAAATAGATGTCCACGATTCCTTCAAGCAATTGAAGCGCTTCAACTGATTCATAGCCGCTCGTATTGTATACGATAGGAAGTGTAAAGCCCCGTTCTCGCGCGATACCAAGGGCCTTCAGAATCTGCGGCATAAAGTGCGTCGGCGTTACCAGGTTCAGATTATGACAACCCTGTTCTTGCAGCGACAGCATCTGGCAGGCAAGTTCTCCGGGTGTTCGCTCCGCACCGTTGCCCATTTGGCTGATAGGGTAGTTCTGGCAATACACGCACCGAAGGTTGCAGTTTGCAAAGAATATAGTGCCGGAGCCTTTTGTTCCCGAAATCGGCGGCTCCTCGCCGTGATGCGGACTCGCGCTCGATACGATCGGATTCAGGCCGGACCGGCAGAAACCGAGTTTGTCGTTCTTCAAGCGGTTCACCCCGCATTCGCGGGGACAGACGCGGCAGGATTCAAGGAGACTATAAGCGGCTTCGATCCGCTTGAGTAATTCAGTATCGGCAATCATTCTCTATTCAAAACCTGCTCAGCCACTAAGACTCAAAGACACTAAGAAATCATTGACTAAACTTCGTGTCTTGGTGCCTTCGTGGCAAGTATTTATCCTCAGTTTTTTGCTTTATGCTTCTCCATCATATCGATAAATCTCACAAACAAATACCTGCTGTCGTGCGGTCCCGGCGAAGCTTCAGGGTGGTACTGGACGCAGAACGCTGGCAGCGTCTTGTGTTTAAATCCCTCGCAAGTCTTGTCATTGAGGTTCACATGCGTCATCACAACCTGGTCTTTCACGGTATCCATGTCCACGGCAAATCCGTGGTTCTCCGCCGCGATCTCCACCTTGCGCGTGGTCAGGTCCATGATCGGCTGGTTGCCTCCGTGATGCCCGAACTTCAGCTTGTACGTTTTCCCGCCCAGGGCGAGCCCCAGAAGCTGCTGGCCGAGGCAGATGCCGAAGACAGGTTTCTTTCCCAATATTTTTTTAATGTTTTCGATTGCGTACGTAACCGGTTCAGGGTCGCCAGGCCCGTTCGACAGGAACACGCCGTCGGGGTTCATCGCAAGAACTTCATCTGCGGAAGTCGTGGCTGGAACAACGGTAACATCGCACCCGGCGCTCGTCAAGAGACGGAGGATGTTTCGTTTAATGCCGAAATCATAGGCAACGACCTTATATCTCGTTGCAGGTTTCTTTGCATATCCTTTTTCAAGGTCCCAGTCGCCTTGTTCCCAAGCGTAAGGCTTCTTGCACGTAACAACCTTCGCAAGGTCAAGGCCGCTCATTTTCGGGAGCGCCTTTGCTTTGGTCACAAGACTCCCTGGATCCAGGTCTTTTGTCGAGATCACGCCGGGCTGAGCGCCGAAGTCGCGCAGATGGCGGGTCAGCGCCCGCGTATCGATCCCCTGAATGCCGACGATGCCGTGGCCTTTCAAATACTCGTGAAGTGATTTACTCTTCCGCCAGTTGCTCGGAAAGTCGATATATTCTTTTACGATGAAACCTTCAGCATACGGCTTGGCGGACTCCACGTCCTCGTCGTTCACGCCGTAGTTGCCGATCTGCGTGTAGGTCATGGTGACCATTTGGCCTTTATACGACGGGTCGGTCAGGATTTCCTGATACCCGGTCATGCTCGTATTGAACACCACCTCGCCGGAAGTTTCACCTTCCGCTCCAAAGGAGTGCCCCTCGAATACCAGACCGTCAGCTAATGCGAGAATCGCTTTACTCATTTCCCCACCATTCTTATTTGGATCATTAAAATCTGTCTCTTATCTTGCCGCTGATGTCGATCACTTCCGCGCTCGCCTTGCCGTTGTCCACGGTAACGAGTATATAGTGATTGAAGCCGCCGTTCTCGTCTTTCATATATAGCGGCGCTCCGCCGCCGCCGGTGATCACGTGAGTAATGTTATCCACGGTTTTCCGCTGATACATATGTTCATGCCCCGTGAACACGGCTTCCACTTTGTATTTTACCAAAAGCGCTTCGAGCCGGTCGCGATCCACAGGATGCTTGTCAAGGCTGTCTCCTGCGTGATGCCCCGTGCCCGGATCAGTATACAGGGGATGATGCAGAAAAACGAACTTGTGTCTTTTCTCCGAGCTTGCCAGAACCTTTTCAAGCCACGTGTATTGCTCCCCGGTAATTTTCTTTTCCTGGTCGTCGAGGCAGGAATCCAGCACGACGAAGAGCGAGTTTCCAGCAACAAAGGAGTAATACAATTCGTTCCCCGGAAGATCAACCTGCTCTTTGTAAATCTTTTCGCTTCCAAGGACCTTCGGGTTCGCGTCATGGTTGCCCACGGTCAAAAAGTACGGAACGCTGATCGGCTTCGACATTTCCCAGAACCTGGTCCAGTCTTCTTTACTTCCCGGAGTCGCAATCAAGTCGCCCGTATTCACGATGAACGCAGGCGTGCGCGCCATTGCCTGTGAAATAAGTTTACGATAGATGTCGTCGCCCGAGCGATTATCGCCGAGCACGATAAAGGTAAATTTCCCCTGGATAGCTTCGAGCACGGCGAGCTTCTGCTGGATCTGCTGGTCCTGCGCGGCAAACGAAGAAGATACGGCAAAAACCAACAACAACAAAAGAGTTGGTATCGTTTTACTCCTAACTCCGAACTTCACACTCCACACTAGATTTTCCCTCCCACGATCGTCTGCACAGCCCTGCCTTTGAGCTTCCATCCGTTAAACGGTGTGTTTTTCGATTTGGACTTAAGGCGGGAGGCATCTACAACCCATTTCTCAGCAGGGTTGATGATCGTGATATCCGCATCAGCACCCGGAGAGAGCGTCCCTTTTTTTAGATTGAGCACGGTTGCGGGATTGAGGCTTAGCTTTTTTATTAATTCAGTCAGAGAAAGAACGCCTTCTTCCACGAGTTTCAGCGAAAGTCCGAGCGCGGTTTCGAGTCCCACGATACCGAAGAGTGCAAAATCGAATTCACCGGACTTTTCATCCATGCCGTGGGGCGCATGGTCGGTCGCGATCACATCGATGGTCCCGTCCTTGAGTCCCTGTTTGATAGCGGCGACATCAACAGCGGTTCGGAGCGGCGGATTCATTTTCGCCAGGGTGTTATACCCTTGCACGGCCTCCTCGGTCAAAGAAAAGTAATGCGGACAGGTCTCTACGGTGATTTTTACGCCACGCGCCTTTGCGTCGCGAATAAGCCGAACAGAACCCGCGGCGCTCACATGCGCAATGTGGACCCGCGCTTTGGTCAATTCAGCAAGGGCAATGTCCCGCGCGACCATGATCTCCTCTGCCGCATTCGGAATTCCCCTGAGCCCCAATTCAGTGGACACGGCCCCCTCATTCATAACACCTTTGTCCGAAAGTTTGCTCTCCTCACAATGGGAGATGACGAGCAGATCGAAGATTTTCGAATACTCCATGGCCCGACGCATGATTGCCGCGTTCATGACCGGTCTGCCGTCATCCGATATCGCGACGCATCCCGAGGCGTGCAGTTCCGCCATCTCGGCCAGTTCCTCGCCTTTCGAGCCTTTCGTGATCGCGCCGATCGGGAATACACGCGCGGACGCTTCCCGTGCCTGGTCCAGAATAAAACGCGTGACGGCCTGATTATCGTTCACCGGGTTCGTGTTCGGCATGCAACAGACGGACGTGAATCCGCCGGCTTTTGCGGCAGCCGTTCCCGTCGAGATGGTTTCCTTATACTCGAACCCCGGCTCCCGGAGATGGACGTGCATATCAATCAGACCGGGAACGACAAGCTTGCCTGCAGCGTCGATGATCTGCGCCTTGTCGGGCGACAGAGAACCGGGTTTGCCGAGTTTCTCGATCTTGTTGCTCGACACGAGGAGGTCGAGCTTTTCGTCAATCTTGTTCGCGGGGTCGATGATATGACCGTTTTTAATAAGAATGTTCATAAATAACAGTAGTCAGTAGCCAGGAGTCAGCATGATTTCCGAACCCTGGACCCTGAACCCGACCCCTTTCATTTAAGCTTCCGGCTTGATACCGCCCGAAAGCAGGAACATGATCGCCATGCGCACTGCGACGCCGTTCGTGACCTGATCAAGTATGACCGAAGAATCATCAGCCACTTCAGACGAGATCTCACAGCCCCGATTTATCGGCCCCGGATGCATCACGATCGCATTTTTGTTCGCACGCTCAAGACGGGCCTTGTTCAGACCAAACAGCCTCGCGTACTCTCGCACGCCCGGGAAAAGCCCCGCTGCCTGGCGTTCGAGCTGGAGACGCAGCATCATGATCACATCAGCGCCTTCGACCGCTTTGTCCATATCGTAATAGATCCGGGCTCCCTTGTCCTCGATTCCCGACGGCATCATGGTAGGCGGGCCGCAGAGCCGTACGTTTGCCCCCATGGCCGTAAGCCCGTACAAGTTAGACCGGGCAACGCGGCTGTGGGCTATATCGCCGACGATCGCGACGGTGAGCCCTTCGAGCTTGCCGAGTTTTTCCCGCATCGTGAACATATCGAGCAATGCCTGGGTGGGATGCTCATGAAAGCCATCACCGGCATTGATCACCGAACTCTTCAGCCGGGATGCAAGATACTGCGGCGCCCCAGAGCATGCATGGCGGATGATGATCATATTGCACTTCATGGCCTCGATGTTCCGCGCCGTGTCGAGCAGTGTCTCGCCCTTGACCACGCTGCTGGTCGAGGTCGAGATGTTGACCATGTCCGCCGAAAGACGCTTTCCGGCAAGTTCGAAGGACGTCCGCGTACGCGTGCTCGCCTCATAGAAGAGGTTGATGACGGTCTTTCCGCGCAAAGCCGGAACCTTCTTGATGTCCCGTTCGGACACGTCCTTGAATGTTGCCGCGGTATCGAGGATCAGTTTGATCTCGTCAGCGGTCATGCCTTTGATGCCGAGCAGGTCTTTTGTTTTGAGGGACATAAATCAACCTCTGTGGCAACCACGGATGGATTTGTAGGGGCGGCCCTATGTGGCCGCCCGATTTAGGGCAACCACGCGGGGTTGCCCCTACATCATTCTCCCAGGATCACAACCTTCTCTTCCATGCCGTCCTCGGCCAGCGTCACTTCCACGGTTTCTTTTGCGGAGGTCGGCAGGTTCTTGCCCACATAATCGGCGCGGATCGGCAGTTCCCGGTGTCCCCGGTCCACAAGCACCGCGAGCTGGATGCGCTGTGGCCTGCCGTAGTCCATAACGCTGTTCAGCGCCGCGCGGATGGTCCTGCCGGTAAAAAGAACATCATCGACGAGGACGATGAGCTTGTCCTGAATATCGAACGGAATGTCCGTGGCCTGCGGCACCGGCTGAGATTTGCGCGTGGTCAGATCGTCCCGGTACATGGTGATGTCCAGACTGCCGATAGGAGGCTCCACCCCTTCGATATCCCTTATTTTAGCGGCAAGCCGCTTGGCAAGGTGCACGCCGCCGCGCTGGATGCCGACCAGGGCGAGGTTTTTAGCGCCTTTGTTCTTTTCCAGGACCTCGTGGGCGATTCTTGTAAGCGCGCGGTCAATGCCGGACTTATCAAGAATGAGGGCTTTTTCCTTACTGGCGTTCATTTTTAACTCCTAAAAAAGACACAAAAAAACCTTCTCCCTGATAGGGAAGAAGGCTGGCGTGTTTGTTTTGAGCGTCATTCCGCTGCTGACTTTTTTCATTTCGTACACCCTTCCTGGCCTCTCAGGACCAGACTTAAAGAGAGTTGCTGTAACGGACACAGAATACCCTAACCGCCGTATTTCTGTCAAGCACTTTTTTAAGATAGTCTACGCATTGAGTTTCTTGAGCAGCCATGCCATGTTTTTGCCCAAATTTTTCATGGTCTGCACGCCTTCCGCGTCGTTATTCACTTCCCCCGGCTGCCGTCCGATACCGAGGTTCCAGTAGCTAGACCCCGGGACATTCATCTGGTTAATAAAGAAAAAGAAGTTCATGGAATTAAACACGTGCGTAGCTCCGGCGCGCCGCACCGCTACCACGCCTGCCCCTGCCTTGCGCCTGAGCAGGTCTCCATTTGCGCGAGAGACCATGCCGCACCGTTCAATAAGCGCCTTCATGCCTGCCGACACATCCGCGAAATAGGTCGGCGAGCCGAGCAGGATTCCATCAGCTTCAATCATCTTCTGAATACACTCGTTGATGATATCTTTTTCGACTGCGCAGCGTTTGTTCTTGTTCTCCATGCATTTATAACAGGCAATGCATCCCTGGATCGGTTTTCCCGAAAGTGAATACATCTCGGTGTCAATGCCCTCGGCTTTCAATTCATCGAGGACGAGGTTCAGAAGAATGGACGTGTTCCCGTCTTTTCGCGCGCTGCCGTTGAATGCAATGACTTTCATCGTGCTTCCTCCTTAACGTTTTACCATCTTTAAGAACCGTTCCACAAACACCGGATTGAATGTCGTACCACTCCCTTTCAGCAGCAAGGCTTCGATCTTCTCCTGGGGGATCGGTTCCTGGTATGCCCGGCGGCTTCTCATGGCATCGAAGACGTCGGCAATGCAGATCAACTGACTTGTGACATTCGGGGTCCAGCCGCCTTTGATGGACGGATACCCGCTCCCGTCGAATTTCTGATGGTGTTCCAGCGCCGCAAGCACCGCGAGTTTCGGAATTCCCTCGACCCCCATGAGGTATCTCGCTCCCTTGACCGTGTGTGTCTCGATGATCTTTCGTTCCTCCTGCGTAAGCACGCCCTTCTTGCTCAGAATTTCGTCGGGGATAAAGATCTTCCCGATATCGTGCAGCATGGCCGCAACACCGATAGCGTGCAGATGCTCCCCGGTGAAGCCGAGATTTTCCGCCTGGCTCATGGTCAGGATGCATACGTTGGTGACGTGCGTAAAGGTATATTCGTTCACGGACTTGAGCGTGGCAAGGAGGCTGAGCGGGTTGATCTCCTGCCGGAACCCCTTGATAAATCCCTTGACCATGTCGTCGACGCCCCGCACATCGATCTTCCGGTGCTTTTTGGCGGACAAGTACACTTCCTTCAGCTCATCGAGTTCAGTCTGCGTAAGCGCAAGCAATTCCTGTAAGATCTCGGGAGCTACCCCGGAACCCGGACCACCTCCCCCGCCCTCGCTTGTCGGTAAAACTTCTCCTATCGGTAAACTCTCCCCCCCTCCCAAGCCCTGCTGTTCGCCGACCGTTTTAATTCTGAGCTCGACTTTCCCCAGTTTAATGCCCGGGCTCGACCTCACGGATACGGCATCGGTCGCGGCCAGATCGCGGATCAGCTCCTCAAGCTCCGTTCTCTGCATTTCCGCGAGAAAGGACAAGCGCTCAAATGATTTTTTTCTCATGATGCGGGCAAAATTGGCCACATATGCGCTGTTGCCGGCAAGCGGCCGGTTGTCCGCAACGAGATCGTCACCGATCAGCATGATGGTGATTTCCGGTTTTGTCCTCAACAAATCCACGAGCAGTCCATACGCCTTATCGACGTACTGGGCCACCTGAGGATGCGTTGGAGAATAGAGGCTCGTGTTCGTTATTGCAGCGGTGAGCTGCGCAATAACACGGGACAATGCTTCGTGAACGTCAAGCTCTGTCATGCCCTCTCCTACTTCTATTCAAATTTCGATGTTCTGCGATCCGCATGTATCTTACTTCCGCTCCATAAGTTTCGCGCACGCCCGTTTTATCTTATCGCTTTCCAGCCGCTCTCCTATCCTGATCAGACCGATGATGCTTGCCTGCGGATATCGGCCAAGAGATTCGAACAGCTGTTCTTTCATCCGCAGGAGGCTTTTCGGATAGAGCGTCCAGGTCGCGCGGGCGAGTTTCTCCAAATCGGGGATCGCGCGGCTATCGCCGATTTCTCCCAACACTTTGATGATCTCTCCATTCTCCGCGTAGTCAGTTTCGAACAGGACTGCACGTTTTATTTTGGAAAGCACATCCTCGGTCACCTCGTTTACCCGGTATTGTCCTGCCAGGGCGACGGCCTTGAAAGCGATATCCGGATCGGTTGAACGAATTGCGTCCCGAAGCAGTTTTACAGCATCGGGGTCTTTCAGTTTCAAGAGAGTATTCAGAGCCTCCACTTTGACATCTTCATTTTTATGCTGGAGCAGCGGTTTTATGTACGGGATGGTTTTATAATTACCCGCGCGACGCAATAAAATAAGCAGGTTTTTGACGTAATACGCCCGGGGATCACGAAGCCGCTTCTGCGCCTCGCGCACTGCCGGCTCGCCGAAAATGCAGAGGAGATTGAACACGACCCGCATCCCACTCAGTGACTCGTCCTTGCTGAACACATCCATCAGCCCCGGTACGGTCTCCGGCCCAAGGGACTGGATCAGGCCAGCGGCCTCCTGTCCTTTATCCCGCATCCAAAGTTCGAAAGCGTTCAATGCCTGAGAAATGAATTCAGGGTTCGTAAATGCCTTCCGTGCCTCCTCTGCGCTCTCACGGATTCCTTTTACGGGTTTTTCCGTGGTATGCTTTCTGAGGGTCTCGAAGATGTCCCAGAGGAGATGGAAGTTTCCGGACTGGAGAAATCCGGGCATGATCGCAATGAGTTTTTGCGAAAATTCCCTGTAGTCTTCCTCATCGATATTTTCTTCCATAAAGGCAAGAAGCGCCCGGCCGATCTGAAAATCAAGGTGTTCATCATCGAGCGTCTTCGCATACTCCTCTACCGGAAGCAGCTCCGCGCCGACTCCGGGCCCTTCGGTCAGGCGCTTCAACATGGCTTCATAATCTTCAGTCACGTACTCTTCATAGTTCTCGCGGTTGAAGAGTTTTTCCATGTGTTCGGGAAGAATTTGCGCGGCATTTGATGCTGCTTGAACAACATCCATGCTTAGTTTCTGCGTGGTCCCTTTTGCGGTGCTCTGCGCTTGCGCCTTGGTCAGTTTTCCCAGAAGCCCGGTCAGGGTCGGCGATATTTCCTTGCCTTCGAAACTCGCTTGTTTCAACATATCGATGACCATGTCGTCCGTAAACCCGCCGACAAGATCGTCCGCGTCGATTGCCGTTGCGTGGGTGGAGATATTGCGGAACGCCACCGAAAGGAACTGTTTTCTGAGTTCCGGATGCAGATCCTGGAGCAGTTTGCTCATATTTATGAGGGTTGCGGATTGCTCCTTAGTAAGCTGCCGTTTCTCCGTTCGGCCACGCATGTGGTCCGAGATGATCCGGTCATAGCTCTGCAGCGCAGCATTCGGGTCGAGTTTTCGCTCGTTCAGGAGCCGCGCGAGTTCAGCAGGGTCAATCTGCTCCGCGTCTTTAATGGATACCCCCTGCGTCCCCTGTCCGGCCAGTGTGCCCGCGGAAAGATGCGAAACAAAGTCCTGCCACAGACCGGTCCCGGGTTTTTCTCCACCTGCTTTAACCTGTGACCGGAAGATCTCTTGTTCCTCGGTAACGTGGAAACTATTGTAATCGATTGCCTGGATCCTGATATGGGGGATAGAGGCATCAGCCATGGCCTTGCTGATCCCTCCCGATGCCCGAATGTCCTCCGGTTTTGTCGTGAGAATGCGGTGAAACCTGACCAACTCGTCTTTTTCAAGACCGCGAATAAAGGTGACCGCCGCGATCTCCTGCTGGTTCATCGACAGAGCAAAGTCACGGTAGACCGGGTTCTTCTGGTCGAGGTAGTCCTGACCGACCAGCAGAGTGTCTTTGGCAACACCAAGGGTCATCTCCGCTCGGATTTCAAACATTTTCTGAAGAATTTCGTAGGCGCGGTCAATACTCTTCGTGATCTGGATGTGGCCAGGCGGATAGATACCGACATTTTTGCGGGAAATATTCAGCTCAATGACCGCTTCCGACAAGAGCTGGGTGTCGAGAGGGATTTCCCTCGCGCGCTGAGGTTGAGGCTGCGGTTGTGTCGGGAGAGTATCTTTTTTATCCTGCGTGTCGCTCATGGTATGCGTGCTTATTATAAACGTTTTTAAAAATTTTACCATAAAAATTGGTCCAGCAGACGTAAGGTAAATTGATTGATAGTAACACAAGAAGATGAAAATGGCATTGAGAGGCAGGAAGAGCTGTTTGAGGTTCTTTTTTCTTGACAACATCAATACGTGATGTTAAATTAACCACCTTGTTGCACTGGTATTCGTGGGGCTGTAGCTCAGCTGGGAGAGCACAAGGCTGGCAGTCTTGGGGTCAGGGGTTCGATCCCCCTCAGCTCCACCAAAATAAACAAAGCTGGTCATCATTGACCGGCTTTTTTTATTTTGATGAGGGTGGATCGAACGAAGGGGTATGGGGAAGAAGCGTCCCCATGCTTTGGAGCGTTTGCGAGAGGGTGAGCCCTTTCGTGAAGTGAGCATGCGAGCGCGTGAGTATCCCCTTCAGCTTGGACACTTTGATATTGATTGATTTTACGGGAGGATTCAGATAGAATTAAATTATAC
>Ga0209068_10001742_pt1 | contig 10794 bp, 8 predicted proteins | sample ColStrG_CSR_2012_FD_187200 | JGI IMG/M metagenome (GOLD analysis project Ga0209068, IMG submission 187200) | Freshwater sediment microbial communities in response to fracking from Pennsylvania, USA - Cold Stream Run_MetaG_CSR_2012 (SPAdes)... | ecosystem: Environmental > Aquatic > Freshwater >...
CCGGGAGCGGTGAACGGCTCGCTGCGGCTCACCGAGCAAGGTGAAGTCATTGCCGCCAAATACGCCGAGCCACAGCTGGCGCGACGCAATCTGGAGAGCCTGCTGGCAGCCACCCTGGAGTCGACGCTGCTCGATGTCGAGGGCCTGGGCGACGCCGCGGAGCCGGCCTACGCGGTGCTCGACGAGATAGCCGTCCTCGCGCGGCACGCGTACTCCGAATTGGTGCACAACACACCGGGTTTCGTCGAATATTTCAAGGCCTCCACCCCGGTCAGCGAGATCGGGTCGCTGAACATCGGAAGCCGGCCGACGTCCCGCAAGCCCACCACCGCGATCTCAGACCTGCGCGCCATCCCGTGGGTGCTGGCGTGGAGCCAATCGCGGGTCATGCTGCCCGGCTGGTACGGCACCGGATCGGCGTTCGAGCAGTGGATCACGGCGGGTCCGGAAAGCGAAACCGAGCGGGTCGCAATACTGCACGACCTCTACGAACGGTGGCCGTTCTTCCGCAGCGTGCTGTCGAACATGGCGCAGGTGCTGGCCAAGAGCGACCTGGGCCTGGCGGCCCACTACGCCGAGCTGGTGGCCGACGAACCGTTGCGAATCAGGGTGTTCGGCAAGATCGCCGACGAACACCAACGAACCATCGCGATGCACAAACTCATCACCGGCCAAGACGACCTGCTGGCCGACAACCCGGCGCTGGCGCGCTCGGTGTTCAACCGTTTCCCGTACTTGGAACCGCTCAACCACCTTCAGGTGGAGTTACTGCGCCGCTACCGTTCCGGCGACGACAACGAGTTCGTGCAGCGCGGCATCCTGCTGACGATGAACGGGCTGGCCAGTGCGCTGAGAAATAGCGGTTAGCGGCTGACGTAGTCGACCCGACACGGGCCGGCCGCCCGGGCCACGCCACCGATCTGGGCCGGGACGGGCTGCGGGTGCGACGTCCAACGCGGCGCCAGCTGGTACTTGCTCAGTAGATGTGTGCTGGCCGCGGTCATGGCCGCCAGCGAGAAAGGTTGGGCCGGGCACGAGTGCCGCCCATGTCCGAAGGCCGTCACCAGCATCGGCGACGGGAGAGCGTCCTGTTCCGTCAGACGGTGCCGGGTCCAGCGCTCCGGCTCCCACCGTTGCAGGCCCGGCACCACGGACGTGTTCAACAGCGGCAGCAACGTGGCGATGGTCCAGCCCGGCGGCACCTGGTAGGTAACCGCACCGGTGTCGAACTCCACCGCGGACAACACGGTTCGCGCCATGATCGAGCGCTGCGCCATGCGCGTCGACTCCAGCGCGCAGCGCTGGGCGAGGTCAGCCGATTCCGGGCCGCCGGCGCGAACCCGCGCAAGCTCGGCGGGGTGCTCGACGAGGTCGACCAACGTCCAGCCCAGCGCGGCCGCCAGATTCGACATGGACGCGATGTGGATCAGCGCGACGTCGAGCGCGATCCCGCGTAGCCGAACGTCTTCGCTCGGTCGAACACCGTCCGTCTCCGCTGACCACGCGTCCGCGACCCGGCTGAACAAGGCGTGGCCGGCGGTTTCACCGGCGTCGAGTCGGCGCACCGCGCCGGCGATGGTATCGGCAACCTCGTCGAGCGCGGCCCGCTCGGCCCGTTTATCCATCGCCGCCACCGCCGCCATCCGGTCGGGATGAACGAACGCATCGGAGCCATCCAGTGTGTCCAGGGCGCGCACCAGACGCTCGAACGACTCACCTTCCGCTGACCCGGGCCCCGCCCACGAGGCGAGCCCCATCCGGTGGCCGAGTCGCCGCATGAGATCGAAGACATCCACCGAACCCGTCGGCCCCAGCTCGGCGGCGCAGTGCTCGAGCGCCCGGTCCAGGTTGGTCAGGTAGGTGACCACGTCGTCGCGCCGAAAAAGCGTGTTGGGCAAGATGCGACGCCCCGCGAAGATTTCGTCGGGAAGCTTGCGTCGCAACATCAAATAATCGGCGACCGCCTTGCTGGCCGTCTCCTCGGGAAGCGCGTAGAACGACTCGACACCGGTGGCCGAGAACGTGAACAGGTAGTGGTCGCGGCCGCTTTCCACCGCGAAGGTGTCACCATGCCGTGCGCGGGCCGCGGCGATCGCGGCGACGGCGTCGTCGACGGCGACGTCCCACGGCAGACCGGTGTCGTGCGCGTGCGGCGGTTTGGGCACCGGATAGGCCCGGGTCATGAAGTGGGCACGAGCTACCGCACCACCCGGTTCCGCAACCTGCCCACCACACCGCGCACCGCGTGCTCGGTGACCGACAGCGGGGACATCACCGTCTCGCCCACGCTCACCATGTAGTCGATCCGCTCGACGATGGCCGCCACCGGCTGGACCAGGACGATGAGCCGTTTCGCGAGATCGTCCAGGCTGGAGAGTGTGCCCTCCAGGTGATCTAGACCGTTGCCCAGGCGTTCCACCGTGGCATTTAGGGCCGAAAGCGAACTGCTCAGTTCGTTCAAGGTGTTACCGAGGACGTCCTCGACCTGTCCCACCGTCTTGTCGGCGTTCAACGGAGCCTGGGTGAGGGTCTTGATCCGGCTTCGCTCTGGCCCGCTACGGACCGTACTGTCTGCCATGACGGTCCATTATGCGGGTTATCCGGCTTGACCCGGAAGCTTTGCTGCGGCCGCCTCGTCGAGCAACCAGAGCGTGGTTTCCAGCCCGACGGCTCCGGCGGCCGGTATCGAGACCGGTTGCGCGCCGCCGATTGCGGCGGCGGCCGCATCGGCCTTCGCCGCACCGGACACCATCAGCCAGACCTCACGGGAACGCTGGATAGCGGGCAAGGTCAGGGTGATTCGTTGCGGCGGCGGTTTCGGCGAGTCCTCGACGGCTATCACCATTCGAGTGGTCTCGAGTACGGCCGCGGTATCCGGGAACAGCGAGTTGATGTGGCCCTCGGGGCCCATTCCCAGCAGGTGGACATCGAAATTCGGGACCCGCTCGCCGGGTGCGGAGTTGGCGGCCAGCACCTGCTCGTAGGCCAGCGCCGCGGCGGCCAGGTCGCTGCCGAATTCGCCGTCGCTGGCCGGCATCGCGTGCACGCGGCTGGACGGGATGTCGATGTGGTCGATCAACGCGTCACGCGCCTGTTTGTCGTTGCGTTCGTCATCGTCCTCGGGAACGTAGCGCTCGTCGCCCCAGAACAGGTCGACCTTGGACCAGTCGATCTGGTGTGCCTGCCTGGCCAGATACTGCAGCAGCCCGATGCCGTTGCCGCCGCCGGTCAGCACGATCAGTGCGCGGCCCCGGGCGGCGACGGCGTTCTGGATGGTCTCGACCAGTCGCTTCCCGGCGGCGCCGACCAGGGCATCGCTGTTCGGGAAGGCTTCGATGACAGTTCTCATATGTACTGCACCTTGTCGATTCCTTCGAGCGCGGCGAAGTAGATCTCGTCAGCATCCAGCCGACGCAGATCCTCCGCGAGACACTCGCGGGTTTCCCTGCGAGCCAACGGAACCAGCGCGTCCAATTTGCCAGTGCGGCTTAGCGTGGCCGTCGTACCTTCCTGCGGACGGCTCAATGTGATGGTCTCGGATTTGCGTTCCAGCTCGACTTTGAGGTCACCGATCGCCCGGCGCACCGGGCCGTCGATACGGCTGGCCAGCCAGCCGGCCAGGACGTCGAGCGCGGGCTCGGTCTTCAAGCCGGAAACCAGAGCCGACTCGATCGGCTCGTGTGGCTTCTGGTCGACCGCCGAGGTCAACAGCGCCCGCCAATAGGTGATCCGGCTCCACGCCAGATCGGTGTCACCGGCAGTGTATCCGGCTAGCCGGCTCTTGATTGCCGCCAGCGGATCGGTGCAATTGGTCGCGTCCGTGATCCGCCGAATTGCCAACTGGCCTAACGGGTCTTGCGCGGGCACTGCGGGGGCGGCGTCGGGCCACCACACCACTACCGGGATGTCGGGCAGCAGAAAGGGCGTGACCACGCTGTTCGCGTGACCGGCGAGCGGCCCGGAAAGCCGCAGCACCACGATCTCTCCCGCGCCGGCATCACCACCGACCCGAATCTGGGCATCCAGCCGCGCCTCGGTGGCGTCGGCGTCGCCAGTCGCCACTACCAGACCCCGGCTCGGGTGTTCATGGCTGGCGGCGTTGGCCGCCTCGATCGATTCCTCGAGCAGGGCGTCGTTGTCCGACTTGATGATGAACGTTCCCACGCGGCCCATCGTGACGACGCCGGCCTGTTCACGCAGCTCGTCGAGCTTCTTGTTGACCGCGTTGGTGCTGGTGGCTTGCAGATCGACGATCATCGGCGCCGCTCCTCCTCATCGCTTCGCTCTGCATCGTCGCCGGCGCGGATCACGGCCGCCGCCATTCCCGCCCGGTCCGGCGCAGCATGTCGAACGCCGACTCGGGGCCCCAGGTGCCCGATTCATACGGATCGGGCTTGCCGATTTCCATCCAGTGGTCGAGGACGGGATCCAGTATTTCCCAGGCCAATTCGACTTCCGCATTCACCGGGAAAAGGGATGGCTCGCCGAGCAGCACGTCTAGGATCAGCCGCTCGTAGGCCTCCGGCGAATCCTCGACGAACGCCGAGCCGTAGGAGAAGTCCATGTTCACGTCGCGGACTTCCATCGCGTTACCCGGGACCTTGGATCCGAACCGCAAAGTGATCCCTTCGTCGGGCTGTACCCGGATGACCAGCGCATTGGCGCCGAGTTCGTCGGTCATGGTGGCATCGAACGGCAGATGTGGCGCGCGCTTGAAGACCAGAGCGATCTCGGTCACCCTGCGGCCCAGCCGCTTTCCGGTTCGCAGGTAAAACGGCACGCCCGCCCAGCGCCGACTGTCGACCTCAAGCGTGATCGCCGCGAAGGTCTCGGTGGTGGATCCCTTGGAGAAGCCTTCCTCGTCGAGCAGGCCGACCACTTTCTCTCCGCCCTGCCAGCCCGCCGTGTATTGGCCGTGGCTGCTGGTCGCATCGAGTGGTTCGGCGAGTCGGGTGGCCGACAGCACCTTGATCTTTTCGGCCTGCAGCGCCGACGGTTTGAAGCTGACCGGCTCTTCCATCGCGGTGAGCGCCAGCAGCTGTAACAGATGGTTCTGGATGACGTCGCGGGCGGCGCCGATGCCGTCGTAATAGCCGCCCCGTCCGCCGAGTCCGATGTCTTCGGCCATGGTGATCTGCACGTGGTCGACGTAGTGCGCATTCCAGATCGGATCCCAGAATTGATTGGCAAATCGCAGCGCCAAGATGTTCTGCACCGTCTCCTTGCCCAGATAGTGGTCGATCCGGAACACCGACTCCTCCGGGAAGACGGAGTTGACGACATGGTTGAGCTCGCATGCACTCTTCAAGTCGTGACCAAAAGGTTTCTCGATGACGACCCGGCTCCAGCTGTCGTGGTCGGGGTTGGCCAGCCCCGACTTGTGCAGCTGTTCGCACACCACCGGAAACGACTTGGGCGGGATCGCCAGGTAGAACACATGATTGCCGTTGGTGCCGCGCTCGACGTCGAGCTGGTCCAGGGTCTCGCCCAGCCGGGTGAATCCGGCTTCGTCGTCGAAGGTGCCCTGTACGAAACGCAATCCCTCGGCCAGCCGCTCCCATATCGCCTGGCGAAAAGGTGTGCGGCTGTATTGTTTGATGTCGTCGAGGATCACCTGGGCGAAAGCGTCGTGATCCCAGTCGCGTCGCGCAAAGCCCACCAGCGAGAAGTTCGGCGGCAGCAGCCCGCGGTTAGCCAGGTCGTAAACCGCCGGGACCACCTTTTTGTGGGCCAAGTCGCCGGTGACGCCGAAAAGCACGATGGCACACGGGCCGGCGATCCGCGGCAGGCGCTTGTCCTTCTTGTCGCGCAGCGGATTACGCCACTGCGCGACATCGGGAGCGCCGCCCGTCGGGCTCATTTGTCGGCGGAATCCAGCTGCTTCTGTGTCTCGCTCAACAGTTGCTTCCAGGAATCTTCGAACTTCTCCACGCCTTCGTTCTCGAGCACCAAGAACACGTCGGTCAGGTCGATCCCGGCCGCCGCCAGCTTGTCGAACACCGCCTGGGAGGTCTCAGCGGTGCCGCTGATCACGTCGCCGCTGATGACACCGTGATCGGCAACGGCGTCAAGCGTTTTCTCCGGCATGGTGTTCACCGTGTACGGAGCGACCAGCTCGGTGACATAGAGGGTGTCGGAGTAGGCGGGGTCCTTGACGCCGGTCGAAGCCCACAGCGGGCGCTGCACCCGGGCTCCGTTGGCCTTGAGCGCCTGGTAGCGAGCCCCGTTGTCGAAGACCTCTTGGTAAGCCGCGTAAGCCAGGCGAGCGTTGGCCACCCCGGCCTGACCGCGCAACTGTAGCGCCACATCGGGGCCGATCTTCTCGAGTCGCTTGTCGATTTCGGTGTCCACCCGAGAGACGAAAAATGATGCCACCGAATGGATCTTGGCCAGGTCATGTCCGGCTTTCCCGGCCTTCTCCAACCCGGCCAGGTAAGCGTCCATCACCCCTTTGTGCCGTTCCACCGAGAAGATGAGCGTGACGTTGACCGAAATCCCCTCCGCCAGAACGGCGGTGATGGCCGGCAGGCCGGCCTTGGTGGCCGGGATCTTGATGAGCAGATTCGGCCGGTCGACGATCTTCCACAGCTCGATCGCCTGCGCGATGGTCTTGTCGGTTTCGTGTGCGAGCCGCGGGTCGACCTCGATCGACACCCTGCCGTCAATTCCATCAGAGTGCTCCCACTGGGGAGCGAACACGTCGCACGCGGTGCGCACGTCGTCGGTGGTGATGGTGCGGATGGTGGCGTCCACGTCGGCGCCGCGCTCGGCCAATTCGGCGATCTGGGCGTCGTAGGCGTTGCCGTGTGCGAATGCGTTCTGGAAGATCGACGGGTTAGTGGTCACGCCGACGACACTCTTGGTGTCGATCAGTTCCTGCAGGTTGCCGGACTTCAGCCGGTCCCGCGACAAATCGTCCAGCCAAACGGATACCCCCGCATCGCTGAGCGCCGCCAGGTTGGGGTTCTGACTGGTCATCTGATCACCTTTCTCAGTTGTCTATTACTTCTTCCGCGGCCGCAGCGACAGCTTCAGCGGTGAAGCCGAATTCACGGAACAAAGTCTTGGCGTCGGCGGATTCACCGTAGTGCTCGATCGACACGATCTTTCCGGTGTCGCCCACCAACTTGTGCCAGCACTGCGCGATTCCGGCCTCGACGGCGACCCGGGCCGACACCGACGGGGGCAACACGCTGTCGCGGTAGTCGCTCGGCTGCGACTCGAACCATTCCACACACGGCATCGAAACCACCCGCGCGATAATGTCCTTGTCCGCCAACAACTTCGCGGCCTCCACGGCCAGCTGAACCTCGGAACCGGTGCCGATCAAGACAACGTCGGGCTCTTCGTCGCTGTCGCTGGCGTCGCTCAGGATGTAGCCGCCACGAGCGACGCCGTCGGCACTGGTGCCCTCCAGCACCGGCACACCCTGGCGGGTGAGGATCATTCCCACCGGACCGCTGGTGGCGCCGCGCCCCAGGACCGTGCGCCACGCATAGGCCGTCTCGTTTGCATCGGCCGGGCGCACCACCGCCAGCCGGGGGATGGCACGCAGCGCCGCGAGGTGCTCGATGGGCTGATGCGTCGGGCCGTCCTCGCCGAGACCGATCGAGTCGTGTGTCCAGACGTAGATGGTGTCGATATCCATCAGCGCGGCCAGCCGCACCGCCCCGCGCATGTAATCGGAGAACTGCAGGAAGGTACCGCCATAAGCCCGGGTGGGGCCATGCAGCACGATGCCGGACAGGATGGCGCCCATCCCGTGCTCGCGAATGCCGAAATGCAGGGTGCGGCCGTAGTAGTCCGCGGTGTAGTCCTTCGTCGTAATCGACGGCGGACCAAACGATTTCACACCCTTCATGGTGGTGTTGTTGCTGCCCGCCAGGTCGGCCGAGCCGCCCCACAGCTCGGGCAGTTTCGGCCCCACCGCGGATAGCACCTCACCGGAGGCGGCGCGGGTGGCGAGCGGCTTGGAACCCGGCTCCCAGTGCGGAATGTCGGCGTCCCAGCCGTCGGGCAGCTGCTGTGCGAGCAGCCGGTCCAGCAGCGCCTTGCGTTCGGGCTCGCGCTTGGCCCACGCCTCGAACTCCGGTTGCCAGCTTTCGTGGGCTTCCTTGCCCCTGGCCAGCAGCCCGCGGGTGTGGGTGATGACGTCCTCGCGTACCTCGAACGTCTTGTCGGGATCGAATCCCAGAATTCGCTTGGTGGCGGCCACTTCTTCGTCGCCGAGGGCCGAGCCGTGTGCCTTGCCGGTGTTCATCAGCTTGGGCGCCGGGAAGCCGATGATGGTGCGCAACGAGATGAACGAAGGCTTTTCGGTGGCGGCTTTCGCGTTGGCGATGGCTTCCTCGATACCGACGACGTTCTCGCCGCCCTCGACTTCCTGCACGTGCCAGCCGTAAGCGCGGTAGCGGGCGGCGGTGTCCTCGCACAGCGCGATATCGGTGTCGTCTTCGATCGAGATCTGGTTGTGGTCGTAGAACACGATGAGGTTGCCGAGCTGCTGAACAGCCGCCAGCGACGACGCCTCGGAGGTAACACCCTCTTCGATGTCGCCGTCGGAAGCGATCGCGTAGATGAAGTGGTCGAAGGGGCTGGTTCCCGCCGCGGCGTCAGGGTCGAACAGACCGCGCTCGTAGCGCGCAGCCATCGCCATGCCGACGGCCGACGCCAGGCCCTGGCCCAGCGGGCCGGTGGTGATCTCAACGCCCTTGGTGTGCCTGAACTCCGGGTGACCGGGAGTCTTGGAGCCCCAGGTGCGCAGCGCCTCGATGTCGGACAGCTCCAGGCCGAAGCCGCCGAGGTAGAGCTGCAGATAGAGGGTCAGGCTGCTGTGTCCGCAGGACAGCACGAAACGATCCCGGCCCAGCCAGTGCGGGTCGCTCGGGTCGTGGCGCATCGCGCGCTGAAACAGGGTGTAGGCCAAGGGGGCCAGGCTCATCGCCGTTCCGGGATGGCCGTTGCCGACTTTTTGGACCGCGTCGGCGGCAAGTACCCGGACCGTGTCGACCGCGACCGAGTCGATCTCGGCCCAGTCGTCCGGGTGGTGCGGGCGGGTAAGCGTGGAGATCTTTTCGAGTGTGGTCACAGACGCAGTCCTTGCCTCGTCAACTGATCGATCTTCAGCCTAGTGCCGGAAGGCCCGCGTTTGCAGCGCGGGTATTGGGGTACCCGCAGTGGTCCGCGTGAACATGACGGGCGCGCTACTTTTGGTTTGCGATCAGCACTGCAATTGGGAAATTCCGGGTAAATAGACCCTTGGGGCGGGCAGCTGCCGGCACGCGGTCTACCATCGTGCGTAGTAGATGCAGCGCGCTGCTGCGACCCCGAGGAGTTATTGCGTGAGCGTTCGCGGGCGCGTCGCGCCGAGCCGAGTAACCGGCGTGGCGCTGGCATACCTGGCGTTGACCAAGCCGCGAGTCATCGAGCTGCTGTTGGTTACCGCCATACCTGCGATGCTGCTGGCCCATCGCGGCGCGGTGAATCCGCTGCTGATTCTGAATACGTTGATCGGCGGGATGATGGCCGCCGGCGGGGCCAACACCCTCAACTGCGTGGCCGACGCCGACATCGACAAACTCATGAAGCGCACCGCGCGTCGGCCCCTGGCGCGCGCCGCGGTGCCGGTGCGCAATGCGTTGGTGCTTGGGCTGGTGCTCAGTGTGGGCTCGTTCTTCTGGCTGTGGTGGACGACGAACCTGTTGTCGGGACTGCTGGCCGTCGCCACCATCGCGTTCTATGTGTTCGTCTACACGTTGTTGCTCAAGCGCCGTACTTCGCAGAACGTGGTCTGGGGAGGCGCGGCAGGCTGCATGCCGGTGATGATCGGTTGGTCGGCGGTCACCGGCACCATCGGCTGGCCGGCGCTGGCGATGTTCGCGATCATCTTCTTCTGGACGCCGCCGCACACCTGGGCCCTGGCCATGCGATACAAGGACGACTACAAAGCGGCGGGTGTCCCGATGCTGCCGGCCGTGGCGACCGAACGCGAGGTCACCAAGCAGATCCTGATCTACACCTGGCTCACCGTGCTGGCGACGCTGGTGCTGGCGCTGGCGGCGGGCTGGCTGTATGCGGCCGTGGCGGTCCTGGCCGGGGTGTGGTTCCTGGCGATGGCCCATCAGCTGTACGCGGGGGTGCGCGCCGGCGAGACGGTCAAGCCCCTGCGCCTGTTCCTGCAGTCGAACAACTACCTGGCGGTGGTGTTCTGCGCGTTGGCTGTCGACTCGGTGATTTCGCTGCCGACCCTGTTCTGACGCCGGCTAAATCACATCCGCAACACGCGTCTCTCCGAGAGGCGGCAGGATCTTTGCCCTCCTAACCGCGACAGCGTCCATGGCGCGGCGCGGCTGTCGCTGGTAGGCGGGCAATGATCGTGCCGCCTTCCCAAGAGGCTCGTGTGGCAGATGCGGCAAGACGTCAGGGCAGCAACACAATCGAGCCGGCGGTCTTGCGGCCCTGCAGGTCCTCGTGGGCGCGGGCAGCTTCGGCCAGCGGGTACCGATGGCCGACTTCGGCGGTGACGGCGCCCTCGCTGATCGCGTCGAACAGCTCAGCTGCCCGCCAGCTGAACTCCTGGCCGGTGCGGATGAAGTGGGCCAGCGCGGGCCGGGTCAAAAACACCGAGCCGGCGGCGTTGAGGCGCTGTGGATCGACTGGCGGAACAGGCCCGCTGGCGGCGCCGAACAGTGCCAGTGTCCCGCGCACAGCCAGACTGGCCAGACTGGCGTCGAAGGTGGTGGCGCCGACACCGTCGTATACCGCCGCGACACCGGCGCCCCCGGTGAGCCCACG
>Ga0209068_10001745_pt1 | contig 10789 bp, 5 predicted proteins | sample ColStrG_CSR_2012_FD_187200 | JGI IMG/M metagenome (GOLD analysis project Ga0209068, IMG submission 187200) | Freshwater sediment microbial communities in response to fracking from Pennsylvania, USA - Cold Stream Run_MetaG_CSR_2012 (SPAdes)... | ecosystem: Environmental > Aquatic > Freshwater >...
CCTCTAGATGATCCGAGAGAAAGCCCAGTGGCGCGATCACCACGTTTCGCACGCCTGTCGAATGCAGGTTCCTTAGATGGTCGAGGATGTCGGGTTCGAGCCAGGGTTGCATAGGCGGTCCGCTGCGGCTCTGATAAACGAGATCCCATTGACCTGAGCCCGTCGCTTCCGCAACCAGCCGTGTCGTCTCTCTTAACTGCCGTTCGTAGTCGCTGGTTTGGGCCATAGAGCTGGGAATACTATGCGCGGTGGCCACGAAGCGAACCGTTGCTCGCTCGCCCTCTGGCCATTGCGCCAGGGCTTCACGCACGCGGATCGCGGACGCTTCAATGAACCCGGGATGATTGTAGAAGACGCGCACCTTATCCACCGCTGGAGCGCCTTCGCCCACTTGGGCCTGCGCGGCGGCAATGTTCTCACGGTACTGGCGGCATCCCGAATAAGAGCTGTAGGCTGACGTGACCAACCCGAGCGCTCGCCTAATGCCGTCGCTCCGCATCTGCCGCAGGGCGTCCGCCAGATATGGTTCCCAATTGCGATTGCCCCAGTAGAGGGGCACGTGAACTTCTTTCCGTAGCGCTGCAATCAACTCGCGGCACTGGTCGTTGATAGGGCTCTTGCCGCCGAAATGGTAGTAGTGTTCGGCGACTTCAAGCAGCCGCTCCGGCGGGATGTTGCGGCCTCGTGTTACATTTTCGAGAAACGGCAGCACGTCTTCGCGCCTTTCCGGCCCGCCGAAAGAAACCAGCAAAATGGCGTCGTACATTCCCATACCGAGCCGCGCGTGTAAGCAGGCGGTTGTCACTAATTTCGGATGCCCGCCACGCGATGCAGCTTCAACATATTCGTCGAACCCCGCAACCCGACCGGCTGGCCGGCCACGAACACAATGTTATCGCCCGGCTTCACGCGGCCCGTCGACACAAGCAACTGCTCCATGTCTGTCAGCATCTGATCGGTGGACGTCATCCCCGAGGTGACAATGGCGTCTACGCCATAAACAATGGAAAGCTGGCGCGCCACGTGATCGTTGGAAGTGAACGCATAAATGGGAACCGGCGGCCGGTAGCGCGCCAACAAGCGCGCCGACGAACCAGACGTTGTTCCCACAGCCAGCGCTACGACGCCGGCCGTGCGCGCGCAATGATAGGCCGCATCGGCAATAATTTCGGGTATCGATTCCTCCGACGCTTCCCAGGTTTCATGGAACCCTTTGCGTTGAATCGAGGCTTCCGTCTCGCATGCGATCCGCGCCATTACCCTGACGGCTTCAATCGGATGTTTGCCTGCCGAAGTCTCGGCCGAGAGCATGACAGCGCTGGTGCCATCGTGAATGGCGTTGGCGACGTCACTGACCTCGGCGCGCGTGGGCAAAGGATTCTCGATCATCGATTCCAGCATTTGTGTAGCGGTGATAACGAAACGGCCGCGGGCGCGCGCTTTTTCGATGATGGTCTTTTGAATGGCGGGCACCTTCTCCAGCGCCATTTCGACGCCCAGATCGCCGCGCGCCACCATCACCCCATCGCACTCTTCCAGAATGGAATCCAGATTCTGCCAGCCTTCGGGCTTTTCAATCTTGGCGATGATGGGCTGTTTCGCATCCACTTCTTCCAGCAAATGCCGGAGCCGCAGCACGTCGCGCGCCTGCCGCACGAACGAGAGCGCCAGGAAGTCCACCCCTTGCTCGACGCCGAAGTGAGCGTCGGCGACATCTTTTTTCGAGAGCGACGGCGTGCTCACTTTCACGCCCGGTAGATTGATGCCTTTCCGATCGCTGATCATGCCGCCGTTCACTACCCGGCAGCGCGCCGCAATGCCGTTCGTTTCGATGACCTGCAACTGCAAAGATCCGTCGGCCAGCAGTACCGCGTCGCCCGGTTTTACGTCACGCGCAAAGTCCGGATAGCTTGTCGATGCGATGTCGCAGTTTCCCTCTATCGGCTCAGTGGTGATAGTGAAAACCGACTCGTCCTTCAAAAGGCATGGGCCATCTTTGAATGTGCCCAATCGAATCTTTGGCCCTTGCAGGTCGAGCAGGATGCCCGCGTGGCGTTTTAGCTCCGCCGAAAGATCGCGAACCATCTTGATCCGCCTGGCGTGATCGTCTTGCGTTCCGTGCGACGCATTGAGGCGAAATACGTCCACCCTGGCGTCAAACAGCGCACGCATAACAGCGTCTGAATCGGTCGAAGGACCAAGAGTGGCTACAATTTTAGTGGCGCGCATTGAAGGGTCTTGTGTAAGTTGGTACAGGGAACCGCTACTTAACAAACTCAATTATGCCGCTATACCAGGCGATCATACTCGCGATTATTCAAGGCTTAACCGAATTCTTACCGGTAAGCAGCACCGCTCACTTAACCATTATCCCTCAACTGCTGAAGTGGCAAGATCCGGGCCTTGGTTTCGACGTGGCCTTGCACTTGGGAACGCTAGCCGCTGTCTTGATCTATTTCTTCCGCGATTGGGTGCAAGTGATACTCAATGGCGTTGGCATTTCCTACCGCGGAGCGCATCCGGACGAGAACAGCCGGTCGCTGCTTTGGCTGCTTGTCTTGGGGAGCATTCCGGCGGCATTGGCGGGGTTGAAGTTCGAGAAGTATGCGGATGAAGCCTTACGCACGCCTTACATTATTGGCGCTGCGATGATTCTTTTCGGCATCCTGATGTGGGCCGCGGATCGAGTGGGCATCGGAAAGAACGGACTGGATCGGATGCGCTGGCCAGATGCGCTGACGGTGGGTGTGGCGCAGGCGCTTGCCATCGTTCCCGGCGTTTCGCGCAGTGGCGTTACCTTGACGACCGCGCGGTTCCGTGGTTTCAGCCGCGAAGCAGCCGCTCGCTTCTCATTCCTTCTCTCGACGCCCATCATTGCCGGAGCGGCCGCGAAGAAAGCCTGGGAACTGCATAAAACGGGCCTTGCTGCCGATATGAGGCTGCCGTATCTGGTTGGAATTGCCGTCAGCGGCTTGGTTGGCTTGCTGGTGATTGCCTTCTTCATCAAATACCTCAGGAACCACAGCCTGAATGTATTCGTGTTTTATCGAATCGCTTTTGGCATAATAGTAGTCGCTCTGGCGTTCTTCCGCGTAGGCGGATGAATTTCCTGTCTCCAACTCGCCACACCCGCCTCAATGAGGCGGTGGGTTTTTTATTGTTGCTCCTCTGCTTGGCCATTTGGCTGAGCCTGCTCTCCTATTCCTCAACGGACCCGTCGTGGAACACTGCTGCCGAGACATCTCACCTTCATAACCTGTTGGGCCGCAGCGGCGCGCAATGGTCGGACTTCCTGTTGCAGATTTTTGGTGTCAGCGTCTTCCTCTTGCCCGTACACCTTGGGTTGCTAGGATGGAGGTGGGTTCGCTCCACACCCGTGCAAGCGCCTTGGTTCCGGATCTTCGGCAGCCTAGCGCTCTGGTTTTGCATTGCCACCGCCGGAGGACTTGCGCCGCGCCACTGGCTCATCGGCGGAGCGATTCGTCCCAGCGGAATCATCGGCTTGGTGATGGCAGACTTTCTGCGCGCGCGTTGCGATTTGATCGGCGCGGCGATTATTACGGCGGCGGCGGGCGTAGTCGCCCTTTACTTCGCCACGACGTTTGAAGTGGCCATACTAGCCCGGCTGTTTGGCGGCACAATTGCGAAACTGCGCGCCCGCTTTGCGGCATGGCGGGCTGCCCGCGCCGAACGGCGTGCTCGCGCGGTGGAAAAAGCTAAGGCGCGCGCGGCCGAACGCGCGGCTCGGCGGAATGAGAAGCGCAATCCAGGCATAACCATAGGGTCTGAGCCGCAACCTGTTAAAGCTCGCGGTAAAGAGCGCAAGCAGCCTGCGCCGGACGCTGTCGAGCAGCCGCCTTTCGATATGCCAGATCGCGAGACGGTTGAAGAGGAAGTGGAAGAAGATATTCCGATTCGTCCGCTGGTGGAGCAGCCGGTGATGCAAACCATGGCTGTGCCTACTCCCAAGCCCTCGCGCGTGCTTCCTTTTGAAGCGCCGCAGACGCTGGCGCGCCGCCGCAAAACCTACGAACTGCCTTCTACGGATCTGTTGAACGAAGCACCGGCGGGGAACGGATATGACAGCTTCGAGTTGAAGGAAGTTGCCGGCAAGATCAAATCGAAGCTGGACGAATTCAACGTTCGCGGATCGGTCGTGCAGATCAACCCCGGCCCGGTGGTGACAACGTTTGAATACAAGCCGGAAGCGGGCATCAAATACAGCCGCATCACCACGCTAATGGAAGATTTGTGCCTTGGCCTGCAAGCTGAATCGGTGTTGATTGAACGCTTGCCGGGCAAATCCACGGTCGGTATCGAAGTGCCCAACTCGCGCCGCGAGGTGATCAGCCTGCGCGCTATTTTGGAATCGGCCGAATTCAATGACGCGTCGGCGCGCATGACCATCGCGCTCGGGAAAGATATAAACGGGCGCATCAAGGTGGCGTCGCTCGAAACTATGCCGCACCTGCTGATTGCTGGTTCTACCGGCTCGGGCAAAAGCGTCATGCTCAACGCCATGATCATGTCGTTCCTCTATAAGGCGACGCCGGACGAGGTGCGAATGATCATGGTAGACCCGAAGCGCGTTGAACTGGGTATTTACGAAGGCATTCCGCATTTGCTCACGCCGGTGATTACCGAACCTAAGAAGGCGACCAATGCTTTGCGTAACGCCGTGCTTGAAATGGAGCGGAGGCTGAAACTGCTGGCTGGGCAAGGCGTGCGCAATATCGACCAGTACAACCGCAAGATGGCGCAGTTGCGAGCCGAGCCGCGCAGCCTGTTTGACGAGGCGGAAGACGACGAAAATCTGCGCAACTTGCCATATGTGCTGATTTTGATTGACGAATTGGCCGATTTGATGATCCTGGAACGCGCCAATGTGGAAGAATGCATTACGCGTTTGGCGCAGATGGCGCGCGCGGTGGGCATGCACCTGGTTCTGGCAACACAACGCCCGAGCGTGGACGTGATCACCGGCTTGATTAAAGCGAATTTTCCGTCGCGCATCAGCTTCCGCGTGGCGACGCGCGTCGATTCGCGGACGGTGCTTGACAGCATGGGCGCGGAGCACTTGCTGGGCAAAGGCGACATGCTCTTTTTGCCGCCTGGCTCTTCGCGGCTGACGCGCGTCCATGGAGCTTACGTCACTGAGCAGGAAACGAACCGCGTGGTGGATTTCTGGAAGAATCAGGCGGCGCCGGAATACGATGAAAGTTTCCTGATGGCGCCGCCGTCGGACGAGGAATTGGAAGCCGCCGGCGAGGATGAGGAATTCGAAGGCGATCAGGATCCGGTGTACGAAGACGCCATCCGTGTGGTCCTGGAGATGGGCAAGGCATCGACGTCGACCTTGCAGAGGCGCTTGAAGCTGGGATATGGTCGTGCGGCGCGCATTTTGGACATGATGCAGCGCGATGGGATTATTGGCCCGCCGGATGGTCCGCGGCCGAGGGAGGTGTTGAAACGGCCGGATTGGTTGAGGGAAGTGGAGTTGCGGTGAGTTTTCAAGAAATTGACATATCATGAGAGCCGTCAACGAGCTGATCGGGGAGTTAAGAGCCGACGGGAATCCAGATCTCTCCGACATGCGCGTGCGTTTGAAAGATACAGGCAAGGAAACGATTCGGTCGTCACCGCTGCTTTGTCTGGCGGCAATGCACTCGTGCTCTACCGTTCTGGTGCAACGCCGGACGGGATGCAATCGTCCAACTTTAGTTACTACAAGAGAGCACGTTAGCCCCGCGCAACGGTCTGCTTCTGTGACAGGGTCCGTCGGCGCACAATTGTTAAGTAATCGGCCGCCAACTCCTGCCATCCCTCTGCAGCATCGCATCCGCCGCCTGTGGCCCATAACTGCCCGCCAAATAATTGGGAAACGACTTCGCTGGATTCGAATTCCAGAAGTCGAGCACTGGCTGCACTTCCGCCCAGCCGCCCTCGATGTTATCGGCACGTTGAAAAGCGTGGGCATCGCCGATCATCACGTCGTAAATCAAAGTTTCGTATCCGGTGGCGGGCCGTGCCCCGAAATAGTCTTCGTACTTGAAATCCATTCTTACTTTGCCCTGTTTCATCGTGGGGCCGGGGATCTTTGCGCTGAACTCGAGCGCGATTCCCTCATCGGGCTGCACGCGCACCAGCAGCCAATTCGGCGCCATACTCGCATCCTTCAGCAACATGGTCGGCGCATCTTTGAAGCGAATGGCGATCTGCGTCTTGCGCACATTCAGCCGCTTGCCGGTGCGAATGTAAAACGGCACGCCCGACCAGCGCCAATTTTCAATGCTCAATTTCATGGCGACATAGGTCTCAACAGTCGAATCGGGCGCGACGTCGGCCTCCTCGCGGTAGGCAAGCGCGGGGTTCTCGCCAATCGCGCCTTTGTCATACTGCCCGCGAACGGCACAAAGTGGAATATCTTCCGGGTCGAATGTGCGCATTGCTTCAATCACTTTGGCCTTTTCGGAGCGAACCGCATCCGCGCTTAGCGAACTCGGCGCTTCCATGGCGGTCATCGCCACCAGTTGAAAAACGTGGTTTGGAATCATGTCGCGCATGGCGCCGGTCTTTTCATAAAACCGGCCGCGCTTTTCCACGCCTACAGTCTCGGCCACCGTGATCTGCACGTGGTCAATCCGGTCGCGATTCCAGATCGGCTCAAACATGCCGTTCGCGAAGCGGAACATTATCAGGTTCTGCACCGTTTCCTTGCCCAGGAAATGATCAATGCGGTAGATCTGCGTCTCCGCCAAGACGCTTAATATCTGCCGGTTCAGAGCTTTCGCCGAAGCCAAGTCGTGGCCAAACGGTTTCTCCACAACCACGCGCCGCCACCCGCGCTTGCTTTCATCCGCCAAGCCGCATTTGCCCAGTTGCTCAACCGTTGAGCCGAAAAAACGGTCTGCCACAGCCAGATAGAACAAATAGTTGCCGCCGGTGCCCCGGCTCAGATCTAGCTCGGCGAGTTTCGTCTTGAGCTTTTCGTAGCTCTCCGGATTGTTGAGATCTCCTTGTACATACGACATGCGGTCAGTCAACCACTTCCATTTGTCTTGATTGACCTGGGCATTGGAGTCCGATGCTTTTACGAACTGAGTCACCATTTCGGAAAGCGTTTGCTTCCAGGCATCGTCGTTCTCTTCCGCCAAATCGAACCCAACGATGGCGAAGCTCTCCGGCAGCAGATCCGAAGAGGCCAAATTGTAAAGGGAGGGAACTACTAAACGCTTTGTGAGATCTCCGGCTGCGCCGAAAATTACCATGCAGCAGGGCTCCGCTGGTTTGGCCCCGCTCGCTTTATCTAAAGGCATTGCTCCATTCTCGCCTAGGGTTTATTGGGAGAGCAGCTTTTCGCGGTCTTCCTTTGTCAAACCACTCAGCAATTCCAGAAAAACCGCGTTTGTCCAGCCGAAGCCTACTTGGTTTGCGCTGTAACCAAAATGGATGGCGCTGACGTTCGATCCGCCGTTCACCACGTCATACTTTTCGACGATGTATCCTGTCCGCTCGTACTCGCGCTTCACGAGCGACAGAAACTTCAGCGAAATGCGCTCGGCGTCGGCGTTGTAGCCGTAACGCCGAAGTCCTTCCACTGCGATCATTTCAAGCGGCGCCCAGCCAAAAGGCGAGTCCCACTGGTTGCCGCTCACTTCCGTGCTGGTTTGCAAGCCGCCCACTTTTTCAAACAACGGCAGATTCTTCACCACTCGAGAGGCTTGTTCCTTGCCGGCAATGCCCGCCCACAGCGGATAAAACGCTGTCAGAAAAGGATAGTGCCGCACGTGCTTGTTCCCAAAATCATAGTCGTAGTAGAGCCCGTCTTTTTCGTCCCACATCAATTTGTTAATGGCGCGGGCCCGCGTCTCAGCTTTCGCTTGCCAGCCTGCCGCCTCTTGTTTTCGATCAAGCGCGGTCAGAATTTCCGCCGTCTGCATTTCTGTCAAATACAGCAGCGAATTCAGGCACACCGGATTGTAGTGAATGATATCGATATTGAACGGCCCGAAGCGGTTCGACGGATCAAATCCCGATTCGCGCATGGATCTGTCGCCTTTGTAGAACAGGTTGGTGAGCTGATCTGTCTTTTTGTCGTAGTACTGATTCAGCCGGTAGTCGTTGACTTTATGGGTCCGAAAATAGTCCCGCACCAGGTCATAGTGGGTTCTGCCTTGCGCGTCGCGCTCTGCCGAGAGGACTTCGGGCGCTGGACCTTCGCCGAAATCCCAATAACGAGCCAAGCCGGTTTCCGGTGTCATGTGGGGCTCGGTCGCCCAGAGTTGGTAATACTTCTCCATCAAAGGCAGAGCATCCGCCAGCCATTTGTTGTCGTGGGTCTTCGCGTACACGCCCAGCACCATTTGCGTCAAAAAAGGCGGCTGAGAGCGGTTCAGATAGTAGGTGCGATTCGCGTTTAATACCTTGCCGTAGTTTTTCACCTGGTACAGAAAGTTGTCGGCCATGTCTTTGGCCAGTTCTGTTTCGTATCCTTTAGCCAGGCCCACTTGAATGAAATAGCTGTCCCAACCGTACATTTCGTTGAAGCGCCCGCCCGGCACTACGTAGGCTTTCGGCAGATAAAGCAAACCCTGCTGTCTCAGGGAATCCAAGTCTTCCGGCAATTGTTTGATGCTAATGGTCTTGAAGCCGGCCGCCGGCATGTCCCGGCGCAATCCTTCTTCCACCAACTGGGCATCTTCCGACCGGGAAATGTACAGGGGCCAGCGGCCGTCTTTATCGGCCTTGAATTTAGGGTCCACCACCGCCTTCGCCAGATCTTTGTCTGAGCGAGTGAGCGTGTTCCAGGTCTGTTTGATGTAGGTCAGAACCGGCGGTTTAGTCACGGGTTCTTGAGCGAACAACGCTGCCAGCGCCACAACGGGAAGGAAGAGCTTTTTCATAAAGTTTTTTCTCTACCACCTAAAAGTAACGGTCTTTCTTACATAACCCGAATCTCGGCCCGGAAATTCCAAGTGTAATTTTCCTCCGTCGACCCGCGCGCCTTCCATCGAAATGCCTGTCCGATTCAAGCGCAAGGGCAGATCATATTTGGCGTCCACCCATCCTTCAAAAGTAAAGGCCGCGTTGTGTTCGCTCCACTCTTCGCTCAAAGCTTTCAGTTGCCTGGTGCGTTCACCGGGTTCGGGAAGCGTTGCCGGAATGCCCACTTCGACCGCCGGCAAGGCAAGCATCACGCTGCGGACCATGGCGGGCGCGGCGTCGCAAGTTTTGTTGAGGCATAGAGTTTCGGCTGTTTTAGTGAGCGCTCGCACGCGCAGCCCACTCGCGATGCGCTCCATTTCCAAATCCACGCTCAGCTTTCCTACTTGCACGTTTCGCAACTTGGTGCGATCCCATTCCGCCGGAAGGTGCGGATTGACATGGAGATGTTTCGTAGTCGCATCCCAATCCAAACCGAACAAGCCGCGCACCAGTGGACTCACCACCATGGCGGAAGACCACAATTGATGAGAACTGCTTCTTCCCAGAGGCTGGAAAAATTCACCCGACAATAGTTCCGTGACCGAGCCCAAATCTTGAATCCAGGTCAAGTTCAGGTTTTGCATCAAGCTCGCGTAGCCGGACAAGGGTTGTCCCGCGCGATACTCCGCCAACGCAACCCATCCTGTAAACAAAGGCCAAACGGAACCCTGGTGATAACTGATGGGATCGTAAAACGCGGTTTTTTCGCTCACATCGCGCGCACCCCAATCGGTTGAAAACTCGCTCGACGCCCAACGGCTCAGCATCGGTCCGGCTTGTGGCAACGCGAACGTTCCGTCCCACCATGCCACTGCCGGATAGATCGTCGCCGTGTGATCGAGAGTTCCGTCGCTATTACGGCTGAACGCGTAAAAACTGGCATCAAGGAAGCCCGCTTCAGTCTTTGCTGCTATGGCTTTCGCTTTGCCTTCCGCCTGTTGCGCCAACGCAGCATCGCCCATTACGTCCGCCAGCCGCGACATTGCGGTAAACGCCTGTTGGTCTACCGCCGCCATGTAAATCTCTTCTTTCGGCATGCCGGAAGGCCACGATTCCACCCAACCGGTCCCCTCGCTGTTCGCATAAATGCCATCGATGCCTTCGTGCGCGGTCATGAAGGAATACGCCTGTTTGAGGGATTCCCAGTTTGCCTTCAAATAGCCGGTGTCTCCGCTCATACGCCCGTAGTCCCAGGCAGCCATCAGCAGCAACGGAGTCGAATCGGCTGAGGCGTAAAAGTACGGCGTGGTTTTCCAATCCACGCTGTCTGCCGCCTGCGAATACTCATGCATGATCTTGCCGTCGGCCCGCTGCCGGTGGAATAGAAAATCCAAGGCGCGGCGCGTCAATCCGTAATCGCCATAGCTGTTCATCGCATAGGTGGTCCACAACGTGTCACGCCCGAAAAACCAGGCGTAACCAGGCCGCGCCGAATCAGCCGATTCGTAATAGCCGGCCACCATTCCCGTCTCGTCTTGCGCGGTTCTGACTTGCGCCTGGTCAATGGCAAGTTCGGCCCAACGCAACCCATCGTTCACTCGTTGGTCGGGCGTTTCGGCAACAAGTCTGTGATCGAAGAAATGGGCGTAGTATTTTTGCGTTTCCGCGTAGGCTCGCGGTAGCAAAGCCGCCGACTCCTCGATGCGATCCGTTGCCAAAGTCATGATCAACGGAAACACCAGTTCGCGGTCTTTTTTGGGATCGAACCTGAGTTTCAGTTCCAGTGGGTAGGTCTGCGGGTGCTCCTGATACGGCACCAGAACGCCCGGGTGCGTATGCGGCATGGCGATGGCGGCGGAAAGCT
>Ga0209068_10001746_pt1 | contig 10788 bp, 9 predicted proteins | sample ColStrG_CSR_2012_FD_187200 | JGI IMG/M metagenome (GOLD analysis project Ga0209068, IMG submission 187200) | Freshwater sediment microbial communities in response to fracking from Pennsylvania, USA - Cold Stream Run_MetaG_CSR_2012 (SPAdes)... | ecosystem: Environmental > Aquatic > Freshwater >...
GGGTGTGACGCTACCCTCCGGATCGATGACGCTCCTGCAGATCGGCATCGGGCTCGCGGATTTGAGCTGTTGCTCGTTGGTCATGTATCTGCTGATGCCGAGCCTGCCGGCCGTCGATTTCATTCCGCTGGCGGTGATCGTGGTGTTCGGGACGCTGCTCGGCTTTGCCAGCCACGCTCCGGGCGCCATCGGGGCGCTCGACGCCGCGATGCTCTTCGGCCTGCCGGCTTTCGATCGCGCGGAATTGGTTGCGACGCTGCTGCTCTACCGGCTTCTCTACTTCGTGGCGCCCTTTGCGCTGGCTCTGGCCGGCCTCGGTCTGCGCGAAGGCTACATGCATTTCCGTCCGTAGCGGCGGCGGCTCCTGGCTGCCCTGCCGCTGCATCACGGGCGCCCACGAGGGGCGCCCCTACGCTCGAGCTTGGCGAAACAGGCATAGCCGCGATAGAGATCGCATACCTGCAATGCCATATCGGAAACATCCGCAAGCTGCTCCAGCTCCCGCTTCAGATCGGTACGCGGCGAGACGTGGAACCAATCCAGCCAGCGAAACAGCACCGTCCGGAACCACGCCGGCATCTCGGCCTGATCGCCGAAGTCGACCAGGCACAAGGAGCCCTGCGGTCCGAGCAGCGACGCCGAATGCGCCAAGACCTGGCGCCAGGGTGGGATCATCGAAAGCGCATAGGAGATCATGACCCGATCGAAGGACGCACGGCCGAACAGTCGCGCCGGATCGGCGGTCACCGCGTCCGCCTGTGCGAGCCTGATGCGCTGCTCCAGGCCGGCGCTCTTGATCGATCGACGGGCGGTATCGAGCATGACATTCGATACATCGATCCCGAAGCATTCGACGCCCGGATAGGTCCGCGCGATGTGGATCAGATTGCGTCCGGTTCCGCAGCCGATTTCCAGCACATGCGCGCCGCGCGGCGGGTTCAATTCAGCGATCAGCTTGTCGCGGCCGAGCAGATAAGCCAATCGCGTCATATCGTAGATGTGACGCTGCCAGCGGTATTGCCGATCCATGCGGACGGCCGCATCGGCCATTACGAATCGTCCCTCAGGCTGTGCAGGTGAAAGCCGCCATAAATGGAGGAACGGTCCCGCCGCGTGAGCTCCCGGCAATAGACTTCGTCGTACCGCCAGCGCGACAGGATCTTGCCCGGCACGCGGCCGAACAAAAGGTTCTTCTCGGCGGCCGTGCGGAAGATGACGCGCGCTTGCGGCCGGGCGGTGCGGTTGATCTCGGTCCACAGCAGCGAAAGGTCGTTGCCGTTCATCCAGTCCTGGGCGTCCAGCAGGACAAAGCCGTCGATGCTGCGATCGGAATGCCGCTGCAGATACTCGGTCATGGAAACGTGGAAAACGTCGACGCGGTCGCAGCGGCTCTTGATGGCCTCGTAGTTGCGCCGTTCGAGATAGGGCGGCAGCGGGGCATCCGGTCCGGTGTCGTAGCGCCGCCCGAAGGCCTGCGATGCAAAGTAGTTTTTGCTGAGATCGAAATGGCAGGCTAGCCTTTCGACGCGGGTCTGCAGGACCCTGGCCATGCCGTCGGGTTTCGCCCCCGCCAGCGATCGGTGTTGCGACGGCGGAATTCCCAGGCCATAGAGCGCGGCCGGCTGGTTGAAGAGCCAGCGCACGAAACGCTTGTCGAAGATCGGTGCCAGCTCGCGGTTGAAGATCGCGCGCTGCTCCTGCATCGAGCTCGCCCGCAGCAGGTTGCGGGGATTGCATCCATAGAGTCGCGCCAGCAGGTGGCCCATGCCGATGCATCTGCCGAGCAGCCCGTAGCGGTAGAAATTGCGCGTGAACGATTCGATTCGACGCCTGCCGGTAATGGTGCGCGCTTCCCAATAGCGGCGCGAGCCGAGATCGAGATGCGGCCTGATGTATTGCTCATAGGCGAGCAAATTGACTTGGCAGTCGGCTGAACCGAAGAAGCGGAAGAACGCTTCATAGTCCGGCAGGTGGCGTAGCGCGCACAATTTCAACCGGATGAGCGCGATGTGAGCGCCGTTGAGGTCGATCGCGGAGATGCGCGCCGGATTGGCGACAAGATAATTGAGGATATTGCAGCCGCCTGATCCGATGGCCATGATGTGGTCGGTCGGACGGATCTGCATCGCATCCAGGTCGACGGCCGGATCCTCCCAGATTTGCGGATAGACCAAGCCTCGAAACGCCAGCGTGAAAATGCGCTCGAGCACGCCTTCTCGTGAGAACATCTTGTTTCGGTGGACCGCGGCGGCAAGTCTGGTCGCAGTGGCGCGCTGAGACGCGGCGGTCAGATGGAGCATGCGGACACCCGAGCAAAAAAGCATTGGAGCAGGCGCGGCGCCCGCATTTGTGACCAAACGATTTCATTTAGGCGAGTCGGATGACAATTGCATGAATGCTCGGTTTCGGTCCGCGGCCGTCTTGGGCAAGCAGAAAACGGTTGAGAATTCAGCCCGCGGAGAGCACGTGCCGGCCGATGTCCTTGACGCTGTTGGTGCCGGTCAGCGCCAGCGTCACGTCGAGCTCGTTGCGGAGGATTTCGATCGCCCGGGTGACGCCGGCCTGCGCACCGGCGCCGAGGCCGTACAGATAGGCACGGCCGATCATGCAGGAGCTCGCGCCGAGCGCGAGCGCCCGCATCACGTCCTGGCCGGAGCGAATGCCGCCATCGAACATGATCTCGATTTCAGAACCGACGGCGTCGACGATCCGGGGCAGCGCGGAGATCGACGACATGGCGCCGTCGAGCTGCCGGCCGCCATGATTGGAGACGACGAGTGCTGCGGCGCCGGTCTTGGCCGCACGCTTGGCGTCCTCCACGTCCAGCAGTCCCTTGAGCACCAGCTTGCCCGGCCACACGTCTCTGATCCACTCGATGTCCTTCCAGCTCAGCGACGGATCGAACTGCCCGGCGATCCATTGTGCGAGCGAGCGCACGTCCTCCATGCCGCGTACATGGCCCGCCAGATTGCCGAAAGTCTTGCGCTTGCCGCGCAGGATGCTCACCGCCCAGCCCGGTTTGGTGGCGATGTCGATCAGGTTGCCGATCTTGAGCTGCGGCGGGACGGTCATGCCGTTGCGCAGGTCGCAATGGCGTTGCCCCAGCACCTGCAGATCGACGGTCAGCACCAGCGCGCTGCATTTGGCGGCGATCGCCCTTTCGATCAGCTCGCGCACGAAGCCGCGGTCCTTCATCACGTAGAGCTGGAACCAGAACGGCCGCTCGACCGCGGCCGCAACGTCCTCGATCGCGCAGATCGACATGGTGGAAAGGCAGAACGGGATGCCGGCTGCCTGGGCGGCGCGGCAGGCGAGGATCTCCCCGTTTCCCCATTGCATGCCGCACAGCCCGATCGGCGCCAGCGCAAGGGGCAGCGATGCCGGCTCGCCCACGATGGTGGTCGCAAGGTCGCGCCGCGCCACGTCCACGAGCACGCGCTGGCGCAGCTTGATGCGCTCGAGGTCCGTGCGGTTGATCCGCAACGTCTCTTCCGCATAAGAGCCGTGGTCGGCATATTCGAAGAACATTTTGGGGACCCGGCGGCGTGCCAGGAGCCGCATGTCCTCGATGCAGGTCATCACGCGCATGGCCAGGCACTCACGCCGGATCGTTCGGACTCGCGGGGCATCCGCAATCACCACCCATCCGGTATTCCGTCAAGTTGCAATACGCCGGGCCACGCATGGTCCGGCAGCCGCGCCCTCCGATTCGGCCGCCGCCACGCCGGGGGCGCGTCGACCGTCGATCGAGGCCCAGCCCGACATCGAGGTCGCCTCAAAAAAAATCGCTGGAATCGGGCCCGGAAGATGCTTTTCCAGCCCTGCACGGGCGTTCTGTGCCACATCGAGCCATCATGACGCTGGAGTACCTCCATTTTTTGAAGAATTTATCCGCCGAAAAGGCCTATCATGGCCTGAGTGAAACGCCCGCGGGGGTTGAAGGGGAACATGGTTCGCAAGTATTTCGGGACTGACGGCATCCGCGGTCGCGCCAACAGCGTGATCGGTCCGGAGTTGGCCCTTCGCGTCGGACAGGCCGCGGGCTTGACCTTTCGCCGCGGTGACCATCGTCACCGGGTCGTGATCGGGAAGGACACCCGCCTGTCGGGCTACATGATCGAGACCGCCTTGGTGGCCGGCTTCACCTCGGTCGGCATGGACGTCCTGTTGCTCGGTCCCATGCCCACGCCGGCGGTTGCCATGCTCACGCGCTCGATGCGCGCCGATCTCGGCGTGATGATATCGGCCTCGCACAACGCCTACGACGACAACGGCATCAAGCTGTTCGGCCCGGACGGCTACAAGCTCTCGGATACGGTCGAGCACGAGATCGAAACGCTGATCGATTCGGATTTGGCCAAGAAGCTGGCAAACAGCCCGGATCTCGGCCGCGCCAAGCGCATCGACGGCGTGCACGACCGCTACATCGAATTCGCCAAGCGCACGCTTCCGCGGGCGCTCAGCCTCGACGGGCTGCGCGTGGTGGTGGATTGCGCCAACGGCGCCGCCTACCGGGTGGTGCCGGAGGCGCTGTGGGAATTGGGCGCCGACGTGGTGCCGATCGGGGTCGAGCCCGACGGCTTCAACATCAATCGGGATTGCGGATCCACCGAGCCGGCGGCGCTTTGCGCCAAGGTCAAGGAGATGCGGGCCGACATCGGCATTGCGCTCGATGGCGATGCCGATCGCGTCATAATTTCCGACGAGCGCGGCCACTTGGTCGATGGCGACCAACTCCTGGCGGTGATCGCGGCGAGCTTCAAGGAGGACGGCCGCCTCGCCAAGCCGGGAGTGGTCGCCACCGTGATGTCAAATCTCGGCCTCGAGCGCTATTTGGGCGGGCTCGGCCTTGCGCTTGCGCGCACGCCGGTCGGAGATCGCTATGTGCTCGAATACATGCGCGAGCATGGGCACAATGTCGGCGGCGAACCCTCGGGGCACATCATTCTCTCCGACTACACCACGACGGGTGACGGCTTCGTCGCCGCGCTGCAAGTATTGGCCGTGCTCAAGAAACAGGACCAGCCGGTATCGAAGGTCTGCCACCGCTTCGATCCGCTGCCGCAAGTGCTCAAGAACGTGCGCTACCGGAGCGGCCAGCCGCTGGAGACCGCCAAGGTTCGTTCCGCGATCCAGGAGGCGGAACGGCGCCTCAACGGTCACGGTCGCCTCATCGTTCGCTCGTCGGGCACCGAGCCGGTGATTCGGGTCATGGGCGAAGGCGAAGACCGGGTGCTGGTCGAGGAAGTCGTCGACGGAATCGTCGATGCCCTGAGCCACGTCACCGCCTGATCCTCGAGCCGACGAGAATTGCGTTCCGCGTGCCGCTCGCCGAGCGTGGTTTCAGCTATTCGGTTCAATCAATAACAAAGGTTAAATTTCACGGTTAAAAAGTAAGGTTAAGCTCCATTTAACGGTTTGCTGCCACCTTCGGCTTCGTTGGTTCATCCCTGTGGGGCTTTGCGCCCCGATAGGACGAAAGGACGAAGTCATGAGTAGTGTACGTATCCTGGCGCTCGCCGGAGCCGCCGCAGTGATGAGCACGGTGGCATTGGCCGCCGACTTTCCGCCCGCTCTGTCTCCGGCCCAGCCGGTGTATCAATCGGAGTCCGGCTGGTATTTGCGCGGCGATATCGGCATCACCAATCAGCAGCTGAGCACTTTGACCCAGCGGCTCGACGCCACCGAGCTTACCTTGGAGCGCGTGGGAATGGGGTTCGACAGCTCGCCCTTTTTTCTCCTGGGAGCCGGCTACCAGCTGAACAGTTGGCTGCGCTTCGACCTGACCGGAGAATATCGCGCCAAAGCCAATTTTCACGGTACTGACAATGTCACTTTCCCCGACGGCGTCGGCATCGGCGTGTTGGCGGATAACTACAGCGCCAGCAAGTCCGAATGGGTCGTGCTGGCCAACGGGTATGTCGATCTCGGCACCTGGTGGTGCATGACCCCGTATCTGGGCGCCGGTGTCGGTTTCTCCCGCAACCAGATCGACAGCTTTCGGGACGACGGCATCGGTTTTCACTCCGGCGGCGCTCCCATTACCGCGGTGGCGTTCGGCGACCAGGGCGTGAAATGGAACTTCGCGTGGGCCCTCCACGCCGGCGTCGCCTACACGGTTACGCCGAGCTTCAAGATCGACCTGGCGTATCGCTATCTCAATCTGGGCGGCGCGGAGACGGGGCCGACGCGGGCCTTCGACAACAGCTTTGTCAACGGCGGCGCGTTCAGCTTCAACGGTCTGGTCTCGCACGACCTGATGCTCGGCGTGCGCTGGATGATCCAGCCGGAAGCCCCGGTCTACGCTCCGCCCCTCATTCGCAAGGGCTGAACGGCCCCCAATCGGCAATCTTGACGGCGCGGGAGCCCCCCGCGCCGTTTTCATTTGGTGCGCCGAGCTAACCGCTCGTTAAGGTTAATCAATCATGATGAAGCAACACGCCGGCTTTGGTCCGCGGAACACATGAGGCCGTTATGCGTCGCTTGCTCGCTGTTCTTGGCCTGATCGGCCTCATTTCCCCTGCGTTTGGCGCCGATTACGAGCTTCCGACCTTGCGCGGCTCGGACATGTTCGTGCCGGCATATCCCACCTATTTCGGCTGGGAGGGGCCCTATGTCGGCGGGCAGGTCGGATATACGAGCTCCGGGACTGATTTCGGGAACGGCGTCGCTCCACTGATAAACTTCACGTTGCGCAACACGCGCGTCAATCAAGACCTCAATGTTTCGCAGCTGACCGTGCTCGGCAAGCGCGATACCAACGGCAACGGCTTCGGCGGCTTCATAGGCTACAATTGGCAATACGAACAGGCGGTCCTCGGACTGGAGATGAATTACAACCGGATGAACGTCGACGCGACGGCGGGGGATTCGATCCGTCGCGTCTTTCCTGATCCGAGCGTATCGGCGAACTACGTTTACGACATTTCGGTTGCCGGCCAATCGTCGATCCGGATCACCGATCTCGCGACGCTGCGCACCCGCGCTGCATATGTGATGGGCAATTTTTTGCCCTATGCCTTCCTCGGATTGGCGGTCGCACGCGCGGACATCTCGAGTTCGGCGTCGGTCGCATTTTGCGGGTTTGACCCGAGTATAAACCCACAGCCCCCGCCCCAGGACCCCGTTGGCAGCAACTGCTACAATCCCGTCACCCAGGTTTCGACGCCCGTTCCGCAAGCCACGACGACACAGGGGAAGATGGGAGAATTCATCGCTGGCTACGCCTTCGGCGCGGGGCTCGACGTGGTGGTCTTGCAAAACGTGTTCCTGCGCGGCGAATACGAAAACGTCCAGTTTACGAGCTTCCGGACCCTGCACGTCTATCTCCACAACTTTCGCGTCGGCATGGGCGTGAAATTTTAGTACGGTGGATGCGGGGTAGACCCGAATTGGCAGCATGGCTCCGGACGCCGGTTTGCCGCTCCGGCGCCGGCCGCGCCGGCGCCTGATCGTGCCTCAAAGCGCGTCGCTGGGCAGCCGCAGATCAAACCACCCAACGCGGCGACGCTTGACGGCGCGCCTTCTCTTGCCTATCTCGGCCCCGGGACACCCCTCCCCACCGAGGGGCGCCTATCTGGAAGGATAGACCATGACCAATGCGATGCCGACCGTGCGGCCGATCGTTCCGCACTTCTCCTCCGGCCCTTGCGCCAAGCGTCCCGGCTGGAGCCTGCAGGCCCTCACCGACGCAGTTCTCGCCCGATCGCACCGCTCGCGGATCGGCAAGGCCAAGCTCAAGCGCGCCATCGATCTGACCCGCGAGATCCTCGCGGTCCCGGCCCACTACCGCATCGGCATCGTGCCGGCTTCCGACACCGGGGCGGTCGAGATGGCGCTGTGGTCCATGCTGGGACCCCGCCCCGTCACCGTGCTCGCCTGGGAATCGTTCGGCGAGGGCTGGGTCACCGACATCACCAAGCAACTCAAGCTCAAGGACGTGACGGTGCTCAAGGCCGGCTATGGCGAGCTGCCGGATCTGTCCAAGGTCGACGCCGCGAGCGACATCGTCTTCACCTGGAACGGCACCACCTCCGGGGTGCGCATCCCCGATGCCGCGTGGATCGCCGCCGAGCGGACCGGCTTGAGCATCTGCGACGCGACCTCGGCCGCCTTTGCCCAGCCGCTCGATTTCGCCAAGCTCGATGTCGTTACCTTGTCCTGGCAGAAGGTGCTGGGCGGCGAGGCGGCGCACGGCATGTTGATCCTGTCGCCACGCGCGGTTGAGCGGCTGACCAGCTACACGCCGCCTTGGCCGCTGCCGAAGATTTTCCGCTTGACCAACGGCGGCAAGCTGATCGAGGGCATATTCGAGGGTGAGACCATCAACACGCCCTCGATGTTGTGCGTGGAGGACTATCTCGACACCCTCAACTGGGCGAAGTCGATTGGCGGCCTCAAAGCCCTCATCGCCAGGGCCGACGCGAACACCAAGGCGATCGCCGATTGGGTGGCCGGAACGCCCTGGATCGACTTCCTGGCGAAGCAGCCGGCGATCCGCTCCAACACGTCCGTCTGTCTGCGGATCGTCGATCCGGCGGTGACTGCGCTCGCCGCGGACGCGCAAGCCGCTTTCATCAAGGGACTGGTGGCATCGCTCGAGAAGGAAAACATCGCTTACGATATCGATGCTTACCGCGATGCGCCGCCGGGCTTGCGTATTTGGTGCGGGGCGACTGTCGAAAAGAACGACGTCGAGGCGCTGACACATTGGCTCGAATGGGCGTTCGCAAGAGCCAAGGCCGCGCTGCCCAAAGTGGCGTGAGCAGGGACGAAGCGGATCGCCGGCAGTTCGGCGGTTCCGGAACAGAGCTCGCGCGCCTCGCGCACCACCCAAATCACCAGCTCAAAGCAGGATACCGCCATGCCGCCCAAAGTCCTCATCTCCGATTCGCTCTCTCCCGCGGCCGTGCAGATCTTCAAGGACCACGGGATCGAGGTCGATTTTCAGCCCAAGCTCGGCGGCGACAAGGAAAAGCTCGCCGAATTGATCGGCAATTTCGACGGCCTCGCCATCCGTTCGGCCACCAAGGTCACCCCGAAAATTCTCGAGCAGGCCAAGAAGCTGAAGGTGATCGGGCGCGCCGGCATCGGGGTCGACAACGTCGACATTCCGGCGGCCACCGCCAAGGGCATCATCGTGATGAACACCCCGTTCGGCAATTCGATCACGACCGCCGAGCACGCCATTACGCTGATGCTCGCGCTCGCACGCCAGATCCCGCAAGCCGATTCGTCGACGCAGGCCGGCAAATGGGAAAAGAACCGCTTCATGGGCGTCGAGATTACCGGCAAGACGCTGGGCGTCGTCGGTTGCGGCAATATCGGCTCGATCGTGGCCGACCGCGCGCACGGCCTGCGGATGAAGGTGATCGCCTACGATCCGTTCCTGTCGCCCGAACGCGCCATCGATCTCGGCGTCGAGAAGGTCGAGCTGGCCGAGCTTTTCAAGCGCGCGGATTTCATCACGCTCCATACGCCGCTGACCGACAAGACCAAGGACATCGTCGACGGCAAGGCGCTCGCGGCGATGAAGAAGGGCGTACGCATCATCAACTGCGCGCGCGGTGGTTTGGTGGACGAGCAGGCGCTGCGCGCTGCGCTCGATTCCGGGCAGGTCGCGGGCGCCGCCTTCGATGTGTTCGTGGATGAGCCTGCAACGCAGAACCCTCTGTTCGGGCACCCCAATGTGGTTTGCACGCCGCATCTCGGCGCCGCCACCACCGAGGCGCAGGAGAATGTGGCGTTGCAGGTGGCCGAGCAGATGTCCGACTATTTGCTGCGCGGAGCCATTTCCAACGCGGTCAATTTTCCGTCCATCACGGCCGAGGAAGCGCCGAAGTTGAAGCCCCTCATCGCGCTCGCGGAACGACTCGGCTCGTTCGCCGGCCAGCTCACCGAAAGCGGGATCAGCAAAGTGCAACTGGCCTATGAAGGTGCGGTCGCGCAGATGAACACCAAGGCGCTGACCTCCTCGGCCATTGCGGGCCTGCTGCGGCCGATGCTCCAGGACGTGAACGTGGTTTCGGCGCCGAGCATCGCCAAGGAGCGCGGCATCGTGATCGAGGAGATGACGCGCGAGGCGGCCGGCGACTACGATAGCCTGATCACGGTGACGGTGGTCACCGAAAACCAATCGCGCTCCGTTTCCGGCACCGTGTTTGCCGACGGACGCCCGCGGATCGTCAACATCAAGGGCATCCGCATGGACGCCGAGTTCGCCCCCTCGATGATCTACATCACCAACCTGGACAAGCCGGGCTTCATCGGGCGCTTCTCCTCGACGCTGGGCGAAGCCGGCATCAACATCGCGACCTTCCATGTCGGCCGCGAAGCGCCGGGCGGCAACGCCGTTTCGCTGATCGAGATCGATGGCGAGCTGCCGCCGCGGGTGCTGGCCGCGGTGCGGGCGCTGCCGCAGGTGCAGCAGGCCAAGCTGCTTCGGTTTTGAGCGGCGCCACCTCGGCTGCGCGTTTTCGGCCAATCCGGGGTTTCGGAGCAGGACCGGTTTCGGGCTGGATTCGGGCCCTATCTCGACGCCCCGCGCCGGGCTCCCGCTGCCCGCCAGGGGGGGCCGAACGGGCCGCCGCAGGATTGCCGCCGGAGCGCCGCGGAATCGCCCGCGGCCGGGCGGATTCGCCCCGTTTGGTAACCGCGACCGTGCTGCGGTGCGACAATATACGTGAAAGACCAGCCGCTTAACCAACTTCAATATGATACCGGCGCGGGTGTGCCGCCTTGCCTGATCGGGTCGCTTCCGTTATCCCGGAACGGCGCGAAGGGTGGGGC
>Ga0209068_10001749_pt1 | contig 10777 bp, 9 predicted proteins | sample ColStrG_CSR_2012_FD_187200 | JGI IMG/M metagenome (GOLD analysis project Ga0209068, IMG submission 187200) | Freshwater sediment microbial communities in response to fracking from Pennsylvania, USA - Cold Stream Run_MetaG_CSR_2012 (SPAdes)... | ecosystem: Environmental > Aquatic > Freshwater >...
GCTATGGTCATGATTTCCACCGACAAAGCAATCGAGCCGGTGTCCGTGCTGGGCGCCACCAAGAGACTGGCGGAGATGTACTGCCAGGCGCTCGATGATGAATTCTCGCGCCGTAGCGGCGCTGGCCAACACGCGATGCGTTTGATCTCCGTGCGCTTTGGGAATGTGCTCGCTTCCAACGGTTCAGTGGTTCCAAAATTCAAGGCACAGATTGAAGCAGGCGGTCCTGTCACCGTCACACATCCGGACATGATTCGTTACTTCATGACAATTCGCGAAGCGTGCGATCTGGTCATCACGTCAGCGAGCCATGCACTCGGCATGCGCAACGGCGAAGTATCTGTCTACGTTCTTAATATGGGTCAGCCGGTGAAGATCGTCGATCTTGCCGAGCGCATCATTCGGCTGTCCGGGCTGGAGCCCGGCCGTGACATTCAAATAGCATTTACCGGGATCCGCCCGGGCGAGCGGCTGCATGAAATCCTCTTTGCGCGCGAGGAGGAAATGGCGGACATCGGTATCCCGGGCATCGTTGCTGCGAAGCCGGTTCGCCCGCCGCTTGATGCGATCCGGGCTTGGGTAGCGACCCTGGAGCAAGGTGTCGCTCGTGGCGAACGTGCAGCGATCTATAACGTACTCCGTGATGCCGTTCCGGAGTTTCGCGGCGAAGCGGCTTGAGGACGCGACATTGGACCTGGCAGCATTCTTCAAAGCGGAGTTCGCCGAACATCACGACGTTGCGCGGCGATCGGAAGCCGCGTTGTCCAACACATTCGCGGAACTGGTTCGTGCGTGCGCTAAATCGATTCGTGGCGGCGGCAAACTTATGTTCTTCGGTAATGGAGGAAGTGCCGCCGACGCCCAACATCTCGCGACTGAGCTGACTGTCCGCTACAAGCGCGATCGCGTCTCGATCGCCGCAATCGCATTGACCACTGACACGTCGGCGCTCACTGCCGCGGCCAACGATCTCGGTTTCGAACGGGTATTTTCACGCCAAATCGAGGCGCTGGGTAAGCCTGGCGACGTAGCAATCGGGATCTCGACATCCGGCAAAAGCATGAATGTGATCGCGGCGCTCAAGCAGGCCCGGTCGATGCGGCTGGTCACGGCAGCATTCACCGGTCAGGGCGGGAGTGAATTGTCGTCCCTTACCGATCATCTGCTGGCGGTGCCGTCCGCGACCACGGCCCGCATCCAGGAAATGCACATCACGCTGGGCCAGATGCTTTGCGGAGGCTTGGAGGTCGAACTCGGCTTGGCCCGCGAATAGTCGGCCAGTAACTATTTGACGATAATGATATTTTATAAACTTTCGAATAGAGAAAATACGCTTCCCAATACTGAAATTTTCTTGACTCCCGGCGGCGGGGCGATTTCCCTTATGGCAGGGAGAAAACAACCATGGATGCGACCATCCTGCCCGGACCCGGCGCCAAAGCTCGTCCTCGGCGTGCACGGGCTCAAGGCGATCGCCACAACATACAATCGGTTGATCGCGCACTGTATCTTTTGGAAACGATCGCTGAGGCCGGCGGTGAAGCGACGCTGACCGACCTTGCCACTCGCACCGGCCTCAACATTTCTACCTGCCATCACTTGCTGGCGACTCTGATCCAGCGCGGCTTCGCCGCGAAGGTGCCGGGCCGCCGGCTCTACGCGTTGGGTGCCCGCATACTTTATCTCGGGCACACATGCTTGCAGGTTGATTTGCCGCGCCGCGCCCAGCGTTACCTGGAAGCAATCAACCAGGCGACTGGCGAGACTGTGCACCTGGCAGCGTTGCAAGGTGATGCGGTGATTACTCTGGCGGTGCGTGAGGCACGTCATGCCGTCCGGGTCGACACCGGCAAGATCGGAAAACTGGAAGCGCCGCATGCGACATCGGTCGGCAAAGCCATTTTGGCCTGGCTGCCGGAGGACGAAATGCGCCGCATTCTCGCGCACGGCATGAAGCGCTTTACCGATAAGACCATCACGGAGTTTCCGGCACTGGTCGAATCGTTACGGGCCGTGCGTCGCAATGGCTACGCCCTCGACCGCGAGGAATTTCTACCGGGCGTCATTTGTGTCGGTGCTGCTATCCGCGACCAGGCCGGCACGGTTATCGGCGCCATCAGCGCCTCTACCCCAACCATGCGTGCCAGCGACGAGCATATCGCGTTGATGCGCGATGAGATCGTGGCTGCGACGCGCGCACTCTCCGCTGAATTCGGCGATCCGGGTTCGCAATCCAACGCTCAACAGGTCATCGCGAATTAGCTGAGCGCGGCTTTACTGACAAAAATTTTCGGGAGGAACCATGTACGCACCGGCTGGGGTGAAGACCAATCACAACGAATTTCCGATTCCGGACAGCCAGCGTGCTTGGGTGCTCGGCGATCCCGGTCAGCTCGGGATTACGAATAAGCCGGTGCCGGTGCCGAAAAAGGCAGAAGTACTGGTGCGCATCGACGCGGTAGCGATCTGCGCGACCGATCTCGAGATCATCTATCACGGTCCGCCGGCATCGATCCAAGGCGGCTTACCATTCAATAAGAATTTCACGCCCGGGCACGAATACATGGGCACGGTCGTGGCGCTTGGGCTCGGTGTCGATGAGTACAAAATTGGTCAGCGCGTAGCCGTCGAAATCCACGCCGGTTGCGGACAGTGCAAGCGCTGCCGCGAAGGTATGTATACGTCGTGCCACAACTACGGTCTCAACTATGGCGACGTTGACAAGGGCCACCGCGCCAACGGATTCACCACCGACGGCGGCTTCTGCGAATACCAGGTCAACAACATCAATACGCTGGTGGCGATTGCGGACGAGATGACAGACGAGGAAGGAACTCTCGTCGTCACTGCCGGGACTGCGATGTATGCGCTCACGGAGCTGGGCGGTCTTGTAGCGGGCGAAAGCGTCTGCGTCACCGGCCCGGGTCCGATCGGTCTCATGGCGGTGGCCGTGGCGAAAGCGCTTGGCGCCCAACCGGTGATCCTCACCGGCACGCGCGATAACCGTCTTGAAATCGGCAAGCAGCTCGGCGCCGATGCCGTTGTCAACATCCGCAAGACACCGGACGTCGTCGCGGAGGTGAAAAAGCTCAATGGCGGCAAAGGCGTCGACTATGTGGTCGAATGCTCGGCAGCGACCAGCGCGGTCAACGATGCCGTACGCATGGTCAATCGCGGCGGCCGCGTTTGCCTTGCAGCCTTCGCACATGAGGAAGTGCCCGTGGATGTCGCGCACATTGTGCGCAACAACATCTATGTCTATGGCATCCGCGGCGAGGGCAAGAGTGCGACCCATCGTGCAGAAGCCTTCATGAAACAGAAGCGCTTCGACGCCACCAAGATTCACACCCACACATTTCCACTGGACGACCTTCCGACGGCGATCCGCTATGCCAAAGACCGGGTCGAAGACGCCATTAAGGTCGTGGTGAAGGCGAAGATGAACGCCGCGCACAAGGAAGCGGCCGAGTAACCGAAAGAGCAGCGATGCTCACCTGCGACGACTATTTGACGCCGGGCTCGCTTGAAGACGCGTTCGATATGATGGCGTCCAACCGCGGACGCTATCGTATCGTCGCTGGCGCGACCGACACGTTGCCCTGGGCGCGCGAGGGCCGCGCTGGCGACGTTCATGTTCCAATGCTGATCGACGTTACGAAGATTCCGGAACTGCGCGAGCTGTCGGTCGACGATAAGCGTGTGCGACTTGGAGCTGCCACGCCTATCCAGCGGTTTCTGGACAACCGCACTCTTGCCCGCGCGCTGCCAACCATGCCGCGTTGCGCAGTGTGGTTCGCCGACGACCAAATTCGTGCCCAGGCCACGATTGGCGGGAATGTCGTGAATGCCTCGCCGGCCGCCGACGCCACGCCCTGCTTGATCGCGCATGAAGCCGAAGTCGAGTTGGCAAAGAGTGCCGGCGGAAAGATCGTGCGCCGGCGTGTGAAACTTGATCAATTCGTCACTGGCCCGAACCGGACAGCACTTACGGATGGCGAACTGCTGTTAGCGATCGAATGCGACGCCTTGCCTGATTTTGGCGGCAGTTTTGAGAAGGTCGGCCACCGCCGCTCGCTGGTGATTTCGCTGGTCTGCCTGGCAACTCTGCTCAAGCTTGATGACCGGGGGCGCAAAATCGAGGGCGTGCGACTGGCCATTGCCGGCATAGGACCAAGGCCAATACGCCTTCAGGATGTTGAGACGTTTCTTTGCAACGGGCCAATCAGCGCGGAGCGGCTTGAGCAAGCGGCCGACATGCCGGTTTCGCTGGTCGCTTCGCGCACCCGGCAAGACTATCGTCGCGAGGTGGTACGCGGGTTCATGCTTCGCGGCTTGATCAATGCGGCTCGGCGTGCTGGCGCCGATCCGGCGGCGCTCGCATCCGAATTGGACGCGGCCTATGCCTGACCTTCAGTTCAAGGCCACCATCAACGGTCGCAACGTTTCGCGCACCGCCAAGCCGCATCAGCGGTTGCTCGATTTCATCCGTGACGATCTCAATCTGACCGGCAACAAGGAAGGCTGTGGCGCCGGCGAATGCGGCACCTGCTCGGTGTTCGTGGACGGCGTGCTGATGAAGTCCTGTCTGCTGCCGGTGGCCAAAGCACAAAACACGACGATCGAGACGGTCGAGGCCCTCGCGAAAACCGGCGAGCTCAGCGTGCTGCAAAAGGCTTTCCATAAAACGGGTGCAAGCCAGTGCGGCTATTGCATTCCTGGCATGGTGATGGCGGCGACCGCGGCGCTCCGCGCAAATCCCTTCGCCCCTCGTGAAGAGATCAAAGAGCGGCTCGGCGGCAATATCTGCCGTTGCACTGGCTATCAGAAGATTTTCGACGCGGTCGAGCTGGCGCGCGACGTCCAGAACGGCAGCTTGCCGGCGAGCGCGCTCCTGGAGGATGACGCGGAGAATGGCGACTTCATCGGCAAAAACGTTCGCCGTATCGACACACCAAGCAAGGTCTCGGGCCGTCTGAAATATGCCGGCGACATGACCATGCCTGGCATGCTGCACGTGCAGGTGCTGCGTTCGCCGCATGCGCATGCGCGCATCGTGTCGATCGACACGTCCGCCGCGGAAGCCATGGAGGGAGTCGAAGGCGTCATCACGAGCGCCGATGTGCCAGGTGAGGACGGGTTTGGGGTGTTCGTCAACGATCAACCCGTCATGGCGCGCGGCAAGGTCCGCTATGTCGGAGAGGCCGTGGCGGCGGTCGCCGCCGAGACCGCGCTTATCGCAAAACGTGCGCTTGCCGCGATCAAGGTCGTCTACGAGACACTACCGGCCATTTTTGATCCGGACGAAGCCATACGTCCCGGCGCGCCGGTGTTGCATGATTATGCGCCTGACAACGTCACCAAACACATTCCGATCCGTGTGGGCGACGTGGAGAAGGGATTTGCCGAATCCGATCTTGTCGTCGAGGAAACCTATTCGACGCAGGCGATTGAACACGCCTATCTCGAGCCGGAAGCCGGCTTGGCTTACGTCGATCACGACGGCGTGGTGACGATCGTTTCACCGGACCAGAACGTGACCCATCATCGCCACATGTTGGCCCGCATCATCGCCAAGCCGATCAGCAAAGTGCGGTTCATCATGAGCCCGGTCGGAGGTGGATTTGGCGGCAAGGAGGACATGATCTACCAGGGCATGCTGGCGCTGCTTGCGATGAAGACACAGCGCCCGGTGCGGCTGGTATTCACGCGCGAGGAATCGATTATCTCCACTGCCAAGCGCCATCCTTCTCGGACGACGCTGCGCATGGGGCTGATGCGCGACGGCCGTATCCGCGCCATGCAGATGAGGATGATGAGTGATGGCGGGGCCTACGGTATGTCCACCGAAGGCGTCATGCGCAAAGCCGCAATATTAGCGGCCGGGCCCTATGTCATCCCCAACGTCAAAGTCGACACCTTCGGCATCTACACCAATAATACGCCATCAGGCGCCTTTCGCTCGTTTGGGGCACTACAGACCGCATTTGCCACCGAATCCCATCTGGACATCTGCGCAGAGCGGCTCGGGCTCGATCCATTCCAGATCCGGCGCCTCAACGCCATGCGCGATGGTGCGCTGACGCATACAAAGGCCAAACTCGGTTCAGTCAGCCTGACGCGGGCGCTCGACGCATTGGAGAAAGCCTCCGGCTGGGAAGCAGGCGCGCCCGGTTCCCGCGGCGGCGACAAGCGTAGCGATCTCAATCGCCACGTTGTCCGGCCGCCGTGTGCACTGGGTGCGCGTTTTGCCGCGGTCGAGAAACAGGAAGCGGCGGAGTAGGCGCATGGCCCGCAAACGCGGACGAGGAATGGCTGCCTGCTGGTACGGCATCGCGCGAACTGCCGTGATCGACCGGGCCGCCGCCTGGGCTGAGATCGATGATGGTGGCAGCGCGAAGGTTGTAACCGGCGTGACCGAGATCGGAGAGGGGATTCTCACAGTGCTGGCGCAGATTGCCGCCCATGAGATGGGTGTGAAGCCAGAGCACGTCGTGATCGGCGACAATGATACCGCGCGCGCCCCCGAAGCCTCACATGCCGGGGCCAGCCGCCAAACCTATATGATTGGTAACGCTGTTGCGCTCGCGTCGCGTGAAGCGCGCAAGCGGCTGGTCGAGGTTATGGCCGACGTCTGGGACGTTGAGGCCGAGACGGTCCGTACGGGCAACGGAGAGGTTTGGGCCGAGAATACCAACCACCGCATCACGATGGGCGAGGCGGTGCATACCGCGAAAAGTCGCGGTGTGGTCCCGGTCGGTTCGGCCAGTTTCGGCACCGATACGACAGGTCTCGATCCGGTCGACGGGTCAGGCCGGCCCTGGCAAGCCTATGTGTTCGGCGCCCAGGTCGCCGAGGTCGAGGTCGACACGATAACTGGAGAAGTTCAGGTGCTCGGCATCTGGGCTGCGCATGATGTCGGCCGCGCGGTCAATCCGCAGGGTGTGGAAGGCCAGATCGAAGGTGGCATTGTTCAGGCGCTCGGGCAGGGGCTGATGGAGGACTATAAGCTCGACAATGGGCGCACCAGCACATCGGGCTTCGCCAAATATATTCTGCCGACCTCCCTCGACGTGCCGCAGGTCAATTCAATCATCATCGAAGACCCCGATCGAATCGGGCCACTCGGAGTCAAGGGCGTCGGCGAGCCGGCTATGGTGCCGACAATTCCAGCGATCATGAACGCGATCTACGACGCGGTCGGTGTACGTATCACCGCGTTGCCGGCGACGCCGGAAAAAGTGCTTATGGCGATTCACGAAAAGAAACGGCAAGACGCACAAATAGCGGTCCAGGCCGCCGAGTAAATGCAAGGTGGGGAGGGATTCATGATGAGAATTTGCACGGGTCTGTTCGCAGCAGCCGCACTCATGGCAGTTGGCTTGCCGTCGGCAGCGCAGAACTATCCGACACATCCGATCACGATGATCGTTCCCTATCCGGCTGGTGGGCCGAGCGATGTGGTGGCGCGCATCATGGCTGACGGAATGAGCAAGATCCTCGGCCAGAATATCATCATCGAAAATGTGGGCGGCGCGGGCGGAACGATCGGCACAGCGCGGGCGGCGGCCTCGGAGCACGACGGCTACACGCTGCTCGCCGCCAGCATGGGGTCACATGTGTCGGCTCCGGCGCTTTTTGCCAATTTGAAATACGACTCGACCAAAGACTTCGAGCCGATCGGATTGACCGCAAACGCACCCGCAGCGGTCGTGGCGCGGAAGGATTTTCCGGCCAGTGACTTCAAGGAATTCGTGGCCTATCTGAAAAAGAACGGCGGCAGCGTGAAACAGGCACACGGGGGCGTCGGTTCGTCCTCGCACATGGCCTGTTTGCTGTTTACGTCTGAACTCGGCCTGAAGCCAAACTTGGTCGCCTATCGTGGCACTGGCCCGGCGCTTAATGACGTTATCGGCGGCCATGTGGACTTCTTTTGCGAGCAGGTTGTCAGTGTCCAGGGCGCTGTCCGCGGCGGCACGGTGAAAGCCTACGTCGTCTCTGGCAATGATCGTTCGCCCGCGCTCCCCGACGTCCCCTCCGCCAAGGAAGTCGGCGTTAAAGAGTATCAAATCAACATCTGGAGTGCGATCTTCGCGCCGAAGGACACACCAAAGCCCGTTGTCGACAAGCTCAGCGACGCGCTCAACAAGGCGCTCGACGATCCGGCCGTTGCCAAGCGCTTGCTGGAACTCGGCGGAACGCCGCCGCCGAGGGCCGAACGCGGTCCCGCTCACCTCGCGAACCTGCTCAAAACCGATATCGCGCGCTGGAATCCCGTGTTGAAGGCAGCCGCGGAGAAAACGAACTGATGCTTACGCGCGCCGACAGCGATGCCGAAAGGCAGATGCGTGAACGTGCGCGCGCGATCAGCAGGGCCGGCGGTCTGGAGCCGGCGCTGGCCAAAGGCCTGCCGAAGCTCGTCGAGTGCACGCTGTCGGAGGCGCTGGTGCTCGGCCTGCTCAGGCAGAGCGTGCGCAAATACTTCGCGATCTTCGGCCACGGATCGACTGATTTCGGCAATGTGCTGCGCATCTACGAGGAAGAAGGGGCGACACGCACAATCAATTGCCGCAACGAGGTGGAGATGGCGCATGCCGCCACGACGTTACGCTGGCAATACGGCGAACTCTCCGCGGTGGTGACCTCGATCGGGCCCGGCGCCATGCAGGCCTTTGCGGGTTCGCTGGCGGCCGCCTCGAACGGCGTTGGCGTCTATCACATCTATGGCGACGAGACGACCTTCGGCGAAGGCTACAACATGCAGCAAATCCCGAAGGAGGAGCAGGGGCTGTTTGGCCGAATGACGGCGATCATGGGCCAGTCCTATGTGCTGCATACGCCCGAAGGGCTGCGCGACGCGCTGCGTCGTGGTGCTCTGTGTGTGAACCATCCGTACCGCGCTGGACCGTTCTATCTGCTGCTTCCACTCAATACTCAGCCCGCGAAATTGACCGTCAACCTCGCGGCATTGCCGGAGCGACCACAGCTGTCGAAGCTGGCGCCCGCTGACGATACAGCGATCGAGCAGGCTGCCGCGATGATCGCCAAGGCCACGAAAGTTGCGATCAAAGCCGGCGGGGGAACGCGCGGCCACGATGCAGCGGTACGGCAGCTCGCGGAAGCTACCGGAGCCGCGGTGGTATTGTCGCCTGGCTCGACCGGCGTCCTGGCCGATGCCCACCCGCAGAACATGCATGTCGGGGGTTCGAAAGGTTCGATCAGCGGCAACTACGCCATGGCAGAAGCAGAGCTCCTGATCGTCATCGGCTCGCGCGCAGTGTGTCAGGCGGATTGTTCGGGGATCGGCTACAAGAACGCGAAGGCCGTTATCAATATCAACGGCGATCTAGCCGACGCGCTTCATTACAACAAGACGTTGCCATTAATAGGCGATATTTCTGCGGTAGCGGAGCGTCTCACCGCGAAGTTGGAAAAATCCCGCGCCGTTGCGAACAATAATGCATGGCTGAAGACATGCACAGCGAAAAAGGCGGAATGGACAGCTTACAAACGTCAGCGCTTCGAATGCCCACCGCTGCATGACGAAGCCTGGCAAAAGCCGGTTCTCCCGCAGCCGGCGGCGATCAAGATCGTTGCCGATTTTGCCAAAGAGATTGGCGCCGCCAAGTTCTTCGACGCTGGGGATGTGCAGGCAAATGGGTTTCAAATTGTGGAGGATGATCGCACCGGCGACACCTTCACCGAATCCGGTGCCTCCTACATGGGCTTTGCGCCCAGTGCGTTGCTTGCGTCGGCTCTGGCCGAAAAGCCTCGTTACGGCATTGCCTTCTGTGGCGATGGTTCGTTCATGATGAACCCGCAGATTTTGGTCGACGCCGTCGAACACGGCGTGCGCGGCATGATCGTCATCTTTGATAACCGCCGCATGGCGGCGATCACCGGCTTGCAGCTCGCGCAGTACAAGGCCGAATTCTGCACCAATGACCGAGTTGCAGTCGACTACCAGAAGCTTGCGGCAGCAATATCGGGCGTTATGGCCGTATCCGGTGGTGACACCGCCAGTTCCCTCCGCGCCGCACTAAAAACCGCACATGGCAATAACGGCCTTTCGGTCATCCACGTGCCTGTTTACTGCGGCTCTGACGAACTCGGCGGTCTCGGCGCCTGGGGCGAGTGGAACGTCGGCAATTGGTGTGAGGACGTGCAGTCCACCTGGATCAAGCAAGATCTCTAGCCGAAGACGTCGTCGTCCGGCCAAGCAGCCCCGGGCTGCGGAACACTCCACGTCTTTGCGCGTCCCTACCGCGGTATCAATTCACCTGAGTGGAACTTTGTCCGCCGCCGAAGGAGACTGAAATGACCGATTCAAAGCACTCGCAGTTTGACCATCGCGAAAGGCCGGTGCGCGAAAATATCGAGGCCGAGCGCGAACGGGACAAGCGGAAGGAAGACGAAGTCGCCACGAGTTCCGACGATAGCTTCCCGGCCAGCGACCCGCCAAGCTTTACGGGCGTAACCACGGCCGCCGACGTGGAACAAAAGAAGAAGTAAGTTGGTTCCCGAATTAGCTGAACTTCATGTTCAGTAGCTTCTCGGCATTACCGGCGAAAATCTTGCGGTGATCCGCGGCCATTAGCCCGAGGCCTTCAATGGTCTTGATCGTGGGCGCAATCGGGCCAAGCGGCGTATCAGTCGCGAAAACCACCTGATTGGAGCCGAAGAATTCATAGCCACAGCGAGTCGCCGGCACGCCGCCGCCGAACATGGCCGTATCGGCATAGAAATCGTGGAAATAGTCCATGTGCGGTCGCTTCAACGA
>Ga0209068_10001750_pt1 | contig 10769 bp, 12 predicted proteins | sample ColStrG_CSR_2012_FD_187200 | JGI IMG/M metagenome (GOLD analysis project Ga0209068, IMG submission 187200) | Freshwater sediment microbial communities in response to fracking from Pennsylvania, USA - Cold Stream Run_MetaG_CSR_2012 (SPAdes)... | ecosystem: Environmental > Aquatic > Freshwater >...
CCGCTGGCAATGTTCCGGAGGGATCACGAGCCCATGAGCCTGCTCGCGATCGGAGATCGCGCGAAATTTGTTCCAATCTCGAGTAGCGAATATGAAGCGCTGGTGAAGTCGGCATGAACACGATCGAGGTGCTGGCTCCTGGAATGCTGACTACGGTACAAGACTTGGGGCGCCAGGGTTTTGGAGTGATGGGTGTTTCCCCCTCTGGAGCGGCTGACGCGGTGGCGCTGCGGCTGGGAAATAGGCTAGTAGGGAACGCCGAAGGCATGGCCGGACTTGAGATGACACTGTTGGGCGGAACCTTTCTGTTTCAGCATCGTGCCGTCATCGCAATCGCCGGCTCGGATTTTGGAGCTACCCTGGAGGACGCTTCAGTCGGGCCCTGGACCTCGGTCGAGGTGCAGGCCGGGAAAACGCTTCGCATCGGCCCAACTCGAACAGGGGCGCGCTGCTATTTGTGCGTCCAGGGCGGAATCGTTGTCGAGAATTTCCTGGGAAGCGCGTCGACGCACCTGTTAAGCCGACTGGGCGGATTCGAAGGCCGAGCTTTACGGAAAGGCGATGTGCTGCGCCGCGGGGCGACGGGAGCATTTAGAAAACTCGCCGTGTCTCGGGAAGCGTTGCAGTTTCTAGGCCCGCGAAAAGTTTTGCGCGTTACGATGGGGCCGCAGTGGGATTGGTTTCCCGATGCGTCACGGCAGTTGTTTCTAAACGGAACCCATAAAGTTGCAGAAGAATCGAATCGCATGGGGCTGCGGCTCGACGGTCCGAAATTGGAAGATCCAACCGTGAACGGCCCGGCAGTTGGAGGGCCAGAGTCGCGGCCAGAGGGAGAAATGCTCAGCGAAGGCGTAGCCTTAGGGGCGATCCAGATCCCCGAGTCGGGCAACCCGATTGTTCTGTTCGTAGAGCAGCAGACGACGGGTGGATATCCAAAAATTGCCAACGTAATTTCCGCAGACATGAATTCCGTTGGCCAACTGCGGCCACGCGATGAGATACGGTTTGAGCTGATCGAGATGGAACTTGCGCGTGCTCTATACGTAGAACAAGAAACATTGCTGGCTTCCGCGGATGTGCTGGTATGACTTCCACGGGTGCAAGTCGCAGCATCGATCTCAACTGCGACATGGGAGAGCTGCCCGAAGCGATTGCCAACGGCACGCAAGAGAGTCTGATGCCGTTTTTTACCTCGATCAACGTCGCTTGTGGTGGCCACGCAGGCGACGAACGGACGATGGCCGACACGATCAAGCAGGCGGTGAGGCATAAGGTCGCGATTGGCGCGCACCCCGGGTATCCGGACCGGTCCAACTTCGGACGCTTTGAGTTGGCGGTTACGCCGACGGCCGTCGCGGAGTTCGTATTCGAGCAGGTACGCGCGTTGGCGGAGATTGCGCAAAGGGCTACCGTAACCCTGAGCCACGTGAAGCCGCACGGTGCGTTGTATAACCAGGCGGTCAATGATAGGGAATTGGCTGCGGCGATCACCGACGGTGTAGCGCGTTGGAGCCGAGATGTTGTGATGGTTGGGCTGGCGGGCTCGCCGATGCTGGATGTGTTTCGCGGAGCAGGCTTCGCAGTCGCCGGCGAAGCTTTCGCCGACCGCCGGTACGAGCCGAATGGGACGCTCCGTTCACGCAAGCTCGACGAAGCGCTGATTCGCGATTCAAAAGAAGCTGCCGAGCAGGCGCTACGGATCGTTGAACGCGGCGTAGTGATTGCAACTGACGGCTCGGAAGTCTCCGTCGACGCGCAAACCATCTGCATTCACGGCGATACTCCGGGCGCGGCAGCCATCGCCAAGGCGGTCTCGGAAACGCTGCGGCGAGCCGGCGCTTCGCTGCGGTCCATGGCATAGGTTTAATCCGGAATTTCAAGCCAGCGATAACATCGGGAAGCTAGAATCACTCATGGGGCAATAGGGATGAATTGGATGAGAGACGTGAGATTGCAGTTCGTGCTGCTAGCCACTGCAGTGGCTTTTGCGGCGCCGACCTTTATAGCGGCGCAGGCATCTCCGGCGTCGGCCATGCCCGCCTGCCAGGGAATGTCGCACACTGGCCACTATGCAGGCGACCACGATTCCCACGAGGACGTTAACATCGGCTACATTCCCCGCGAAGTGCTGCAACGTCCCATCATGCTGCGCAACAACATCGGACACGTTTCCGATTTGGTAACTACGAAAAACGGCGAAGCGCAAACCTTCTATAACCAGGGCGTTGCCTACCTGCACAGTTATGTCTGGATCGATGCGGCCCGCTCGTTCCATCAGGCGTTGCGATTGGATCCTAACCTGGCGCTGGCGCATATTGGCTTGTTTCGCGTATTCCTGAATATCGAGGACCTGCCCGCTGCCACGGAGGAAGTGAACAGGGCGGAAGCGCTGCAAGCTTCTGTCACGGACCGCGAGCGCCGCCGCATTGCCGCCAGCCGCAAACATCTCGAGGCGCTGCAAGACCTGCAAGATCAGGCCAAGCACGATGCCTACAAGAAGGCGCTGGAAGACGCGCTAAACCACAACCCTGAAGACGTCGAACTGTGGCTTCTGCGTGGCAATGCAGAAGAGGCCGCCGCCGATGGCCGCGGACAGCGAGGCGGCGCGGGATCGATTGCGTTCTATGAAGCGGCCATGGCCCGCTCGCCGGAAAACTTTGCCGCGCACCACTACTTGATCCACAGCTATGAAGTCATTGGCCGCAACGACGAGGCTGAGAAACATGGCCAGCGCTACGCGGAGTTGGCTTCGGGAATTCCGCACGCGCATCACATGTGGGGGCACGACCTTCGGCTGGTCGGCAAGATTGGACCGGCAATTGAACAGTTCGCCATCGCCTCGCAACTGGAAAAAGACTGGTACGCGGCAGACGGGCTGGATGCATCGCTCGACTGGCACCGCCCGCATAACCTTGACCTGTTGTCGCGCTCCCTACAGCACGAGGGCCGGATGCGGGAGGCAGAGCAAACGATCCGCGAGGCCATGCAGCTAAAGCCGACCAGCAGATATGCAGGCTACGGCCAAAAAATGCTGCCCGATTTTCTCATCGCACGGGGGCGCCATCAGGAAGCTCTTGAGGCCGCACAGAATATGCAGAAATCTGAATGGGCTCTCGCTCGTCTAGAGGGGCATGTTCTCGCTGGCCGGGCGCTGTTGGCGCGCAATAACGTCGAAGCGGCCCGTGCGGAGTTCGCCTCCGCGGAGAAGGAAATTCCGGAGGCGAGGAAAGACTTCACGGGAGTGGTCACGTTCGAGCGTTTTACGGATGATCAATTGAATGAGTTGCGTGGCGAGATCTTATTGCGCTCGGGAAGCAAGGACGACGCCAAGCGAGCCGACGACCTGCTCGCAGGCACTGCGGAATCTCTTGCGTCTCACCGCGGAGCCGACGCGCTGGCCGAGTTATATCTTTTGGAACATATCGCTCGAGTCGCCCGCCAGCAGCAACAGTGGAATCTGGCGCAGCACACAGCCGATCTAATGATGGGATTTGATCCGAACTATTTTGGCGCTCACTATGCCGTCGCGCAGCTTGCGACGCACAACGGCGATGCGCCCAAGGCAACCCAGGAGATGGCCGCCGCGAGAGCGCTATGGGGCAGCGCAGACCCCGGACTCGAAGAGCTTGCGTTCTCCGCGCCTGGAGCATCGAGGGCGGGAAAGTGAAGACTAGAAGGCGTGGCTGCGGTGAGAGGACGCGGTAGCGCATCTCCGCCGCGCATTTCTTCCTGTATCATTCCTAGGCAACTCCGCCCTTCATCCGAGTTGCGAACTCGGCATGCCCGGCTCCCCGTCCCCCTCTTTGCCCCGTGTCACCGCAGGCCGTTTCTACCGGCCTGAACTCGATTGCCTGCGCTTTTTCGCCTTCCTGGGCGTATTTATTCATCACACGTGCTCTTCGGACGCGCAATACTACGCTGCACGGCATATCCCTTTCGCGAGCCTCATTGCCAGCGCCGCCCGCGCCGGCAGTTTCGGGGTGGACTTGTTCTTTCTGCTAAGCGCATTTCTGATTACGGAACTATTGTTACGCGAAAAAGAGCAACGCGGCGAGGTCGTGCTTCGATCCTTCTACGTGCGGCGCATTCTGCGGATCTGGCCCCTGTATTTTCTCGGCATCCTTATCGCCGTAGTTCTGTCCCATCTGGATCCCACGCAGCTCTTCTCGTTGAAGTACGTGATCGCCTTTCTCCTACTCTCGGGAAACTGGCTGGTATCGATCTCAGGATTTCCGGGAAACGTCATGAACGCCCTTTGGTCCGTAAGCTTCGAAGAGCAGTTCTATCTCCTTTGGCCCGCCATTGTCCGCGAGGTTCGTCGGGTGGAATCTTTATGGCTCGCCTGCCCAATTCTTCTTGTCACAGCGGAGATCTCCAGGCTGATCGTGATGAAGTATTCGCCGCTGAACACCACGCTCTTCACCAACACGCTGACGCGCCTCGATCCCATCGCCCTGGGCATAGCCACAACCCTGGCGATCCGAAGATTCCCCATGCAGTTAGGTACCGCCGCTCGGGCGATCAGCCTGATCCTTGGCATCGCCGTCTGGCTGGTTGCCGGCCACTTCTTTGGCGTGTCTTACGCCTTTGCCCTCATCGGCTATCCGGCAATGGCGCTGGGATCATGGCTGATATTTCTCGCGGTCTATGGAGTCAATTTCGCCCCAAGAATTCTTGCATACCTCGGCAAAATCTCTTACGGCCTCTACGTGTTCCATAATCTTGCATTCTACTTTCTGTCGAAATTGCTCGGGCACTATCCCCACACAATGCGAGAGTTTGCCGTGTTTTGCTCGCTGGGTTTGGCTCTTACCATTGCGATGGCCGCTTTCTCCTATCGCTTCTTCGAGTCACCATTCTTGCGGCTGAAAGAGCGTTTCGCCTTAGTCAAGTCCCGCGAAGTCTAAGCTGCGGATTTTAGGTTGGCTCCTGCCAACCGCAAGCCCCGGGATGTCATCCAAGAGGTCGAAAGATGGAGGTCTCATGATGACGGCTCGCATTTTCTCGCCTGCGCTTTGCTTTGGTCTAACACTGACGTTAGTTCTTGGATTCGGCATCCTGACGCCGGTCCTCAATGCGGCAGACGCGCCCGCGATCGTTGGAGACTGGGAGGGCACGCTGGATCCGGGCGCTCAGCCCAAACAACGCGTCGTCGTCCATATCACCGCGGCGCAGGACGGTACCTTGAGCGGAACGATCGACTACCCCGACCAGAGTGTTTCCGGCACGCAAATCACGGCCATCACTTTCCGGGAAATGACGTTACATTTCGACAGTATGCCGGGCCAGAGTATTTATGACGGCGTTATGAGCCAGGACAAAACGACCATCAAAGGGATCCTGAAGCAGGCCGGCGCAAACTTGAATCTGCTTTTGAAACGGACGTCCTAGTAAGACACTTTGCCTGGGAGGGCCCATTCGTTTCACCACGCCATGGTAACGGCGGGTGGCCCAGCCTTTGACCTCCCAGGCATTACCCCCGAAACAAGAGGGTGTCTCACCCTTGTCTTTTTAGGGGTGGAATGAACAAGGCGGATGTACATCCGATTGTGGGTGTTCCAAAGCTTTTTCCGCGACGAGAATATTTTCCTCGTCAGCCTCGTCTACTCCCACCCTTGCAAAAAACGCAAGGATGGGGCACCCTTCGTCCAGGTTGGGAGGGAAAAAGCAAAGTCGGCGAAAAGATAGGCCACCCGCCCAGTCGTGAGCGAAATTTGTCGTGTTGAACGCTGAGGGGAGGTTTTGGAGCAAAGGAATCTTCGTACGAAGTGAGCATGGCGTCCTCTTGGCGCGATCCGAGGGCCCTTACAGAAAGTGTCTACTTTAGCACAGTTCTGTTTCGGCGTGATTATACACGTATCTTGGAAAACGTCCACTCGATTTGAATCAATAACACTCAGGCGCGATAGTGCCGGTATTTGGGCACGAACTTCCCGTACCCGAAGAAAGGCAAATCATTCCTTTCCAGAGTGTCGAACGACGAATTAATATTCCTGCAAGGGTTTTCATTTTCTGTGATGTGCGGCCAGAAACAATGCCACCCCTTGCATGGCCACCAAGCGACATCAAGCAGCACCTGCTCGACAAACCGCGCAGGCGGCTATATACCTTCGCCCTTGCGATCCTGACCACGGTAGTTGCTCCGTTCTGGCTCTGGCCAGGGGTCACGGGACGGCTTTTCTCTTCCGACTTTCTACCCCACATCTATTGCTACATGGCCAAACCGAGTTTGGTATGGACCCATGTGAGTGCAGACTTGCTGACGGGTCTAGCCTACATGTCGATTTCAGGAACCCTTGCATATCTGGTGTACAAAGGTCGTTCCGAAATACCGTTTCAGTGGATTTTTCTAGCCTTCGGACTATTCATTGTTGCTTGCGGTTGCACACATTTCATGGATGTGCTCACTGTTTGGATTCCGGTCTATATTCTTTCTGGAACAGTGAAGGTATGCACAGCCTTGGTGTCCGTCGCTACGGCTGCAATCTTACCTTCAACAGTTCCTAAGGTTCTAGCCTTAGTGCGTGCGGCTAAGGCGGCGGAGCAAGCCTCCGCAGCTAAAATTGAAGGCTTGAACGAAGAGCTAGCAAGTCAAAATGCTGACCTGATCGTGGCCAACAAGGAATTGGACAGCTTCTGTCATTCCGTGTCACACGATCTGCGAACACCACTCCGAACAATCGACGGATTTAGCATGGCATTGCTGGAGGATTGCCAGAATCGCCTGGAACCCGAAGAAAGAGTGCACCTCCACCAAATCCGCGCCGCCACGAAGCATATGGCCCAGCTGATCGACGACATGCTGACTCTGTCGCGTACTGGACGAGGAGAAATCGAGCTGCAATGGGTTGATTTGAGCCAAATGGCGAGAGAGATAGCAGAGCACCTAAAGGACTTAGAACCAGAGCGCAGGGCATCCTTCGTGATCTGCCCAGGTTTGATCGTGCGGGCAGACGGGAATCTCCTGAGAATTGTTTTGGATAACTTACTCAGCAACGCATGGAAATTTACCGCTAGAACGGCTGAAACTCACATTGAAGTAGGGGAGTGTCGGCAAGGTGGAGATCGGGTCCATTTCGTCCGCGACAACGGCGCGGGATTCGACATGGAGTATGGTAGTAAACTTTTCACCCCATTTCAGCGTCTTCACGATGTGCGAGATTTCCCTGGAACCGGAGTCGGGTTGGCGACTGTGCACCGCATTGTCCAGAGGTTGCGAGGCCGAGTGTGGGCGGAGGGAGTTGTTGGCAAAGGTGCGACATTTTATCTCGCGTTGGAATCGATGAGTGAAGTACGCAGTTCATTGGGGGGCCAAGATGGAAACACGGGAAGGCATGATTCTGTTGGTGGAGGACAACCCTGGAGACGAAGGCCTCTTCCTTCGATCTCTGAGGAAGTGCGGGGTTAAGAATGAAGTCGTCGTAGCGCGCACTGGACCTGAAGCTTTGGACTATCTCTTCGGCTCTGGGTTCCATGCGGGTCGCGACTTGACGATCATGCCGGAGGTCATCATCCTGGACCTAAAAATACCGAGGCTTGATGGGCTTGAGGTATTGTACCGCTTGCGCAGAGACGAGCGTACCTCTCTTCTGCCGGTTGTGGTTTTTACCTCGTCGAACGAACCACACGATAAGCTGAATGCGTATTCTTTGGGTGCCAACAGCTATTTGTTCAAACCGGTCGATTTTGCCCAGTTTTCCGAAGTTGTGCGGCAAATTGCCACGTACTGGTTGGTCATGAACCAGACCCTCCAAGGGAAAGCTGCGCCACCCTGGACTCCGAAAGAAAACGGACCCCCGGGAATCACCTTGGTCGGATGATTGGTCGTCCAAATTCGGAAACTGAAGAAATACCACTGTTTCATCCATTGCAATCCATCGAAGAATTGGTCCCTCCCGCTAGCCCGGCCTCTCTCAAGGTACCTTTCCAGCGGGGTGTAGCAAAATCCCCTCGTGCCGTACTACCCCCCACCCAGCTTGCCACGGCCCCCTCCGCTCCATATACTCTTGAGGGTTTGGCCGCATTCGGTGACGTAACCTTTGCAGGTCCTATCCGCTCTAGATATTTGGAGATTCGCCATGACGGTTGCAGGTTTGGAGAAGGAAACAAATCCGTACGAGGCAATGGCTACCCGCTTTGACGCGGCCGCCAAGAAGCTCAACCTGGACGAGGGTCTGTGGAAGGTGCTGCGGACGCCGAACCGGGAACTGATTGTCCATTTCCCCGTAGGAATGGATGATGGCCACCTGGAGGTGTTCACCGGATATCGCGTGCAGCATTCCATCGCGCGCGGACCGGGGAAAGGCGGCATCCGCTATGCCCCTGACGTTTCGCTCGACGAAGTGCGCGCGCTCGCGAGCTGGATGACGTGGAAATGCGCGGTCGTAGACATTCCTTTTGGCGGCGCCAAGGGCGGGGTGATTTGCAATCCGCACAAAATGTCGATGGGCGAGCTGGAGCGGATGACGCGGCGTTACACCTCGGAAATCATTGAATTCATTGGCCCAGAGAAAGATGTTCCAGCCCCCGACGTGAACACCAATGAGCAGACCATGGCCTGGATCATGGATACGTACTCCATGCATATGCGGCAGACCGTAACGGCCGTGGTAACCGGGAAGCCGATCAATATCGGCGGATCGCGCGGACGTCGCGAGGCCACTGGGCGCGGCGTGATGCTGGTGTGCCGCGAGGCGGTGAAGAAGCTGGGCATGAGCCCGGAATCGACGCGGGTAATCGTGCAGGGCTTTGGCAACGTGGGTTCACACGCGGCCCAGTTGATGCACAAAGCGGGCTACAAGATTATCGCCATCATTGAGTTCGACGGTGGCCTCCACAACAAGAACGGCATCGATATCGACGCCCTGATTGAATTCCGCGCGAAGAACGGAACCATCCATGGCTTCCCGGGAGCTGAAAAAGCAGCTTCCGCCGAATTGCTGACTACGGAATGCGACATTCTGATCCCTGCAGCCACCGAGAACCAGATCACGAGCCTGAACGCCGACAAGATCAAATGCAAGATTCTCGCCGAGGGCGCAAACGGCCCCACGACTGCCGTCGCGGATGAAGTGCTGGCCAGCAATGGCATTTTCGTCATCCCTGACATTCTGGCCAATGCGGGTGGCGTCACCACTTCCTACTTCGAGTGGGTTCAGGATCGGCAGGGCTATTTCTGGAAGGAATCGGTGGTGAACGAGCACCTGGAAGACATCATGGTCTCGTCATTCAACGATGTCGTCCGCTACGCGGAGACGCACAAGGTCAATAACCGTATTGCTGCCTATATGTTAGCTATTGATCGCGTGGCCTACACCATCAAGCAGAGGGGTATTTACGCATAGGCGCTCAACGCAGCGATTTCGTTGATTTTCGGGTTGGGCGGAATCCGTCAGCGAAATATTACTGGTCGTCGGTTTTCAGGTCTTCGTTCAGGATACGCATTTTCTGTTCCCGATCAGCCTGTCCGCTCTCGGTGACTGGAACGTAGGCCCAACCCTTGTTGACGCGAAAGTGGATCACGTCGCCAAGCTGGATCTTCTTGTCGCCACCGCATTCGCCTGGCGTGGTGGAAAAGATGCCGGGTCTCTTTCCGCAGTCCAACTCATAGGTTTTCCCGTCGGTCTGGACGGTATAAGTTCGAGTCCGCGCAATGCCGCGGTGGGACTGCGTCGTCTTTCCGTCACTCGTGCTGTAGGTGTAGGGCACTTGATTGATGGCGGTTGCACTCACCTTGCCCTCAATGGGGTAGGTTTTGGGTTCCTTCTTAGCCCAGGCGGCGCTCGGTGCCAGCATCGACGCTAGTATCAGCGCTGTAAGCGAGAGTGCGGGGACTGCCCGCAAGAACTGCCTGCCCAACTCTGTTGGATATTGCATTGCTCTGTCCTCCGTCGCTACGGCCACCATCCGCTCCGTTTTACGGTCAGTTCCCGCTCGGTTTTTTTGGAGTTACGGCGGTTTTGAGTTCCTCACGCAGAACGCGGAGCCGCTGCTCGCCGGATGGTTGAGTGGCCGTGTCCACCGGAATGTAAGCCTTCCCTTTTTCAAGCCGGAAGTGGATCACGTCGCCGATTTGCAACTTCTTGTCCCCGCCGCACTCTCCGGGCGTCCTTGAAAATAGGACGGGATGCTTGCCGCAATCGAATTCGTAGGACATCGTATCCGTTGTGATTTTGTAGGTCCGGGTAACAGTAACTGAATTGACGCCTGTACCAACAATTTTGCCCTCTACCGGATAGGTTTTAGGTTCCGCCTTCGCGAAGGCACCTTGTGACAAAACAACGCAAGCTAGAGTCCCTATTAGAAGCAGGCGTAAAACTTTGGGAGTCGGGAAGTGTACTGAGCGCATTTGCCATCTCTCCTTCACGCAAACCAATCGACAAAAACGCCACAACAAGCTGTCTTTCGGTAAGCTCATCTTACGGAACAGAATGGGTGGGTGCAAGTGGATCGCAGCAACGAGAAGCGTGGCATACAACGCGAAATGGCGGGATTCGCATCCCGCTACATAGCTCGGGCAGATCCCGGCGTCCACAGTCTGCTGTTGACTGTAACCTCCGGATTTGGCATGATTTACGGCCTCGGAACTATTGAGGCCGTTTTGTTTGTAAGGCTCCGGGAGTAGGCAAAGTTATCACCCGGAGTGCAATGTCCCCCACGCTCTGCTTGGGGCAATTTGCGGGACACCGCATCGAGAATACGAGGGACTCCGAACATGAAGTTATTCAGAACGAAATTGTTTGCATGGGCTACTATGCTCAGCTTGGCGC
>Ga0209068_10001751_pt1 | contig 10769 bp, 3 predicted proteins | sample ColStrG_CSR_2012_FD_187200 | JGI IMG/M metagenome (GOLD analysis project Ga0209068, IMG submission 187200) | Freshwater sediment microbial communities in response to fracking from Pennsylvania, USA - Cold Stream Run_MetaG_CSR_2012 (SPAdes)... | ecosystem: Environmental > Aquatic > Freshwater >...
AGGTGTTGGACGAAACTGGGCCCGAGCGCGCCGCCTACCTGCTGAACCGCCTTCTCGCCCGCGCCTCCAACTTTGGCGTGGCCGTGCCGTCGCAAATCAACACGCCCTATGTGAACACCATACCGGTCCACGAAGAAGTGCCGTATCCGGGCGATCAGGCCCTGGAACGCCGCATCAAGAGCATCATTCGCTGGAACGCCGCCGCCATGGTGGTGCGCGCCAACAAATACGACCCCAACATAGGTGGCCATATTTCCACGTTCGCTTCGCTGGCCGCCATTAGCGAAGTGGCCTTCAACCACGTTTTCCGCGGCAGCTACGGCGATCAGGCCGGCGACTTGGTTTATTATCAGGGGCACGCCTCGCCGGGCGTCTATGCGCGCGCCTTCCTGGAAGGCCGCCTCAGCGAAGATCATCTGCTCAACTTTCGCCACGAACTGCGCGACAAGCCCGGCCTTTCTTCGTATCCCCATCCCTGGCTGATGCCGAACTTCTGGCAGTTCCCCACGGTTTCCATGGGCCTTGGCCCGATTAACTCCATCTATAACGCGCGCTTCCTGCGCTATCTGGAAAACCGCGAGATTCTGCCCAAAACCGGCCGTAAGGTCTACGCGTTTCTGGGCGACGGCGAAATGGACGAGCCGGAATCTACCGGTGCTCTCCACGTGGCCGCGCGCGAAAAGCTCGATAACCTCTGTTTCATCATCAACTGCAATCTGCAGCGGCTGGACGGGCCGGTGCGCGGCAACGGCAGCGTCATCCAGGAATTGGAAGGCGTTTTCCGCGGCGCCGGCTGGAACGTGATCAAAGTTCTCTGGGGCGGCGATTGGGACGACCTGTTTGCCCGCGACACCAGCGGCCTGCTGCTGAAGCGCATGGAGGAATGCGTCGACGGCGAATACCAGAATTTCAAAGCCCGCGGCGGCGCCTATGTCCGCCAGGAATTTTTCGGGAAATATCCCGAATTGCTCGAACTCGTTAAAGACATGAGCGACGAGCAGATCGGCCAGTTGCGCCGCGGCGGCCACGATCCCATCAAGGTCTACAACGCTTTTAAGCGAGCCAGTGAGACCAAGGGCCAGCCCACCGTGATTCTTGCCAAGACCGTAAAAGGCTACGGCCTGGGCGAGGCAGGTGAGGGAAAGAACATCACCCACCAGCAGAAAAAACTGAACGAGGAGGAATTGTTCTACTTGGCGAACCGCTTCAACGTGGAACTCAGCCGCGAGCAGATTCACGAAATCGCGTTTGTCAAGCCAGCCGAAGATAGTCCCGAGATCCAATATCTCAAAGAACGCCGCCGGCAGCTCGGCGGCTACCTTCCCTCCCGTTCCCCGAAGCCGATTGAAATCAAGGCGCCCCCGATTGAGGCGTTCAGTGAGTCTTTGGGCGGCTCGCGCGGCCGCGAAGCCTCCACCACCGCCGCTTTTGTCGGAGTGCTCAAGACGCTGCTGAAACTGCCCGATATCGGCAAATTTATTGTGCCCATCATCCCCGATGAAGCCCGCACCTTCGGCATGGAATCCATGTTCCGCGAACGCGGCATTTACGCCAGCGGCGGACAGCTTTACAAGCCCGTCGATAGCGAAGTGCTCATGTACTACAAGGAAGCGCAGAACGGCCAGATTTTAGAAGAAGGCATTACCGAAGCGGGCGGTTTGGCTTCTTTTACCGCGGCGGGCACAGCATACGCCAACGTCGGCGTGCCGGCCATTCCGTTTTTCATCTACTACTCGATGTTCGGCTTCCAGCGCATTGGGGACATGGTTTGGGCTTTTGCCGATGCCCGCGGCAAGGGTTTCCTGGTGGGTGGCACCGCCGGGCGCACCACGCTCACCGGCGAAGGTCTTCAGCACAATGATGGCCACAGCCACGTGCTCTCGAGCGTCATTCCCACGTGCAAGAGCTACGATCCCGCTTTCGCCTACGAAATCGCCGTCATCGTGCAGGATGGCATCCGCCGCATGTATGAAAACGGTGAAGATCATTTTTACTACCTCACCGTTTGCAATGAGAACTACGCGCAGCCGGCCATGCCCCCCACGCCAAAAATCAGCGAAGGCATTTTGCGCGGCCTTTATATGTATCAGGCATCGCAGGCTGGCCCTTCGCAGGTAACTCTGTTTGGCAGCGGTTCTATTTTGAACGAAGCGCTCACAGCGCAAAAGATTCTGGCTGAGAACTACAACATCGGCGCGGACGTTTGGAGCGTGACCAGCTATACCGAATTGCGCCGCGACGCGTTAATTGTCGATCGCTGGAATCGCCTGCACCCGGGCGCGCCGCAGCGCAAGCCGTACATTGTCGAGACGGTGGGCCACCTCGACATGCCCATCATCGCAGCCACCGACTACATGAAGATTGTGGCCGATCAGATCACGCCGTGGGTTCCGGGCCTCGCCGCTCTTGGTACCGACGGTTTTGGCCGCAGTGAAAATCGCGAGCATTTGCGGCGCTTCTTCGAAGTGGACGCGGCGAGCATCGCCGCGGCCGCTCTTTCGCGCCTCGCCCTGTGGAAACGCTATGACGCCGCGCGCGCGCAAAAGGCAATCACCGAGTTGGGGCTCAATCCCGATTCGATTGACCCGGCGTTGGTGTGATCTCTCAATCTGAGGTCTTGGCTTCGCAATCAGATCTTAATCGTAGGTTCATCTTCTTGCATTCCCCGTGCGGTCCAATGCAAACGGAGGATCTATGCTCTTTTCACGCACGCGGCTTGGTTCAGCGTTGTCTGCCCTCGCTGCTGCAGCCGCGTTCGCCGGTTCTGCGCAAACCGCGCAAGCCGGCCCGATTAATTTTGAAGTTACGAACCTGACGTTTTCAAGCGGCGATCCAACGTACAGTATCGCCACGGATATCACGTTTCAAAATCTGAAACTCACCCTCAATTACACTGGAGGCCCGTCTGTTATCGCTCTGCCTTCACCCACGCTGAATACTTTAACCGTCTTTGAAGATTCGGCGTTCGTGACCAATACGAACTTGTTGAGCGCCGTACTGACCGGCGCCATCAACACGACTTCTCTTCAAACGCAGACCTCGTTTGGCGGAGTGCTTACACCCGACACTGCATCATCCGCGAACTTTACCGCCACACTGAGTAAATTTACGGCGTTCAACTTTGTGAACATCTCGATTCTCGATATGAGCGGTGCTCCGTTGAATTTCGGGACCTTGGCTGTAACGCCTGCGCCAGAACCAGGTAGCTTGGCTCTGTTGGGAATCGGCGGACTCATCTTTGTGGTCCTGCTAAGCCGGTCGCGACGTCGCGGCTCTCTCGCCCTTGGCATGGCCATAGGTGCCTTGATCCTTGGTTCTTACCCCGTTTCAATGTCCGCGCAAGATGCCGAGACGACGGTGGCGCCCGCCGTCATCGACAACAGCAATTGGGGAACCATCACCGCTGCTGTATACGGCACCGCCGAAAGTGGCTCGTTCGCTCCGGCGGAGCTCCTGACCGGGCCGAATAAGTTCGGCAGCTATTACAGCGGCGTGCTCCCGAGCGGCGCCTTCGTTAAACCCGCGGGCACGAGCATTCAAATCGGCATGAATCCGCTCGGCATTGCCCTCACGCCCGACGGCCGTTACCTCGTCACCAGCAACGACGACGAGCGGGAATCCGGTATGCCTTCTCTGCAGAACACCGCCAACCAGCCGGCATATTCGTTGTCGGTGGTGGACACCGCCAACATGACGATTGTTTCGCAGATCAACCCCGGCAACCGCTTCTTTATCGGCTTGCAGGTCACAGGCCCGGCGAGCGGACCCTACACAATATGGGCCTCCGCCGGCGCCGATAACTCCATTAAGCTCTTCAATCTCTCGTCCGCCGGCGCTATCACCGTGGGCACCCCTGCCACCATCGCGATTGCTCCCACTCTGCCTAACAACGCAGGTTATGTTTCGAACTATACTCCCGCTGCCGGCTTTGGCACCGCCTCGTTACCTTCGGGATTCAGCGCTTCCGGCGCGAAAATCACTTATCCCGCCGGCTCCGCGCTCAGCCCCGATGGAAAGTTCTTGTATGTGGCATGCAATGGTGACAACAGCGTCGCCGTTATCGACACCGCTTCCAAGACAGTCGTGAAGCAAGTGCCGGTCGGTTACTTTCCCTACACTGTGGCTGTGGGCGGGGGCGGCGCCAAGATCGCCGTCTCCAACTGGGGAGTTACCGAATACAAGTTCAAAAATCCTACCTATGATCCAACCACCGGCGTTCTCACGTCTCTCAGCCCTGTTCCGGGTAACGTGGTTGACGGCTTTTACGTTCCCGTCACCAACGCCGCCGGCGCCAACCCCAAAACTTCTTCGATTTCGCTGTTAAGTGCCCCAGGCGGACTGGGTTCGTCGCTCTCTTTGCTTGGCTCCATCTACCAGGGCCACTCGCTCGATCAATTGAACAACGTTGGAGACACTCATCCTTCGGCGATGGGTATTGTCCGGCATGGGACGATCGAAGTCCTTTATGTAACCAAATCCAATAGCGATGCCATCGGTCTGGTGCTGCTGAACAACAACCGCAAATTGCCCGACTTCGATCTCTCGCCCGTTTCCGTGAATATCGCCGGTCATGCGGTCCATGGCGCATACCCCAACGCCATTGCGGTCTCGCCCGACAATAACCGTGTCTACGTTGCCGAAGCCGGGATCAGTTCCGTTGCGGTGCTCGATACGACCAATCCCACCGCGCCCAAACTGCTGGGCCGTATCGGTACCGGCTGGTATCCAACCGCTCTCGCTGTAAGCGCCGATGGCAATACTCTCTTCGTGGCCAACGCCAAGGGTATCGGTGAGGATATCAATCCGAAAACCAGCACCGCATCCGTGCCGCCCGTTTCTGGCCTGGCTTCGTTTGCAGGCGTCGATAGCAACTATATCTTCGGGTCGCTGCAAAAAGTGGATCTAACCTCGCTGACGCTGGACAACAGCACTGTGCTTGCCAACAACTACGCTGTCCACGTGCCCGCCGACACCAGCGTCGTCCCAGTCGGCGGCGGCTCTTCTCCGCGCATCAAACACACGTTCTTTATCATCCATGAGAACAAGACGTTCGACTCCATGCTGGGCAACCTCAACGGCCGCTTCGGCAATTTTGCCAGCACTACCTTTAACGATCTATCGGGCACCCAGTACACCAATGGTCAATACACCGGTGTGAGCCTGAACACGCAAACGCTGGCCGCCAAGTTCGCTACCGCCGTCAACTACTACTCAAACTCGGAGGAGAGCGACGCGGGCCACCAGTTCGCCGCCTCGGGAACCGCCAGCGACTATACCGAAAAAACGCTTCTCGTGAAGGGCGGCCGCGGTCTCCTGGTGAACAAGAACTTTGAACCGGAAGACTACCCCGAGGGCGGCTATATCTTTAACAATGCCGCGCGCAATGGAGTCTCATTCAAAGACTACGGCGCGCTCGTTCGCATTGAGGGTACCGATACCGGCACGAGCATTTCCCCCACCATCGACGACCCCGCCAGCGGCCTCTCCGGCTATCCACAGCTTTTGGCCGACAAGTTTAACGTGCAAATTCCAATCGTGAACGTAGGCGACGTGGACACCAAGACTCAAGGCCTCGGCCAAGCTTACTGGCTGAGCCTACCGATGGTCTCCGTGCTGGGCAGCAGCAACCCGAGCGGCGAACCGCGGCTCGATCTCAACTATCCGGGCTACAACTTCAACATCTCCGACCAACGGCGCGCGCAGGAGTTCATTGAGGATTTCGATCGTATGGTGGCTAACAACACTCTGCCTCAGTTCATCTATATTTACCAGCCGAACGACCATACCGGCGGCGTCCAGGCCACCAACGTCTCGGGAGTCACCGGCGTTCAGCAGATTGCCGACGGCGACATCGGCCTTGGCATGGTGGTGAATCACATCATGACCAGCCCCGTTTACTACAATGCCAGCACCGGTGAAGGCAGTGCGATCTTCATTACCTACGACGACGCGCAGTCGTCTCTGGACCACATTCACCCCCACCGCACCCCGCTGATCGTGGTGAGCCCCTACGCGAAGCCAGCTTACACCGGCTACCGCCACTACATCACGGCCTCTATCGTCAAGACGGAGGAGCTTTTGCTTGGTCTGCCGCCCAACAACTTGGGAGATCTATTCGCGACCGATCTTCGAGACATGTTTCAGTCCACCTACAACGGCATTACAGCGGCGGATGTTCCGGTTACGCGATCCATCCCGTATAAGGCGACAGTCGCGGGCATGCGCATCTGGAAGCTTGTGAAATCGCTCGACACGTCGTCGCCGGATAAAGATAGCGCTCGGCTAGGCGCCTTGATTCGTCTTTCGATGGCGGCGGACACGCTGCAAAAGCAGGCCGCCCGCAAACATCAACTCGCGACGCGTTCGTACAAAGTGAAACAGGCTCGTCTCTACCGTGAAGCGAAAGCCTTGGTAGCCGGGCCTGCACCGCGCGATACCGACGGTTAGAGTTAGAGTTCGGTAGCAAAAGGTAAGACCGAAAGGGGCTGGCGGCGAGATTCCGCTGGCCCCCTTCTCACGTTCTTGGTAACCTCTTCGCAACATTCCGTTCGTTCCAATGTCATGCGAGAAAACTACACTCCTTACATGTCCATTTCGTTACACGATCAGTTGGCGCGCCTGCTTCTTTCAGCCGCGCTTCTCCTAACTCAGAACCTACCCTAAATGCCGAGCCTGGGAATTGGGACGATTTCAATCGTCATCAGATCAAGCATGTCTTTGTGATTGTGCTTGAAAACGAAGGCTATGACACAACCTTTGGCCCCAGTTCCAAAGCTCCTTACCTATCCCAGACGCTCCCGCCCCAGGGCGTTTTGTTGTCGCAGTACTATGGAACCGGCCACGTAAGTCTTGACAATTATCTCGCCATGCTGAGCGGCCAAGCCGCTACCAACGAAACACGCGGCGATTGTCAAATCTTCGCTGACTTCAACCTCACCGGTATCACGCCCGACGGCCAAGCGATCGGCTCCGGCTGTGTTTATCCAGCCACTATCAAGACTTTGCCCGACCAATTGCATGCCATCGGCAAGTCTTGGCGCGGCTATATGGAAGATATGGGTAACGACCCGGCCCGCGAATCCGCCACCTGCGGCCATCCCGTCCTCAACGGCGCCGATCACACTCAATCGCCGGAATCTCCCTCCGCGGCCGTTCCCGCGGGCGATCAATACGCAACGCGCCACAATCCGTTTGTCTACTTTCACTCCATCGTCGATTCGCCTTCGTGCAACGCAAACGTCGTGAACCTGAACCAGTTGCCGGCCGACCTTAAGACTGAATCCCAGACGCCGAACTTCGTATTCATCACGCCAAATCTTTGTAACGACGGCCACGATGCACCCTGCGTGACGGGTGCTCCCGGAGGCTTGAACTCGGCCGATCTCTTCCTGCGCAAATGGGTTCCGGCCATCATGAATTCGCCCGCGTATCAGCGCGGCGGACTCATCGTCATTACCTTCGACGAAGGCGGACTCACAGTGAAGCCGAACCCAGCCGGCGGCTATATCGTCTCCGCAGCCGGTGAAACCTGCTGCACCGAAAAGCCCGGCCCCAACATCGGCGTGTTCCCCCAATCGTCGCAACTGGGGCCTTATACACTCACCTACCAGGGCATGGGCGGCGACAGAACCGGTACCGTTCTGATCTCGTCCCGTTAGATCACAGCAGCATCAACCTGCCGTGACGGTTTAATGAGCGGTTTAATGAGTCAGGCTTGCGCGCCGTTCTAGAAATTTATGCGAAGGGCAAGTTGTAACTGTCGCGGCGTGCCGCTGCCCGTGGCTCCGTTGTTGGCCAGAGTGGTAATAACGCCGAAATTCGCCGCCGTAGACAGATTCGCCTGTGCATTTCCATACTGCGCGCGGTTTGTCAGGTTGAAACCTTCAGCGCGGAATTGTATAGCGGCGCGCTCGCTTAACGAGAACGTCTTAGCCAGAGCCATATCGAGTTGCCAGAGCGCTGGCCCCCTCACCAGATTGCGGCCCGCATTCCCGAAGGTTCCCGCCGTGGGCACGGCGAAAGCAGCGGGATTAATCCAATTGTTAACCGTCTGGCCCCCTGGCGGGACAAACGAAACGCCTGGCACCAGGTTAGGCCGCTGCGTCTCCGAGGCCGCGAAACCGCCCGGAATCGCCGTATTGTCTCGATTTACCGGTAAGCCGGAACGTCCCGTAAAGATACCGCTGAGTTGCCATCCTCCCAAAAGAAGCCGCAGGAGCGCGGGCTTTGGCAACCGGTAGACGGCGGAAGCACTGAAACTCCGCCGCGCATCGTAGTCGCTGCTGGCCTTTTCACAGGCGCGGCAGAAAGCGCTCTGCGGCGTGTCCGCCTCTCCCCCGCCAATCCCGTCGTCGTTGATGGCATGAGACCACATAAAGTTCGACGAAAAGAGCCAGTCTTTCCGGAAAGATCTCCTCGCGTTTAACTGCAGGCTGTGAAAAGTGCTATTACTGTCGTTTCCGCGCCACGAGACCGGGCCGAACGCCGGGTAGGGGCGGATGCCCGTCGACGGATCCAGTAAGTTCGTGTAAGTGGTGGTCAGTATGTCCGTGCCTTTGTTCCCTGCATAAGTAATAGTACCGGCGATTTCTCCTGGCAGAATGCGTTGCAGCGACGCGGTCCAGGCGGCCACGTACATGTCTTTGCGATGGAGATAAAGATCGCGCGGGCTCAGAATGCCCGCCTGCGACTGCAGAAATGAATCGAACGGATATTTGAGTCCTGGCGAACCTTTCGCCGTAAGCGTATATTGCGCCACGTCGTTGGAAATGGGCAAGTTTTGGTCGTCCAACTGGCCATCGCTGTGATAGATGCCGCCGCCGGCCCGCAGAATAGTTTTTCCGCGTTGCCAGGCGATTCCCACGCGCGGGTCGAAATCGTTGTAGCGCGGGTAGCTGAACGGGTCGGTTCGGGGACAGAAGCCGCCGCACGTGATGAAGTCGAACGGGATTGCTCGATTTTGCGTCTCGTGAAATGCGTTGAAGACGTTGTATCGCAAACCCAGATTGACCGTGAGGCTCGGGGTGAGTTTCACTTCATCTTGCAGATAAGCATAGTACTGCGTTTTCCGCATGCGCTTCAGCGGCAAAAGCGATTTATAGCTCGCGCCGTCCAGCGTGTTGCCCAATAAATTCGCCAGAGAGTTATAGGTGAGCGTGCCGCTGAAAGAGTTGCCTTGATTCATGTCGATGCGTCGGATGGCTCCTCCGAACCTCACAACGTGGCGGCCACGCACCCAGGTCACGTCGTCGATAAATGAGAAAGTTTTGCCGGCGCCATCCGTGGTTGATGATGCCGTCAATCCGCTCAGCCCCGACACCGCAACGGTGTATGGCGTGTTGCTAAGATTCGCCGTGTGATAGATGTCCTGATTCACGCCCAGCTTGAAATCGTTAAGAAGCGTCGGTGAGAAGACATGCAGCAGATCCACGGCGCCGTTGCGCAGCTTCGTGTCGGTATTCGTGCGGACGCTCAGTGAGCCAGTCGGAACAATGTAGTCCGCCTCGTCCTGGCTGTAGCGCACGAACGCCGTGGTCCGAACCGTAAACCGTTGATCGAGGCGCACCACGCCGGAGTCTTCGTTATCGACGCTGTTCAATCCCGCCACATAATTCCAGACTTGCGTTGGATTTTTGCTGGCGGGCGAGGTGCCTTGCGGATATGCGGATAACAGCGGTGTCAGTGCCGGCGACGCGGACTCGGCTTGCGCGATAAATGCCGGACTCGGCACCAGGCCAATCTGTGTCCGCCCTAAGCGCTGCCGCAAGCCTTCGTAGTTGCCGAAAAAAAATGTCTTGTTCTCTTTCAGCGGCCCGCTGACATTGCCTCCAAACTGATTGAGCAGGAAAGGTGCGGGCGACGATCCGTCGAAAGGCGTGCGTGCGTTCAATGCTTTGTTGCGAAAGTAATGGAACAGGCTGGCATGCAACGCATTCGCGCCGGATGGCGAAACGACCGAGACCTGCCCGCCTGCCGTCATTCCGATATCGGCATTGAAATTCTGTGATTTCACCTGAAACTCTGAGATGGCGTCCAACGGGATCGCGAGCCGCACATACTGCTTTTGCGCCTGGTTCATAATGCCCGTTGCGTCTACGCCGTCATAGAGCACATCGTTATCGTCCAACCCATGACCTGAGAATCGGATGCTGCGTTGATCGCCCGAGCCCGCATCAATCGCGCCGGGCGTCAGCACCGTCAGGGTCGTCCAGTTCCGCCCGTTTAAAGGAAGCGCTTCGATTTGCTTCTGCTCAATAGCCGCGCCTACCACGGCGCTGGCGGCATCGAGTTGCGCCACCGTCGCCACTACGGTGGTCCGGCTTGCGCCGCCGGCGATGGCCAATTGGGCGTTGAGCGTGGTGGCGCGGCCCACCACCTGCTCCACGCGCTCGAAAGTGCGATCGCTAAAACCTATTTTCGAGAAAGTGATCGAGTAGGTCCCGGAGGGCAGGGCATCGATCGCATAACTCCCTTGGGAAGAAGTAACGGCCGTGCGCTCCAGGCCGGTCGCGATCTGGATCGCCCGCACGGCAACTCCCGCAACCTGGCCCCCTTGCCCATCCAACACCGTACCGGAGACGGACGAAAGATCCACTTGCGAGAAAAGGGTCGTGGGTATTAGGACCAGCAGGCCCGCGCGAAGACAAATTGGAATGAGCATTTTCGTCAAAAAATTAGGATGTCATCGCAATGCTACGCGGCGATGACAATCAAGTGACAGCCGCTACTCGGCTAACGGATCCCAGACGTAGGTGAGATCGAGCACGAAG
>Ga0209068_10001752_pt1 | contig 10767 bp, 9 predicted proteins | sample ColStrG_CSR_2012_FD_187200 | JGI IMG/M metagenome (GOLD analysis project Ga0209068, IMG submission 187200) | Freshwater sediment microbial communities in response to fracking from Pennsylvania, USA - Cold Stream Run_MetaG_CSR_2012 (SPAdes)... | ecosystem: Environmental > Aquatic > Freshwater >...
GCTCGTGCCGCCTTGCCCAGCCGGGTCAGCACCAGTGCCCTATCGGCCTGCCTGCGGTCGATATCACGCCCGGCCACCTGCTCGCCCAAAATGACGCGAGTCCACGCCGGGACGGCAAGGCCCGGCAGCGTTGTCCCGTCGACGATGGTGCACAGCCTCGCCCGCCCACCCTCGGCGGGGATGACCAGCACGTGCGTGGCCGCGCCGCCGGCGTCGATCGGGCCATTGGGGTCGCTGGTGAGCACCAGGCGCAGCACGCCGGTGGCAATGCCGTCCTCGTCGAACAATTCGGCTGCGGCGTAAACGTCAAGCAGCGGAAGCGGACACGCGGCCCGGCCCAGCCGCCGCGTTGCGGCGATCGCCAGGTCGAGAGCCCCGGCGGCGCTCAGCTCGAACCAGCCCTGTTCGGCGGCGGCGGCCCAGAGTTTCCCTACGTCGCCGCTTTCAGCGGCGGTGGCGTCGCCCCAGACCTTCTCGATCACCCCGGCGACAGAGTCGTCGAACGCGGCCAGGTCCGCGTGCGTTTGTGTGGTCACCTGTTTTTCCATTCCGGTTGGCGTTTGAGCGCGAAGGCCGTCATGCCTTCGATCGCGTCCGCGCTGGTCATCAGTTCGTCGATGACATCGGTCGGGGCGGTCACCGCGTCGACCGTTTCGGGGATGCCCTGGGTTTGGTCCATGAGTTTCAGCGACAGCCGTACCGATGTCGGCGAGCCGTCAAGGATCTCGGCGGCCAGTCTGCGCGCGGCGGCCAGCGCTTGTCCTTCGGGGGCAACCCGGTTGACGACACCAAGCTGCCTGGCCTCTTCTGCTCCGATGCGTCGGCCCGTCAGGATCAGTTCGTTGGCAACCTTCGGCGGGATCGCCCGGGGCAAGCGGATCACTCCTCCTGCGCCGGCCACCAGGCCCACCTTGACCTCACTCAGCGCGAACTTGGCCGACTCATCGGCCACCACCAGGTGGCAGGCGAGGGCGATCTCGAAACCGCCACCCAAAGCGAAGCCGTTGACAGCCGCAATCACCGGCTTGTGCATGTTTCTCCGGCTGGTAAGGCCGCCAAAACCATTGAGCGGCACGTACATCGGCTTGCCGCCGGCACTGTAGACCAGGTCGTTGCCTGCGCAAAACGCCTTGCCACCTTCGCCGGTGACGATCGCGACCCACAGCTCGCGATCGGCGAAGAACGCGTCGAAGACGCTGTCGAGTTCCTCGTGGGCCGGCGGATGCAGGCAGTTGCGCACGTCGGGCCGGTTGATGGTGATCTCCAGCAGGTGCCCGTCGCGGTGGACCTTGATGAACTCGTAGTCCTCGCGCAGCACCGGTGCATGCTCGGGAAAAAGCGCTGCGGCGGTCTTGTCGGAGCGGGTGATCCGGTTGCCGTACCCGAAGGCCGTGACGTACACCCGTTCGCCAATCGGCTCTTCCGCGTTGTCCAGCAGTGCCATCAACTCGTCGTCCCCCGGGGCGACCTGGGACAGGAATCGTCCGCTGCCGTCGTCGAGCCGCCCGATCACGATGCCGGTCTTGTCCCCGACGCGACGGTGTACCACGGTGTACGTTTCGATCGTGGCCCAGCCGTTGGGATGCGCGACGTGCGGCGGGCTGTCGAGTGCGTTGATCTCGAGCTGCAGTTCGTCGCTGTTGTCAGCTTTCAGTTCAGTAGGTGTTGTGCTGTAGATGCCCACGGAGGTCTTCGAAACAACCCCGCCGTTGGCCGACACCAATGCGTAACTACCAGGGTTGGCGCGGACCCGCCCAATCGCTTCGGCGATAGCATGCATCGAGTAGTTGTTGCCCGCGCCGCCGAAGAACGGCAGTCCACCGGTTAGGGTCAGGCCGCGCGGGTCGTCCGGCGAAAGTCCCAGTTTTTCGATGATGTTCGAGACCGCTATCGGGAAACACGAGTAGAAGTCGAAGAAGTCGATGTCATCGAGACTCAAACCGGCAACCTCGAGAGCGAGCCTGACCGCAGTCACAGCAGCCGGTCCCTCGCCCAAGTGTTTGCGTTCGAGAAGATTTCGGTCCCGCAGGTCAGCTTGACCGTGCAGGAATACCCATTTGCTTTCATCGATCCCGAGCCGCCGGGCGGCCGCCACCGACATCAGCAACACTGCGGCGCCCTGGTTCACCTGATCTCGAGCGACGAGAAAGCGCGGGTAGGGGTCGGCGATCATCCGATTACGGTCGGTGACCGTGATGAGCTCCTCGGCGCCACGCTCTTCAGGGGCCGCCGAAAATGGGTTGGCGGCGGCAACTTTGGTAAACGGAGCAAACAGCGCACCCATGGCGGCGCAGTATTTGTCTCGACTCTCGCCCCGGGCGGCCCGACGCGCGTTCTCCAGCAACGCATATTGGGCGGGCGCGGTGACCAGCCCGTGGGCGGCCTGTTCCATGTTGGTCAAGCCGAACAGGCCGAAGCCGCGATCTTCGTAGATGCCGTGGGGGTCCGGCGGGTCGTCGGAAAAGGCGGGTTTGTTTTCCGACTTGGCGAAATGGCGGACAGTCGACATCACCTCTGCGCCGGCCAGCAGCACAACGTCGGCCTTACCGGTCAGGATCACACGACAAAATTCGGTGACCAGGTGCTGAGGCGACTGCCCACCGGCAACCTCCAGAACCGCCCGCTTGGGAGCCGACCCCAGCCGACTTGCCACCGAGACAGGGTATTTCGCCGATTTTCCCAGCGGTGCGGGAGCGCCCGGGGTGGAGTTCTCGAACTGACGCGTGCAGGCGATGGTGTCGATTGCCGCGATCACTGTCTGCGTATCCGCGCCGCTGTCCGTGACCGCCGCACGCGCGGCAGCGACGGCCAGATCGATGGCCGAGAGGCCCTGATAGTCAGCGTCGTCGACGCGCTCGGCAGCCTGCCCCACACCTACCACGATCGGCGTGCGCGGATCGATGGCGGCAGTTTCGGTCGTATTCGTCATGTCAGTCCGCTACCGAACCTGCGACGCGGTCTACGGCATTCAGGTAGTCCTCGATCATTTCCCGCACCACCTCGCGGGCGGGTTTGACCTTGCTCATCAAACCGACTCCTTGACCCACCCAGTAGGTAGCCAATTCCTGCGCTCCCTTGTTACCGTTCTCGGCGAGAACGTCGAGCCTGCGCAGCACGTTTTCAGAAACAACCGACTGCAACGGCATTGGCAGCGATCCCGGCCCTTGAGCATCGGCGTTCCACGCGTCGGTCCACGCGGACTTCAGCTGCCGGGAGTATTTTCCGGTCCGGCCCTTCGACCGGACCGTATCTCGCGAGGAGGCGGCCAGCATCTTCTGCACGGTGTAGGGAGCTGTTTCGGCTTCTTCGGTGGTCAGCCATACCGATCCGGTCCAGGCACCCGCGGCGCCCAATGCGATGCAGGCAGCCACTTGGCGTCCCGTCATGATGCCTCCCGCTGCCAGCACGGGCACGCCCCGGATGGGTCGGATCGCCTCGATCACCTCGGGCACCAGGACCATGGTGGTCACCTCGCCGCAGTGCCCACCGGCTTCGGTGCCCTGGACTACCAACACGTCGACACCCGCTTGCACCTGCTTGATGGCGTGCTCCTTTGCGCCGACCAATGCGGCCACCGGCACACCCGCTGTCTTGGCGCGGTCGATCATGAATTGCGGCGGAACGCCCAGTGCGTTGGCGATCAGCTTGATGGGATGGCGAAATGACACATCGAGCAACTCTTCACCGATGCTGTCGGTCAGCGTATGAATCATCCTGAAGGGCTTATCCCCGATTTCGTCGAGGCCCACGCCGTGCTCGGACAGCAACTTGGCAACGTACTCGCGGTGCCCGGCGGGAACCATCGCAGCTATCTGCTCGGGCGTCAGATCCAGTCCCTTGCCCTCGAACTTTTCCGGACAGACGATGTCGACACCGTAAGGCTTGCCGTCGACGTGATCGTCGATCCAGGCCAGTTCGTGCTCGAGGTCTTCGGGACCGTGTGACGACGCTCCGAGCACACCGAACCCGCCGGCGTTTGTCACCGCGGCGACAACGTCACGGCAGTGGCTGAATGCCAACAGAGGAAAGTCGATATCGAGCATCTCGCAGATCGCGGTCTTCACTCGCCTTGCTTCCTTTAGATAAACTTACCGACGGTTTTCGTCGGATAAACGAGTAGCTTAGCGTCAAAAAGGGTTCTGGCAAGGTTGGGGCCGCGGCTGAAGTTGGACAAGATCGCTCGCTGACCCGGGGCGCATCGAGTCTCGCGACATAGCCGGGAGGAACTCCTCGTCGGGTTAGTCATCTCTGATCAACAGCGCGGAGACCGGGCAGGACGCAACGCCCAAGCGCACCGGATCTTCCTGTCCGGGCGGCACCGGCTTGTTGGTGCCGATTGAACTGTAGCCCCGCTCATCCAGGGTGAAGAACTCCAGTACCGTCGCTTCGCACATTCCGTGTGCCTCGCAACGCGAGGGGTCGACACTGACTTTCACCGCATGCCTTTCTTTTCCGATCTTGCGTCCGCTTTCACCGATACCGGGTCAGCAGCAGCGCACCGGCCAGATAACCGCCACCCGCCGCAACCACCGCGACCTCGGGGTCCCCGGGCACCTGTCGGTCATCCCCCAGCCCGCGCAGCTGAACGCACGCCTCATGCAGATGCCCGAAGCCGTGCAGCCGCCCCGCCGACAGCTGGCCACCTCCGCTGTTCACCGGGAGCTCACCCGTGCGGGCGATCCGGCCGCCGCCAGCGACAAACGGGCCCGCCTCTCCCCTGCCGCACAATCCGAGCGCCTCCAGCCAGATCAACGTCAGGATCGAGAACCCGTCATACAACTGGGCGACGTCGACATCGCGGGCCGTCAATGTCGTGTTGCGCCACAGCGCTTCTGCCGCGTCTTGGGCGGCCATCGAGGTCAGGTCCTGGTACTGATCCCAATACGGCCGACCGCGCAGTGCCGAGCCCATCGCCTCGATGCCGACGGGTTTCGCGGCCAGATCGGCCATTGCCCCGGCCGCGGAAATGATCACCGCCGTCGAGCCATCTACCGGGATGTCGCAGTCGAACAGACAGAGCGGCTCCGAGATCATCCGCGCATTCAGGTAATCCTCGATGGTCATCGGATCACGCAGCACCGCTTTAGGATTCAGCGCCGCGTTCGCGCGCAGCGTGGTAGCCAGACCGGCGACCTGCTCGCGGGTTGTGCCAAATTCGTGGAAATGCCGGCTGGCAAGCAGAGCTGCCCAGTTGGCGGCCGAGACCGCGCCGAAAGGCACCATCCACTGATGAGACCCGCTCACGCGTTCACCGCCGGATCCGATCACTGATGCGCGCCGACCCGCCGTTTGCGCAGTGCTTTCCCACACCGTGCGAAAGCAAAGCACGTGGGTGGCCAGTCCCGCCCGGATGGCGGCCACGGCATTGACGATTGCACCGAGTTGCCCGGCGGTCTCGCTGCCTCCCGAGAACCACTCGAGGTTGAGGCCGAGCGCGTCCTTGACGTCAAATACGCCTGCTCCGGTAAAGCCCGGCGCCGGTCCGGATCCGCCCGGCCACGTCGATAACCCGTCGATGTCGGCACGGTCGAGGCCGGAGTCGGCCAGCGCATCGAGCACCGCCTCCACGGTTAGGGACAACCCGGAGCGGCCCAGTCGTCGGCCGACGTCGGATTGCCCGATCCCACTGATCACCGCCCCGGTGCCGCAATCACTCATCGGCGGTCCCCTCGGGCATGAACAGCGGCAGCCAAACGTCGCCGGCCTCTTCGAAGCAGACACGGACGCGCATGCCGTTCGACACCTGCTCGGGTTCGACTCCTGCCAAGCGCGACGTCACCCGCAGATCGAGATCGTCGTCGAGCCCGATAACCGCGATGACGTATGGCGGAGGTAGCGAGGGCAGCCACTGCTGACGGTTGATCGTGTAGGTCAAGACGTTGCCCCGGCCGGAGGACGGTTCCGGGGCCACGTCGGTGCTCAGACAGAATCGGCATATCGGCACGGGTGGATGCAGCCACCGACGGCATGAGCCGCACCGGCAGATGAGTAGTTCCCCATTGCAACCGCCGGTCCAGAACGGGGTGTTGCCCGGGTCCAGTGCGGGCAGCGGTGCTTTGGCTTCCGGCATCACTACTCTCCTTGCTTTGCAGGCGTTTTCAACACCAGAGCACGTCCCGGGGTATGTTCGTTCCACATACTTTGTCTAGAGGAATACCGACGCGACGCAATCAGGGGAATCCTTGACCGACGGGATGCAGCACCACCGTATTCAGGGCGAGATTGGCCGGCCGGCTCAACGCGAACGCCACGACCTGTGTGACCTTGTCCGCGGTGAGGGGCGTAAAGCCCGTTTCCGGCGTTCCCGAGTCCCCGCCGGCGAGGGCGGGGTTATGCGCCCACACTCCGACCAGCTCCTGGGTCGGCGTTCCCAGGATGACCTGCAGCGCAACGGAACCCGTGTTACCTGTGCCCCATTGCGTGACTCGGATGGATGATTCGCTCATTTCGAAACGAACCAGGAGTCGAAATCGGCCGAAGTGCCTGCCACTGTCACGCATCGCGACTTACCTGTCTCCCAGCGTCTTCCTAGGCGAACGTAGGCTTCGTCACAGCACCCTGTCAACGGTGGAAGTAATAATTCTCTATACTCTTTGCCGAGCCTGTGATATTGGCGCGTGCTTTAAGACAGCCCGGCGACAACCCGCTTTCCGAAAGGACCGCCGCGATCGCTGGGCGACGAGGATCGAGAATGAGCTATGCATGAATTAGGCAGCTTCCCGCCGCCAGTACCGGGCCCCCGGGCCCAGTGATGTGCCCGCTAATACAGCAGGTCGATGACGCGGTCCTGCTTCTGAGTCTTTGCCACGTAGCGGCGCACGCTCCTCATGTGGTCGATCCACGCGCGTTCGGCGGCCTCGCCGTCACCTGCGCGGATGAGGTCGGCAATCTTCTCGTAGCCGCGAAGCGCTCGACGGTTGGCACGGCGAATCTCGTCACTGTCCGGTCCGATTTCGGCCAATGACTTTGCAAGCTCACGCTCAACGATCTCTGAGAGCATGCCGATGACCGCAGTCAGCGTGTGATTGCCGGACAGCTCCACGAGTTTGACGTGGTAGCGAACACCGGCCTTGCTGAACTCCTGGGGGTCGTCGATCGCCGCCCGGACAGCTTCCAACTCGGCTTCGAGTTGTTTGAGGACGTCTTTGGTCGCAGACTCGGCCAGCCGCCGCACCGCGGGTGGCTCGATGGTGAGCCGGGCATCCCATACGTCCCCGATGGTTGTGCCCGAGAGCATCAAGACCATCCCGAATAGGTCGGCGACCGCATCGGGCCCGGGCTCCGTCACCCGTGCACCGCCAGGGGGACCCCGGCGGATCGTGACCAGAGAATCACCTTCTAGCAGTCGAAAGGCTTCCCGTAGGGTCGGCCTGGAAACCCCGAACCGCTCGATCAGTTCTGCCTCGGTGGGCAACCAGTCGCCGTCGACGAGCTCACCGCGCGCGATCATCCGCCGAATTTGAGCCGCAACCTGGTCTGACATTTTCATCGGACGAACACGCTCATGGGAGCCTGCCGTGGCGAACGCTTCCTTTCCAGCCACGCATTCCCCTTCTTGGCCCCAGTCCGATCGATCCTGAATGCAGAGGATCCAGAGAATTAGGATACAGGAGGCTGAGCCAGCTCATCTGCCGAAGCCTCAACCGAGGACCTAGGCAGCGCGAACTGACTACCCAACCGGCTGCTGATCTGTTCGGCTTCAGTCGCCTTACGATCAGACGCCTAATCAGCGCTGCGCTGCTGACCGAACGCAATGGCCGGCCGCGCCTTGATTACCGATGACTAAGGTCCCTCTGCTGATCTATACCGTTGCTGCACAGATGTTTACGCTCTGTCATGAGATGGGTCTCTGCTGGGAAAGGTAGACGTAGACATCCAGCGTCGGCCGAACGCTGGCAGCGTTGGATCGCGCCGGGTCGCGGGACGGTACGGCAACCCGCCGTACCGTCAGAGGTTTCTCGAAGCCACCCCGACCTTCCTGTGCGCCTGCATCGGCTAATAATCCGCAACTCTTGTGGCAGCACTACAAAGGGACATCAGCGTTCGGTGGGGCCCGTCGTGGCGCCATGACGTTCCACGTGGTAGGCCAACCGCGCCAAGGTAGCGTCGATGTGCCGAAGCAGCCTGCGCGGACGCCCTACAAGCCGGTCAAGAGCCAACACTGCAACCGGACTGTTCACTGATTCGAAGGCCTCCGTAACAGTTGTACCGGTTTCGTTGGACCTGAGGCGATAGGTCCATCGCGTAGTGGCTCCCGACGAGTGTCGGGCGGAGTAGGCAAAGCAGCTGTCAATTTCGAGAAGCTCGATCGTACATGTGGTCGACCACCGCAGCGGGCCCCATCGATTGAACCCACGGAACTGCCCGCCGACTTCGATATGGTCGGTGGGCGTACGCCATTCGCATCCCGTACATTCCGGACTCCACTCCCCCATCCGCGTAACGTCGGTCAACGTGACCCAGAGGTCGTGGACCGAAGCGGTCGAGTGCCTCGTCACGCTGCCCGACAGCGGCGCTCCCAATCGAAGGACCCATTTCTGCATAGCTGCGCCTCCATCTCGTTGACAACACCGCAACCAGTTCATGGTATTACTGACGGACGACGTCCGTAAGTCCAAAGGGTTGTGTGATTGAAACCAGTCCCGTCTCGCGGAAAGGGTTGACATGCCGGTAAAGACAGTGGGGGCAATCTCGACGGGACCAGCCGAACCATTCGAGTATCACGAAATCACCGTCGACGATCCCCGGGACGACGAGATCCTCGTCAAGGTCGCGGCAACGGGGATTTGCCACACGGATCTCTTTTTCAAAGGCGTGATCCCGGCCGAAGTAGGCCCGTGCTTATTTGGCCACGAGGGTGCCGGCGTCGTTGCCGCAGTCGGGGCCGGGATCGCCGACGTGCGACCCGGTGACCACGTCGTGTTGAGCTACCGAAGTTGTGGGGAATGCGTTTTCTGCCGGGATGGCCATCCCACCTACTGCGAACAGACGGCGTTGCTGAATGCACTCGGGCATCGGGCTGACGGTACGCCCAGGCTACGTCTCGATGGTAATCCGTTGTTGGGCAATTATTTTGGCCAGTCGAGCTTCGCCGGTCATGCACTGGCCGGGCGGGACAACACGGTGGTCGTAGATGGTGACGTCGACTTGGCAGTCGTTGCCGCGCTGGGCTGCGGGTTCCAGACTGGGGCGGGTGCCGTACTGAATGTTTTGCGTCCACAACCGGACTCTCGGCTGGTCATATATGGCACCGGCAGCGTCGGATTCGCCGCCCTGCTGGCAGCGCGGACCCTCGGGGTTCAGACCATCGTCGCGGTCGATCCGCTTGCGGCCCGCAGGACTTCGGCAGAGGCATTTGGCGCGATCGCCGTCGATCCGACCGCGGACGATTCCGACGCTCAGATCAGCGCGGCAACGTCGGGCGGCGCGACACACGCGTTAGATACCACAGGCATTCCGGCAGTGGTTAGCAACGCCCTTGCGGCATTGGCTGCGACTGGCGAGTTGGTGGTTCTTGGCCTCGGCGCCTCGGATGTCACCATCAATGTTCAAGACATGCTGGTCAAGGGCAAGACGCTGCGCGGGTGTATCGAGGGTGACAGCCACGTTCAGAGGTTCATACCCGAACTCGTCGGACTCTACAAGAGCGGCCGCTTCCCTATCGATCGGCTCGTTACGAGGTACCGGTATGACGACATCAATGTCGCCGTCGCGGACCAGGCTGCGGGTAAGGTGATCAAGCCGGTACTGATCTGGTGATATTCCCCGACTGGACCGCCCGAGACAGTCCTAGCTTGAAGAGAATTTCGGCGGGGTGTCGGGACTGTCAACAGATTCGATGGCGTAGGTAACCCTCACCGCTCGACTCCCGTCTGGTGGCCTGACTCGTCGACAAGGCCGTACTTCAACGCTCTGAGCTGCATGTACATCGTGGTGGCCAGGGCCGGGATCGAACCGGCGACCTTCCGCTTTTCAGGCGGACGCTCGTACCGACTGAGCTACCTGGCCGGAAGGCAGTGTGTGCCTCGCCGTGTTGGCGACCCTGACGGGACTCGAACCCGCGACCTCCGCCGTGACAGGGCGGCGCGCTAACCAACTGCGCCACAGGGCCTTGCTGTACTGCTCGCTCCGACGTTGCCGCCGTTGCGCGTACCCCCAACGGGATTCGAACCCGTGCTACCGCCGTGAAAGGGCGGCGTCCTAGGCCACTAGACGATGGGGGCCAGAACCGAATCACTCCGGGGCACTCGCAACGCAGTTACCGTTGGGAGCCACGCAAGCTTAGGTCACCGCGGGCCCAATCCTCAAACGAGCGTCAGTTGCCGACCCAGTATCCTGAGTTTTCGTCGCCCCTATAGCTCAGTTGGTAGAGCTACGGACTTTTAATCCGCAGGTCGCAGGTTCGAGCCCTGCTGGGGGCACCAAACGCGCCACTAACTGGGCTGATGCTGCCGGAGTCGCGGACCGTCGATGAGTTTTGGGCGTCGTCGACCGGCGCTTTCCGCGACGAGGGTGTCGCCGGCCTCGTCCATGGTCGACCATCGCCGCCGCACGGCCACCACGACGTTTGGCCGTCCAACGGCTTGGATATGCTCTCGTAAATGAGCGACGCCGAGATCCACCCCAACGCGCCCGTAGCCCTGGTGACGATGGAAGTTCGTCACCCCACGATGGATTCTCTTACCGAATCCTCGAGCCGGGAGCTCAAACGCCTACTCTCCGAGCACCTGCCCATCGAACGCCAAGCGCAGGACATGGCGTGGGGGA
>Ga0209068_10001753_pt1 | contig 10757 bp, 8 predicted proteins | sample ColStrG_CSR_2012_FD_187200 | JGI IMG/M metagenome (GOLD analysis project Ga0209068, IMG submission 187200) | Freshwater sediment microbial communities in response to fracking from Pennsylvania, USA - Cold Stream Run_MetaG_CSR_2012 (SPAdes)... | ecosystem: Environmental > Aquatic > Freshwater >...
GAACAAGAGTACTGCGGCGCGCACCGAATTTGCGGCGGCGCTTGAGACAGCGGAATCGGCGCGCGGCGAAGTGAACGATGTCTGGTACCGCATGACCTTCTCCAGCCAGATTCTGGAGTTGTACCGGCGCTATGTCGATTTCCTGGTCGATCATGGCGACGCAAACCGGGCGCTGCGCGTAGCGGAGTCCTCGCATGCCCGGCAATTGTTGGAGAGACTCCATTCCACGCTGGAGGTACAAACGGCTGGAGACTTCGCTGCCATTGCGCGCGGGCAGCAAGCCATCATTTTGTCCTATTGGGTGGGCGATGCGCGCTCCTATCTATGGGTCACGACGGCGAAAGGTAGCCGCATCTTTTCGTTGGGCGATACCCGAAAGCTCTCGGCGCAAATTCAGAACTACCGGCGGGAGATCAAAGACGGGGCCGATTTTCTGCGCAATCCAGAGTCATCGATTGCGCTGTACAAAACGCTCATTGCGCCAGCGGCCCAGTTGATTCCCACGAATGCCGCCATCGTAGTGATTCCCGACGGCCCGCTCGCGGATCTGAATTTTGAAACCTTGATCGCGCCCGGAACGCCGCCCCACTATTGGCTGGAAGAGGTTTCCTTGCGAGTTGCGCCTTCGCTGACTCTTTTGCACTCAAAAGAGGTGCCGCTTGCGGAGATCGGCAGGGCGTTGCTGGTGGGCGGGACGAACCCGCCCGCGCCGTTTCCCCAGTTGCCAGGATCGCAGCGTGAGATTGACGCCATAGAGAAGCTCTTTCATGCGAACCAGCCCGTGGTGCTCTCGGGGAATAGCGCCACAGCGATGCAATTTCTGAAGGCCGGCCCGGAAGGGTTTGCGCTGATCCATCTTTCGGCGCACGCGGTTGCGGTGAAGGAGAACCCGCTCGATTCGGCCATCATCTTCACCCCTGAAAAACCGGGCGGCAACTACAAGCTGTATGCGCGGCAACTTTCCGCTATGAAGCTGAGGGCTAACCTCGTGACGCTCTCCGCTTGCCGGGGCGCGGGTGCGCGATCAGTGCCGGGCGAAGGCTTAGTCGGACTGACTTGGGCGCTATTGAGCGCGGGCGCGCACAACGTGGTGGCCGGACTTTGGGATGTGCCCGACGAGGCGAGTTCCCGCCTCATGGAGCGCTTCTACGCGGGTTTGCACGAAGGGGAAACACCGGAGCAGGCTCTTCACTTGGCTAAATTGGCGATGCGGCGCCAAGCCCCGTACTACTGGGCGGCGTTCCAACTCTACACGCGCTAATTGTTTTGAGCGCTTCCTTCCGTTCGGCGCCTTCTAGCGTCAAGCGCGGAGGCCGCACGCGCTCGCTTCCCTTACCCACCTCCGCTTGCGCCAGTTTGATCAATTGCACAAACTTCGCAACGGTATCCATGCGCAGCAATGGGAGAAACCAGCGGTATAACTCCAGCGCCTTCTCCTTCTCGCCCCGCGCAGTCAAATTGAACAATTCCACCGACTCCTTGGGAAAGGCGTTCACCAAGCCCGCGATCCATCCCACCGCGCCCATCTCAAGAGCTTCGAAAATCGCATCGTCCACCCCAACCAGAATCTTGAATTCCGGATTCAACAGCAGGCGCAGCGCCATCACCCGGCGCACATCGGCGCTCGATTCCTTGATCGCTTCGAGAGTGGGGAATTCCCCGGCCAGTTCCTTGACTTGCTCGGGCACGAAATCCACTTTGTACGCGATGGGGTTGTTATACAGCATGCAAGAAAGCTTAGTGGCGCGTAAGATCGCCGCCACGTGCGCTTTGGTTTCGCGCCAATCGCCCAGATAGACATAAGGAGGTAGCACCATTAACCCGTTACAGCCCATCTGTTCGGCCATCTTAGCCAGAGCCACCGCTTCCGCGGTGCCGAGCGCGGAGATACCCGCCACTACCGGAGCGCGCCCCTGCAAAGCCGCGACGCAGGTTTTCAGGACGTCTTCCTTTTCGGCGAAGGACAGAGTGGCGCCTTCACCAAGGGAACCGAGCGCGACCACTCCGTTGCAGCCCGAATCAACCATCCAAGCACAATGCTTTGCCAGCGCGGTATGATCCACCGCCAGCATTTCATCAAAGGGCGTGGTGATGGCGGGTATCACGCCGTGCCATGTCATTTTCATTTGGCGGGTGTCTCCTGGATTAGATTTTCAAGGCGCGTGGGAAAGAGCGGCGGTCTGACGGATTTGGGCTCCCAGCCCAGGATAAACTGCACCGCCGGTCCGCAGATGCGTCCCTGGCACGGCCCCATGCCGCAGCGTTCATGCAGCTTCGCGGAGCGCCACGAGTCGGCGGTGCGCAGGCGCGCGAGCGTTACGTCCTCGCAGCGGCAGACAATCGTTTCGGGTTGAGCGAGGTTGCGCAGTTCATCCCGAAGGCGGAACGTTTGATCCAAGAGTCTCGTAAAGGAGTTGGCCTTGCACAAAGGGGCATGAAACTTTGCCGCCTTGCCCGGCTGGCCTGCGGCTGCGTAGCCGGCGATTTGCCCTTCAAGCAAGGCAGTCTCGACGCCGCCCATGCCCGCGATTTGATTTACTCCCACCGCGCCCAGTAAATCGGCTAGCTCGCGATTGGGGACGAAGCCGTAGGCATTGGCGACATAATCGCAGGGCTCCTCCCAAACTTTTGAGCCTTGCCGCAACCGGACGCCCTCCACCTTGCCCGCGCCGATCGCCGCTTCGATCCAACATCCGGGCAAATAGCGCGTGCTCGGAAACGGCTGCAAGCGCGCGGCCTGCCAAAGCTTTCCCGGGTGGACCGCCAACGACAAAGCAAACAACGCCAAGGCGGCGCTGCCGGCCTGTTCGGCAATCAATGGGACAACCGCTCCCCGTTTGCGCAAGTATGCCGCGACGGCCAATAACAATGGCCCGCTACCAGCTACCACGATCCGTTTGCCCTCGACAGGCAGGCCAGACTTGACCAAGGCCTGCAAACCGCCAACTCCCATGACATTCGGCAAGGTCCAACCGGGGAAGGGAAGGAATAACTCGCGAGCGCCGGTGGCCAGAATGAGCTTGCTGTAGACAACCTCCGCCGCCTTACCGTTCTGATCCACCAGCAGAGTGTGGTGCGCGGCATCGCCCGAGACGACGCGCGCACTCGTAATGATTTCGACTCCGTCACTATGGAGGCGCTCCAACCAAGGCACCGCATCGGGATCGCCGCCGCGCCAGATCTGGCCGCCGAGCGCGGGATTGTCATCCAGCAGCGTAACCTCAGCGCTGCACTCTCCCGCCACCCCAGCCGCTGCGATCCCCGCCGGTCCGCCGCCCACAATCACAATACTGCTCATGCAGTGCAGACCCGCATCCCTTCACGGCAGACGATCTGGCAACTGCGCACGTGTGCTTCACCGTCAATGGTCACGCGACATTCAAAACAGATCCCCATGCCGCAGATTGGCCCCCTGGGTTCGCCCGATACCGATTGCCGAAACGCGGCAGCGCCCACCATCAATAACGCCGCAGCCACCGTCGTCCCCTCGTTGACCGTGATCGGCTCACCGTTTACCACCAGCGCAACGTCAGGCATGCGCGAAGCTCCGGCCCGGCGCATACGGTTCGCGCGGAATCGCCGATGGCCGGCCGAGCAGCAAATCGGCTAACAATTTCGCGGTTGCCAGTGAAGTGGAAATACCCAGGCCTTCGTGCCCGGTTGCCAGGTAAACGCCTTTTGAACCGGGGCACTCGCCAATCAGCGGCAGTTTGTCCGGCGTGGCCGCGCGGAACCCCGTCCAGCCGCGAATGGCGGAAACGCCACTCAACCTCGGCATATATTCAACCGCGCGCCGCAGCATCTTGGACATCATGAACGCGTCTATCGCCGGGTCTTCTATTCCGTATTGCCGCGACGATCCGATGAGCAACTGGCCCGTCTGGCGCGGCTGCACATTGAAGGCCACTGAATCCGTTTGCAAAGAATGCGCGCTCTTCAGGTAACCGAGCTCGATCAATTGATGATTCACAAAACCCGGGTAGCGGTCGGTAATCAGCAGGTGGCCCTTGCGCGCTTGCACATTGGCTGCCGCCGCCGTACCGGTGGCCAGCACTGTGTGGGCGGCAGCCAGAGTTGTGCCATCGTCAAGTTGGGCAGCGCCGTGCCGCGCGCTCACCACGCGTTTGCCGGGAAAAAACTCAGCGCCACGGCGGCGCGCTTCCGCCACAAAATAGCGGGCGGCGCACGGCGGATAGACAACGGAGTCGTCTTTTAAGAGAAGTCCGCCCGCCAATCCAGGCCGCAAATTCGGCTCGGCCTCCGCCAGCGCGCGCTGATCCAGCACCTCCACCGCGATTCCTCTTGCTTGGTAGAAGCTGTATTTGCGGTGTACCTCGGCCATCTCCATCTCGTCCGCCGCCACCCAAAGAGCACCGCACGGCAGGTATTCCACATCGCGGGGCAACTGCGGCGCGAGATCTTTCCACAACGCCTGCGAATAACTGGTGAGCGCGAACTGCTCCGGCGAATCGTCCATCACCGCCAGATGCCCCATGCCCGCCGCCGTGGCCCCACCGCCGATTTCACCCGGCTCAACAATGGCTACCTTCAGACCGCTGCGCGCCAACTCCAGCGCGCAAGCGCTGCCCACAATCCCCGCCCCCGCCACCACAACATCAAAACCAGGGACGGACGAGACGTTCCCCATATTTCCATGGCCGTTTCTTCCTAGCGCGGAGTTACCCTCTTCGCGTCTTCGGCGCTCAGCCGCTTCGCCTCCGCCAGATCCGTTTCCGCGCCCTTGTCATCCTGCATGGCTCGCCGCAAATCTGATCGGCTCAGATAAGCCCCAGTGAAGTCGGCCTTCAGGCGAATGGCTTCGTTATAATCGCCCAGCGCGCTTTTCAAATCGCCCTGCGCGCCGTGTGCGATTCCGCGGCGATAGAAAGCCAACGCGTAATCCGGTTTCAGCCGAATCGCCTCGTCATAATCCTGCAAAGCGCCCTTGTAGTCGTGCCGCGCGCGGCGCACCTCGGCCCGGTTGAGGAAGATCTCGGCATCTCCCGGCTTCAGCCGGATCGCCTCGTTATAATCCAACAGCGCGCCCTTCAGGTTGCCCCTCTCGCTCCGCAGCACGGCTCTGTTATTGAAAGCATTGGCGTCGTGCGGCTCAAACCGGATCGCCTTGCTGTAGTCCTGCAGTGCGCCCGCCAAATTGCGCTCCTCGTAGCGCACGTAGCCCCGGTTGTCGAAAGCCTCGGCATCCCGATCCTTCAGCCGGATCGCCTCGTTGTAATTCGCCAGCGCGCCTTTGGCATCGCCCATCCTATAACGCGCCACACCTTCGTTCAACAAAATCCCGGCGTCGTGAGGCTTCTGCCGGTTGGCTTCGTCGTAATCTTTGAGCGCTCCCTCCCAGTTGCCCTTGCCGGCATGGGCTTCGGCGCGGCTGAGCAACGCACTCACGTAGCCGGGCTTCAGCCGGAGCGCTTCCGTGTAGTCCTCAATCGCTCCGTCTAAATTGCCCTTCTTGAAACGCGCCAACCCGCGCCCTTCAAATACCATGGCGTCTCCGCGATTGCCTTGCAGGCACTGGTCATAGTCGGCCAATGCTCCATCCCAATCGCCTTTTGCATACCGCCCTTCAGCTCGATTCAGCAGTGCGTTCGCATAGCCCGGGCGCAGGCGGATGGCCTCGCTGAAATCTTGCGCCGCTCCATCCATGTCGCCCTTTCCGCGCCGCGCCAGACCCCGGTTGTAGAAAGCCTTTGGGTAATCGCCCTTGAGCCGGATCGCCTCGCCGTAGTCCGCCAGCGCGGCCTCAAGATTCTTCTCGTGGTAGTGTGCGACGCCGCGGTCATAGTACGCCAGCGCATCTTTGGGATTCAGCCGGATCGCCTCGTCGTAGTCTTTGAGCGCGCCGCTAAAATCCTTTTTGTCGTAGTCCTCAACCCCCGATTTCGTTAAGCGCACAGCTTCGGATTCGCTCAGCGCCCCGGCTGTATTCGGCTCATGATTCGCGCTTCGGCGATAAAACGTGCGCGCCTCTTGCGGGGCCAGCCGCTTCGCCTCCTCGCTATCTTTCAACGCCCCCGCCGCATCGCCATTCTTGGCGCGCGCCACGCTCCGGTCATAGTAAGCCAAAGCGTAGCCGGGCTTGAGCCGAATCGCCTCGTCGTAATCGGCCAGCGCCGCCGCTAAATCGCTGCTCGTGTTGTTCTTGTAGTGCGCCGCGCCCCGGTTGCAAAAAGCGTTCGCATCCGCCGGCCTGAGCCGGATCGCCTCATCATAATCTTTGATCGCGCTCGCGAAATCGCCCTTGCTGTAGTGCGCGAGGCCCATGCCCGCGAACACATCTGCCTCGTTCGACTTGAGGCGACCGGCATCCTTCAAATCCGCCAGCGCGCCGTCCCAATCTTCTTTGTCATTGCGCGCTTCCGCCCGGGCAAGCAGCGCCTCGCCATAGTTGGGCTTCAGGCGAATGGCTTCGCTATAGTCCTCGATCGCGCCGTCCGTCTCGCCCATTGCCTGGCGAGCCATGCCCCGGCCCTGGAAAGCGTCGGCGGAGCCCGGCTTCAGCCGGATCGCCTCGCTGCAATCCGCCGCCGCCTCCTTGAAGTTATTTTTCTTATATTGCGCCAAGCCCCGGTTGTAGAATGCGTTTGCATTATCGGGCTTCAGCCGGATGCACTCGTTATAGTCGCGAATAGCGCTATCGGCGTCGTCTTTTTTCTGATAAACCACACCCCGGCTGTAGAGGGCGCTCGCGTCGTCGGGCTTCAATCGAATCGCTTCGCTGTAGTCTTCCGCCGCGCCATCCAGATCGCCCTTTGCGAAGCGCGTGGCGCCCCGCTCGTAAAACAACTTTTCACTGTGTCCGCCCAGGCGGATTGCCTCAGTGTAGTCGTGCAGCGCGCCGTCCGCATCGCCTTTCTTGTAACGCGCCATGCCACGGTTGTAGAAAGCGGATTGGTCGGTTGGCTCTAACCGGGCGGCCTCGCTATAATCAGCCTCAGCGCCGTTCGCGTCGCCTTTCGCCAGCCGCGCTGCCGCCCGGTTGACATAGGCGTTGGCGAAGTCGGGCTTCATCTTAATCGCCTTGTCGTAATCTTCCAAAGCCCCGTCGAAATCGCGCTTGTTATAACGCACCAAGCCCCGGTTGAGATAAGCGGTGGCGTCTTTGATCTTCATCTTGATGGCTGCGTTGTAATCGGCCAGCGCGCCGTCCTCATCGCCAGCCTGATAACGCGCAATCCCGCGCCCCAATAAAACGTCGCGGTCTTTCGGCCGCAATCGGTTTGCCTCCGTGTAGTCCTTGAGCGCCCCCGCAAGATCGTTGCTGGCATAGCGCACCACGCCTCGCGCGTGGTACGCCTGCGCATAATTAGGCTTGAGGCGGATGGCCTCGCTGCAATCGTCCTGTGCGCCCGCCAGATCGCCTGACTTATAGCGGACGGCGCTCCGCGTTAATAGTTGTTCCGCTGTTAATTCCTGTTTGCCGGGCGCGGCGCCCGTTTTCACCGGTGGCGCCTCCTGTGCCAAGACGACGCTGGGCTCGCCTAAAATGCAAAAAGCCGCCAGCAGTAATCCGCCCATCCGGCAGCCATCCAAGACTCTCGATAACCGAAAGGAATCCATGTTCCAAACTGTACCTTAAACCATGAGAAAAAAGGGGATATATCCTCGGGGAATGCTTCCGCCCCCCAACATGCCTACGGACAAAACCCGCATCCTCAACCAAGCCGCCGACGCCCTTCGCGCCGTGCCCAATGCCATCGTCCTCGGCGGGTCCTATGCGAGCGGCTTGGCTGGGCCCGGCTCCGATCTCGATATTGGCCTGTACTATCGCGAAGCGGCGCCGTTCTCCGTTGCGCATGTGCGGTCTGTTGCGGAGAGCATTTCCACAAGCGGCTCCGTGCCGGTTATCACGGGCTTGTATGAATGGGGGCCGTGGGTGAACGGCGGCGCGTGGATCAAGACATCTGCGGGCAAGCTAGACCTCATTTATCGAAATCTCGACCAGGTTCAGGCGGTTATCGATGAAGGCCAGCGGGGCGTGTGGCGCCATGACTACGATCAGCAGCCACCGTACGGCTTTCGCAGCGTTGTGTACTTCGGCGAGATCCAGATCTGTGTTCCGCTTCATGATCCGGCAGGCGAAATCGCGCGCTTGAAGCAGGTTGTCGCCGAGTACCCGAAGGCCCTACGAGATCGGATAGTTCAAGACAGCTTGTGGGGCGCGGAGTTCAGTCTACTGTTGTCCCGTAAATTCGGCGGCACGGCCGCTGTTTGTAACGCCGTCGGGTGCATGACCCGCATTGCACAGTTCCTGATTCACACGCTGTTTGCGCTCAACAAACGATACTTCGTGAGTGAGAAGTGCGCCAACCGCCTGATCGGCGATTTTCCATTACGGCCGCGCGATTTCACGTCTCGCCTGGCGGCCGTCCTGGCGAGTCCTGGTGGCAATAGCGAAGAGCTGGGCAAGTCGGTCGAGTTACTGAGCGCTTTGTGGCTTGAAACTGCCGATCTCACAGACGGAACCTACCAGCCGCGGTTTACTGGCTCATGGTTTATCGGCTAGCCATAAACTCGGCCAAGTCTTCGTATTGATCCGTGGCAATCAAATTCACCCCGGCATCCAAAGCGGCGCGCCAACGTTTTTCCACTGCGGCGCGGGAGCCGAAGTTATACGCCTCTCCCCAGCCCAGGCCGCCGCCCGGCGCAAAGCCATCCAGCGTGTAAAAGCGAATCCAAAAGCCCAATCGATGCGCGTGATCCACCAGCGAACGCAGCCGCGCCGCATCATCGGCAGTCCAATCGTCGGCTTTCGGTTGGCCGCCTTCCTCCACTTCATACCAGGAGTTGTTCCACCAGCGCCGGTAGTTCGTGGGCCGTTCCGCTAGCAAGCGCGCGGGCGGAAGCGTCGCCAGCAGGTGATTGCGCAAATCCGCGTCCTTCTCCGTGACGGACACAGTGTGGGCCGATCCGAAAAGCCGCAGCCGGCCGCCCAGCTTCACCTCATCGAAAAAGATTTTTTCCTGTTCATCCGAATCTTCCGTCAGAACCAGCAAAGGCCGCCGCTCAATCGGCATAAGCGTATGGCGATCCGCCGTCTTTCGAACGGTTGAAATCCAATCCTGGTATTCGCCAAGCAATTTCCACACCGCGTGCAGCAGCGCCGGCTGGTTGTCCTTAAAATCGAAATGCAGCACAATCAGCGGCCAAGCGTCCTGCTTCTTCTCTTGCAGCGCCTTCTCAACAACGGGCCGCACGCGCTCAAAGAAATAATCTCGCAACAGCGGCTCCGTGCCGTCGGTCTGTGCTTTATGCGACACGACAACCCGCCCGTCGTACCAAGCGAGATCCTGTTCGATGGCCACCGGAAAGCCCGTCCCGATTGCGCGCTCAATGCGGTCGGCCCATTTCTTTTCGTACGGGTAGCAGTTGTGCGCGTCCAAAATGGGCTTGTCGCCATGCATGCCGCCGAATTGCGCGGCCAGCGGGACGGCGAAAATGACCGCTAGCAGCAAGGCGTTGCGGCGTGTTTCCAGCATATGGAGATAGTAGAGCATGGCGGTTTCCATCAAAGACATCGCGCGCCTGGCCGGCGTCTCGCACTCCACCGTCTCCCGAGCCCTGAATAAAAGTCCGTTGATCCCTCCCAAAACCGCGCAGCGAATCCAGCGGATTGCCGCCGAAACAGGCTACGCCGCGAGCGTGGCGGCGCGCAGCCTGGTCACGCGCCGAACCGAGGCCATTGGCGTGGTGGTCACCTCCATCGCCGATCCGTTTAATGGCGAAGTTGTGGCTGGCATCGAAGAAGTGGCCAACCAAGAGGGCTTTTCGGTGGTCCTGGCCACGTCGCAGGCCGACCCGCGCCGCGAACTGACCGTAGTGCGCTCGTTCCGCGAACGCCGCGTGGACGGCATCCTCGTCGCCTCTTCGCGCCTGGGCGCGCAGTACCTGCCGCTCTTTTCCGAACTCGAAACGCCCATCGTTTTGCTTAACAATCAGCACCCTAGCGAATTCGCCCATTCCGTAAGCATCGACAATGCCGACGGCGGCTTTCAGGCAGTCGCGCACTTGATTCGACTTGGTCACCGCGACATCGCTTACATTGGCGATGAATTCGGCCTGCAATCGGATACCGAACGCTTCCGCGGCTTTCAGGCCGCCATGCGCAAGGCGCGTTTGAAAATCCGCCCGAACCTGGTGGTGCGCGGCGACGGCAAGTCAGCGGGGGGCAAGAAATGCGCGGAGGGCCTGCTCGCCCTCCCAAATTCGCCAACGGCGATTTTCTGCTACAACGACATGACGGCCCTGGGCGTGATCGAAGCAGTGCAAGCGCGCCGCTGGCGCGTGGGGCGCGAAGTATCGGTGGTGGGTTTCGACGATTTGTTTTTTGCCGCCTCGCTGCAGCCCCCGCTCACCACGTTCCGCCAGCCTAAGAGAGAACTCGGCAAGCAGGCCATGCAACTGTTGATCGCGACTCTGCGGCAACAGCCGGCTGAACGGAAAGTGGTTGTACGCGGCGAACTAGTGGTGAGAGGATCGACCGGAAAACCTTATTAAGCGATTTTGTGGGGGAAGAACTTGCTGGCAGGCTTGCGCACTCTTTTTTAAAATTTCCCAGAAGTAGAATGGAAAACGTTGGCGCGCCAAGACACCAAGACGCAAAGGTGGAGGATCCCAACGTCAGAAAATAAATTTGCTCCCAATTGAGCCTGACGCGAATTCACCATAGCGTGAAACCGTTCCTGGATTGTTTGCGACGTGCCCGCAAATCGGTTTGTGCTCACACTAGGTGGCCAGAT
>Ga0209068_10001754_pt1 | contig 10756 bp, 10 predicted proteins | sample ColStrG_CSR_2012_FD_187200 | JGI IMG/M metagenome (GOLD analysis project Ga0209068, IMG submission 187200) | Freshwater sediment microbial communities in response to fracking from Pennsylvania, USA - Cold Stream Run_MetaG_CSR_2012 (SPAdes)... | ecosystem: Environmental > Aquatic > Freshwater >...
TCGTCTTGCGCGAGACAGCGGGCATACGGCGCATTCCAAAGGAAGTCTTCAAAATCAAGCGTCACTTCGGCTACCCGGTAGTTGTGCTTTGCGAGGAAGGCCGAGACAGCGTGCTTCTTGCGCAACGTTTCACCCTCTTCCAGGTATGGGTAGCGAAACCAGTGCCAATCTCCGCCATCGTTCTTGAGGGAGCGGAGCACGGGTTCATCGGCCGTGATGTCGCGAGTGTAGCGGCGCACGGAGGTCTTGGCGAGATTGAAATGCGAGTAGCCATGATTCGCTAGCGGGAAGCCGGCGGCGGTCCAGGCCTTCAGAGCTTCGATCTCGCCCGGCGCTGAAGTGAGTTTGCCCGCATTCACAAAGCCATAAACGGGTGGGGCATGAGCCTCTTGCAGAATTCGAGCGATGGTTCTGACGATTTCAACGCGCGTGGTATTCGGCGGCAGTTCGCCGGTGCGGGGAAGATCGTCGAAAGTGAGGGCAACTTCTTGAGCCCCTGCCGCCGAGGCGAGCAGCAAGACGGCTTGGGAAACAAGAAGAGATCTTTGGTGCCGAAACATCAGCATGGTCTCGCAATTTGCTTTTCAACTAACACTGCGAGTCCGCTCCTTGTTTCGCCAATGAGCAGAATAACATCCCACTTGCAGTGCATCCGATCATTGCGTTCGCGCCCTCCGTTTTTGTGTGGCGGCTCTATTCACGACAACCTGCCTCTGAGAATGGCGGCCATCACGCGAGGGTTACGGCGTCCATGCATCACCGCTACTACCCATAAGGGCACTTCGTCCGGCGCGTAGGCAATCAAATATTCGCGCACAACGATAAACCGCAGAGGGCGCATGGTGAGGTCTGTTCGCCTATGGCCCACATTTGGGAAAGGGACCAAGGCACGAATAGCAGCTAGAAACTCTTCTCGAAGGCGGCTGGCCGTTTGCGGGTTATCCTCCGCGATATATCCCCAAATGTCTGCGATGTCTCGAGCAGCGAGGGGATGAACTTCAAAGCCCGGCCCAGCGGTCATCGCTTCTTCAACAATTCATCTTCACGTTTGCGAAGGCCCTCAAAAAAGGCCTCACCGTCGATGGGTTTTACCTTGCCGCTTTTTAAGTCGTCGTAACGGCTGTTGAGCATTTCGCGCGTCTCCGCAAGCTCGACAACGTACCCGGCCATTGCATCTGCAAGCAGCTTGTCGGCCGCGCGTCCAGTTTCGACGACCAGTTGGTCGATCTTGGCTTGCAGGTCCGGGGTGAAATGTACTTCCATGCATCCAGCCTACAGAATCCCCGGCTTTGTGGCAATGCCGTTGGCACCTCGGGCACTTCGGCACTTCGGGCACTTCGGGGACGGAGAGGCATGGTACGAAGTGCGCGAACTGCGGCCCCCCGCGCAAGGGGGCCGTAACGATATAATTCATCCAATCTAAGCGGCATTTTCTCGCCCGCCAGAAGGAGGAACCCAATTGAACCCTGCCGAGGTTGCGTTGCAGTTGGTGGCACCGATTTACGAAGCCTCGCTTTGGCCTGAAGTGCTGAACCAGCTTGCCCGCGCCGTTGAGGGTTCTACGACGGTCTTCGTCGTTCACTCCCTGTCGGGCAGCCCATCCGGTAACGTCTCCGTGGGCATCAACATCGACCCATCGCTGCAAAACGAATACGACGCCTACTACCATGGCGTCAATGTTCATGTCTCGAAGTTCCCGGCCAAGCTGTCTCCAGGCGTCATAGCCTTGAGTCACGAATATCTGCCTGACCACGAACTCCAGCAAAGCGAGTATTACAACGATTTCCTGCGCCGCCTCGGTGTGTTTCACCTTATCGGCGCCGTTATCGCTCAGGAAGCAGGTCTGGTCTCCGCCTATTCCACGCTACGCCCGCGGCAGGCCGGACCCTTCGGCGATGAGGCAGCCCAGGTGTTCAGGTTTCTGCTGCCGCACTTCCAACGCGCCGCCAAGCTCCAGAACAAGCAGGCGCGCTGCACGCCGGGCTCGAATCGCTGGACTTTCTTTCGCCTGGATAGTCATAGTCCATTCGGACGGCTCCTGAGCCAGCCATTCGATCTGGTATTCTAGCTGTCGGCGGCGAGTCGCGGTCGACACCTCGCACCCTTTGTGAAGTCTGGCGACTACGTGTCGCTATTCGAGGAGGCAAACAGGATGTCCATTTCACAATCATCCGTTCCGACAACCGGCGGCTGGGCGTGCGCCAAGTGCGGATTGCTCAATCGACCCACCGCTGAACGCTGTGTTTGCGGTCACGGCAGTCTCTCTGGCCCTGAGGCGGTTACGGCGCAGAGCAAGCCAAAATCCAGGTTCTCGTGGGGAATTATCGTAGTTACCGGACTGATGGTTCTAAATATGATCCCGGTTTTCTTTCGCTTGTCCGATGCAGCCTCTGACCTCCAGTTGATTTGGGTCTGTGCAATTTTCACCGGGATACTTTTGGCATGGGTCTGGCTTAGATCTGACCGGCACCGGTTGCCCCGCAATAGGATAGCTCGCTTTATTGGCGGACTGCTTTATTGGATGGGCGTTGGGGCGCTGTGCTACATGCTTCCCTTGGATTACATTAGCCGTGGGACGAATGTTAGGTCTTCCGGTGCGGTGTTCGAGGCTGTCTTCTCGTTCGTTCTCCTGGGTGGAAGCTATCTTCTTAGTTTCGGACGACACTACGTCGCTGGTGAAGACGACGCACCATGATTCGCCGTCTTGATCTAACCCCTTACAAAAGACCTTATCGAAGGTAGCACTATGGGCTCACCCGGTCCCGATGTACGGCCGCCCGTCTCCGCGCCGCTGTCTAAAAGGGTAGCCAAACAATCCGACCCATCCACTCCTCCGCTTCCGATACGATCCAGATCAATATAATGCTTTCGATAACACGGCCAGTCGGTGCTCCTTGTGGTGCCATCAGTACACTTGGGCTTCGGTATCCACTTCCGACAAATCTATCAAATGACCGGGCATCGAGTTCTCATCGTGTGAGACAAGAATTCGGCCTTGTTCTGCTGCAAGCAGCAGCACTTCAAGGTCGGGAACACCGTCTAGATTGGCCCTTCTGGCGCTTTGGAAATCGACGGAAGATTCCTGGCGCAAAACGCCCTTGCGAATCGAACTCCTCAGATCGTTGTCAGCCTGAAACCGGGGCTTCACCTAATCCATATGCCCAGTGGCGCGCAATTGTTCACGCGCCCCCGCAAGGCGTTGTCGCAATTCCTCAGGCAAAGGCTCCGCATCCCGGCGCATAGCCTCAAATCGCTGCCTCTGTCGCGCCCGGTAAACATCAATGGCCGGCTGGTTTTCCAGATAGTACGTAATGGCGCCAAATACCTGCGCCAAGGTGAGCGTCTCGAATTCCCCTAATATCGCCTCCGGTGACAGTCCTTCGTTGAAGCACTCCACAATCGAATCGAGGCAAACGCGCGTTCCGGCCACATAGTGTCCGCCATTGCGCTCTTCTATGTAGTCTTTAGCCATAAAGCTCGCGCCTTCTTAGAGTGTACCCACTTTCGAGGTGTTCAGTATCGAATGTTGAAGCTCTCAATTCGAGGGCCAAAAGCGTACATTTTTGAGGGTGTAAAAAAGATTGTGTAAACGCAGGTTGAGAAAGAAAGGACCTGTGGCTATGACAATTAATGAAGAAATATTAGACAAGCTAGTAGAGAATTATGAGAGGCCGGAAGACATTCTGGGCGAGAACGGACTGCTCAAGCAGCTGGCCAAAGGGCTGGTGGAGAGGATGTTGGCGGGGGAGTTGACCGCGCATCTGGGGTACAAGAAGCATGACCCGGCAGGCCACCGCAGCGGCAACAGCCGGAATGGCAGCAGCAAGAAGAAGGTGAAGGCGGACTTCGGCGAGATTGAGTTGGAGATACCGCGCGACCGGCAAGCCACATTCGAGCCGAAGATCGTGCCCAAAGGCGAGCGGCGTCTGCCCGGTTTCGACGATAAGATTCTGTCGTTATATGCGCGCGGCATGACGACCCGCGATATCCAGGCGCATCTGGAAGAACTGTACCAGGTGGAGGTCAGCCCAGCGCTCATTTCCAATGTCACCGATGCGGTGTTGGATGAAGTGCAAGCCTGGCAGAGCCGGCCGTTGGAGCAACTGTATCCGATCATGTACCTGGACGCATTGCATGTGAAAATGCGCGACAACGGGCATGTGCAGAATCGCGCCGTCTATACCGCAATTGCGATCACGTTGGAAGGCAAGAAGGAAGTGCTGGGCTTGTGGAGCAGCGCCAATGAAGGAGCCAAGTTCTGGCTGCAAGTGCTGACGGAGCTGCAAACACGGGGTGTCAGAGACATTTTGATAGCGTGCGTAGACGGGCTGAAAGGCTTTCCGGAAGCGATTGAGACGGTGTTTCCGCAAACGCAAGTGCAGTTGTGCGTTGTGCATCTGGTGCGAGCCAGCTTGAACTACGTGAATTGGAAAGACCGCAAGAAGGTGGCGGCGGATTTTACGCGAGGTGTACCGTGCTACTACGGCGATGGAAGCGGAGCATCGGTTGGAAACGTTCGCGGCGCAGTGGGACGGGAAGTATCCGACCATTGCCCCACTGTGGCGGCGCCATTGGGAGAGGGTGATTCCGTTCTTTGCCTTTCCCGCGGAGATCCGCCGCGTGATCTATACGACGAATGCCATCGAGTCGTTGCATATGACGTTGCGCAAGGTGACCAAGACGCGCGGCTCGTTTCCGAACGAGGAGGCGGCGCGCAAGCTACTCTACCTGGCTCTGCGCAACGTCTCGAAGAAGTGGCAAACGATTCAAAACTGGAAGGACGCGCTGAACCGCTTTGCCATCCTCTGGCCGGGACGGATTCCCCTGCCCGGCGCAGAGTCCGCTTCGCCCTCCTGATCGTTAATAGGGCAAGGTCGGGAGCCCTGTCAAGGCAACCCTGCGGGCTCGCTCCGCTCGGCCTTGACAGAACCCCCAACCTTGCCCGAAGACGCTTTATAGGAGGGCGAAGCGGAAAACCAAGCGAAATTTATTTGAAGCGTTTACACAAAAAACTTGACACTACCACATTTTTTTCCCAGGCACAATATTCACCAACCTATTTATTATCAATTATATACAACCATTTCTCGTTTCGTAAAATTCGCCGTTTCCTCGCCCTCGCCCAAAAATTTCCGCCACCTTTCTTCTTTTTTACAACTTGGCTTCTTGGCGCGCCAAACCCAATCACCGTTTTCCAAAACAATCTTCTCCCTTCCTATCAACCATTTACGTCAAATTTTTCCTTCACCTCGCACGCCCCCTTCTCATAATCAAACCGGAATGACCCACTTAGCTAAAGAAGACCCGTTGGGTGATAGGCTAAAAATTCCCATGCAATTAGAGAAAATCTACGAGCCGCAGCGGTTTGAGCCGCATTGGTCTCAGTGGTGGATCGAATCCGGGATCTACCGGGCGGATGCCAAAAAGGCGCAACAGGGGCGCATGTTTTCGATCGTCATCCCGCCGCCGAACGTCACCGGCTCCCTCCATATTGGCCACATGTTTGAGCACACCATGATGGATGTGGCCGTGCGCTGGCATCGCATGCGCGGCGAAGAAACGCTGTGGCTGCCAGGTACCGACCACGCGGGCATCTCGACCCAGATGGTGGTTGAGCGCCAACTCAAAGCCGAAGGGCTGTCGCGGCGCGAACTGGGCCGCGATGCGTTCGAAAAGCGCGTCTGGCAATGGAAAGAGCAGTATGGCGGGTTGATCAAAAACCAGATCCGCCGCGAAGGCGCAAGCGTGGATTGGTCGCGCGAGCGCTTTACCCTCGACGCCGGCTTGTCGTGCGCGGTGCGCGAAAACTTCGTCCATCTGTGGAACAAAGGGCTGATGTACCGCGGCGACTACATGGTGAACTGGTGTCCCAGTTGCCAAACCGCCATCTCCGACCTGGAAACCATTCATGAAGCGGTGGAAGGGCATCTCTGGCACATTCGCTATCGCGTGACGGGCAGCGCCGAAACGCTCTCTGTGGCTACCACGCGTCCTGAAACGATGCTGGGCGATACCGCGCTAGTGGTGCATCCGGACGACGCGCGCTATCAACACTTATTTGGCAAGACCGCCATTCTGCCCATCATGAATCGCGAGATTCCGATTCTGGCGGACGCGATGGTCGATCCAAAATTCGGAACGGGCGTGGTAAAAGTGACGCCGGCGCACGATCCGAACGATTTTGCCGCGGCGAAGCGGCTGAAGCTGCCGTCGATCAAAGTGATCGGCGAAGATGCGCGCATGACCGCGGCAGCGGGACCCTATGCGGGGCTGAATCGCGATGAAGCCCGCAAACGGATTGTCTTGGCTCTGGAAGAATCGGGCGAGTTGGTGAAGACCGAGAAGTACACGGTCAACCTGAGCAAGTGCGAGCGTTCGAAGACCGTGATTGAGCCGCTGGTTTCCACCCAGTGGTTTGTCCATATGAAGCCGCTGGCGCAGAAGGCGATGGAGGCGGTGCGCGGCGGCCGTATCCGCTTTGTGCCGGACGACCGCGAGATTCTGTTCTTCCAATGGATGGAGAACATACGCGACTGGTGCATCTCGCGCCAGTTGTGGTGGGGTCACCGCATTCCGGCCTGGTATTGCAAGCCGTGCGGAGAAATGACAGTGGCCCTGGACGCGCCGGCAACATGCTCCAAATGCGGTTCGACGGAACTCGAACAGGATTCCGACGTGTTGGATACCTGGTTCAGTTCGGGCTTGTGGCCATTTTCAACATTGGGCTGGCCGGATCAGACCGAAGACTTGAAGGCGTTTTATCCGACATCGCTGATGATCACCGGCTTCGACATCCTGTTTTTCTGGGTGTCGCGCATGATCATGCTCGGCATTGAGTTGACGGGCGAAGTGCCGTTCCGCGAAGTTCACATTCACGGTCTGGTGCGCGACGCCGACAAGCAGAAGATGTCGAAAACCAAGGGCAACGTGATTGACCCGCTGGTGATCATGGACAAGTACGGCACCGATGCCGTTCGCATCGCGCTGCTGCTTTCGGCGGCGGCCGGCAACGATATCGCACTCAAAGAAGACCGCATGGATTCGGGCCGAACCTTCGCGAATAAGCTGTGGAACGCCTCGCGGCTGCTTTTCATGAACATGGAGCGGTCAGGAGTAACGGCGTGGACGCCAGGCGCGGTCACGGTAGCGGAAAGCATTGAAGACGCCTGGATTTTCGACCGCCTGGCGCAGGCAACGGACGCGGTGAACCGCGCTCTTGAAGTGCATCGCTATCACGAAGCGGCGCAAACCCTATGGGACTTTGTGTGGCACGAGTTTTGCGATTGGTACCTGGAGGTGAAGAAGCTTCGCTTCCGCGAAAACTCCGGTGTCGATGCGCATTGGCAGGCAACATTGACGGTGTATGAGGCGGCGCTGCGGCTGCTGCATCCACTCATGCCGTTTGTGACGGAAGAGTTATGGCAACGCTTGGTTCATGGAGAGCCGGGGGCGAATGCCGGGGAGGCGAAATCGATTTCACTCGCGGCGTATCCCAAAGTGGCGCGGCTGGACGGCACTGCGGAAGGAATCCGCGCGTTTGGACTCCTACAAGAAGTAGTGACGGCCGCGCGTGAACTGCGCGCTGACAACAAGCTTGATCCGAAGGCGGCGATTGAGGCCACACTCTATTTGCATACCGGCCATTTTGCGGAGGCGGACTTGGCCGCCATCGGTTCGCTGGCGAAACTCAAGCTGGAAAAGCGTAGCGGAAAGCTGGCGGAGCATAAGGGTTTAATCCGCTCGACGCCTGAGTTCGATCTGCAATTGCATGCCGTCGCGCCCCCGGCCGCCGCGCAAAACGGCGCGGGGAGCAGCGAGGCTCGGGCGCGCATTCTGAAAGAGATTGAGTCTCTGGAACGGCTGATTGAGAATTCGAACCGGCAGTTGAACGACGAGGTATTTCTGAGCAAGGCGCCTGAGAAAGTGGTGGCGGCGCTACGCGGCAAATTAGCCGGCTATGAGGAGCAACTGGCGAAGAACAGGAAGCTGCTGGAGGGCCTAGGTTAAACCGATGTTCGATGTTGGTTATGCCGACGTTCGCGACGTGGTACGGCGCGCGCTCGAAGAGGATATCGGCGGGGGCGATATTACTTCGCAATTAACCGTGCCTGACAATCTCCAAGCACGCGGCACTTTTTTGGCAAAGCAGGCGCTTGTGCTGGCGGGAGTCGAACTGTTGCCGCTGGTGTATGCGGCGCGCGGCGGGGCTGCGGTAACCATTCTGCATGGCAGCGGGACGACACTGGCAAAAGGCGCGCCGATTGCGGCAGTGGAGGGACGCGCACGAACGCTGCTCGAATGTGAGCGCGTCGCTCTTAATTTCATGCAACGGCTGAGTGGCGTTGCCACGCTCGCCCGCAAGCATGTGGACGAAGTGGCGGGAACGCGAGTGAAAGTACTGGATACGCGCAAGACCACGCCAGGTTTGCGTCGGTTGGAGAAAATGGCGGCTGCGGCGGGCGGCGTGACCAATCATCGGTTCGGTTTGTTCGATGCCGTACTCATCAAGAACAATCACATCACGGTGGCCGGCGGCGTGAGGCAAGCGCTCGAAAAAGCTAAGGCGTTCGACGGGCCGGTCGAGATTGAAGTGCGAACGCGCGCGGAGTTGGATGAAGCGCTGGCCTGCGGCGCTACGCGGCTTCTGTTGGATAACCTGACGCCAGCGGAAGCGGCCGAGTGGGTGAGTTACATCGGCGGACGGGCCAGCACGGAGCTTTCGGGCAACATCAATTTGGCGAACATCAAGGCGTATGCGCAAGCCGGTCCTGACTTCATTTCCTGCGGCGCCATCACGCATTCGGCAACGGCGGTGGATATCAGCTTCCGCCTGGAATTGAACGAGCTGTGAGCGCGCTGGATATCGAAGCAATTCAGGCGCTGCGGCCGGCGAACCGCTTTCATTGTTTTGAGAGCACCGGCTCAACCATGACGGAGGCGGCAAACCTGGCGGAAGCTGGTGCGGCCCACGGCACGGTGGTGCTGGCGGAAGAACAATTGGCGGGCGTGGGGCGGCTGGGGCGGACTTGGCTTTCGCCGCCGGGCGCGGGAGTCTACTGTTCCATCGTGCTGCGCCTGAAGCTTGCGCCTGCCAGTGCGCCGATTGCGAGCCTGTTGATTGGACTCGCCGCCGCAGATGCCATTCAGAAGACAACCGATCTGCTCTGCGACCTGCGCTGGCCCAACGACGTCTTGATTTCCGAGAGGAAGGTGGCCGGCATTCTGACGCAATTGATAGACGATTGCGTGATCGCGGGCATCGGCATCAATGTGAATCAGTTGGGGTTTCCCAGCGATTTGCGGACGCCGGCAACCTCGATGCGCATGGAATCGAATGGCCGGAAGCAATCGCGGGAGCAGTTGATTGTGCAATTGCTCGAATCGGTGGATTCGTTTAGCGAGCGGCTGAACAGCGACGGCGTAAGTGAGATTCTGCGAGCATTCGCAGCCGCGTCGAGTTATGCGCGGCATCGGCGGGTGATTGTGGAGGAAAGCGGCGCGCGTGGAACCACGGCGGGGCTGGATGAGAACGGCTTTTTGCTGATACGCTTCGACGATGGGCGGACACAGCGGCTGGCAACGGGTGGCGTGCGGCCCGCGCCTTAGAACCATATGAGCGAGCATTGGCAGGGCAACTACTTCAACTACTACACGGAGATTGAGGAACACTTCCGGCGCGCGCGCGGCACGGGATTGTTTCTGCTCTCGCCGCTAGACTGGGCCTTGATCGAGAGCTGGAAAATGGCGGGCATACCGCTGGAAGCCGTGTTAAAGGGCGTTGATGAGGCCTTCGAAAAATGGCGCAGCCGGAAGAACAAACGGCGCAACGTAAATTCGCTGGCGTATTGCTCGCAGGCAGTTCTAGAAGCTGCGCAGCGAGCGCCAGACCGGCCGGGGCGAAGGCAGAGTGAGGCGCCCTTTACCGTCGACGAATTGCGCGGGCATTTGGCCGCCGCGGCCGGCGCGTTGCGGGCGAACGGGAATCGGGCAATGCATGAATTGGCGGCGCTGCTCGACGCTTTGGCGGCGGACGCGGAGAAGCAGATACAACAGCTTGAGGATTTGGAACGGCGCTTGACGGCGTTCGAAGACAAGATTGTGGCCGTTCTGCGGGCTGGGCAATCGGAAGAGGATTTGTACGCTATCCGTGAATCGTTGGACAAAGAACTAAGCCCGTATCGCGGCAAAATGACGGCCGAGCAACTATCCATGCTGGAGCGCCGCTATCTCGATACCGCCCTGTTGGAGCGGGGGAAAGTGCCGCGCCTGAGTCTCTTCTATCTGCGCTAAGTCTGATAGACTTCGGCGGGGATGACGGAGACGAACCTCAAGCCGCGCGCCTTGCATTGGATTGCGCTGTTCCTGTTGGTCGCGTCAGTTTGCATCAACTATGCGGACCGGGGGAACCTTGGCGTCGCGGGCACGCGGCTGCAGAGCGACCTGCATCTGTCATCGACGCGTTTGGGTATCCTGCTGGCAGCGTTCTCCATCACGTATGCGCTGGCGCAGATTGGGACAGCAAAGATCATCGACCGCTGGAACGTGAACTGGTTGTATGCGCTGGCCTTTTTCCTGTGGTCGGCGGCAACGGGTGTAACCGGGCTGGCGAACTTCTTCTGGCAGATCTTCATTCTGCGGCTGCTTTTGGGGGTGAGTGAGTCGCTGGCTTATCCGGCTTACGCCAAGATGATGGTGGTTTCTTTTCCGGAGAAGATGCGCGGCACGGCGAACGGCTTGATTGACGCGGGCTCAAAGC
>Ga0209068_10001755_pt1 | contig 10754 bp, 9 predicted proteins | sample ColStrG_CSR_2012_FD_187200 | JGI IMG/M metagenome (GOLD analysis project Ga0209068, IMG submission 187200) | Freshwater sediment microbial communities in response to fracking from Pennsylvania, USA - Cold Stream Run_MetaG_CSR_2012 (SPAdes)... | ecosystem: Environmental > Aquatic > Freshwater >...
GGACGTGACGGGCGCGGGGATTCTCGCCTGTCGCGAGGCGCTCGGCGAAGCCGACGGAGATCTCGACCGCGCAGTCGAGATCCTGCGCGCCCGCGGGGAGGCTCAAGCGGCCAAGCGCGCGGGCGCCGAGGCGCTCGAGGGTGCGGTGCAGAGCTACATCCATCCCGGGAATCGGATCGGCGTGCTGGTGGAGGTCAACTGCCAGACCGACTTCGTCGCGCGCAACGAGAAGTTCGTCGAGTTCGCGCGTGACCTCGCGTTGCACATCGCCGCGGCGGCGCCGCTGGCTGTGAGCGAGGACGACGTGCCGGCTGCCGAGCGCGAGCGCGAGCAGCGAATCGCGACCGAGCAAGCCGCCGATCGGCCCGAGAACGTGCGCGAGCAGATCGTTTCCGGAAAGCTTGAGAAGTGGCTGGACGAGGTCGTTCTGCTGCGCCAGAAGCACGTCAACGCCGACAAGCACGACGGAAAGACGATCGAGGAGCTGCGCGCCGCGCTGTCCGCGGAGACGCGCGAGAACATCGTCATCCGCCGGTTCTCGCGGTTTGCGGTCGGCGGCTAAGTGCCGGTCGGGTCAGACGCACTGGCAAAGCCGCCGCCCGTCTACCGGCGGGTGCTACTGAAGCTCTCCGGCGAGGCGCTGATGGGAGAGCTCGAGTACGGCACCGACCCGGAGCGCGTCAAGGCGATCGCGCACCAGGTCGCGAGCGTTCACGAACGCGGCGTCGAGGTGGCGATCGTCGTCGGCGGCGGCAATATCTATCGCGGCTTGGCCGCCGCGGCGAAGGGGATGGACCGCGCCACGGGCGACTACATGGGCATGCTCGCCACCGTGCTGAACGCGCTTGCGCTCCAGGACGCGCTGGAGAAGGCGCAGATTGCCACCCGCGTCCAATCGGCACTGACGATCTCGGAGGTGGCCGAGCCGTACATTCGCCGGCGCGCGGTGCGCCACCTGGAGAAGCGGCGGATCGTGATCTTCGCCGCGGGTACGGGGAACCCGTTCTTCTCCACCGACACGGCCGCGGCGCTGCGGGCGGCTGAGCTGCACGCCGAGGTGGTGCTGATGGCCAAGAACGGCGTCGAGGGCGTCTACAGCGCCGACCCGGCCGAGGACCCGGACGCGCGCTTCATCCCCGAGATCACACACAAGGAGGCGCTGACACGCGGCTTGCGTGTGATGGACTCGACGGCGTTCGCGCTGTGCATGGACAACAATCTCCCGATCGTGGTGTTCAACATGGCGGACGGCACGAACATCGACAAGATAGTGTCCGGCGAACGCGTGGGAACGCTGGTCAGGACATGACTGCCTTGCTACCCGCTTTCGCAAATACACCGACCGTCGAGCGGCACGGGGCGGAGCGAGGTCACGGATGAGCGAGCTGACCGACATGCTGCTCGACGACGCTCGTGACCGGATGCACAAGTCCGTCGAATCGACGCGCCACGAGTTCGCGTCGGTCCGCACCGGACGCGCCAGTCCGGCGCTGCTGGACAGGATCTCGGTCGACTACTACGGAACGCCCACATCGTTGCGCCAGCTCGCGACGATCAGCGCGCCGGAGCCGCGGTTGCTGACGATCCAGCCGTTCGACAAGGGCTCGTTCAAGGCGATCGAGCGTGCGATCATGGAGTCGGACATCGGGCTGACGCCGTCCAACGACGGCAAGCTGATCAGGCTTGTGGTGCCCGAGCTCAACGAGGAGCGTCGCAAGCAGCTCGTGAAGGTCGTCCGGCACATCGCCGAAGAGGGCCGGGTCGCGATCCGCAACGTCCGCCGCGACGTGATGCACGAGCTCCGCGTGCTCAAGGAGGCGGGCGACGCAGGGTCCGACGACGAGCACCGCGCCGAGGTGGAGCTACAGAAGGTCACCGACTCGCGGATCAGCGAGCTCGACGAGCTGCTCAAGGCCAAGGAAGAAGAGATCCTCGAGGTCTGAGTGCAGTCCGCCGCCGGCCACGCGGCCCGTTACGTGGCCATCATCACCGATGGGAACGGGCGGTGGGCGAGGCAGCGCGGGCTGTCGGCGGTCGCCGGACACGAGGCGGGAGCCGACATCGTGAAGGCGCGCCTGCGCGACGCGGTGGAGCTGGGGATCCGCGAGCTGACCGTCTACTCGTTCTCGACTGAGAACTGGAGTCGCTCCAGGGCGGAGGTGTCGGCGCTGATGCGGATGTTCCGCCGCCGGATCGTGTCGGAGACCCCCGAGCTTGATGCTGAGGGCGTTCGGATGCGCTTCATCGGCCGTCGCGCCTCACCCGTGCCGCCGTCGCTCATCGAGAAGATGCGCTGGGCCGAGTCGATCACCGAGCACAACGACCGGATCACGCTGTTCGTGGCGTTCAACTACGGTGGCCGTGCGGAGATCGTCGACGCCGCCCGGAGCTTCACGGGCGGGGACGAGGACGAGTTCCGCAGGCACCTGTACGCCCCTGAGATGAACGACCCGGACCTGATCATCCGCACAAGTGGCGAACGGCGGCTCTCCAACTACCTGATGTGGCAGTCGGCGTACAGCGAGCTGGTGTTCCGGGACGAGCTGTGGCCGGACTTCTCGCGTGAGGCGTTCGAGCAGTGCCTGGCCGAATACTCGCGGCGACGTCGACGGTTCGGGGGGCGGTGATGCCGGCGGCCGCCAAACGGCGTCGACGTCAAGGCCGCTCGGACCTGCTCGCGCGGGCCGCTGTCGCGGTGCCGGCGATAGTGGTCGCGCTGATCGTCGTCGACATCGGTGGGCTCGCGTGGGCACTGCTGATGATCGCGCTCGGGTGCCTGTGCCTTGCCGAGCTGTGGCGGCTCCTGCACCGCTGGAAGCCCGTGCCGATCGTCGGCTACGTCGCGGTCGCTGCGATGTGCCTTGGCGCCCGGTACGGCGGTGAGCACGACGTGATCGCGTTCGCGCTGGCCGCGGTGCCGCTGTTGTTCGGCGCCGTCGTCGTTCGCGGGCAGCGGGCAGGGGCCACGGTGGCGATCGCCGGCACGCTGCTCGGCGTTTACTGGATCGCGTTCGCGGTCGCGTGCTCGGTGCTGCTGCGGGAGCTCCCGCACGGCAAGGGCGTGCTGATCGACGTGATGCTCGGCACGTTCGTCGCCGACACCGGCGCGTACCTCGGCGGGCGGATGTTCGGCCGCCGGCCGTTGGCGATCGACATCTCGCCGAACAAGACCGTCGAGGGCCTGTTCTGCGGAATGGTGGCGGCGATCGTCGCGGTCGTGCTCGCGAGCCTCTACCAGCCATGGATGACGCACGGCGACGCGCTGATCCTCGGCGCCGCGATCGCCGTGCTCGGACCGATTGGGGACCTTTTCGAGTCACTGATCAAGCGCGACGCCGGTGCGAAGGATGCCGGCAAGCTGTTCGGCGCCCACGGAGGTGCGCTCGACCGGCTCGACGCGGTCATCTTCACGGTCGTGGCGGCCTACTTCATCTGGGTCTCCCTGCTGCCCTGATGCCGCGCCGCATCGTGATCCTCGGCGCCACCGGCTCGATTGGAGCCCAGGCGCTCGACGTGATCGCACGCAGCGACCCGGAGGAGCTCGAGCTGGTCGCGCTCGGCGCCGGTCACGCGTGGGGGCCGCTGATCGAGGCGGCGAGTCGCCACGGTGTTCACCGGATCGCGCTGGCAGATCCGGACAGCGCCGCGAGGGCCGCCGAGGCGTGGACCGATGGCGCCGTCCTATCGGGACCGGACGGGCTCGTGGAGCTCATCACCGACTCCGGCGCGGACATCGTCCTGAACGCGATCGTCGGTTCCGCCGGGCTGCTCGCGACGATCGCCGCGCTCGGCGAGGGAATCGACCTGGCACTGGCCAACAAGGAGTCGCTGGTGGTCGGCGGAGAGCTCGTGACGACGCTCGCACAGGCGACGGGCGCGGCCATCATCCCCGTCGACTCCGAGCACTCGGCATTGCACCAGCTGATCGCCGAGCAGGGGGCCGGCACCATCGATCGGCTGCTGCTGACCGCCTCCGGTGGGCCGTTCCGGGGACGTCTGCCGGTGCAACTGCGCGACGTGACAGTGGCAGCGGCGCTTGCCCACCCGACATGGGAGATGGGCGGCAAGATCACGATCGACTCGGCGACGCTGATGAACAAGGGCCTCGAGCTGATCGAGGCCCGCCACCTGTTTGACCTCCCGTACGAGCGCATAGAGGTGGTGGTGCACCCACAGTCGATCGTTCACGCGCTCGTGCAGCTCTGCGACGGGGCGACGCTCGCTCACCTCGGCTACCCCGACATGCGGGTGCCGATCTCCTACGCGCTGCACTACCCGGACCGTGCCGAGGTGCCCGTCGCGCCGCTTGACCTGGTGGCGCTCGGCTCGCTCACGTTCGAGGCGCCCGACGAGCAGACGTTTCGGTGCTTGGCGCTGGCTCGCGAGGCCGGTATCACGGGCGGAACGGCGCCGTGCGTGCTGAACGCCGCCAACGAGGTGGCCGTTCACGCGTTCCTCGAGCAGCGCCTTGGGTTCCTCGGGATCGCCGAGGTCATCGAGCAGACGCTCGAGGCTGTGCCGGCGACCGGACTTCACTCGTTCGAGACGCTGAGCGACGCCGACGCGCGGGCGCGCTCGGTCGCGGGCGCGCTGGTGGACGCCAGAGCGCCCGCTTAGGTTCCTACGGCCCTCAGGCGCTCTTGGCGCCCGCTTTCTGGGCCATGCCGGCAGGTGAGCGCCGCGCCCTGTCAAACTGTGACCGATGTCGTATCTGCTCGCGTTCGCCGGCTTTGCCGCGCTGATCATCATGCACGAGTTCGGCCACTTCACGGCCGCCAAGCTCGTCGGGATGCGGGTCGAGCGCTTCTCGCTGTTCTTCGGCCCGATGTTGCTCAAGCGGCGGTTCGGCGAGACCGAGTACGGGGTCGGCGTGATTCCGCTCGGGGGCTACGTGAAGATCAGCGGCATGAACCCGGAGGAGCCGCTTCCGGCCGATGTGGCTGCGCGCGCGTACTGCAACCAGCCGGTGTTCAAGCGGATCGTGGTGATCGCGGCCGGGCCGTTCGTCAACATCGCGATCGCGTTTCTGATCATCTGGGGACTGATCCTGTCGCAGGGCCAACCGGTCGCCAGCACGCGCGTGCACGCGGTGCTGCATCCGAGTGCCGCGGCCGGGCTGTTGCACCCAGGCGACCGGATCGTCTCGATCGACGGCGTCGGGGGCAGCGCGCCCGCGCTGCGAAACCAGATCGCGACGCACACGTGCGCCGGCCATCCCTACGACGGCTGCCGGTCCGCGACCCCGGCGCGGGTCGTCGTGCGCCGCGACGGCAAGCTGCAGGCGTTCCTCGTGTGGCCCCGCTACAGCGCCGCCTACCACCGGCCACTCGTCGGCTTCGACTTCGGTTACATGATGGTCCCGATCGGCGCTGGGCACGCTGCGACGCTGACGGTCAGCCGGATGTGGAGCGTGACCGGCGCGACGGTCTCGGCGATCGCGAGGCTGTTCGAGCCCCAAGCCCGTCAGCAGCTCCACGGCGTCGTCGGCGCGTACACCGTAGAGGAGCAGTCGATCAACCACTCGAGCACGCTGGCACTGGAGGTGCTCGCGCTGATCTCGCTGTCGTTGGGGATCGTCAACCTGTTCCCGTTCCTGCCGCTGGACGGCGGTCACATCTTCTGGGCGGTCGCCGAGAAGGTCCGCGGCCGGCGAATCTCGCTCGCGGTGATGGAGCGAGCCGGGTTCATCGGCGCCGCGCTGATCGTGGTGCTGTTCGCGATCGGCCTGACCAACGACATCCACACGCTCTCTGGGCCGGGCTTCAATCCGTGAGCGACCGCGCGGTCGACGCCGGCACGCTGACCGAAGCGCTGCGTCGCACCGCGGCAACCTACCCCGAAGTCGTCGCGCTGCGAACGGTCGATGACACGTTCTCGATCACCTGGTCGCAGCTGCTCGCACGCGCCGAGGCGCTCGCTGCGGGGATCGCCGGACTTGGCGTGAGGGGCGGCGACACGGTCGCCCTGATGCTCGGCAACCGCCCCGAGTTCAACCTGATCGACCTCGCCGTCGCGATGCTCGGGGCGACGCCGTTCTCGATCTACCCGACCTATCCCGCGCCGGAGATCGCCTACCTGATCCGCGACGCCGGCGCGCGGGTTGCGTTCATCGAGCAGGCGTTCGTCGAAGTGAGCACAGCAGCCCGCAGGCAGCTGCCGTCGCTCGAGCACGTCGTGGTCGTCGACGGCGAGCCGCCCGGCGGGATGCTGTCGCTCACCGAGCTGGAACGGGGCGATCGCTCAGTCGACGTCGAGGCGCTCGCGAGCCGGCTCACGCCCGAGGACGTGCTCACGCTGATCTACACCTCGGGCACCACCGGACGCCCGAAGGGCGTGCAGCTCTCGCATCGGAACGTGATGTTCGCGGCGCGGGCAGCCGAGGAGGTGATCCGGCTCGAGCCCGGCTTCAGGGTGATCTCGTGGCTGCCGGCCGCCCATATCGCCGAGCGGATGGCCCACCACTACATCCCGATCGTGTACGGGGGGACGATCACCGTGTGTCCGGATCCCCGCGAGGTCGTCTCCTATCTGCCGCGGGTCCGGCCGAACTGGTTCTTTGCGGTCCCACGCGTGTGGGAGAAGCTGAAGACCGGGCTCGAGGCGATGCAGGTCGGCCAGCCCGACGAGGTGCGCCAGATGGTTCAGGACGCGCTGTCAGCCGCGGTCACGCGGCTGCGGCTCATCCAGGGCGGGCAGCCGGTGCCGCCCGAGTTGGACGCACAGGTCGCTATCGCCGACGAGCAGCTGTTCTCGCACCTGCGCACGATGCTCGGGCTCGACCAGGTCGTGACCGTCAACGCCGGCGCCGCGCCGACCCCCGTGGAGGTGGTCGAGTTCTTCAATGCGCTCGGGATCGAGCTCGCCGAGCTCTGGGGCATGTCGGAGACATGTGGGCTCGGCACGGTCAACCGTCCGGGCAAGGTGCGGATCGGCACGGTCGGCACGCCACTGCCCGGGGTCGAAGTGATGCTCGCCGACGACGGCGAGCTGCTCTGCCGAGGGGAGTTCGTGATGAGCGGCTACCGCAACGCTCCGGACAGGACCGCGGAGGCGATCGACGCCGAGGGGTGGCTGCACACCGGCGACATCGCCGAGATCGACCACCAAGGCTACGTCCGGATCGTGGACCGCAAGAAGGAGCTCATCATCAACGCGTCCGGCAAGAACATGTCGCCAGCGAACATCGAGGGTGAGCTGAAGTGCGGCAGCCCGCTGATCGGCCAGGCCTGCTGTATCGGCGATCGACGCCCTTACAACACGGCGCTGATCGTGCTCGACGCCGACTACGCGCCGCAGTGGGCCGCGCAGCACGGCATCGACGCGGGCTCGCTCGAGGAGCTGGCGGCCGCGCCCGAAGTGCTCGAGGCCGTGCAGGCCGGCGTCCAGTCGGCAAACGCCCATCTCTCGCGCGTCGAGCAGATCAAGAAGTTCGCGATCGTGCCCGGAGACTGGGCTCCGGGAGGCGACGAGCTGACGCCGACGATGAAGCTCAAGCGCAAGCCGATCGCGACCAAGTACGCGGCCGAGATCGAGGCGCTGTACGTGTAGATCAGGTTGCGAGCCTCACGCAGCTGATGGATCGCGCGACAGGAGACGAAAGAGCTCCAAACGCGGGTCAGTCTCGGCCGGCACCGGCCTGGATCGAGCGCCAGACCAGCTCAACGGGGTGCTGCACCGGCATCTCGCTGCCGAGTTCGCGCAGATGACGCGTCAGCTGTGCGGAGCACCCGGGGTTGCCGGCCGCCACCGCGTCGGCGCCGGTGGCGATCAGGTGTCGGGCCTTTCGCTCGCCGAGCTGAGCCGCCGGGCCGGGCGCCACGAGGTTGTAGATCCCGGCCGACCCGCAGCAGACCTCAGCCTCGGCGCCGACCTCCAGCAACTCGAGCTCGGGAATCGCGCGCAGGATCGCGCGCGGCTCCTGGCTGATCCGCTGAGCGTGAAGAAGGTGGCACGCGTCGTGGTATACGACCCGCATCGGCAGTGGGCCGCGGGCCGCGTGGGCCGGAGTCGTGGCGATCAGCTCGGACACGTCCAGCACGCGCGCCGAGAACGCTCGCGCCCGCGCGCCGCCGAGCAGCTCGCCGTAGCGCTTCATTGCCGCGCCGCACCCCGCTGCGTTGACGACCACGTGGTCGACTCCTCCGAGCGCGTCGATCGCCTCGACCGTCTCCCGCGCCCGTTCCAGGGCGCGCTGTGACTCGCCAGCGTGCAGCTCGAGCGCGCCGCAGCAGCCTGGGTTCCGTGGGGCAAGCACCTCCCACCCCTCGGCCGCGAGCGCCCCGATCGTCGCGCGGTGCACCTCCGGGTAGAGCACGCGCTGCACGCACCCGAGCAGCAGCGCCACACGCCCGCGCAGCTGCGACCGGGCAGCGGTGCGCTCCGGCAGGCTGACTCGCAGCTGGTCGCGCAGCCGTGCTCGCGGGACCAGCTCGGCGAGCGGCGCCAGCCGCTCGCCGAGCAGGCCCCCGGCAGCCCTCCCGACCGTCATCGCGGGAAGCAGTGCGCGCAGGACGTGCGGGTTGGGAAGCGTCGCGAACAGGGCGCGGCGCAACAGCCGCTCGGCTGCCGGGCGCCTGTGCTGGCGCTCGACCTCGGGCCGCGCGCGTTCGAGCAGCTCGTCGTAACGGACGCCCGACGGGCAGGAGGTCACACACGCGAGGCAACCCAGGCACGAGTCCAGGTGCACGACCGTCTCCTCCGACAGTCGGCCACCGGCTTCGATCGCTGCATCGAGCAGCACGATCCGGCCTCGCGGCGAGTCGGCCTCGGCCGCCCACAGCACATAGGTGGGGCATGTGTCCAGGCAGAAGCCGCAGTGGACGCAATCGGCCACCAGTTCGCGCGACGCAGTCAGGGAGGGCGCGATCATCGGACTCATCTGCGGGATCGGTCCGACTTCGCTCGCCGGGTGCTCGTGGGGCATCAGATCCCCCCGACGAACACGCCGTGGCCGCAGACCGCGGCGGGGTCAAAGCGCCGCTTCACCGCGCGCATCAGTCCGAGTGCCGCGCCGTCCGGCTCCCCCCAAACGTCGATCTCGCTGCGGACCGTCTCGGGGATGTCCAGCACGACGGCGTGCGCGCCGCCGGGCAGCATCCGGCGCAGCCAGGCGATCTCGGCCGGCTCGATCTCGACGAAACTGGCGCCGAGCGCGGCGCGACCGACGAGCGCGCCGCCGCGCTCGTCGATCAGCGCCAGCACGCGCCCCAGCTCAGCCGGCCGGCAGGCCACCCGGACGATCGCTCGCTGTGCCGAGCGCTGACCGGCGCGCTGGCGCGCCCACAGCTCCTCGTCCGGCGTGACCACCTCCACATCGCTCAGAGCACAGTCGCGCATCTGGCGCTCGATCGCCTGGGTCCGCCGCGCGGCTTGGGCGCCAGCCACGCGCGCGAGCAGCCGTCCCTCCCCGGCGCGCCAGGCTACGTCCAGCGCCTCCAGCTCGAGCGGGGCGCATGCGAGTGCGACTGCCGCCGCGGACAGTCGCTGCGGCTCGCTGGTGGCACCGATCACGGTGATCGTGGCGGCGGGCAGCGGGTGGAGCCTGACGGTCAGCGACAGGATCATCCCCAGTGTCCCGAATGAGCCGGTGAACAGCTTGGCGATGTCGTATCCGGCGACGTTCTTGATCACCCGGCTGCCGGCCTTGGCGACCGTGCCGTCGCCCAGCGCGAACGTGATCCCGAGCACCAGGTCGCGAGGTTGCCCGTAGCGGTGGCGCAGTGGACCGCTGTCGGCGGTCGCGAACACGCCGCCGAGGGTCGCAGCGCCGTCGCCGTCGGGCGGGTCGATCGCGAGCATCTGACCGTGCGCCGCCAGCTCAGACTGGGCCCGCGCGAGCGGCACGCCCGCCTCGAAGCTCGCGGTCATGTCCGAAGCGTTGTGTTGCAGCGTGCGGTCGAGCGCGGCCGTGTGAACGTGCAGCCCCGCGCCAGCCGGCGCGCCCCAGGCGAGCTTCGTGGCACCGCCGACGATCCGCAGTGGCCTGCCGGCGGCCGCCGAAGCCGCAAGCGCGGCGGCCGCCCGCTCGTACGTGACCGGTGTGATCGACTCGGGCGTCAGCGCGCGCTCCAGTCCGGTGTTCAGAACCGCTCCGCGACGCCGGCCCGCTCCAGGGGGTGCTCGCGGTAGGGGCCAGGCACCTCTCCGCACAGACGCGGCGTCGGCATCACCTTGCCCGGGTTGGCCAGCCCCGACGGATCGAACGCGCACCGCAGGCGGTTGAACGTCTCGAGATCGGGCTCGTCGAACATCGCCGGCATGTGGAGCTTCTTGTCGACACCGACACCGTGCTCCCCGGTGATCGAGCCGCCGGCGGCGACGCACTCGCGGATGATCCTGCCGGCCAGCTCCTCGGCTCTTGCGGCCTCCCCGGAGCGGGCCGAGTCGTAGCAGACAAGCGGGTGAAGGTTGCCGTCGCCTGCGTGGAAGACGTTGGCCACCTGCAGCCCGTACTCGGCCGAAAGCTCGTCGATTCGCCGCAGCACGCCCGCCAGACTGGAGCGCGGTATCACGCCGTCCTGGACGTAATACGCCGGGGCGATGCGCCCCATCGCGGCAAACGCCGCCCTGCGGGCGCGCCACAGCAGCGCGCGCTCCTGCTCGGTCGCCGCCACTCGGACCTCGATCGTGCCGGCCTGCTCGCACAGCTCGCGAATCTGGCCCAGGGCCGCCTCGCATTCGGTCGCCGGCCCGTCGAGCTCCACCAGCAGGGCGGCGCCCGCGTCGAGGCGATAGCCGGCGCCGGTCGCCTGCTC
>Ga0209068_10001757_pt1 | contig 10753 bp, 9 predicted proteins | sample ColStrG_CSR_2012_FD_187200 | JGI IMG/M metagenome (GOLD analysis project Ga0209068, IMG submission 187200) | Freshwater sediment microbial communities in response to fracking from Pennsylvania, USA - Cold Stream Run_MetaG_CSR_2012 (SPAdes)... | ecosystem: Environmental > Aquatic > Freshwater >...
GAGGATGCCGACCAGACGGTCCTTCTCGACCACCAGGGCCTCGTGGGCGCCGCGCTCGATGCGCCCGCGGTCCACCACCGGCAGGTGGGCGATCCCATCGTCGCCGGTCCGCCGCGGGGCCGCGGCCACGCTGGCGCGTGGGGTCGCGGTGAGCGGGCCCGGCGTCATCGCGCCGGCCGCGGTCACGCCCGCTCCGCCTCGATCTGGGCCAGCAGGTCCCGGAGCATCTCGATGCCGCCGTTGTCGAGCCGCCGGTAGGCGAAGATCACCTCGACGTCGAGCGGGAAGCGCGCGCGGATCTGATCCGCGGCCTGCTCGGAGCACACCACGATGCGCGTCTTCTCGAGCATCCGGTCGATGGACCAGGGGTCGTCGGTCGAGGCCAGGATCGGCACCACGTGCGAGAGCCCGGCCGACTGCACCGAGCTCAGGATGTTCTGGCTGCCGCGCAGGGTATTGCACACGAGCCCGACGCGGGTGCCCTCGGGCAGCTCGGTCAGGCGCAGCAGGGACGAGATGTTCGACTCCGAGAGCAGGGCCATCGCGGGGGGGCCGTCGAGCGGCAGCGCCTGCTTGACCTCGTGGATGTGGAAGAAGGTCGTGATCACGACCCGGTAGTCCTTGAAGAAGCCCGGCTCGCGCATCCGGGCCGGGAGATCTTCGACCAGCAGGCGATCCACCGTGAGGGAGAGCTCCTCCTCGAGCTGCTCGCGGTAGCGGGAGAGCTCGGCGTGGTTGCACTCCACCAGGAGGACGCGCACCCGGGCCCGCCGCGCGCCGCGCGCCGGGGGGGCGCTGGCCGCGATGGTCGCGGCGAGCTCCTCGTGGGTGAACCCGAGGCGGCGCGCGCGCTCCAGCGCCTCCCGCACGAGCCGCTCGAGGCTGCGGGCCGCGCGTCCCTCGCGCATCGGGGGACGGTCGGCCACGAACGTGCCGCGCCCCTGATGGCTCTCCAGATAGCCGTCCTGGGAGAGGTCGGCCAGGGCCCGGGCCACGGTGTTGCGGTTGATGCGGAGGAAGCCGGCGAGCTGGCGCACGGTGGGCATCTGCATGCCCGGCTTCAGCGCGCCGGTGTCGATGAGGTGGCGGACCTGGGTCTGGAGCTGCACGTGGACGGGAACCGCGCTCTTCCGGTTCACCTGGAGCCCCGACGGCGGGACTATCTGCGAGGATTCCCGCGCCACGTGTCAGCTCCTCCCTAGGCGGTAGCTCGTCGCGGCTGGCCCGCCCGTCGGGGTGCCCGGCCGGCCACCCAGTGGCCGACCTTGATCAGGGCGAAGCCGACCACCACGCGCATGGGCTGTCGCGCCGGCCGAAGCTGGCGGAGGAGGGCCCAGCGGGCCGCCTCGGCCCGGGCCTCGTCCAGCCGCTGCCTGGCCACCTGCTCTTCCATCTGCGGGTTCATCACTCTGCCTCCTCGCTGAGGTGTCCCTAGGACAGTTCGTCCTGGGTACCGGACCGTCCTGCATATTGTCCTAGTACACTAAGACACTATGACAGTCCGACGCCTCGTGTCAAGTTATTCGGCGGCGAGTCGATACCCGACGCCGGGCTCGGTGAGGAGGTAGCGGGGGCGAGCCGGATCGCGCTCGAGCTTCCGGCGGAGAGTCCCCATGTAGACCCGGAGATAGTGGGCCTGATCGGTGTGCGCCGGACCCCACACTTCCTTTAATAGCTGGCGCTGGCTCAGGACCCGCCCGGCGTGGCGGACCAGGGTGGTGAGCAGCCGGTACTCGATGGGGGTCAGGTGGACGTCCTTGCCGTCTACCTGGACCTGGCGCTTCACCTGGTCGACCCGGAGCCCGGCGACCGTGAAGGTCGGCTCGCCGGACTCGCCGACGGCAGCATGACGGAGCGCAACCCGCAGCCGCGCGAGCAGCTCGCCCACCGCGAATGGCTTGCTCACGTAGTCGTCGGCCCCGGCGTCGAGCGCGGCGACCTTGTCGCCCTCTTGCCCACGCGCGGAGAGCACGATGATCGGAACCTTGCTCCACTCCCGCAGCCGCCGGATCACCTGCAGGCCGTCGATATCGGGCAGGCCCAGGTCGAGGATGACGACGTCCGGCTGGCGGGTCGCGGCCTCGATCAGGCCGTCCTCGCCGGACGTGGCCTCGTGCAGACGATAGCCGCTGCTGCCGAGGGTGGCTCGGAGGAAGCGACGAATCTGGGGCTCGTCCTCGATCAGCACCACGACCGGGGAAGGCGGGCTGAGCCCGGGAGCCTGCGGGTCAGGCGACATCTGACTCGGCCGGAGTGGACTCGGACGGGGTGGGCGGTATGTCCTTCAAGGGCAAGGCGAAGCGGAGGGCGACCCCGCCACCGGTGCGGTTCTCCGCCCAGATACGTCCGCCGTGGGCCTGGATGATCCCCTGGCAGATGGCCAGCCCGAGCCCGGCGCCCCGCACCGAGGGGGCGGGGTCGGTCCGGTGGAACTTCTCGAAGATGAGGCGCTCCTCGCCCGGGCGCAGTCCGGGCCCCCGGTCGGCAACCTCGACCACCACCGCGGCGCCGGTCTCGTCCGCGCCAACCTCGATCGGCGTCCCGGCCGGGGTGTACTTGATCGCGTTGTCGATCAGGTTGATCAGCACCTGCTCGATGAGCACGTCGTCCATGGGGACGAGGGGCAGCTCGGCCGGGATCCGGGTGGTCACCGGCCGCTCGGCGAGCAACTTGCCGAAACGACCGAGCGCGGCCCCCACCACCTCCTCGACCGAGTGCCACGCGGTGTGGGGCACGAGCGCACCCGCCTCGAGCCGGGTCATCTCGAGCAGGTTCTGGACGAGCCGGTTCAGCCGGTCCGCCTCCTCGTGCAAGGCCTCCAGCAGATCGCGCCGGGTCGCGGGGTCCAGGCGCGCCTCGTTCTCGAGCAGGGTGCTGGCCGCACCGGTGATCGAGGCGAGCGGCGTCCGGAGGTCGTGAGAGACGGAGCTGAGCAGCGAGTTGCGCAGCCGCTCGGTCTCGGCGCGCACCTGCGCCTGCTCGGCCGCCGCCGCGAGCTGCGCGCGCTCGATGGCGAGCGCGGTCTGGCTCGCGAACGTCTCGACCTGGTGGAGCTGCTCCGGCGCCTGGAGCGAGCGCGGGTCGGTCGGCCGGAGCCCCAGCACGCCGACCGCGCCCCGCGAGCCCAGCAGGGGCACGTAGAGGCCGGCGGCGCCCGGCAGGGTGTCCGTGCCCTGGCCGGCGACCTGCCCGTGCTCGTACACCCACTGACTCACCGCCACCTCGCTCGTCTCCATCGGGAACTCGGCGTCGGCCTCGATTCCACCGTCCAGGCGCCCGCTCGCGTCGGGGAGCAGGATCGCGACCCGGGCTCGGAACAGCTCGGTGATGTGGCGGGTCGCGACCGCGAGGAGACCCTCCACCCCGCGGGTGCTGGCGAGCTCGCGGCTCATGGCGTACAGCGCGGCCATCCGGCCCTCGCGCTCCCGGGCGGACTCGGCCTGGGCCCGGATCCGGTTGGCGAGGCCGCTGATGACGACGGCCACGACGAGCATGACCGAGAAGGTGACGAAGTATTGGGTGTCAGACACCGCGAACGTGAAGTAGGGCGGAACGAAGAAGAAGTCGAACGCGGCCACGCTGAGGAGCGAGGCCAGGAGCGACGGTCCCCGCCCGTATCGTGTCGCCACCACGATGACCCCGAGCAGGTAGACCATGATCAGGTTCGAGAAGGCGAAGTATGGAAACATCGCCCACGCGATGCCGGTGCAGATCGCCACCACGGCGAGCGCGTAGCCGTACGGCGGCCAGTTCGTCCGGGTCGGCCACGGCCGGGGCGGGAGGGGGCGCGAGTCGTCCCGGTCGCCGCTGATGACGTAGACGTCGATCTCGCCGCTGCCCTGCACGAGCGTATCCACGATCGAGCCCATCGCGATCCGCTTCCAGAGCGGCCGCTCGGGCTTCCCGACCACGAGCTTGCTGACGTTGCGCGCTCGGGCGAAGGCGAGGAGCTCGTCGCTCATCCGCTGCCCGGTCAAGGTGTGGATCTCGGCTCCGAGCTGCTCGGCGAGGCGCATGGTCTGGGCCACGCGGTCCCGCGCCTCCTGCGGCAGGCGGACCTGCGACGGGGTTTCCACGTAGGCCACGATCCACTCCGCGCCGAGGCCCTCGGCCATGCGTTTGGCCGCCCGCACCAGGCGGATCGAGGACGGGCTCGGCCCGATGCACACGAGCAGGCGCTCCCGCACCGGCCACGTCTGCCGGATCGCGTGGTCGCGCATGTAGTGGCGCATCTCGGCGTCCACGTGCTGCGCGGTCACCCGGAGCGCCAGCTCCCGCAGCGCGATCAGGTTGCCCTTGCGGAAGAAGTTCTCGATCGCCTCGCGGGCCTGCTCCGGAATGTAGATCTTGCCGTCCCGCAGCCGGTGCAGGAGATCGTCGGGGGGCAGGTCGATCAGCTCGACCTCATCGGTGTGCTCGAAGATGGAGTCCGGCACCGTCTCCCGCACGATCACCCCGGTGATCTTCGCCACCACGTCGTTCAGGCTCTCGACGTGCTGAACGTTCATCGCGGAGTAGACGTTGATGCCCGCGTCGAGCAGCTCGAGCACGTCCTGCCAGCGCTTGGCGTGACGCGAGCCGGGCGCGTTGCTGTGGGCAAGCTCGTCGACGAGCATGAGCGCGGGGCGGCGCGCGAGGGCCGCGTCCAGGTCGAACTCCTTGAGCGCGGTGCCGCGATATTCCACCGCGCGGCGGGGCAAGATCTCGAGGCCTCCCAGGAGCGCTTCGGTCTCGCCGCGCCCGTGCGTCTCGACCCAGCCGACGACCACGTCGACGCCTTGTCCCCGCTGCTCGCGGGCGGCCTCGAGCATCGCGTAGGTCTTGCCCACCCCGGCGGCGGCGCCGAAGAAGATTTTGAGCTTGCCGCGTGCCTGGCGGGTTTCCGCCTCCTTGACACGCGCCAGCAGCTCGTCCGGATCCGGTCGACGCTCGGTGTTCATGGGTCGGCCCGGCGCCAGCCTACGACGGAACGAGCGGCCCGTTCAACTCACGGCCGACGTTCTTCGCTACGTCCGCGCTGGGCGGTGAACGCGTAGGGGAGCAGCAGGCGCTTGATGAGATCGCCGCGGAAGACCACGCCGATCAGGACCCCGTGATCGACGACCGGCATGACACCCACCCCGTACTCGTCGAAGAGCCGGACCGCCGACGTCGCGGAGGTGGCGGGATCCACCGGGAACACGCGCCTCAGCATAACTCCGGCTCGCGTGGGGGCCGGCGACAGCCGGTCATCGCCGACCGACCCGACCACGCGGCCCCGCCCGTCGACCACCAGCACCTCTTCGACTCCCCTGTCCACCATGATCTCGACCACCCGGCGGACCGGGGCGTCCGGGGAGACCGACGCGATCTCGTGCCGCATCAGCTCGCGGATGGGGAGCATGTCTCCCAGTAGAAGGGCGGAACCCATCAGGACGACGTCAAAGAGGAGCCACGACAGATCAACGAACTGTAAAGACGAATCTTGACGACGCCTTTACCCGGGCCCGGCCTAGCTTTACCACAGGGGGGCCCGACCATGCTTCGATCGGCGCTCGTTGCGCTCGATGGCTCGGCTTACAGCGAAACCGCGGCCGATCTCGCCATCGACTGGGCCCGCCGGTATGGCGCCCGCTTGCTTGGTCTCGGTATCCTCGACGCACCCACCATCCAGCGAGCGGAGCCGGTCCCCCTCGGGGCCGGCGCCTACAAGAAGGCCCGCGACGAGGCCAGGCTGGCCGATGCGCAGCGGCGCGTGGCGGATTTCCTCGCTGACTTTCGCGCGCGTGGCCAGGCGGCCCGGGTTGCCGTCGAGGTGCTCGAGGACATCGGCGACCCGGCCGACCGCATCCTGCGCGAGGCTCAGCGCTGTGACGTGGTCATCCTCGGACGAGAGACCCACTTCCACTTCGAGACTCAGGAGCAGCCCGACGAGACGCTCGCCCGGGTCCTGCGCGGTAGCTCTCGGCCGGTGGTGGTCGTTCCCCGTTCGGTCCCGGAGGGGCAGGGCGTCTTCCTGGCCTACGGGGGTGGACGAGAGGCGGCGCGCACGCTCCAGACGTTCCAGTTGCTCGGGCTGGCCGCCGGCGAGGCCATCGAGGTCGTGACCATCCACCGCGACGGCGCCGAGGCCGAGGCGCTGGTCAACCTGGCGGGGGAGTACCTGACCGCCCAGGGGGCCCTGCATCGGCTGCACCCCATCGCTTCGGCGACGCCGCCCGCCGACGTCCTCCTGGAGCAGCTTCGCCGCGCCCGCCCCCGCCTGCTGGTGATGGGCGCCCAGGGCCACCATCCCCTTCGTGATCTCTTCGGCACCTCGGTCACGCGCGCGGTCATCCGGGCGTGTCCGGTTCCTGCCTTCATCGGCGCCTGAGCAGAGACGCCGCTCCGGACCGGACGCCGGGCGCGTGCATCCTCTTTGATGCCGCCTTGATGCGGGGCGGCCTGTTCTTAAGGCCGGCCTTATGACCGGGCGGCTAGGATTTCAGGTTGGAAGGGTGGTTCGGAAAGAGGCGAGAAGGAGACCCGGAGATGACAGACATTCTCTACCTCGGCGTGACGGTCGCGTTCTTCTGGCTGTCGTGGCTCCTCGTCCGGCTGTGTGAGCGTCTCTAGGAGGCATCCATGCCCTTGCTCTACGTCGTCGGCGCGGTGGTGTCCCTGGGACTGCTGGTCTACCTGGTGCTGGCTCTGCTGAAGCCGGAGCTCTTTCAATGACCACGAACGCGATCGTCCAGCTCGTCTTCTACGTGGTGGCGCTGCTCGTCCTCGCCAAGCCGCTCGGGGCCTACATGGCGCGCGTGTACGAGGGGCGCCGGCTCGCGCTGGACGGTGCCTTCGGCTGGCTGGAGCGCCTCATCTACCGGGCGGGCGGGATCCGGGCCCGCGAGGAGATGGGCTGGAAGACCTACGCGGTCGCGATGCTCGCCTTCAACTTCCTGGGACTGCTCGCGGTTTATTTCCTCCAGCGGGCGCAGGGCGTCCTGCCCCTGAACCCGCAGGGCATGGCCGGCGTCTCGCCGGACTCGTCGTTCAACACCGCGGTGAGCTTCGCCACGAACACGAACTGGCAGGGCTACGGTGGCGAGTCGACGATGAGCTACCTCAGCCAGATGCTCGCCCTGACGGTGCAGAACTTCGTCTCCGCCGCCTCCGGGATGGCGACCATGGTGGCGCTGATCCGCGGGTTCGCCCGCCGCTCGGTCGAGACCGTCGGCAACTTCTGGGTCGACCTGACCCGGACCACGCTCTACATCCTGCTGCCGCTGTCGGTGATCCTCGCCCTGGCCCTCGTGTCGCAGGGCGTGGTCCAGACCTTCGGCGCCTATCCCAAGGCGACGGTGCTCCAGACGAGCGAATACGACGAGCCGGTGACCGACAAGGACGGCAAGCCCGTCCTCGACGCGAAGGGGCAGCCCACCACCAAGAAGTCCAAGCTCACCGAGCATGTGATCGCGGTGGGCCCCGCCGCCTCCCAGATCGCCATCAAGCAGCTCGGCACCAACGGCGGCGGTTTCTTCAACGCCAACTCGGCCCATCCTCTCGAGAACCCGACCCCGCTGGCGAACTTCCTGGAGATGCTGTCGATCCTGCTGATCGCGGCCGCCCTCTGCTACACCTTCGGGGTGATGGTCGGCGATACTCGCCAGGGCTGGACGGTGCTGGCCGCCATGACCGTCATCTTCGTGGTGCTGCTCGGGACGTGCTACCTGGCCGAGCAGCACGGCGCGGTCTTCGTGAAGCAGGGCGTGGATCACACCGCGAGCGCGCTCCAGCCGGGCGGCAACATGGAGGGCAAGGAGACCCGCTTCGGCATCGCCAGCTCCGCGATCTGGGCCACCGCCACCACCTCGGCCTCGAACGGCTCGGTCAACGCCATGCACGACTCGTTCACTCCGCTCGGCGGCCTCGTGCCGATGTGGCTGATCCAGCTCGGCGAGGTCGTGTACGGCGGGGTGGGCTCGGGCCTCTACGGCATGCTCATGTTCGCCATCGTCGCGGTCTTCGTGGCGGGCCTCATGGTGGGGCGGACGCCAGAGTACCTCGGCAAGAAGATCGAGGCCTACGAGATGAAGATGGCCTCTCTGGTCATCCTGATCACGCCTACGCTGGTCCTGGTCGGCACCGCGGTCGCGGTGGTCACGACGGCGGGCAAGGCCGGAATCGCGAATCCGGGCATCCACGGGTTCAGCGAGATCCTCTACGCGTTCTCCTCGGCCTCCAACAACAACGGCAGCGCCTTCGCCGGGCTCTCCGCGAACACCCCGTTCTACAACACCGCGCTCGGCCTCTGCATGCTCTTCGGCCGCTACTGGCTGGCGATCCCGGTCCTGGCCATCGCGGGATCCCTCGCCCGGAAGAAGACGGTGCCGGCCGGCCCCGGCACGCTGCCCACCGCCACCCCGCTCTTCGTGGGGCTCCTGGTCGGGGTGGTGATCCTGGTCGGCGCGCTGACGTTCGTGCCGGCTCTGGCCCTGGGGCCGATCGTCGAGCATCTCACCTTGATCGCGGCAAAGTAGGGAGTCTCCCGACATGGCCACCACCGCGGTGCGTGCCCGCTCGCTCTTCGAGAGCGCGATCGTCAAGCAGGCGATCGTCGATTCCTTCCGGAAGCTGACCTTCAAGCGGCAGGTCCGCAATCCGGTGATGTTCGTCGTCTACGTGGGCTCCATCCTCACGAGCCTGCTGTGGGTGCAGGCGGTGGTCGGCAAGGGCGAGGCCCCGCCGTGGTTCATCTTCTGGGTGTCGGTGTGGCTCTGGTTCACGGTGCTCTTCGCCAATTTCGCGGAGGCCATGGCCGAGGGGCGCGGCAAGGCGCAGGCCGCCTCCCTGCGGAACGCGCGCCGCGACCTGCAGGCCAAGCGTCTCACGCGGTCGGGGGCACGCGACTTCGACGCGGTGGCGGCGTCCGCCCTTCGCAAGGGCGATCGGGTGCTGGTCGAGGCGGGCGACTTCATCCCGGCCGACGGGACGATCGTGGAGGGCATCGCCTCGGTCAACGAGGCCGCGATCACCGGGGAGAGCGCGCCGGTGATCCGCGAGGCGGGCGGGGACCGCAGCTCGGTCACCGGTGGGACCCAGGCGCTGTCGGACTGGATCGTGGTCGAGGTCACCGCCAATCCCGGCGAGGCCTTCCTGGACCGGATGATCGCGCTGGTCGAGGGCGCGAAGCGCCAGAAGACCCCGAACGAGATCGCGCTGGACATCCTGCTGGCCGCGCTGACCATCGTCTTCCTGCTGGCCACCGCCACCCTGCTGCCCTACTCGCTCTATAGCGTCGGGGCCGCGGGACAGGGCACGCCGGTCACGGTCACCGTGCTGGTGGCCCTGCTCGTGTGCCTGATTCCCACCACCATCGGCGCCCTGCTGTCCGCCATCGGCATCGCGGGCATGGACCGGATGATCCAGAAGAACGTGATCGCCATGTCCGGTCGCGCGGTCGAGGCGGCCGGCGACGTCGACGTGCTGCTGCTCGACAAGACCGGCACCATCACCCTCGGCAATCGGCAGGCGACCGCCTTCATCCCCGCCGCGGGGGTGACGGAGGGCGCGCTCGCCGACGCGGCCCAGCTCGCCTCGCTCGCGGACGAGACGCCCGAGGGTCGCAGCATCGTGGTCCTGGCCAAGGAGAAGTACCAGATTCGTGAGCGGGAGATCGAGAAGCTCGGCGCGACCTTCGTGCCGTTCACCGCCCAGACCCGCATGAGCGGGGTGAATCTCAACGGCCGGCAGGTCCGCAAGGGCGCGGCCGACGCCATCGAGGCCCACGTCAAGAAGCTCGGCGGCCACTTTCCCGAGGAGGTCCGCCTGGGCGTGGACACCGTCGCCAAGGGGGGCGCCACGCCGCTCGTGGTCTGCGACGGGAGCAAGGTGCTGGGCGTCATCCACCTCAAGGACATCGTCAAGGGCGGGATCCGGGAGCGCTTCGCCCAGCTCCGCCGGATGGGCATCAAGACCATCATGATCACCGGGGACAACGCCCTGACCGCCGCCGCGATCAGCGCGGAGGCGGGGGTGGACGACTTCCTCGCCCAGGCCACCCCGGAGGCCAAGCTCAAGCTCATCCGCGACGTGCAGGCGCAGGGCCGGCTGGTGGCGATGACCGGCGACGGGACCAACGACGCGCCCGCGCTCGCGCAGGCCGACGTGGCGGTGGCCATGAACACCGGCACCCAGGCGGCCAAGGAAGCGGGCAACATGATCGATCTCGACTCCAACCCCACCAAGCTCCTCGAGGTGGTCGAGACCGGCAAGCAGATGCTCATGACCCGTGGCGCGCTCACCACCTTCAGCATCGCCAACGACGTGGCCAAGTACTTCGCGATCATCCCGGCCGCGTTCGCGTCCACCTATCCCGCGCTCGGCGCGCTGAACATCATGGGCCTGGCCACCCCCGAGAGCGCCATCCTCTCCGCGGTCATCTTCAACGCGCTGATCATCGTGGCCCTGATCCCGCTCGCCCTCAAGGGCGTGCGCTATCGCTCGATCGGGGCCGCCGCGGTGCTGCGGCGCCATCTGTGGATCTACGGGGTGGGGGGCATCCTCATCCCGTTCCCGGGCATCAAGATCATCGACATGATCCTGGTCGCCCTGAAGCTCGTGTGAGTGGAGGCCCGCGATGATCGCCCAACTGCGACCGGCCCTGATGACTCTCATCCTGTTCACCCTGATTACCGGGGTCGTCTATCCGCTGGTGGTGACCGGGATCGCCCAGGTGATCTTTCCATTCCAGGCCAACGGCAGCCTGATCGTGAAGGATGGCAAGGTGGTGGGC
>Ga0209068_10001759_pt1 | contig 10746 bp, 9 predicted proteins | sample ColStrG_CSR_2012_FD_187200 | JGI IMG/M metagenome (GOLD analysis project Ga0209068, IMG submission 187200) | Freshwater sediment microbial communities in response to fracking from Pennsylvania, USA - Cold Stream Run_MetaG_CSR_2012 (SPAdes)... | ecosystem: Environmental > Aquatic > Freshwater >...
ACTGGCGTATGATAGGCGGGCTTTTGGGAATCAGAAGACAACTCTTTCCCGTGAGAAGTCTTCTAATGATCGAACCTGCATTCTGCGCCCTTCACGATCTGGCCGGGTCCAACGTAAAACGCATTTCCAAAAGGGGAGAAGGATTATGAATCGCTTCCGGTTCGTGTGTGTGTTTCTCTGTGTGACGGGTGCGACGCTATTCGCCCGGCCACATCCGCGTCCGCTCGTTTATCAGCCGCTGATGCCCGCTAGCATTCAGCCCGGCAGCCCGGATTTTATCGTCACCGTAAGCGGGGCTAACTTTTTCTCCGGCTCGGTGGTGCATTGGAACGGGTCTCCGCTGCCCACCGCTTTCATCTCCCGCAGCCGCCTTCAGGCCACAGTTCCCGCCGCGGATGTAGCGACAGCTGGGACCGCGTCCGTTACCGTGGTCAACCCCGCGCCCGGTGGCGGCCGCTCCAACGATATCTACTTCCCTGTGCGAGTGCCCGCGTCAACCGTAACCATGGTGCCGGGACATCCTAGAACTCCGGGTGGCGTCTCCGTCGGCGACTTCAACAGCGACGGGCACTTGGATGTTCTCGTTTCCAAGGGCACCCTGAATACGGGCGCTCTCAATATCGATACTCTTCTGGGTAAGGGCGACGGCACGTTCTCTTTTCTCGTCGGCGGGAACTCTCCTTACTCAGCGCCCATCGCGGTCTTCCCGGCGGACTTCAATGGCGATGGCAAGCTGGATGCAGCCGTGGCCGAAAATTTTGGGGGCGGCCAAATCTATCTCGGGAACGGCAATGGCACCTTTACCGAGGTACCATTCGCCGGGTTCAACGGGTCGGTGGCCGCTGCCGCCGACATGAACCGCGACGGTAACCTGGACATCATCATCGTGGCCAACAACTTTTTCAATAACTACATCCAGGTTTACCCGGGCAATGGGGATGGCACTTTGGGAAATCCAACCCTTCCAACCTTGACTGGCTTAGTCGGCAGCAGCGTGGCCGTGGGTGACTTTAACGGCGACGGTAAGCTCGATTTTGCAGTGCCCGGCATAGTTTTGTCCCCATTTTATAAGTTCATCTCGGTCTACCTCGGCAACGGCGACGGCACTGTGCAGCCTGCCATTAACACTCTAACTCGGGACATCTACAGTATTGTCACTGCCGCCGACGTGAATGGAGACGGGAAGCTGGATCTGGTGGTCGACGGCCGCTGCGTTCTGCTCGGCGATGGTAACGGTTATTTCACTCCAGGGGCGTGCGTCCATATGCCAGCTGGCCTGTTTGCGATCGCCACCGATCTCGGGGACTTCAACGGCGATGGCAAGATCGACATTGTTGCCCTGGGCGGCTTCTTGAATACGCCTCCGTTCCGCCAGAAACTCACGATCGCCCTGGGCAACGGCGATGGTACCTTCCAGGATCCGATTGTGATCGATGCGGGCGTCTCGCCGCCGCTCGCCTACTTCTCCGGCTTGGGTGTCGGAGACTTTAATAACGACGGGAAACTCGATGTTGCCGTGGGCAGCAAGAACCAAACCTTCGTCTTTCAGCAGCCATAGCTCGCGCCCTCGGAACAGAAGAAAGGGCGCGCTCGAAAGCGCGCCCATCATTTCAGGAAAAACAGACCTGGCAACTCCAATTCTGTCAGAGCCAGACACCGGCGGCCCGAAGCCTACCGTCCAAAGCCAGCCGTCTGCATCGCCTGCCTTGAGATGTCCGACGTCGAGGCGATGCCTTGCATCCGCAGCTTGAACTCATCCGCGTTCGAAGCGTTCTCCAGAGCCGTTTCGTAGTTCACCAGCCCCGCCTGGAACAAATCCCAGAGCGACTGGTCGAACGTCTGCATGCCGTACTGCGACGTACCCGCCGAGATCGCATCGCGAATCGCGCGCGTCTTTTCGGGCACCAGAATGCATTCGCGGATGTATGCCGTGCTGATCATCACTTCCACCGCGGGCACGCGCCCTTCGGTGTCGCTGCGCCGCACCAGGCGCTGGCTGACGATCGCGCGGAGCACCGCCGCCAACTGCAACCGGATCTGCTTCTGCTCCGGCGGCGGGAAGATGGCGATGATGCGGTTGATGCTTTCCACTGCGTCGAGCGTGTGCAGCGTGGAGAAAACCATGTGGCCGGTTTCCGCCGCGTGCAGCGCCGTCCCAATGGTTTCAAGATCGCGCATTTCGCCGACCAGAATCACGTCCGGATCCTGACGCAACGAGGCGCGCAGCGCGGCGGAGAACGTCGGGGTATCGACCTCGACCTCGCGCTGATTGACGTACCCTTTCTTGTCGCGGTGCAAGAATTCGATCGGGTCTTCGATGGTGATGATGTGCTCGGAACGCGTCGAGTTAATCCGGTCGACCATCGCGGCGAGCGTGGTGGATTTGCCCGAACCGGTTACACCTGTGACCAGCACCAAGCCGCGCGGCATATCACAAATCTGTTCCACCACTTTCGGCAGAAACAGTTCGTCGAGTGCGCGGATCTTGGTTGGAATAACGCGGAGCACGAGGCCAACGTTCCCGCGCTGCTGAAACACGTTGACGCGGAAGCGTCCCAGGCCCGCGACGCCGTACGCCATATCGATTTCCGTGGTCTCTTTGAATTTCTGTTTCTGGCGGGCCGACATCATGCTGAACGCCATATTCAACATGTCTTCCGCGGAAACGCGCGGCTGCTCCGTCATTGGCATCAGTTCGCCATCAATACGCAGGTGAGGATAGTTCCCGACTTTCAAGTGCAAATCGGAAGCGCGGCGCTCCATGGCAATGCGAAGCAAATCGTCGATATTCATTCGGCATGACTCCAGCAAAACTTCAACTATCATGGCGCGAACCGTGCGCCGGCACGAGATGACGGAAGTAACGGAGTCGCCTTTCGGCCTTGAATGTCCGGCTTTGGGTGTTCGGCTCACTCTGGTTACCTAAGTTCAGTCCCGTTCATGCCTAAGTACCGAAGTAATCTACCCAAAGGAATGTTGACAGGTTGAAATGAACCTCGCCCGTTGCCGCTCCCGGCGGTATCGGATGCGAGGAGGATGTATGAGGTTGGCAGCTTTTCCCAAGTTCGCGCTACTGGCCGCGTTGGCCAGTGCCTTCGCACTCACAGGATGTGGCTTCACCAGCAGTTCGAACAGCGGGGGGTCGACGCCGAGCGCAGGCAATTGGTCCTTTGCCGCGACGTCCACCGTCACTTCCGGCCAGGTTTCCCATATCGGCGGCAACCTGACGCTGAGCGGCAACAACGTCTCCAGCACGATGCACGCCGACTTGCCGTGTTTCGACGTCTCGCAACCCTTCACCTTCGGCGGAACCCTGAAGAATAAGCAGATCACGTTCACTTCCCCGCCGAACGCAAACAATCAAGTGATTACTCTGATCGCCAGCGTCGCCTCTTCTTCCTCCATCACAGGGACGTACACGGTGACCGCCGGCGGGGCCTGTGCGGCCGACCAGGGAAACATCACCGCCGCCCTCGCGCCTTCCATCAGCGGAACATGGACGGGCCCGATTGCAGGCCACGGCGGCCCCTCTGTCACCCTTTCGATGGCGCTCACTCAGGCATCCACCGCTTCGGCCGACGGCACCTTCGCCCTAACCGGAAACTTGACTTATGCGAACTCCAGTTGCTCCAAGAGCGGTACTCTCAACAATTCCTTTGTGGTCGGTTCCATGGTTGTCATGCAGGCTACCACCCTCGAACAAGATGGCGTTACCCAGGGATCGATCAGTTATAACAATACGTTTCTGAACAACCCGGCAACGCCGACTAGCATGAAGGGCGACTACCAGGTCGGTGGCGGATATTGCGCCGGCGACACAGACACCCCGACTTTCACAAAGCAGTAGACCTCGCTCCGCAAGAAAAACGCCATCCATTGTTTCTGGATGGCGTTTTTCTTTTCCTAACTGTTCCCGGCCGATCTCGCTCGGCAGAAACAGCCTACTCGGACCCGATTCGCATCCCGTAGAAGGATCGGTACACGAAAACAAACGAGACCGCAAAGAAAGCCAGCGCCAGAATGTGCGTCAGGCCGGGGCCCTGGTCGCGCGTCAGCGACACGGCCAGTTCGACCGCCAGCAATCCAAACAGCGTGGTGAATTTGATGACCGGGTTCATGGCCACCGAAGACGTGTCCTTGAAGGGATCGCCTACTGTGTCTCCGATCACCGTGGCGTCGTGTAGCGGCGTGCCCTTCTGTTTCATCTCAACTTCAACAATCTTCTTGGCGTTGTCCCATGCCGCGCCCGCATTCGCCATGAAGATGGCCTGATACAGACCGAATAGAGCGATCGAGATCAGGTAGCCGATAAAGAAGAACGGCTCGACGAAGGCGAAGGTCAGGGTCCCGAAGAACACGGCCAAAAAGATGTTGAACATTCCCTTCTGCGCATATTTCGTGCAGATCTCCACCACCTTCTTGCTGTCGGCGACCGATGCCTTCTCCGCGCTATCGAGTTTGATGTTGGCCTTGATGAACTCCACGGCGCGATAGGCGCCGGTGGTCACGGCCTGGGTGGACGCGCCGGTGAACCAGTAGATCATCGCGCCGCCGGTAATCAGGCCCAAGAAGAACGGAGCGTGCAACAAGGAGAGCTTATCCACATTCGTGGTCAGCCCATTGGTCAGTGCCATGATGATCGAGAAAATCATGGTGGTTGCGCCCACTACGGCGGTCCCGATCAGCACGGGCTTGGCCGTGGCTTTGAAGGTGTTGCCCGCGCCGTCGTTTTCTTCCAGCAGATCCTTGGCGCGGTCGAAATTCACGTCCAGGTTGAAGTCTTTCTTGATCTCCGCCTTGACGTTGGGCACCTGTTCAATCAGTGAAAGTTCATAAACGGACTGCGCATTGTCGGTAACCGGCCCATACGAATCGACCGCGATCGTTACCGGCCCCATGCCGAGAAACCCGAACGCAACCAGGCCGAACGCGAATACCGGCGCCGCAATCATGGTGGCCGCTGCGGCCAGTCCCATCGTGCTCATGGAGTAGGCAATCGCCATGAGAGCCATCATCGACAGGCCGAGGTAGTAGCCGGAGAAGTTCCCCGCCACAAACCCAGAGAGAATGCCGAGTGACGCGCCACCTTCCTGTGCCGACTTGACGACTTCCTTCACATGGCGCGAGTTCACCGAGGTGAACACCTTCACCAGTTCCGGAATCACGGCGCCCGCCAAGGTTCCGCACGAGATGATTGTCGCCAGCTTCCACCACTGCGAACCGTCTCCTCCCAAGCTGGGGATAATCACGTAAGAAATGGCATAGGTCAGCGCGATCGACACAATCGAAGTGATCCACACCAGGGAAGTCAACGGGGCTTCGAAGTCCATTTCCGCCGCGGTTCCATACTTCGCTTTCGCAATGGCGGCATTGATGAAATACGAACCCGCCGAGGACACGAGCATCATCACGCGCATCACGAAAATCCAAACCAGCAATTGAACCTGAATCGTCGGATATTTCACGCCCAGCAGGATGAAGGTAATCAGCGCGACGCCGGTGACACCGTAGGTTTCAAAGCCGTCGGCCGAAGGCCCAACCGAGTCGCCGGCATTGTCGCCCGTGCAGTCGGCGATCACGCCGGGGTTGCGCGCATCGTCTTCCTTTATCTTGAAAACGATCTTCATCAAATCGCTGCCGATGTCGGCGATCTTGGTGAAGATGCCGCCAGCGATACGCAACGCCGCCGCGCCCAGCGATTCGCCGATCGCAAATCCGATAAAGCAAGGCCCCGCATAATCGCCGGGCACAAACAGCAGGATGAACAGCATGATCAGCAGCTCAACCGAGATCAGCATCATCCCGATCGACATGCCCGCCTCGAGCGGAATCTGGTACACCGGGTACGGCTTGCCGGGCAGGGATGCAAACGCCGTCCGCGAATTCGCGAACGTGTTGACCCGGATGCCGAACCACGCCACCCCGTAGCTGCCCGCAATGCCCACCAGGCTGAAAACCAGGATGATCAGCACCCGCGAAATTTCAAAATGCCGTAGCACGCCGAAGTACAGAACAATGACCGCCGCGATGAACGCCCACAACAACATCAGGAATTTGCCCTGTGTGAGCAGGTACGTCTTGCAGGTTTCGTAGATCAGTTCGGAAATCTCGCGCATGGCGCGGTGCACAGGCAGGTTCTTCAGCCGCATGTAGATGGCCATGCCGAAACCGAGACCGAACACGCAAAAAAGAATCCCGATCAACAAAAGTTTGTGGCCGTCAATCGCGTTGTTGAGAAAGCTGACCTTCGAGAGGTCAGGCAACTTCAGTGCCGCTTCGCCGCCCGCTTCCTCAGCAGGTTGGGCAAGAGCGCAGGTTGCGGTCAGAAGCAGCAGGGTTGCGAGGCTCGCGGAACTTTTCGCAAACCGGCATCCCACGGACACAAGGGTTGCCATCCATGTACGCATAGATTCCTCCAGATTCATTCGCCTATTCAGGGATCACCACGTGTGATTTCTCCGAACACGCTTCCACCGCATGACATAAATGAAGGAGTGCCGATTTGGCCGCGTCGGAATCTTTGTGCCGCTTGCATTCAGCCGTGAGATCAGCTCCACACTCCCGGCGCAAAGCAAGAGTTTATAGCACCTTGCGGGAGCCGGGTCAATGAGGGCCATCACTCGATACTGGGTCAATTGGAAGGCAGTCCCTTCTCGTCAAAGTGACGGCCACGTCAATCGGAAATATTGCATCAAGGCATAAAAACCTTAGCACCGGTAAAGCGATCCGATAGGGCCCCGAACCTCAACCTCTTCCGTATAATGATTGTCTCGTCATGCCCGCCTCCCTCGATTCAATCGTGGCCGCCGCCCGCCAGCGTGTTTCCGCACACCGGCGCGCGGCCGACATCGGTTCGCTGGAACGCGCGGCCGCGAAACACACTCCCCGGGGATTCCTGAACCGGCTCCGCCACGTTTCCAGGGACGGGATCGCGATCATCGCCGAACTAAAGAAAGCTTCGCCCTCCAAAGGCTTAATCCGCGCCGATTTCAGCCCCGCGTCGCTGGCTTGTGATCTTGAACAAGCGGGTGCTGCCGCCCTCTCGATTTTGACCGACGAGCAGTTCTTCCAGGGGTCACTCGGCTGCCTACGCCAGGCATCATCCAGCACTAGTCTCCCCTGCCTGCGCAAAGACTTCATCGTCGACGAATTTCAGGTTGTGGAGGCGAGAGCGAACTGCGCCGACGCCATCTTGCTCATTGTCGCTGCGCTCACGCAGAAGGAACTGCTGTCCCTCGCCCAGTCCGCCAGTTCGTACCAGCTCGACGTATTGTTTGAAGCGCATGATGAACACGAACTCAGCCGCGCGCTTGACGCGGGCGGCGAGCTGATCGGCGTCAACAGCCGCGATCTGCGCACCTTCGAAGTCACTCTGGAAACAGCGCTCCGCCTGGCGGAGAAAATACCGCCCCGATGTTTTCGCGTCGCAGAGAGCGGAATCCACTCCGGCGCGGACTTGGCGCGCTTGAGAAGCGCGGGTTACGAAGCATTCTTGATTGGAGAATCACTCATGAAAGCAGAGCGCCCCGGGACGGCGCTGATGAATTTGCTGGAGGAAGCAAAGGCAGAGGTCGGACGTGTCTGACGACTTCAGCGGCGCGAGAAACGAATCCTTCCGCTGAGTCGATTTCTTGAGTCGCGACTAGCAACCAGCCACTAGCAACTTTTCTTATGACGTGGGTTAAGATCTGCGGGATTACCAATAAGGAAGACGCGCACGCCGCGGTGGAATCGGGCGCCAACGCGCTGGGCTTCGTCTTCTACCCTAAGAGCCCGCGCTGCGTCACCGCGGAGACGGCGCAGTCCATCATTGCCCAAGTGCCACCCCAGGTGGATAAGGTCGGAGTGTTCGTCAACGAAACTGTAGACGCAGTCAGCGACATCGTCAAACACGCCGGTCTCACTGCGGTGCAACTGCACGGCGACGAAAACAAGGAATTCAGCCGCTCCCTGTTCCAACAACTCTCGAACGGATCTAACCGCCCGACGATTTTTCGCTCCTGCCCCGCACAGATCTTCGATATTCCAGCCGAACAAAGCGTCGGCTGGGACCCGGTCGCCGTGGGCCTGGTCGAACCCGACGAGGCCTACAAGGGAAAACGCGTTCAGAAGATCCACGTGGCCGAAAACGGAGACCTGTTCCTCGAAACGCACGGCTTCCGTCCCGGCGTGGTCTCCGGCATCCTGCTGGATTCGTCCAACGCCCAGCAGCGCGGCGGCACCGGTCAGACGTTTGACTGGGAGCGCGTCCAGCCTTGGGCCGGCGTGATCAACAGCATCAGCAAACTCATCGTCGCTGGCGGGTTGCAGCCGTCCAACGTTCAGGAGGCCATGCACATCCTGCGCCCTTGGGGCGTGGACGTCGCCTCGGGCGTGGAGCGCGAACCGGGCAGGAAAGACCCGAAAAAAGTCCGCGCCTTTGTTCAGGCTGTGCGGGCTATGGAAGAGGCGAACTGAGACATGGCGACCGCAACTCCGATCATGAAAACCCGCACTCCCGTTGCTGCAAAACCGGCCAGTGTCACCGCGGGACGTTTCGGCGTCTACGGCGGCCGCTATGTCCCGGAAACGCTGATGACCGCGCTCGACGAATTGGAGCGCGAATACGAGAAGGCAAAACGCGATCGCAAGTTTCAGGATCGACTGGATCTGTTGCTCAAGACCTATGCCGGACGCCCCACGCCGCTGTTTTTCGCGCGCCGTCTTACCGCCAAACTCGGCGGCGCAAAAATCTATCTGAAACGCGAAGACCTGCTCCACACCGGCGCGCACAAGATCAACAACTGCCTTGGGCAAGGCCTGCTCGTCGAACGCATGGCCAAGCACCGTGTGATCGCCGAAACCGGCGCAGGCCAGCACGGCGTCGCCACCGCCACCGTCTGCGCGCTCCTTGGCTTCGAATGCGTCGTGTATATGGGCACGGAAGATATGCGACGGCAGGAACTCAACGTGTTTCGCATGCGGCTGCTAGGCGCGGAAGTGCGGGGCGTGGATTCGGGCTCACGCACGCTCAAGGACGCCATCAACGAGGCCATGCGCGACTGGGTCACCAACGTCCGCACCACGCACTATCTACTCGGCAGCGTGCTCGGCGCACACCCGTATCCCACCATGGTGCGCGACTTTCACCGCGTCATCGGACGCGAAGCGCGTCGGCAGATTCTCAAAGCTGAGGGCAAGTTGCCGAAAGCGATCATCGCCTGCGTGGGTGGTGGATCGAACTCCATTGGCATCTTTTACGATTTCATCAAGGACAAGAAAGTCGAACTCATTGGAGTCGAGGCCGGAGGCCGCGGCGAAGCGCTCGGCGAGCATGCAGCCCGTTTTCGCGGCGGATCTCCTGGAGTCCTGCAAGGAACATACTCCTACGTGCTGCAGGACAAGTCCGGCCAGATTGCAGCCACGCACTCCGTCTCGGCCGGCTTGGACTACCCATCGATCGGCCCCGAGCACGCCCGGCTTCACGACACGGGCCGCGCCGAATACGTTCCCGCTTCCGACGCGGAAGCGCTGGAGGCGACAACCTTGCTGGCGCGGACCGAGGGCATCATTCCCGCGCTCGAATCCGCTCATGCTGTCGCCGAAGTCATCAAGCGCGCGCCGAAGATGAAGAAGTCGGAAGTTGTGATCGTCAATATTTCCGGGCGTGGCGACAAAGACGTGGGGATATTGAAGGATAATCTTGCTCTCTGAGACCTGGCCCAATGAAGAAGGCTCTCCTCATTGTAGTCGGAGCAGTCGCGGTGCTCGGCATAGGGATTTCGCTGCTTTTGCAAAAGCGACTCAATCTCGGATACCCGAAGCCGAAACAAAGCTCGCAAAACCAGTATGGCTGGCAGGACGTGGATATCACCTACGGAAGTGAGTGCCCTTAAACCTCAGATGCCTTTTCATTTCGAACAAAAGCCCTTCCTCGTCGCCTACGTAACCTGCGGCGACCCCGACCTCGCCACCACGCGCCAGGTGGCGCTCGCGGCGATCAATGCGGGCGCGAGCATCATCGAACTCGGCGTTCCATTCAGCGATCCGCTCGCCGATGGCCCGGTAATCCAGCGCGCCAGTGAGCGTGCACTAAAACACGGTACTACGCTCGAGCAGGTGCTGAAACTCGCCGCCGAAATCCGCGAGCATTCGCAGTCCGTCGGCTTAGTCGTCTTTTCTTATCTCAATCCCATCCTGCGCATGGGCCTCGCGAAGTTCTGCAAAGTGGCACGCCATGCCGGAATTGATGGTGTACTGACCACCGATCTGCCTGTCGAGGAGTCGGAAGAGTATCTGCGCGAGGCGCGCAAGAGCGACCTCGCCACCATTTTCCTGGCCGCGCCCACCTCGACCGATCAGCGCCTGAAGAAGATCGCCCAGGTTTCCAAGGGGTTCATCTACGCCATTTCCCGCACAGGCGTGACCGGTGCGCGCCAGCAGATGCCCGACGACGCCAGCGGCCTCGTCAAGCGCGTCCGCCGCTTTACCAAGCTGCCGGTAGCAGTCGGCTTCGGAATCTCAACGCCTGATCAGTTCAAATCGGTTGGCAAGTTCGCCGAGGGGGCGGTTGTTGGCAGCGCAATCGTGCAGTTGATCGAACAAAATCCCGGACGAGAGGCCGCGGCTGTGGCAGAATTCATAAAACAGCTTTTAGCTCTTAGCTCCTAGCTCTTAGATTTTGGGCGGACAAGTTCTTAGCTGCATCTGGGTTTGGACGGTGCAGACATCTGAGTTTCGAGTGTGAGCTAAGAGCCAAGAGCTAAC
>Ga0209068_10001760_pt1 | contig 10746 bp, 17 predicted proteins | sample ColStrG_CSR_2012_FD_187200 | JGI IMG/M metagenome (GOLD analysis project Ga0209068, IMG submission 187200) | Freshwater sediment microbial communities in response to fracking from Pennsylvania, USA - Cold Stream Run_MetaG_CSR_2012 (SPAdes)... | ecosystem: Environmental > Aquatic > Freshwater >...
GCCTCAACCGCGCGGTCGCGGTCGGCGAAGCCGATGGTGCACCGGCAGGGCTCGCGGCCCTCGCCGACGTCAACGAACGTGTCCCTCGACGCGAGGCCGTCGCTGCGTACCTCCACGAGAAGAATGGCGATCTCGAGCTCGCTGCCGTCCTCTACGTCGATGCTGCCAGGAACGCGCCCAGCCTCGCGGAGCGCGACTACCAGATGCTCCAAGCAGTCCGAGTCAATCGATGCCTAAAGGCGCCCGGATGATCTCGGCGGAGCCGCGTCATGTCGGTGCCAATCAATTCGGGACAGGACAGGTCGCGCAGTCCGAGACGAAGGTTCGCGGCGCCGACCGTGGTCGAGCCTTTGCCTTAACGCCTTTCGCCCACCGAGGCCCTTGGCAATGCTTCCTCAGCCGTGCGGCTCCATCGGTCGACGCGCCATCCTGACATGCCGACTTGCTCAATCGGCCCTCCACTTTCGCCGGGACGAGCTACCAATGATTCGGATTCGTGACCAGGCACTCAAGCGATTGGACCGTAACGCCACGAGGTACCCGGAGCAGACCGGCAGGGCGTGCGATAGACAAGGGCCTTCGCAGCGGATGAATCCGAGCGAACGCAAAGGAGCCACATGGCCAAAATCGTGATCACCCACAAGGTCGAAGATCTCGAGAAGTGGCTCAAAGCCAAGGCCGAGAGAGCCGAGGCCATCGTCCACCTTGGCGGCAAGAATGTTGTCGACCACGTGGCAGCGGACGGGAGCAAGAACGTGGCGATCACGGCTGACACAGATGATCCAGCAGCGGTAGCGGCGGCGCTCGCATCACCATCACCCGAACTGGCAGCGACAATGGCGAGTCATGGCGTGGTCCCTCCTGCGACACTCCACGTCGAGAAGTAGCGGCCAGTCTCAGTTCCGTGCAGAGTTCCTCTGTTACCGTCCCGCGGATCTAGGACTTCTCTTGCTACTGGAAACCCCCGGAATCCAGTAGCAGTTCGGACCTTCGTAAACCGTCCGATACGGCACATGCGGGCGTGTGGAGAACCACGTCTGGTTAGTCCCTGGAGAGCGCGCGCGCCATGTCGCCTGCGAGTCCGGGATTGTGAAAGGGCCCGGGTTCGCACAGCGCCTCCATCACCTGGCGTTGCGTGACAGGATCCTTGTCCTGACTCATCTTGATCTTGCAGACGAAGTGCGTGATTCGCAGCCGGATGCCAACAGTCCCTTTCGACAATGGGCGTCCCCAATCCGGATCCAGCAACATTGGCTTGTCGACATGACGCTCGAAGTTCGACACAAGTCTGGTCAGCACGGCGAGGTTCTCCTCCTCGTCGAGGATCTCAGGCACCCCGTAGCAGTGCGCCGCGCTGAAGTTCCACGTCGGCGCCCGGATTGCACCCGCCGCGTACCAGCTCGGCGAGATGTAGCCGTTGCGTCCCTGGACGACGAGCAGGATTTCGCGGTCTCCGAATCCATGGATCACGTCGTCGGGTCGTCCGACGTGGGTGACGACGGTCAGGCCCTCGGCCTCGTCGTCGACCAGGAACGGATAGTGCGATGCGACCAACTCGCCGGAGTTGTAGCTGATCAGGGTTCCCCACGGGTTCTCGCGGATCAAGTTGCGGACGACCTCGGGGTCGTCTTCGGCGTGGAGTGGGTTCGGGCGCACGAGTCGGATCGGCTCAGCTGAGGGGTGGGCCGTCGAGGTGGGAGTCGTGTTCGGCGAACAGCGCCTCCATCGCTTCGGGACTGCGCAGACCCTCGGGCATCCGGATGATCAGGTCGATCGCCTCCGGCGTGGTCACCACCAACATGCGCGCTGGCTTCGTTGACGGATTGCGGAAGCTATGAACGGCGCCACGAGGCACCAGTGCCATCGACCCAGGAGCGACATGTGCGGTCTCACCGTCGACCCGGAACTCCATCTCGCCACTCAGCACGTAAAAGGCCTCGTCGTAGAAGTCGTGGTGGTGGGCCGGTGGGCCGCCACCCAATGGCGGGAACGTGCTGACAAAGGCGGCGAAGCCCTGGGCAGCGCCGGGCTCCACGAGCACGTTCATCTGGACGATCCCGTTGTCGACGGTCTCGGCACCCTCCGCCCCTCTCACGAATGTTGCTGTCATGGGAACCTCCGCGCCCTTATCATTGTAATGTAGTACTCTACAGAGTTATACTCTCGTGCATGCGCGACCCGGTCAAGGGGAAGTCCGAAGCCGGGCGCCGGCGAGAGCGTCGCGCCCACGAGACCCGCCAGCGGATCACCCAGGCGGGTCTTGCGCTATTCCTCGAGAAGGGATATGCGGGCACGACGGTGCAGGCCATCGCGGAAGCCGCCCACGTGGCTCCCGCAACCATCTACCAGGCGTTTGGCACCAAGCACGCGGTGCTGGCCGCAGCGCTGGACAAAGAAGTGGCAGGTGACGACACATCGCTCGGCGTCCTTGAACAGGACTGGGTCGACGCAGTGCGTCGGGAGAAGGACCCCGATCGCCAGCTGCGGCTCGTCGTCGACGGCACGTCGCGGATTGCGGCGCGCACGGCCCCGATCAAGGAGGTCATGCGAGATGCCGCGGCCACCGAAGCGACAGCTCGTGAGCTGATCCGCAAGGACCACGAAGGCCGACACCGCACCCAGGCGGCCCTGATCGACCTCCTGGTCGAGAACCGTTCGCTCCGTCACGGCATGGAGCGAAGCCGCGCCGTGGACACGTACTTCGCGATTGTTAACTCCACGACATACGAGCTGCTTGTCCTCCAACGAGGCTGGACGCTCTCTGAATGGCAGGACTGGATCGCTGAAGTCGTCGCACGAGAGCTCTTCGGAGTCCACTGAGTAACGGTCGGCTGCGTCGAACTCTCATTCGGCGGGCGCGCCGAGCACGGATACGCCGGGTTCGAGACTTGCTCCCACTCGAGACTGGACGTGCAGAGTCACTACGGTTTCCCCATGTCAAGAACGAGGAAGCCGGCGCTCTTCTACGGTGATCAAGCCGACCACGAGCTCCTTGACTGGTGGTGGGTCGAGAGTGAACTGCGCCGAGCAGGGACTTATTGGGTCGTGGCTCGACATGGCGGTCACCCCCACCCACGGCCGGTTTGGGGAATCTGGCACGAAGACGAACTCTGTCTGAGCATCGGCTCGCCCACTCTGCAGCGAGCCCTTGCTGATGACCAAGTCATCACCGTCCACCTCGAAAGTGGGACCGACGTTGTCATCGTGGAAGGCCGGGTCGACGGCTCCAGCACCGACGCGGATGTGATCGCGGCCTACAACCTGAAGTACGACTGGTCGTACGACGTCGCTCAGTACGGGCCCCTCGCGGTGGCGACGCCTTCGAAAGTCCTCGCCTGGCAAGCCGCTGGCTGGGCCGGCCGCGAGAGCTTCCAGCGCTCTGGAACTTGGAAGTTCCCAGTTTGATTTGGAGATTGAGAGGCGCTCCAGACCTGGCGGATCCGGGCGCACGATCTCGACCTTGCGATCGGCCACAATTGGGGCATGGGGGATCTTCGGCGCCTCGTGGGCATCTATGAAGCCGACGGCGGATTGGTCGGAGAGGCTCGCTATGCGATCCGAAAGCTCACTGGACGGGGGCACTGCTCCCTCTGTGAGGTCACGCATCGCGGAGTCACGTCGAAGCTCGAGTGGCGCTCTATGTGCGAGGGGCTCCCGGTTCCATTCGAATTGGTGCATCTCAATGAACGGAGCCCCGCGATCCTTGAGGCAAGCGAGGGAGCAACGCCGTGCGTCCTTGCCGACGTCGATGGCGAACTTGTTCTGATTCTCGGTCGGGACGCACTTGACCGTTGCGGTGGCGATGTCGGGAAGTTTGCCGATGCCCTGCGTACTGCGCTTTCTGGTCGAGGAATAGCGATGCCATAGTTCTCACATCCGTTTGCAGGTTCAGAACAGCGTGGGTGTTGTCTTGACTAGACGTATGCCCAATATCGCCGGTTGAGTCCCTGCCACCTGGTGGCGTTGGTGGTGTCAGGCAACTCGCGACACTGTGCAAAGCGTCAGGCGGAACGGAGTCAAGGCACCCACGACACTGGTCCGTCAAGGATCAGCCGGTTCAATACATATATGTGGGGAAGGAAGGACAACCCCGCCGGCGCTTACTACGGTTACCCCGCCCGAGACATTCTCTGACCGGTCTACCCTCTCGGCGGCACTGAACCTGGGCGCTGGCTCAAGCTCTCTGGCTGCTCCGCAGCTCTGTCGTCTCCACCGTCGCCGGGGCCCCGGTCCTCGAGCACCCTGCCCTTCCAAGCCCACTGCAGAGGCCCGGGTGCCAGCCGCCAGGCGGGGGTTATGGAAGTGACCCCTACCGGCGCACATGGGGGATACCTGCTGGTCCGAGCAAGAGACGGCTTCTGCATGATCCCACGTCGGCAACGGGCGTACCCTGACTTCATGCGTGGCCGAGCGTTTCTTGTGGCGATGATCGCGGGGGTCATGCTCGCTGGATGTGGAACAACTGAGTCCGCCGCACCGATGACTTCAACGATCCAGAGCAGCCAGAAGTCGGCTGTTGTCGCCATGCACTGGACGCCGGTCGTCAGATTGGTTCTCAAGAAGACTCCGCCCGAGTACTCACCACCCATTCCGCTCGGGACCCCCGTTAGTGAGGCGCAGCTCAAGGAGTTCAATGGGGTGACGTCGCGGTCCTGTTCAGGTGCGACCTGTTGGGCCCTAGGAACTCCCAACGGAGACGAGGCCCCGCTGGTGAGCTACGACGGGGGACGCAGCTGGCGAAGTGCCGGCACGTACTTCACGGTGCCCGCGGCAGACGGGGCAGCATTCGCTCAGACGATCGAGATGCTGCCGAAGGGCATCGTTGCCGCGTATGGCGCGAATCCCCTGTACCTCACTCGAGATGGTGGACGGACCTGGTACATGGCCATGCAACTTGGCAATATCGCCTCGGTGTGGGCGAGGCCTCCAGCGCGCGCTGGGGGCGAACCTGTGCTCATCCTGAAGAGCGAATCCTTCTACTCGGCGTCATCGTTCCGCTTCTACAACTCCTCGGACGGTGGCGTCACTTGGACCCTGCAGTCGGGCCAGGCATTGCCGTTCTGCTCACCCTCCCACGGGCTTCACGCCACGATGCGAACCGGCGGTGCGGGAGGGATGCAGATCTCCTTCACGATCGTGTACGTCAACTCCGGCCCGAGTGCCTGCAAACTCGCCGGCACCCCGGGGCTCCAGCCCCTCTTCGGCCCAGACCACGCTGAAGTTGGCCCTTCGGCGCACATCACTTCCGCTGCGGGCCACCTGGGTGCCGTCGTGCTCCAGCCGAGAGGTGGGGCCGCCAGCTCGGTCTATTCGATCAACAGTGTGTACCTCTGGCCATCGGCCAGGTGTGCCCCATCGCCGTCCGACGCGGTAGCAGTCCACTTGCAAGGAGTCCCGGTGTTCGAGCTCCGGATCCCTCATGCATTTGCAGACAGTCCGATGACCGACGTCTGCACAGCACTCCGGAGCACGATCGGGCGGGGAGTCGTGCCGGGTCAACGTGGCTGGGCGGCTACTTAGGCCCGTCCCCGACCGGGGGGTGAGTGGCGCTAGCTGCCGTTCTAGCGGCGCTTAACGATCGTTCCGAGGACTGCCATGGTGAGGAATAGGACCCCCATGCAAACACCCAGGACCAAGATCATGATCCGAGGGTAGCCAATCCGAAGTCCGAGTCCGAGGTGAGCCCCAACGCCGGGACTGAGGCGTGCATTCTCGATCGATCGGAACAGGTGGATCCCGAGCTGTCAGGAGCAATACTGCTGACAGGGACGGCTCGAGGTCGCGGCATTCCCATCGGCTGAGTGAGGTGAGATGAAGGACCTGCGGATCGACTCTCTCGACCGAGAGCGCTGTTGGAAGTGCGGTGGCAAGCACTTTGTTGAAGTGGACCGCCCCGGGAGCCCGGGAGCTTCAAGTTCTGGCCCACTTCTGGACCGCAAGAGCTTTACGTGTGCACGGTGCGGGACCGCCAACAAGGTCGGCAACGCACTTCCCTACGATGGACCGTCGGACCCCAAGTACGCCGACGAGTGGAAGCGCGAGCAGTCGAACCCTGAGGAACGGGGACCCGTGGAGGGGCCGCCAAAGGGCGACGAGAGCCAGGGGCCGACGGCAGCAGAGGCGGTCCAGGCGGAGTTCAACCGGATGAACTTGATCAATGGCCTGGGAAACGCGCCCCTCTGGCTCAACTGACGCTCGACCGCAATAGGCATGCACGGGTATCCCGGATCGCCGGGAGTGGGTCGCCGAAACCTAAGGAAGCGGTGTGCCGAAACCCCCCCCCTCGGGTGTGACAGCTCCGTGCAAGTCTCCCGGGATGACAATCCCCACCCTCGAGGAACTTGTGGATGCGATCGCGGCGTCTTGGAGCCGTGAGACGTCCTTCGCATCAGAGGAGTTCATGAGCCGCGGTGCATCTGGAAACCCATCGAGGGGCCAATGTGGCCCAACTTCCCTGGTCGTTCAGGACTGGTTCGGCGGTTCACTCTTGGTGACGGACGTCTTCATCGCCGGAGCGAGCGTTGGTGCTCACTACTGGAATCGCCTGCCTGACTCAAGGGAAGTCGACCTCACCCGGCGTCAGTTCCTGCCGGACGAGACGTTGGGAGAGGCAATGGTCACGCCACGTGTGCCGAAGCAAGAGCCCGCAAAAGGTTTGGAGCAGTATCGACTCTTGCAGTCCCGTGTCCGCGACCTGGTGGGTGAGCCTCGCCAGCTGGCCTGAGAGTTCGGCGAGGAGTGCGGCAGGGCAATCACGGAGATTCGAATGCGGCTGAGGGCGAGACCTGGAAGACGCTGGTGCCCCCAAACCCGGCTCGGTGACAAGCGTCGGCCAGGGGGACGGGCGTGAACTTCAAACCGGTCTGGCGGATGTCGCAGCCGCCCATCACGTTGTTGACGTGAAGGTAAGGGATCTCGTCAGAGAGCTTGAGGCTGATGGATGGGTGCAAGTTCGACAAGTAGGCAGCCACCGCCAGTTTCGACATCCCACCAAGCCGGGAACCGTGACCGTCCCAGGCAACCCGGGGGATGACATGGCGAAGGGAACGGTTGGTAGCGTTGTTCGGCAGGCCGGACTTGCCCGGAGGCAGCGATGACCGAGTACGCGATCGTTATCGAAGACGCCGGGAGCAACCTTTCCGCGTACGTTCCCGACCTGCCCGGCTGCGTGGCGACGGGAGCCACGGTAGAAGAGGTCACTGCGCACATCCGAGAGGCAATCGCGCTGCATCTCGAGTCGCTAAGGAAGCACGGTGACGAAGTGCCGCCGTCGACATCGCGGGTCGGCTCAGTTCAAGTCGCGTAGTTCCCGAGCGGAAGCGCGGCCTTCGGCCGATGCGACCTCGGCTGAAGTGATTCACTTGACAAAGCGTCACCTACTGCCTGTGTCCTCAACTGGTCAACGCAACACCTGCCTGATTGGCGAGCATTGATGCCGTCGATCAGGAGGTGCGAAGGTGGCTCGGTTCTCTGAAAAGGACAGGAAGACGATCTGGGACATGCGCGAGGCCGGTGGGTGGTACCCAGATCTAGTGTCGCGGCGTGGAGTGGCTCGGGCCGGACGGCTTCTATGTTTCCGACGACCCGAGCAAGCTCAACGTTCCTGCGATTCACCGGTGGCTGAGTGTTGAGAGCTACTGGGCCAAGGGCAGGCCGTCTGACGTTGTGGAGCGCTCGATCCGGCGCTCGATCACGCTCGGCTGCTACAACCAAGCTCACGACCAAGTGGCATTCGCCAGGTGGGTCACGGACGGCGCCACGTTCGGCTGGCTCTGCGACGTGTTCGTCGAGAGCTCAAGCCGCGGATTGGGGCTGGGCAGGTTTCTAGTCGCCTGCGCGGTCGCGCACCCAGAGGTTCAGGACATTCGACTTCTACTTCTCGTGACCAAGGACGCACACAACGTGTATCGAACCTCGGGATTCGAGGTAGTCGCTGAGCCAGGACGTTGGATGGAGTTGAGGCGATAGGTAGTCCCGGCGGATGTCTGCAAGCTGTCCCACCGGTGCCCCCATATCGCTGGGTGGAGGTCGCGGGTTGACGACCGCAGAGTCTCCCCGTGCAGGTTGCCGAAGTCCGCGAAATCGTGGCCCTGGCTCAGATCGACCCCAGTCTCTACAGCTTCGAGAGTGAACAGCACGAGTCGTTGTGTCTCGTGGCCTTTGGGCAGACCTGGAAGGTCTTCATCTCGGAACGTGGGGCGCGAGTTGAAGAGCAGGACTTTGATTCGCAGGATGCAGCCTGCGTGTACTCCCTGAAGCGACTCTTTCAGCTGGCGCAGCACTGACCCCCTGTCCCCAACCGCTGCCGGGTGAGTGACACGAGGTTCTGCCACCCTGCCGGGGTCAGTCGATCGATCCGCGAGCGACAATCCACTCGACCGGCTGCCCTGTCACGCTCGAGATGACGTCGAAGTCGGCGTCGTAGTGAAGGAGGACGAGTCTGCGCTCCTCAGCGGCCGCAGCGATGAGCAGGTCAGGCACCTTGCGTCCTCGCAGGCGCCGTTCCGCGAGGATGCGCTGAACCTGGCCTGCCCGAGCGACGTGAGTTGCGGTCGACTCGATGAGTTCGAGCACGGACAACGCAGCCACGAGCTCATCCCATTCCGTCGCGTCGCGAGCTGAGAAGCCCACCTCGAGGTCAGTGATCCCGGCCCTCGCAACGCAGGCCGCCCCAACAAGGGGCTCGAGGACGTCGCGGACCGTCGCGGCGCCGAGTCGAGTGAGGACACTCGTGTCGGCGAGGTGCGTCAGCGCCACGCGTCGACTCGATCGAAAGGCGCAGCGGCAGCGAGGCGCCCAAGCGCCTCGTGGACGATTTCTGCCCGCCTTGCACCCGCGAGTCGAAGCGCCTCGTTGACCGTCGCCTTGATCGTCGCAGTCCCCAACTCCGCCTGGGCCGCCTCGAGGGCGGTGTCGTCGATGTCCACCAGTCGCTTGCTCATGTCATGAGTATATACGGGTGATATCACGATATATATCCGAGGGCTCTCGGAACCCTTCAGGCTGCCCAGCTCGCTGCCGGGACTGGGCGCGTGGTAATCGGGTTGCCGAGGTGCCCAGGACCTGGGCTGGCGTCTACCCCACGCTGCGTGGCGACCGGTCAGTGGATGACCGTGGGGGTAGCCGTGACGATCGCAGCGCCGCTGCAACCCGCCAGTATCGAGCCAGTCGAGCCGGTCACCTGCACAAGTGCGGAGCCAGTCTGCACCGCCGTCGACGGAGCAAATCCGCTGATGTCGTCCGCGACAACGATGCCACTCGTCGAAAGACTTCCGCACGAGACGCCGGGTGCCGCCGTCACTGTGACGCTCCAGTCGCCGTGAGTCAACGGGATCGAGACGCCGGTCGCTCCTGACTGGGCGCCGGGGCCTTGCGGCCCGGTGTCGCCCTTCTTGCCTTGGATGCCCTGGGGGCCGACGGAGTTCCAGGTGATCAACTTCGACGGGGAGACACAAGTGTGGAAGGTCGAGGAGACCTTCGACAGCGTGCCCGAGTGCAAGCAGGCGTAGTAGGTCGGTGCAGGTGTGGTCGCCGCAGCCGAGACACCGAAGCCAATCGCGAATGCAGGTGCCGCAATGAGCAACGGGACCATCAGGCGCGGGAATGAGCGGAAAGACATCGAGTACCTCCTCAAACAAAGATGAATATGAACGCCCCGGGAGTTCGGCGTCACTCGCATGCTTCCATAGTGAAGGGACCGCCGCCCTCGTGGTGCCACCGCTGAATTGATGGAACCTTCTATGTCCTGGGCTGTCCGTCCAGAACACGACGAGCCCGGAGCTATCCACTCCAGGGTCCGAGCAACTTTCTAAACCCGCCTCGGCAGAACTGTCCCCGAGCGCCGGCTGTGAGTCCATGAGGGCAGGTCCACCGTGCCCGCGGTCAGCACTTGGTGGAAGTGCTTCTCTCGCATGATCCGACGTGGTTGCGTAGCATCCGGCAGTGGCCACACGCCATCTTGTTGCGCTGGTAATGGCAAGTGCCTTCTTGACGGCCTGCGGCTCCTCTCCCTCCACTTCGGCCTTGGCTCAGGGAGCTCCTACTCTCGGTTTTCCGAGTCCCACTCCAAAGTTTGATCCGGCAAGTGGTGCCAGAGGCTGGGGAACCATTCGGCCGAGTGCGATTTCCAACGGCGGCCCATTCGTCGGCCTGACGAATATCGCCTGGTCTACGTGGGGCGGGGCGAAGGCAGAGGGTCGTGGTCGTGGGATCTACATTCCTCCAGGCGGATCCATTGTGAATGAAGTCTCGGCTCCCGTCGTTGTAGTTGCCTTCAAACTAGGGACGTGCGACAACCATCGTGTGTACACGGCAGTGGAGTGGTACTACCCCAGCAAGGGCCAAGCGTTCAACCCGAAGACGTTCGAGAGCTGGTGCAATGGATTGTTGCATCCAATTCCGTACCCATTCTCATCACTACCGTCCCGCTAGTTCGGCGAACGTCCCAAACCCCCGGGACCGGGTCGCAGATCGAACCGTCGATCTATCGTTCGCTCATGGGCCCAGTCCCCGATACCGACCTGGAGCGCATCAAGCGCTACTGCGAAGGGAAGTCCCCGGCCGAGCACGCCGACGAAGTTCGAATCGAGCACACGGTTCATGGCAAGACGGTCACGATCATGGAACGACGGCCACCGTGGGATGGCGTCGGCGACGAGTGGACATCCCAAGCGGTCGCACGCTTGAAATATGCCCCCGAGAGTGCAACATGGACTCTCTATTGGAGCGACAGCAATGGTCGCTTCC